>Ga0208249_1000581_pt1 | contig 12122 bp, 7 predicted proteins | sample CryBogmetaGMA1M_FD_184546 | JGI IMG/M metagenome (GOLD analysis project Ga0208249, IMG submission 184546) | Freshwater microbial communities from Crystal Bog, Wisconsin, USA - MA1M (SPAdes) | ecosystem: Environmental > Aquatic > Freshwater > Lake | place: Crystal Bog, Wisconsin, USA | collected...
TCGTCGTACCTGCCGAGACAGCGCAGGGCATTGGCTCGAAGTAAGTGCATGCTGGCTTCCTGGTAGCGGAAGCCCCAACGCTTTTCTATTATTTCCGCTTTTGAGGCCTTTTTGCGCATGTCTTCGAATTCGCGCTCATAGCCTACGACCAGATCGAGTGCCCCTTGGTAGTTGCCGAGACGCATTGCCTCATTGACTCGGTCTCGCTCAACCTCTGTGAAGAAGTCTGTCGCAGTGACATGGGCGGCTGCCAGCGCAGTCATGCAAACGGCCACGGCCGCCCACAGCGCACGCACGGGTAATGGCTCAGAAAACGATGCACGCCGAGCATACTGACGCGCGACGAATGACAAGATTTGCAACGTAGTTTTCTCGACTGGAACCAACACCTTCTGGCAACGCATCGCCGTAGAACGCCAAGGCATCTGGATTGGCTGATGATAGAACCAACCGCTCATGTCGCAGTCCTTTCCCGCGTGCGAATACATACTGTTCAGAGCCTAGGTCGCCTGCTCTGAGCACCTCTCTTCACCGAGCGAGGCTCGATCATGCCGGTTCACGCCGACGGGACGCTGATCGTCGGCAATCGCATCGAGCGAAACCGCCCGGACCCAGTCGCCCACGATCCGCTCGCGCACCAGATCAGTCGGCCGCAGGAAGCCCAGCGCGAGCGCCGTTCGCAGGTCGTCCAGCGACACTGGCCCATACACGCGCCCGTCGTGGCGATAGAACCACTCGCGCGTCACCATCAAATAGGCCTCCGATTCGTCGATCACCCTTCCTAGCGCACGACGGCCCTATCGGCGGCCAAAACTCTTTCCGTCGATTCCCAGCCGCGTTTTGACCGACACACCAACACGGGGTAGCCTCCCCGCGCGGAGGAACCCGACGCCCGCCTGGTGCGCGTCAGGCCGCCACCCATGGATCGAAGCAGATGCACCCCGGGAACGAGATCGACGACGACTCCGGCAGCGCGGCCCGCCGCGACCCGCTTGGGCCGCTGCTCGCCGCCGTCGCCTCGCCCGACCCCGCCGCGGCCGCGCAGGCTCGCGAGGAGCTCGTCGCCCTCGCCGCCGATCGCATGCGGGCGCTCGCCCATCGGATGCTCGCCGGCTCCGCCCGCGTCCGCCGCTGGGAAGAGACCGACGACGTCGTGCAGGGCGCCCTCCTCCGCCTCCATCGGGCCCTCGGCGCCGTCACCCCGAACGACGCCCAGCACTTCCTCCGTCTCGCCGCCCTGCAGGTCCGCCGCGAGCTGATCGATCTCACCCGGCGCCACGGCCATGCCGGATCGATGGCCGCCAACCACGACACGAACGCCGCAGGCGACGCCTCCGCCCGGCAGCACGTGGAGGTTGCCGCCGACCAGGGCACGGCTAGCGAGCAGCTCGCCGAGTGGACGCGGTTCCACGAGCTCGTCGAGTCGCTGCCCGACGACGAGCGGGAGCTCTTCGAGATGGTCTGGTACCTCGGTCTCTCGCAGGACGAAATCGCCGCGGCTCTCGACTGCTCGCCCCGCACGGTCCGCCGCCGCTGGGAGGAGACAAAACGCCGCTTCACCAACGCCTTCGCCGGCGGACTTCCCGAGTGAGCCCGCCCCGATGACGACCGACCCGACTCCACCGTCTGGCCCCGATGCCACCGGCGACGACGCTCCGTCGTTCACCGCGGACGACAGCTTCGGCCTCGAGGCCCTCTGGAAACTCGTGGAGCACGGCGCCGCCGAGTCGCTTCCCGACCCGCTCCTCGGCATGACGATTGGTGACGTCACGCTCACGCGGCTGATCGCGGAAGGGGGCATGGGGCGGGTCTACGAAGGCCTGCAGACGAATCCTTCGCGGGCCGTGGCCGTGAAGGTGTTGCGGCCCGGTCTGCTCACGCGGGATTCGATCCGCCGATTCCTGCACGAAGCCCAAACGCTCGGTCGCCTGCGGCATCCCTGGATCCCGCAGGTCTTCTCAGCCGGCACGTTCGAGGTGGCTGGATCGCAGCTGCCGTACTTCGTGATGGAGCTGATCAAAGACGCGCACCCGATCACGGACTACGCCCGCCGCCACGAACTGCCCGCCGCCGACCGGATCCGCCTGTTCGGACAGGTGTGCGATGCGGTCGCCCATGCCCATGCCGAAGGCGTGACCCACCGCGATCTCAAGCCGAGCAACATCCTCGTCGATGCCGCGGGCCATCCGCAGGTGATCGACTTCGGCATCGCCCGCGGGGGCCGACCGGCGGCCGACCTCGCGACCATGACGGCCACCGGCCAGCTGCTCGGCACCCTGCAGTACATGAGCCCCGAGCAGGTGGATGGCGGCGCCGCCGATGCCCGCAGCGACGTCTACGCCCTCGGCGTGATCCTCCACGAACTCGTCACCGGCCGGCTCCCCTACGACGTGGCCCGCGAGCCGCTCGTCGAGGCGGCCCGGATCATCCGCGAGCGGCGTCCCGACCGGATCGCTCCGCTCGATCCCGCCATGCCGCGCGGCATCAGCCTGGTGATCGAGCGATGCCTGCAGAAGGACCCCCAGCGACGCTACGCCGACGCTGCCGAACTGGCTGCGGATCTCCACGATCACGCGAACGGGCAGGTTTTGGACCTGGGCGGCCGCGTTCGCCTCCTGCTCCATCGCCTGCCGCCCGTGCCACGACGCTGGTGGATCGCGGCCCTGCCCGTCGGAGCGGCGGCGGTCATGGCCGCCGTCAGCCTCCCGCGTCGCGAGCCGCCGAGCGTGCCCCCGCTCGCGGCCGCCACCGCGACGTTTCAGCACGCGTTCGCGAGCGTGCTCGATGCCGATGCGGACCGCTATCTCGTGGAGGCGCATGGCATGGAGAAGTGGAACGACCCGCGCGAAGAGCCGCGGCTCTCCTACTGGGGCCCGTCGGCCAACGACGTCGAGGGCACGCTCATCTACCGCTTCCGGTTTCCCGGGCCGACCGCCCGAATCCTGATCACCACCGCGTCGCAGTGCTGGGACTTCATGAAGCATCCCGGCGGCTTCGGCAGGGGTGTGTCGGCGATCGAGGCCTCGCGCGACGGCTCCACGTGGATCGTCCTTCGCGACAACATCACCCACCGCAACTGGGGCGCGAGCTGGGAACTCGATGGGCCCCTGCCCGAGAGCCTACTGGGCACCCGCGACCTCTGGCTGCGGCTCCGGTTTCTCACGGAAAGCGTTGAGCAGGACCGCGGCTACACGGTCGCCCAGTTCGCCCGCGCGGTCGCCGGCGACCAGGAACCGGTGTTCTCTCTCGTCGCCGACTGCGTGCCGGCGGAGTGAGCGACAGCGAACGGACGCAACGCCGAGTCGGGCTTACGCTGTGGGCAACAGTCCTTGCTTGCGTAACAAAACAAATCCAATACGATTTGTTTTGTTACACGACCCTGCGGCCGCTCCGATGCCCTCAGACCGCCAACCACTTCTCGAGCACATTCAGCGGATGGCCGCAGCCATGGTCGCCACGCACCCCGCTGGATCGGGGCTCTGCCTGGTGGGCGGCTTCCGGTATCGACTCCTCGATCGCGCCGCGCGGCGATCCGTGGATCTCGACTACCACTGGTCCGGCGATCTCGACACCAAACAGCGCGAACTGGCCGATCTCTTCAGCCGCCGCCTCCTCCCCGATGTGCGTCGCCGGTTCGGACTCGATGGCAGCGTGCGGGCCAACCCGATCGAATCACCGGCCGCCGCCGTGATCGAGCTCGCCTTCTGGAGCATCGGCACGGACCTCGGCCGCCTCGAGATTCCCATCGACATCATCCGCCTGGAATGCCTGGATCCTCCCACGGTGCGAACCGCGGACGGCATCCTCTACCGCACGGCATCCAACGCCGACATGCTGGAGGCCAAAGTTCTGGCGGTCATGGGCCGCACGTTTCTCGAGCATCGCGATCTCGTCGACATCTTTCTGTTCGCGAGTCACGCCGCCCCCGACGCGGCGGAGCGGCTCGCGCGAAAACTCGGCTCCTTGCGAATCAGTGCGGAGACCATCGCGCGGCGGCTCGCGGATCTCCGCTCCCAAGACGCTCGGCATGTCGCCGCGGTCGATCACGTGATCCGCGAGCAACTCGATGACGAGGCCGCCGAGTCGCTGCGGCTGGCGGGGGGTGGCGGCTTGGTCGTATCGACGGTGTCGCTGCTCCTCACGCAACTCCTCGGCCCGTCGCGCGGAGGGGATTCGTGAAGACGACGGACTGGCAGAAGTTCCTCACGCGCCAGCAGGCGGAGGAGGGCAAGCGGATCTTCTCGGTCACCGAACTGGCGAATGTCGCCGATGCGTCGCCAGCCGTCATCAACGTGGCTCTCGGCAGGCTCGTCCGACAGGGTGTCATCCGGCGATACGTGCCGGGAAAGTATGGCCTCTCCGTAGGCGTGCTCGTGGAGGATCTGGTGGCGGCGATCGACTCGGATGCCTATGTCACCGGCGCTGCGGTGCTCGCTCGCAACGGGTTCATCACCCAGGTGCCCCGGGTCATCGAGTGCTTCACGAGGCGACGGCACAACCGCTCCCGAGAGCGAAAAAGTGCGCTGGGCACGCTCGTCTTCGTGTGCGTCTCGCCAAGGATTCACGCCTTTCCCGCCGGCGGTGTGGCCGGTCCAGCCGAGGCGCTGTGCGACCTCTGGTACACGGCGCTCCGCCGGGGGCTCGACCCCCGCAGTCTGTACACGTTCCGGAAGCTCGACACCCTGACGGTTCCGGAGAGCGTGGTCTCGCGGTACCCGCGGACGGTGCGGGACGGCGTGGCCTCAGTTCTATCCATCCTTCGCTGACCGCTGCTCGCTCGCCGGTTCCAGCGGCGGCGGGGCAGAACGAAACTCCCCGCGGCTGCGGCCTTCGCCTCGACCACCCTGCGGGCCACCATCTCCCCGGGGTCCCTGCGGCCCGCCCTCGCCACGCTGCCCTTGCCACCGCGGCCGGCCGTCGCCGTTCCCGCCGCCTGGGCCGCCCGGCCCGCGCGGCGGTCCTCCCTCGACGCCCGCCGGCGGCTGTCCGCGCCGCTCCCCCATCCACTCGCGCATCCGCGACCGTCGCTCCAGCCACTCGAGCCGCTCGTCGGCAGCCAGCGCGATGATGTTCTTGCGATCGGGCGGATCGCTCGCCGCGATGATCAAGTGCCAGAGGCGGGCCGCGGCGCGGAGTTCTTCGCGCTCCGGATCGGCGAGCACCGCGGCCACCGCGGCGAGGTCGCGCTGCTCGGCCTTTGAAAGCTCGTGAAACACCGCCGCCGACCGCTCGATCGCATCGCGGTCGTCGCCGTCGAGAATCGCGATCGCCAGCCGCCGGTCTTCCACGAGCGGCCGCGCCGCACTGCCGAGGGCATGATCCTGCTGGAGGTCGGCGACCGCCGCGTCAAACTCCTGCTCCTCGCCCCGCAGCATCTCGGGCGGCATGCGGAGCGGCTGCTGATTGCGGCGGGCCGCGAGGGCCTGGAGAAACTTCACGCTGCCCGCCTCCTCGAGAAGCGGGAGGTGCCGGACCAGCGGCAGATACTCGAGGATGCGCACATCGGGATCGGGCGCGGTGACCCGCCCGGCCACGATGCCGGCCATGAGACTCCCCGCCACCGCCACCGCGGGCAGGAGCCACTCCCGCCACGCGCCGGGCCGGCCCGCGCCGAAGCGGATCGTGGGGCGGGAAGCCGAGCGGGCCGTCGTGACCGCCGCCATGTCCACCGTGGTCGCGGCCATGTCGGTCGAGGCGCTGGCCCGCGGCAGGGCATCGAGGGCGCCCCAGATCTCGCCGAGATCGTCCGCCGGGAGCCCGCTGCCCGAGGCGTCGTCGGGCCGGCCGTTCGGGGCGGCATGACCGTCGCTCATGGCACGTCTCCCTGGAGATAGGGTTCGAGCGCGGTGCGGAGTTGATCGCGGGCGCGGAAGAGCAGCGACTTCACGGCGGGCACGGTGAGCCCCATCGCGGCGGCGATCTCCTCGTAGGAGCACTGCTCGAACTTCGCGAGCAACACCGCCATCCGCTGCCGCTCGTTGAGGCCGGCGATCGCGTCGCGGACCACCGCCTGCAGCTCCGTACGATCGGCGAGCCGCGCGGGCAGGAAGCTGCTGGCGGCGACGGCGAGCTGGTCGAGGCCGATCGCCGACGACGAGGCCGACGTGGTCGCGGGCACGCCCCGTTCGAGCCGCCGGTAAGCCCGCTGGCGAAGATCGCTGGCCACGTTGTTGGCGATCGTGTGGACCCAGGTGGTGAACTTCGCGGTCGGCTGATAGGTGGCCCGGGCGCGGTACACCCGGAGGAACACCTCCTGCGCGAGGTCTTCGGCGGTGGCATGGTCGCCGGTGTGATGGAGGAACAGGGTGACGAGCCGGTCCTGCCAGGCGACCACGAGATCGGCAAAGGCATCGGCGTCGCCGTCGCGCACGCGGAGCATGAGCTCCGTGGAGGGATCGCGCACCGGCGGCTGCATCACCGTGGAATCCGTGGCCATGCCCAGATTATGCCGTCGGGAAGTCAGGCCGTCGCAGGTGGCGGACTGCGGGATTCACGCAGGGTGAAAACCTGTGCCACTGCCGGGCCGGGCATCCGCAGGTTGAAAACCTGCTGCCACTTTTCCAGGCAATACCCGGAGGGCCTGGGTCTGACCGGCAATGCTGCACGGGTCATCAAGGGCCAGAACAACCCCACACGCAAGGCCCGGAGGGCCGCCTTATCTGCCCAAGGCTGCACGGGCCATGGATGGCCAGAACCACCCCAAAGGCAAGGCCCGGAGGGCCTGGGTCTGACCGGCAAGGCTGCACGGGCCATGGATGGCCGTGCAGCCGTGTAATGGAGCGGAGGAGGATCGAACTCCCAACCTCGGCATTGCGAACGCCGCGCTCTCCCAGTTGAGCTACCGCCCCGTGTCGGGGACGGCCATGCGGCCGTTTTTCCCGCGGGAAACCCGATGGTACGGCACTCGGCGGGGGCTGTCCAGCGCTACAATACCGCGGCCGTCCCGCCCCGCCCCACGCGATCCCAGCCGCTCATGCATGTCCCGCCGATCGTCGTCCGCGGTGCCCGCGAACACAACCTCCGCGACGTCACGGTCGGCCTGCCGCGGGGTCGGCTCGTCTGCCTTTCGGGAGTAAGCGGCTCCGGCAAGTCGAGCCTCGCCTTCGACACGCTCTACGCCGAGGGGCAGCGGCGCTACGTCGAGAGCCTCTCCACGTTCGCCCGGCAGTTCCTCGGGCAGCTGCCCCGGCCCGACGTCGACAGCGTGACCGGCCTCTCCCCGTCGATCTCGATCGCGCAGAAGTCGGCCGGCACCAACCCCCGCTCGACCGTCGCCACGATGACGGAGATCCACGACTTCCTCCGCGTGCTCTACGCGCGGGTGGGCACGGCCCACTGCCCGGAGTGCGACGCCGTGCTCGAGGCCCAGCCCCGCGACCAGATCGTGGAGCGAATCATCGCGGCCCGCGGGGGCACGCCGGTGATGCTGCTCGCGCCGCTCGTCCGCAACGCCAAGGGGGAGCACCGCGATCTGTTTACCGACCTCGTCCGCCAGGGCTTCACGCGGGCCCGGGTCGACGGCTCCGTGTGCCGCGTCGAGGATCCGCCCGCGCTCGAGAAGCAGCTCAAGCACACGATCGACGTGGTGGTCGATCGGCTCGTGCCGGGCGACGCCACGCGGAGCCGGCTGGCCGAGGCCGTGGAACTCGCCCTCAAGACCTCCGGCGGCCAGGTGATCGTGGCGGAGGAGCCCGCGAAGGGAGGCGGCGCGGCGCCGGCCGACCTCGTGCTCTCCAGCCAATATGCCTGCACCGCCTGCGGCGTGAGCTACGCCACGCCCGAGCCGCAGCTCTTCAGCTTCAATAGCCCACAGGGCGCCTGCCCGACCTGCGAGGGCCTCGGCGACATCTACGGCATCGACCCGGCCAAGCTCGTCACCGCGCCCGAGAAGACGCTCCGCAAGGGGGCGATCGGCGTGCTCGGCACGATCCGCGACATGCCCCGCTGGCTGCGACGGCTCTTGATCGGCGTGGCGGCCCACGTGGAGGCGAAGAAGAAGCTCGCGCCGGGCACGCTGCTCGACACCCCCTGGAAAGACCTCACCGCTGCGCAGAAGAAGCTCTGGCTGAGCGGCACCGGCCTCGAGGAAATCAAGCTCTCCTGGAAGCGGGGACGGGCCGAGCGGGGCGCGAAGACGAAGTTCGAGGGGCTCTGCGGCCTGCTCGCCAACCGCTGGCGGACGGCGAAGAGCGGCATCATCCGCCGGATGCTCGAGAAGCTGATGAGCGTGACGCCCTGCCACGACTGCCAGGGCAAGCGGCTCTCGCCGCAGGCCCGCGCCGTGCGGATCACGACGGCGTCGAAGCCCTGGCTGGCGGCGGCGAAGAAGGATCCCGAGGGGCATCCCGCGGAGCTCTCGCTCGACGCGCTGTGCGCGCTGCCGATCGCCGACGCCCGCGGGTTTCTCGGGGCGCTCGTCCTCGACGACACGCAGAAGCTGATCGCCGTCGAACTGATGAAGGAGATCTCCAGCCGGCTCTCGTTTCTCGACCAGGTGGGCCTCGGCTACCTCGCCCTCGACCGCAAAGCCCCCACGCTCTCCGGCGGCGAGAGCCAGCGAATCCGGCTCGCGGCCCAGATCGGCTCGGGGCTCTCGGGCGTGCTCTACGTGCTCGACGAACCGTCGATCGGCCTGCATCCCCGCGACAACGTCAAGCTCCTCGGGGCGCTCGAGGCGCTCCGCGACAAGGGCAACACGGTCGTGGTGGTGGAGCACGACGAAGACACGATCCGCGCGGCCGACTGGGTGGTCGATTTCGGGCCGGGACCGGGCAAGCGCGGCGGCGAGGTGGTGGCCGCCGGCACACCCGACGACGTGGCGAAGGCCGAGCGGAGCGTCACCGGGGCGTTTCTCTCCGGCCGGGATGCGATCCACGTGCCGGCAGAGCGGCGGAAGCCGAGCGGGCAGACGCTGCGGCTCGAAGGTGTGCGGCACAACAACCTCAAGGGAATCGACGTCGAGATTCCGCTCGGGCTCCTCGTGTGCGTGACGGGCGTGTCGGGGAGCGGCAAGAGCTCGCTCGTGGGCGACGTGCTCGAGCCCGAGCTGCGGCGGCTCCTCGGCAGCGAGGTGGCAGCGCCCGGCGACTTCGACGCGATCACGGGGGCCGACGCGCTCGACAAGGTGATCGTGATCGACCAGTCGCCGATCGGCCGCACCCCGCGGAGCAACCCGGCCACCTACGTGAAGGTCTGGGACGACATCCGCAATCTGTTCACGATGCTGCCCGAGGCCAAGAAGCGGGGCTGGAAGGCGGGCCGCTTCAGCTTCAACGTGTCGGGGGGCCGCTGCGAGGCCTGCGAGGGCAACGGCTCGGTCCGGCTCGACATGGACTTCCTGGCCGATGTCTGGGTGACGTGCGACGTCTGCGGCGGGGCGCGGTTCGCGAAGGACACGCTGGAGGTCCGCTGGAAGGGCAAGAGCGTGGCCGATCTTCTGAACATGGAGATTGGCGAGGCGCTCGAGCTCTTCCAAGACGCCCCCGACATCGCCCGGAAGCTCCAGACGCTTCACGACGTGGGGCTCGACTATCTCCATCTCGGCCAGCCGTCCCCCACGCTCTCGGGCGGCGAAGCCCAGCGGGTGAAGCTCTCGCGCGAGCTCGCCAAGCGCTCCACGGGCAAGACGCTCTACGTGCTCGACGAGCCGACCACCGGCCTCCACATGGCCGACGTGCGGCAGCTGCTCACGGTGCTCGAGCGGCTCGTTGAGGCGGGCAACACCGTGCTCGTGGTGGAGCACAACCTCGACGTCGTGAAGCGGGCCGACTGGGTGATCGACCTCGGGCCGGAGGGGGGCGCGGGGGGCGGCCGGATCGTGGCCGCGGGCCCTCCGGAGAAGATCGCCAAGGCCAAGGGCTCGCACACGGGGATCGCGCTCGCGCCCATGCTCGCGGCGGCGCGACCCGAGGGCAAGCCGAAGCGGCAGGCGGCCGTCCGCCGCAAGAAGGTGGAGAATCCGGCGGCCGCGGTGGCGGCGATGCTCGACACGGTCCAGAAGACCTCCCGCGATCCGGGGCCGCCGGCGATCACGGTCCGCGGCGCAGCGCTCCACAACCTCAAGCACGTCGACGCCGACATCCCCCGCGGCCAGCTCACCGTCTGCTGCGGGCCGAGCGGCAGCGGCAAGACGTCGCTCGCCTTCGACACGCTCTACGCCGAGGGGCAGCGGCGTTACGTCGAGAGCCTCTCGCCGTATGCCCGGCAGTTCGTCGGCCAGGTGCCGAAGCCGCTGTTCGAGAAGATCGAGGGGCTCTCGCCCGCGGTGGCGATCGAGCAGCGGAGCACCGGCAGCACGCCGCGGTCCACGGTCGGCACGCTCACGGAGATGTACGACCACTTCCGCGTGCTCGCCGCGCGGCTCGGGCGGATGCACTGCCCTGACTGTAGCACGCAAGTAGGAGCCCAGAGTGTCGATCAGACGGTCGAGAAGATCCTCTCGCATCCAGCCGGCACGAAGCTCCTAATCCTCGCCCCGATCGAGCTCAAGGTGGGGCAGGCGCCGGAGTCGCTGTTCGCCACGCTCCAGGCGGCGGGGCACGTGCGGATCCGGATCGACGGCCGCACGGTGCGACTCGACGAGAAGCCGGTGCTCGACCGCAAGCGGAAGAGCCGGCTCGAGATCGTGATCGACCGCGTCACGGCCGATCCGGGGAGCCGTAGCCGGCTGGCCCAGAGCGTGGAGGCGGCCTTCGACGCCGGCGGCGGCACGCTGCTCGTGGCCCGCGCGATCGACGGCCACGACGGCCGGCCGCTCGACGAGCCCGACTGGCCGGTGGAGGTGCTCAGCCGCCGGCTCGCCTGCCCCGACTGCGGCCGGGGGTTCAAGCCGCTGGAGCCGCGGCAGTTCTCCTTTAATAGTCCGATTGGCTGGTGCCCGAGCTGCGACGGTCTCGGCACCCGCACCGGCATCGACCGCGGGGCGCTCGTCCGCGATCCCACGCTCACGCTCCGCGCGGGCGCCCTCGACCTCTGGCCGCTGCTCGACGGGCCGCAGGGGAAGCGGATCGGCCGGGCGATGCTCGAGGCGCTCGGGGCCACCACCGGTCTGCCGCTCGACGTGCCGCTGGCCGACCTCTCCGGCGTGCAGCAGCGGGTGCTCTTCGAGGGCACGGGTGACAAGTGGATCGACGTCCCGCGACCGAAGGGCACGGCCGGCAAGGGCGTTTGGTTCTCCTTCCAGTTCAAAGGCCTCGAAAACGCCTGCGAGGAGGCGGCCCGGCTCGTCGTCGGTCTCCGCGGCAAGGTCGATGCCGTGATGGACGAGGTGCCCTGCAGCGAGTGCGGCGGCAGCCGCCTGGCCGACGTGGCCAGTGCCGTCACGCTCTGGGGCCGCACGCTCGACGTCTGGGGCCGGATGCCGCTGGGCCGGCTCCAGCAGGAGCTCGCCGCCGTCACGCTCGACGACGCCGATCGCCGCATCGCCGGCGACCTGCTCCGCGAACTCAATGCCCGCGTGTCGTTCCTCGTGGACGTGGGCCTCGACTACCTCGACATGTCGCGCCCCGCCGGCAGCCTCTCCGGCGGCGAGCTGCAGCGGATCCGGCTGGCGGCCCAGGTGGGCAGCGGCCTGACGGGCGTGCTCTACGTGCTCGACGAGCCCACGATCGGGCTGCATCCGCGCGACACCCACCGCCTGATCACGGCCCTCGGCAAGCTCCGCGATCTCGGCAACACGGTCGTTGTGGTGGAGCACGACCGCGACGTGGTGGCCACGGCCGACCATGCCCTCGACTTCGGCCCGGGCAGCGGACGCGAAGGGGGCAGGATCGTGGCCCACGCCGCGCCCAAGAAACTGGAGTCGATCAAGGAGAGCGTCACGGGGCCGTATCTCCGGAAGCGGCGGGCCTGCGACGCGGTGCTCGCGCGAAAGGCGAAGCAGGGCCGCCGCGAGCCCTCCGGCTGGCTCGAACTCCGCGGCGTCCGCCACCGCACGCTCAAGGGGATCGACGCGAAGATCCCGCTCGGCGTGCTCGCGGCGGTGACCGGCCCGAGTGGCAGTGGAAAAACCTCGCTCGTGCTGGAGGTGCTCTGGCGGGCCCTCGCCCGTCGGCTGCATGCGGCCCGCGAGCAGCCGGGGCAGTACGACGCCCTCAAGGGGCTCGACCAGGTCGACAAGGTGA
>Ga0208249_1000588_pt1 | contig 11994 bp, 6 predicted proteins | sample CryBogmetaGMA1M_FD_184546 | JGI IMG/M metagenome (GOLD analysis project Ga0208249, IMG submission 184546) | Freshwater microbial communities from Crystal Bog, Wisconsin, USA - MA1M (SPAdes) | ecosystem: Environmental > Aquatic > Freshwater > Lake | place: Crystal Bog, Wisconsin, USA | collected...
GTCGTGCTCGTAGCCATCGAGAACTCGACCCCCGGGCGGCCGCTGCCGACGAGGCTCGTGTGGCTGTCGATGAAGTCGCAGACGGTGATCGCCGAACACGATCTCTCCGGCCCCGAGATCGTCCTCGACTACCACCCGATCCTCGAGCGTCTGTTGACCGTGTCGCGCGAGAAGCTCACCGCCGAGGGGGCCGCGAAGCAGGTGCTGACGCTGTGGGATGCCGCTCCGAGTCGCAAGGCCGCGACGGCCTGGTCGACGTGGCGGGCATCGTGCGGCGATGGCCAGCCCCTCGCCCGCCATCCCTGGGGGCGGATCGTCAACGACGCGCTGGTCGTCCATCAGAGCAGCCGTGAGGAGTTTTCTTGTTGGGATATCGACGCGAAGGCGGCGAAGTACCGGCTCGCCCAGGATCCGGGCCATTCCCCGATGCCTTCCCTCTCCGGAGGTGGCCGCTATCTCGCCCTTCCCGACGCCCGCCGCGTCCAGGTGTGCGATGCGGCCAGCGGCGTGGTGCTCGTGTCGCTCCCCGTCGGGGCCACGTCTGGGGTGAGCTTCGATCCCGACGGTCGTCGCCTGGCGCTCATTCAGGAAGGGAACGTCCAGATCCACGATCTCGCTGATCCGACCGGCCCGATCCCCGTCTTCCATGCCCAGGGGGCGAGCCCGCAGCACACGGCGCTGGCCTGGGTGGGCGAGGATCAGCTTCTCATCCAATCGGCCCGCGGGCTCGCGGCGGTGCTCTGGTCGGCGGTGAAGGGCTTGCCGGTGTGGCGCTATGAGTGGCAGCCGGTGCAGTCGGGTGACACCGTCGACGATCTCGCCGTTCGGGTCGTCCAGGGAATGCTCCTCTATGCGGCTCCGCCGGACGACGGGGAAGACGCCGACGCTGGCGAAGGGAAGAAGAAGCCGGGGACGACGCTTGCCGTGATCGTGGCGGCGAAGATCCCGGAGCCGGCGGTGGCGAAGGTGGCCGACGACCTCCCCGCGGGGCTGCCGGCGCTCGTCGAGCCGGGGACGGTCGTGGCCACGAAGGTCGACTTTGGCGCCGATCACGACCGCGAGATCGCGACGGTGGCGAAGACGTTTGAGCGGACGAAGTGGGTTTATGACGCCACTTCGCCGGCGCAGGTCGAAGTCTCCACGACGGCCGGCGGCACGGTCACCTACACCGACGCCGATGGGCGCGAGCGGCAGCTCAAGCAGGTGACGCCGACGACGCGGCAGATCCGGGTCATCGTCCATGGCGTGGCGCTCGTGGCCGCGAAGCTCTCGACCGACATCCCCGACAAACTCGTCCTCAGGGCAGGGGAGACCGACAAAGATCTCGCCGCCCGGCTGCCGACGCCCGACCTCGGGTGGATCGAGCGGATCGTCTTTCCCTCAACGCTCGTCGACGTCACCGAAGCCGACGGCCTGGGAACGACCGCGTGCGTAGCCGAAGGGCTCGTGACGAAGCGGGCGAAGTGACCTGCCGCGGCCTGAAGTTTCGGTGGTCATCGCTCGACAGGGCGTCCTTCTCGCACGGGGGATGCTACGATTTCCACCGGCTCAAAAGACCCCTCGGAGTGCCGTCGATGTTCCGCTCTCTTCTGCTTTTTGCCTGCCTCCTGATCCCGATGGCGATGACGCCGGTTGCCGCGGCCGACGCCGAACGGCTTCCTCTCTGGCACGGCAAGGCGCCGGTCGGAGCGCCGGGGAGCACCGAGACCGAAGCGGCCGACGCCTTCATCACGGTTCACCTTCCCGAAGGGATGCCCGAGGGCACGTCGACCCCCGCGGTCGTGATCTGCCCCGGCGGCGGCTACGGTGGCCTCGTCACCGGTCCGGAGGGGCACGGGATCGCCGCCTGGCTCAACGAGCACGGCATTGCCGGAATCGTTCTCGAATACCGGCTCCCCGCGGGGCGGGCGTTCGTGCCGCTCGCCGACGCCTCCCGCGCCCTCCGCACCGTCCGGGCAAACGCCGCCGCTTGGCGGATCGATCCACGGAAAGTGGGGATCATCGGCTTCTCGGCCGGAGGCCACCTCGCCTCGACCGCCGCCACCCACTTCGATCGGGGGAACGCCCAGGCCACCGACCCGATCGAGCGGCAGTCGTCGCGGCCCGACTTCGCGATCCTCGTCTATCCGGTGGTGACTTTTGGCGGCGTCGGCCACTCAGGGTCGCGGGCGAATCTCCTCGGGGCGAATCCGACCCCTGAACTCCTCGAGCTTTTCTCCAACGAAAAGCAGGTCACGAAGGAGACGCCGCCGACCTACCTCGCCCATGCCATCGACGACGGTCCGGTGCCGATCGCCAACAGCCGGCTGTTCCACGAGGCCTGCAAGCGGGAAGGGGTGAAGAGCCGGCTCCTCGAGCTCCCCTCCGGTGGCCACGGCCTCGATGGCTACAAGGGGCCGAACTGGGACGCCTGGCAAAGCGGCGTGCTCGCCTGGCTTTCGTCGCTCGATCTCGCGCCGACGGCCGCCGCCGCAGGCCCGCGGCGCGTCCTCGTGTGGGACGAGCAGCAGCCGTCACAGAAGGAGGCCTACGACAACTTCCTCGGAAATGCGATTGCGGCACATCTGGAAAAGCAGCCGGGGCTCGCCGTCCGCTCGGTCAAGCTCGACGACGCCGAGCAGGGGATCGGCGCGCCGCTCCTCGACAACGCCGACGTCCTCGTGTGGTGGGGGCATGTCCGGCAGGCCGAGGTGAAGCCGGAGGCGGGGCAGCGAATCGTGGAACGGATCCGCGACCGCGGGCTCGTGCTCGTCGCCCTCCACTCGGCTCATTGGGCGACGCCGTTCATCGAGGCGATGAACGAGCGGGCTCGAGCCGATGTCCACCGCCGGTTTGCCGACGTGCCAATAGAAAAGCTCTCCATCCGCGAGGTGCCGGCCCAGCATTACAAGGTGCCGGCCCGCGAGGCCCGGCTCACGCCGGCCACCGACGAGCGGCGCTTCGCCGACGGCCGCGTCGAGGTCACGCTCCATCTCCCCAACTGCTGCTTCCCCGCCTACCGCACCGACGGCAAGCCGAGCCAGCTTCGCGTGCTCGATCGGCGCCACCCGCTCGCCGCCGGGCTCCCCGAGACGTTTTCCCTCCCGCGGACGGAAATGTATGACGAGCCGTTCCATGTGCCGGAGCCCGACGAGGTCGTGCTCGAAGAGCGGTTTGAAGATGGATCGTGGTTTCGCAGTGTCATGGTCTGGAACCTCGGCCGCGGCAAGGTGATCTACATCCGCCCGGGGCACGAGACCTATCCGATCTTCCACGATGCCACGGTCCTGAAGCTCGTCGAGAACGCCTGCCGGCTGTCGCCCGGGGAGTGAGCGAACCGACGCCCCCCCACGGAGCCCCGCCATGCCGCCGACTGCCGCTTCCCGCCTTCGCGCGCTCCTCGCCCGCCCCGGTCTCGTCCGGGCGCTGGTGCCCCATGACGCGTTCACGGCCCGCGTCGTCGAGCAGGCCGGCGCCGAGATGCTCTTTCTCGGGGGCTTCGGCGCCGCGGCGAGCGCGCATGGCCTTCCCGATCTCGGGCTGCTGTCGTCAGCGGAGATGGCGGAGTGCGTGCGGCGGATCACGGCGCGGGTGTCGATCCCGCTGATCGCCGACGGTGACACCGGCCACGGCAACGGCGCGAGTGTCGCCTGGACGGTGAAACAGTTCGAGGCGGCAGGGGCCGCGGGGATCCTCCTCGAGGATCAAGTCGAGCCGAAGCGCTGCGGTCACTTTGCCGGCAAGCAGGTCGTGCCGGTGGCCACGATGCTCGATCGGCTCCATGCCGCGCTCGATGCCCGCCGCGATCCCGATTTCGTGATCCTCGCCCGGACCGACGCCCGGGCGAGCGAAGGGATCGACGGCGCGATCGAGCGGGCGAATCGGTATGCCGAGACCGGTGTCGATCTGGGATTCGTCGAGGCGCCACAGTCGATCGAGGAGCTCGCGCGCATCGCCCGCGAGGTGCCGCTTCCCCAACTGGCCAACATGCTTCCCGGCGGGGTCACGCCGCTTCTCCCCCTGGCTGACCTCGAGCGGATCGGCTTCAAGGTGGCGGTCGATCCGACCTCGACGCTCGCCCTGACCGGGTACGCTGTCCGCGCGTTCGCCCGGGACTGGCTCGGGGAGGGAATGCCGGTCAGCGATGTCGGGCGGCTGTCGTTTGACGAGCTCAAGGCGGTCGTCGGCGTTGGGGAAGTGCAGGGCTGGAGTGGGGAGCCTGCCTGGCGGAGCCCGGCGGCTCTTCATCATGCCCAGCTCCTGCTCGATTCGTTTGCCCGCGTCGTTGGACGCGAACTGCTGCCGCGGGGGGGCTCGGCCGAAGCGGAGGCCTGCAGGCTCCACGACGCGCCCTTCGTTGTCGTCTCGCACGGCACCGAAGCCGATCCGCTCCTCAACTATGGCAACGAAGCGGCCCTCGAGCGCTGGGAGATGTCGTGGGAGACGCTCGTCGGCACGCCATCGCGGCTCACCGCCGAGCCGGTGCATCGCGACGAGCGCGCCCGGCTTCTCGAGCGGACGGCGCGTGAGGGCTTTGTCGACGACTACGCCGGGGTGCGCGTCTCGCGGAGCGGCAAGCGCTTCCGGATCGAGGAGGCGATCGTCTGGAACATCGTCGACGGTGAGGGGCGGATTCACGGCCAAGCCGCGACGTTTGATCGCTGGACGACGCTTGAAAGTGATGCGGCGTCGCCCCCTCCATCCCGCTAGCCTGTCGAGTCCAAGGGGATGCCCGGCGGCCTGTCGCATCCTGATCCTCCCATCCGGAGCACCGATGACGACGCTCAAGCACCTCGCCCTCCGCGAGAAGGTGATCGAGACTTGCCTGGCGATGAACGAGGAGGGAATCAACCAGGGAACCTCCGGCAACGTCAGCGTGCGGACCCCCGAGGGATTCCTGATCACAGCGTCTGGTATTCCCTACCGGAAGATGCGGCCGGAGCAGGTCGTGGAGATGGATCTCGACGGTGGATACCGGGGGGAGTTTCTCCCGTCGACCGAATGGCGGATGCACCTCGACATTTACGCCGAGCGGCCCGAGGCCGGGGCGATCGTCCATGTCCATTCCCCGTATGCGACGGCGCTTGCCTGCCTGCGGAGGGAAGTGCCGGCGTTCCACTCCATGATCGGCGTCACTGGCGGCACGTCGCTGCGGGTGGCCGACTACGCCGAGTTCGGCACGAAGGAGCTGTCGGTGTTCATGATCCGGGCGCTCCGGGAACGTACCGCCTGCCTCCTTGCCAACCACGGCCAGATCTGTTTCGGCGGCGATCTCGATGGCGCGCTGTGGCTGGCGGGGGAGATCGAGGCTTTGTGCCACGAGTATTGGGCGGCGTCGCTTGCCGGTGAGCCGGTGATCCTGTCCGAGGCCGAGATGGTGAGCGTCCTCAAGCGGTTCAAGACCTACGGCAAGCAGCCGGGCGACCTCGGGAATGTCGACGTCTCGGAGCTGGCGGTGTTTGCCCCGATCCGTCGCGATCAGCCTGATACCGCGGTCAAGCGGGGGAAATAAAGGCGTGTCCGCAAGGCCCGCCGAGGAGGGGAGCCGTGAAGGGGAAACGAGGATAGAATCTTTCCATGGCATTCATGACGACGGGGGCAATTCGAGGCGTGACCGGTGGGGCTGCGCCGCAGCGCGGCCGCGTTGCCCCGCGCTTGTTGCTCGCGGCGCTTCTTGGCTTGTCGTGGCTGGCAGGCCGAGCCGGGTCGGCCGCCGCTGCTGCGGAGGCTCCGGCAGCGGAACACCTCGAGCACTTCGAGCGGCATGTCCGGCCGCTGCTGGTGGAGAAGTGCCAGGGGTGTCATGGCGAGGGAAAGCAGTTTGCGGGCCTGCGGCTCGACTCCCGCGCGGGGTTCCTCTCTGGCGGCGACGCCGGCCCGGCTCTCGTGCCTGGCCGCCCCGACGAGTCGGAGCTTTTCCTCCGTCTCCGCCATGCCGATGAAGAGGTGCGGATGCCGCCGCCGGAGTCGGGGGCCAGGCTCACCGCAGAGCAGATCGGGGCGATCGAGGCCTGGATCGTGGCCGGGGCCGCCTGGCCCGAGACGCCACCGACCGGCACGTCGGTGGCCGAAAAGCAAAAAAACCACTGGGCGTTTCAGCCTCTGTCCCAAGTGCCTCCAGGCGCGCTCGATCCGGCCTTCATCGATCGGCTCATCGACACGAGGCTCGCTGGAGCGGGGCTCGCCCGCGCTCCCGAAGCCGATCGGCGGACGCTCATCCGCCGCATCAGCTACGACCTGACCGGATTACCGCCGGAGCCGGAGGAGGTGGCGGCCTTCGTCGCCGATCCCTCCCCCGATGCCTATGAAAAACTCGTCGATCGGCTCCTCGCCTCGCCGCGCTACGGGGAGCAGCAGGGGCGGCACTGGCTCGACGTCGCCCGCTATTCCGACACCAAAGGCTACGTCTACGGCCGCGAGGAGCGGTTTTTCGTTCATGCCCCGGTGTACCGCGACTGGGTGATCGGAGCCTTCAACGACGATCTCCCCTACGATCGCTTCGTGACGCTCCAGCTCGCCGCCGATCGCGTCTGTGGCGAAGGGGATCCCGACCTCGCCGCGCTCGGGTTTCTGACGACCGGCCGGCGTTTCCTCGGCGTCACGCCTGACATCGTCGACGACCGGATCGACGTCCTCACGCGCGGGCTCCTCGGCCTCACCGTTGGCTGCGCCCGCTGCCACGACCACAAATACGATCCGGTCGCCACGGCCGATTACTACGGCCTCTACGGCGTGTTCACAAGCTCGTATGAAAAGCTCGTGCCGGTGCGGGCTGCGGCCGGCGCTGCGGCGCCGACGGCGGAGTTCACCGCCGAGCTCGCCAAGCGTAGGCGGGCGCTCGACGAGGGCTCGCTGCGGCTCCGGGCCGAGAGCTCCGAGCGCTTCCGGGCCCGGGTCGCCGACTATCTCTTCGCCCAGACCGAGCTGAGGAAGTACCCCGAGCTCGGCTTCGACCAGATCATCGCCAAGGATGATCTCATCGCCGCGGTCGTTCGCCGCTGGCAGGCGTTTTTGAATCCCGATCGAGCAGCCGGGGATCCGGTCTTCAGCCTCCTTGTCGCCCTGCTCCCGCTCCAGCCAGAGGGCTTCCCCGAAGCGGCGGCCGCGAAGGTCGCCGAGCTCAAAGCCGCAGGCGCCCCGATCCATCCGCGGATCGCCGCGGCCTTCGAGACGCCGCCGGGGAGTTTCCGCGAAGTGGCCGACCGATACGGAAAAGTCTTTGCCGAGATCGATGCCGCCTGGAAGCAGCGCTGCGCGCAGGCCGTGGCGGCAAGCGCGGCTGTCCCCACGGCGCTTCCCGACGCCGCCGACGAGCAACTTCGCCAGACGCTCTACGGCCCCACCTCCCCCTGCACGATCCCCGATGAGCCGATCGCCAACATCGAGACGCTCATGGATTCCGACTCGATCAACCAGATCTGGAATCTCCAAAACGAGCTCGATCGCTGGGTGATGCCGCAGCCGGAGTCGGCCCCGCAGGCACTGGCCCTCTTTGATCGGGGCACGCCGCAGGACGCGCAAATCTTCAAGCGTGGCAATCCGGCCAACAAAGGGCACGTCGTGCCGCGCCGGCTGCCGGCTGCCGCCACCGGCGGCGATCAGGGCGCCTTTGCCGACGGCAGCGGCCGGCTGGAGCTGGCCAGGCAGATCATCGCCCCCACCAACCCCCTCGCCGCGCGGGTGTGGGTGAACCGGGTGTGGCGGCAGCATTTCGGCCGCGGGCTCGTCGAGACGCCGAGCGATTTCGGCTTGCGCGCCGAGCCGCCGTCGCATCCGGAATTGCTCGACGCCCTCGCCGCCGGCTTGATCGCCGATGGCTGGAGCACGAAGCGGCTCCACCGGCGGATCGTCACGAGCCACACTTACCGGCAGCAGTCGGGCCGCGTCGCCGGGGCGGCGAGCGCCGAAGCGATCGATCCTGAAAACCGGCTTCTTTGGCGGATGCCCGTCCGGCGGCTGGAGTGGGAGCCGTTTCGCGACACGCTCCTGATCGTCAGCGGTGATCTCGACACGGCGGCGCGCGGCGGCCGCGGCAGCGATGTCCTTGCGGCCGGGCCCGGACCCCATCGGCGGAGTGTGTATTGCGTCGTCGATCGGCAGTTCGTGCCAGGGGTGATGAGCGTCTTCGATTTCGCCAATCCCGATCTCCACATGCCGAAGCGGTTGGAGACAACCGTGCCGCAGCAGTCGCTCTTCGCGCTCAATCATCCGTTCGTCGCCGAGCGAGCCCGGTCGCTCGTGCGAAAGCTTTGGCCGCAGGAAAGCGGCGAGGAGGCCGGTGCCGGAGTCGATCGGATCTGGCAGGCGGTCTATCAGCGGCCGCCGACGAGTGATGAGCGAGAGGGGGCGATCGCCTTCCTCGAGTCGGCGCCGCTTCTTCCGCCACCGGCACCGCCGCCGCCGGCCGAGGAAGGGAAGCCGGCTCCTCCGGCGCCGCCGCTGCCGCTCTCCCCCCGCGAGCAACTCGTGCAGGCGCTCCTGCTTTCCAACGAGCTGCTGTTCGTCGACTGACTCTTCCCCTGGATGCCGTCACGATGACGCCCGCACAACTGCCCCTTTCCCGTCGCGAGCTTCTTTCCCGCAGTGGCCTCGGCCTCGGCATGCTCGGGCTTGCCGGCGTGCTCGGGGATGCCTCGGGGGGGGCCTTGGCGGCCGGCGACCCGCTCCTCGAGCCGCTGGCGGTGAAGGCGCCCCATTTCGGTCCCCGGGCGAAGCGGGTGATTCACTTCTTCTTGAACGGCGGCCCGTCGCAGGTCGACACCTTCGACCCCAAGCCGGCGCTCGCCAAATACGCCGATCAGGCCGCCCCGGTTAATTTCACGACCGAACGGAAGACCGGCTCACCGCTCCCTTCGCCCTTCGGCTTTTCCCGCCACGGCGAGAGTGGCCTCGAGATCAGCGACATCTTTCCGAAGCTCGCGGGCCACGCCGATCGGCTCGCGGTGATCCGCTCGATGCATGCCCAGGTGCCGAACCACGAGCCGAGCCTGATGCTGATGAATTGCGGCGACTCGGTGCAGCCGCGGCCGAGCGTCGGGAGCTGGATCCTCTACGGCCTCGGCACGGAGAATCAGAATCTCCCCGGCTTCGTGGCGATGTGTCCCGGTGGGCATCCGGTGAAGGGGCCCGACAACTGGCAATCGGGCTTTCTCCCCGGCACGCTCCAGGGAACCTCGATCGACTCGCAGCACACCCAGATCGAAAAGCTCATCGAGAACATCTCGAGCCCCCATGCAAGCGCCCAGGTGCAGCGGCATCAGCTCGATTGGCTCCAGAAGCTCAACGCCGCCCACCGCGAGGCCCGCGGCGATGCTCGGCTCGATGCCCGCATCCATTCGTTCGAGATGGCTTTCCGGATGCAGCTGGAGGCCGCCGAGGCCTTCGATCTCTCGCGCGAGTCGGCGCCGATGCGGGCCCTCTACGGCGACACCGTCCATGGCCGGCAGACGCTCATCGCCCGGCGGCTCCTCGAGCGCGGCGTGCGCTACGTGCAGCTCTGGCACGGCGCGGGACAGCCGTGGGACAACCACGAGCAGATCGAGTCGAACCACCGCACGCTCGCCGGCCAGATCGACCAGCCGGTGGCGGCGCTGCTCACCGATCTCGCCGAGCGCGGGATGCTCGACGAGACGCTCGTCCTCTTCGGCGGTGAGTTCGGCCGGACGCCGACGGTGGAGCTCGGCGGCGACGGGAAGGCGAAGGCGGGCCGCGACCACAACCACTACGGCTTCTCGGTGTGGCTCGCCGGTGGTGGCATCAAGGGGGGGCAGGCCTACGGCGCGACCGACGACTTCGGCTTCCGGGCCGTCGACAAGCCGGTCAGCGTTCACGACCTCCACGCCACGATGCTCCATCTCCTCGGCTTCGACCACGAACGCCTCACCTACCGCTACGCCGGCCGCGACTTCCGCCTCACCGACGTCTCGGGAACGGTTCTCCGTGAGCTCGTGGGCTAGATTCCCACGCTTCTCCCCATGCTCGAATCCTTCGCCGACGTCGCTGCTCTCGAGGAGCACCTCTCGCGCCCCACGGCCGGCGTTGTCGAGACTTTTCAGCGGCTCGACGGCGACGTGATCGTCCTCGGGGCTGGCGGGAAGATGGGGCCGACGCTTTCGCGGATGGTTCGGCGTGGGCTCGACGCCGCCGGCGGCCAGACCCGCCGGGTCACCGCCGTCTCCCGGTTTTCAGATCCGGTGGCGAAGGACGCGCTCGAGCGGCATGGTGTCGCCACCGTGGCTTGCGATCTGATGGACGATGAGGCCGTCCGACGGCTCCCCGAGGCTCCCCTCGTGATCCACATGACGGGGCAGAAGTTCGGCACGACCGACGCCCCGGAGCGCACCTGGGCCGTCAACACGCTCGCGCCGGCGATCGCGGCAAGGCGGTACGGTCGGTCAAGATTCGTCCTCTTCTCCACCGGCTGCGTCTATCCGCTCGTGCCGGTGACGGGGCCGGGGGCGGATGAATCGACGCCGCTGACGCCGTTCGGGGAATACGCCAATGCTTGCGTAGCCCGGGAGCGCGTCGTGGCCTACGAGGCATCCAGGTCGGGGATGCCGTTGCTCCAGTTCCGGCTCTGCTATGCCGTCGAGCCGCGGTATGGCGTGATCCACGACGTCGCCAGGGCCGTGGCCGGAGGGAAGCCTGTCGATCTGGGGATGGGATTGGTGCATCTCATCTGGCAGCGCGACGCCAGTGCGCGGGCGATTCAAAGCCTCGCTTTGGCCGGGAGCCCGCCGGTGGCCCTCAATGTCACCGGGGTTGAGCGGGTGTCGATCCGGTGGCTCGCCGAACGCTGTGGAGAGCGCCTCGGAACGACGCCGACGTTCACGGGGGCCGAGGGGGCCGAGAGCTGGCTGTGGGACGCGCGGCGCGCCGAGGCCCTCTTCGGCGCCCCGGAGACGACGACCGAAGAGGCGGTGGCCATGGTCTGCGACTGGATCGGCCGCGGAGGAGCTTCGCTCGGCAAGCCGACCCATTTCGAGGTGCGCGATGGCGCTTTCTGAATCGCTCGATCGCGACGGCGGCGTGCGGGGCTGGCTTGCGCGCGGCCATGTGATCCCGGCCCATCCCCTCGCGCTCACCGCGGCGCGGAAGCTCGACGAGCGTCGCCAGCGGGCGTTGTCACGCTACTACCTTGCCGCCGGGGCCGGGGGCCTCGCCGTCGGCGTCCACACCACGCAGTTTGCGATCCGCGACGCTCGCGTCGGCCTCCTTGAGCCGGTCCTGAACATCGCCGCCGAGGAGATCGCCCGGGCCGACCGCCCGGTGGCCGCGATCGGTGGAATCTGCGGGTCGACGGCGCAGGCCGTGGCCGAGGCGGAGCTGCTCGCCGGGCTTGGCTATCACGCCGGCCTGCTCAGCCTCGCCGGGCACGTGGGGGACGACGACGCCCTCCTCGATCACTGCCGGGCCGTGGCGGAGGTGATACCGCTGGTCGGCTTCTATCTGCAGCCGGCGGTCGGCGGGCGGATCCTGTCGCATGCCTTCTGGCGGAGGTTCGTCGAGATCCCTGAGGTGGTGGCGATCAAAGTGGCGCCGTTCAATCGGTATCAGACGCTCGACGTCGTCCGCGCCGTGGCGCTGTCAGGCCGTGACGATGTCAGCCTCTACACCGGCAACGATGATTCAATCGTCACCGATCTTGTCACGACGTTCGACGTCGAGGGGAAGTCGCTGCGGTGTGTCGGTGGGCTCCTCGGGCATTGGGCCGTCGATACGCAGGCGGCCGTCGCGCTCCTCGATCGCTGCCGCTCGGGGCGCGTGGATGCATCCCTCGCCTCGACCGCCGTCGCCGTCACCGATTGCAACAGCGCCTACTTCGACGCAGCCCACGGCTTTCGTGGCTGCATCGCCGGCCTCCATGAGGTGCTCTGCCGCCAGGGGCTTTTGGAGGGGATCTGGTGCCTCGACGAGCGGGAGGGGCTGAGCCCCGGGCAGAGCGCCGAGATCGAACGAGTGCGGCGGGCCAGGCCCGAGCTCTGCGACGATGTGTTCGTCGCGGCCCACCGCGAC
>Ga0208249_1000591_pt1 | contig 11991 bp, 8 predicted proteins | sample CryBogmetaGMA1M_FD_184546 | JGI IMG/M metagenome (GOLD analysis project Ga0208249, IMG submission 184546) | Freshwater microbial communities from Crystal Bog, Wisconsin, USA - MA1M (SPAdes) | ecosystem: Environmental > Aquatic > Freshwater > Lake | place: Crystal Bog, Wisconsin, USA | collected...
ACCCCCGCCGCCACCCCCGTCCGGGGCCAAAAGAAGAAGGACCGCCTCGAGATCGACAGGCTGTTCGAGGCCCTGGTGCGGTTGCAGGGGAGCGATCTCCATCTCAAGGTCGGCCAACCCCCGTTCATGCGTGTGAAGGGCTCGCTCCAGCCGCTCAAGCACGACAAGCTCGACGACGAGACGATGCAGCGGCTCTGCTTCGCGATGCTCGACGATCGGCAGAAGAAGATCCTCGACGTCGATGGCGGTGCCGACTTCGCCCACACCTGCGTCGTCGACGACATTCGCTGGCGGTTCCGTGTCAATCTCCTCTACCAGCAGGGCTCGCTGGGGATGGTCGCGCGGCGCGTCAACAACAAGATTCCCGACTTCAAGGGGCTCTTCCTCCCGCCGAGCCTGGAGAAGATGTGCGTCCTCGATCAGGGGATGGTGCTCCTCGCGGGCGTCACCGGCTCCGGCAAGAGCACGACGATCGGGTCGATGCTCAATTACATCAACCAGACCTACCGCAAGCACATCCTCACCCTCGAGGATCCGATCGAGTTCGTGTTCACCGAGGACAAGTGCCTGATCAACCAGCGGGAGATCGGCACCGACGTCAAGAACTTCGAGATCGGGATGAAGCACGCGGTCCGCGAGGACCCCGACATCATCCTCGTCGGTGAGTTGCGTGACGTGGAGACGTTCAAGACGGCCATTCACGCCGCCGAGACGGGCCATCTCGTGTTCGGCACGATCCATGCCGCGAGCGCCTCCAGCTGTATCGGTCGCATCCTCGACCTCTTCCCCCAAGAGGAGCACCCGTCGATCCGCAGCGCCATCGCCTTCAACATGAAGGGGATCATCGCGCAGAAGCTGTTGAAGTCGATCCGCGAGGGGGTCAGCCGGGTGCCGATCTGCGAGGTGATGTTCTTCGATGTCCTCGTGAGGAAGTACGTCCTCGAGGAGCAGGATCATCTCCTCGCCGACCACATCAAGAAGTCGCACCGCGACGGCATGCAGGATTTCACGATGAGCCTCAAGAGCCTCATCGACCAGGGGCTCATCGATCGCAACGACGCGCTCGAGATCGCCCCCAACCGCGAGGCGCTGATGATGGCGCTGAAGGGCATCGGAGTGACGTGATGCGACGATTGTCGACAAATATTCTCCCCGCGGCCGTCGTGGGTTGGGCCCTGGTGCTCACCGCCACGCCGGCCTTGGCTCAAGGCTGGCCCGCGCCGAATCCGCAGTGGGCCACGCGGGAGACGGGGGGCGGGCTGTCGATCCTGCCGCTGGTCTGCTGGTGGCTGCAGGTTGTCGGCTGGGCGATGACGAGCGACTGGATTACGCGCGATTCGGCGAAGCTCTCTCTCCGCCCCAACCTCTGGGGAGCTCTGGCCGCCTTCCCGTTCACGGTAGCGGCCCTCCTGGCCTGGGTGATCCCCTCCTCGATCGCTGGCCAGGTGATCATGGCCCTGGCCTGGCTCGTGCCGGCGCTCGTTTATGCCGGGCAGCACAACGCCAAGGTGGGGAAGTCGGAGAAGGTCCTCACCAGCGGCCACATGCGCCGTCTCCTGGCTCGCTTTTTGGCCCAGTTCGGCGTCAAGATCGAGGCTGAAGTCGAGCCGGTCGAGGCTCTTCCCCCGCTCACCTTCCAGGCCGTCGGGGGCAAGTCGGCCGACGACAACAAGGGGCGACTCGAGCGGGCACTGGCCACCGAGGGGATCGAGGAAGCGAAGAAGATCCTCCAGATGGCCGTCAGCTCGCGGGCCTCGACGGTGCTCATGGAATGGAGCCCGACCGACGTCAACGTCCGGCACGAAGTCGACGGGGTGTGGATGCCGCGCCGGATGCAGGCCTCGGGCGGATCGCGGCGGCGGGCAGAGGTGTGGGCCGACGAGCCGCCGATGGAGCGGCACGCCGCTGACGCGGCACTGGTGTCGCTGAAAGTCCTCTGCGGGCTCGATCCGAAGGAGCGCCGCGGCCGTCTCGCCGGCACTTTCGCCGTGCAGGCGGAAGGAAAGCCGCGCAACTGCAAGCTCATGGTGCAGTCGGCGCCGACCGGCGAACAGGTGCTGATCCATGTCGACACGCCGTCGGTGGTCTTCAAGTCGATGGGCGATCTCGGTGTGCCCAAGCCGATCTCCGACACGATCTCCCATCTGCTCGGTCTCGAGAAGGGGCTCGTCGTCCTCTCCTCGCCGGCGGGCTCGGGGCTGTCGACGACGTTCGACGTCGTCGTCTCGTCGGCCGATCGCCTCCTCCGCGACTTCATCTCGATCGAGGATGCCGCCGCCCCGCCGCGTGAGATTCAAAACGTCAAGCCGGTGCGATACGACGCCCGCGCCAACGTCACGCCCGTGGCTGCCCTCGAAGGGGCGATGCGTGAGTACCCAGCAGGGATCGTGACCCGCGACCTCCGCGACAAGGAGCTCGCCCTCGAGCTCATCAAGCACGCCGATGACAGCAAGCTCGTCGTCATGAGCCTCCGAGCCAGTGATGCCATCGACGCGGTCAGCAAACTCCTCGCCGTGGGGATCCCGCCCGATCTCCTTGCCCGCACCCTCCTCGGCTCCCTCTCCCAGCGGCTCGTCCGCAAGATCTGCCCGAAGTGCCGGGAGGAGTTCGAGACGACGCCGGAGATGCTCGCGAAGTTCAAGAAGACGAAAGAGGAGCTTCCGACCCTCAAGCGCCCCAGTGAGACCGGATGCCGGATCTGCTCGGGCACCTCCTATTTCGGCCGCACGGCGATCTTCGAACTCGCCTCCGGCGAGACGCTGAGAATGGCGATCGCCAAGAAGGCCGACGCCCAGGTGCTCCGTCAGGCCGCCGCCAAGGACGGCCTGAAGCCGATGCGGGACGAGGGGATGCGGCTGGTGCTCGATGGCACCACCGCGATGGAAGAGATGCAGCGGATCTTCGCGCCGAAGACCGGCAGCTGAATCGGAAGGACCACCACCATGATCGTCAATCTGCTCCTCATCCTCGTCTTCCTGGCCATCGCGCTCGTTCTCGCCCGCGAGGGGCTGTGGAGCGGGCTGATCATGCTCCTCAACATCGTCGCTGCCGCGACGTTCGCCACCGCTTGGTACGAGCGACTTGCCGGCTTCCTCGATGCCAAGATGCCCTCCTACACCTACCTCATCGATTTCCTCTGCCTGTGGGCGATCTTCGCGGTGGTGCTCCTCGGGATGCGACTGGTCACCGATTTGGTATCGACGACGAAGGTCAAGTTCCTCCGGCAGGTGGAGCTCGTCGGTGGGCCGATCGTGGCGGTGATCACCGCGTGGGTGATGGTCTGTTTCGCGGCTGCGAGCCTCCACACCGCGGCCGTCCCCCGCGGTCTCGTGCAGCCGACCCCCGAGAGCCGGATGTTCTTCGGCCTCGCCCCCGACCGGAAGTGGCTCAGCTGGGTGCGATTTGCCACGTCGAGCGGGCCATTCGCCCACCCGGCGGAGAGCGCGATCGTGTTTGACAAGAATGACGATTTCATCCTCCGCTATGCCGATCGCCGCCAGAAGTTGGAGCAGTCCGAGGGGCTGCGGGTGAATGCGAACTGATCTGCCCGATGCCGCTGACGGCACGGATGTCGTGCCGGGCTACCGTCCGGTGAGCGTGCTTGCTGTGGTGGCCCTCATCGCCGGGATCCTTTCGGCAACGGCGGTGTTTTCGCCGGCGTTGTTGCTCGTCCCGCTGATCGCCTCGGCGTTGTCGGTGGTGGCGCTCAAGGATGTCTCGGCACGCGGCGATGGCGACGACCGGGCCGAGGGGGGGGATCGCAAGACCGGCCGCTGGTGGGCGCTGGCGGGCTTGGCGCTGGCGGTCGGATTCGGCGTGCAATCGGTGGCGACGAGTCTCACGCAGCGCACGGTGGCGTTCAGGCGGGCCGAGGCTTCGGCGGCGATGTTTCTCGAGATGGTCCGGGAGGATCGGCTCGGGGAAGCCGTCAAGACCTGCCTGCCCCAAGTGATGCCCCCGATGGGGATGGGGATGAGCGCCAAGGCGACGCCCGATGTCCAGGAGCGGCAAGCCGAGGCCTCGCTTGCCGGCATGGAGATCATCAAGGACATCCGCAAGTGTGGCAATGCCGCGACGACGCTCCGCTGCGTCGGCGCCGAGGATCGCTTTCCCGACTCGTGGGCCGTCGTCGTCGTCATCGGCCCTTGTGAGGGGCGGTCGAAGCCGCTCGAGATCCGGATGCTCATGCAATCCAAGCCGGTGACGCGTGGACAGCGGATGTTTGACAACTGGATGGTTGCCGGGATCGCTCCCAACGTGGGGCAGTAGCGGTCTGTCCCTCGCCGCCCGCTGCGCCCAGGGAATGCCCAGAGCCCTCAGGCCTGACGCTCAGGCTTCGCGGAGGCCGAAGGGGCGGACCGCGTCGAGCGTCTCGGCCCCGGCAGCGAGCATGACGAGGCGGTCGAAGCCAAGCGCCGCTCCCACGCCCTCCGGCATCGCATCCCCATGGGCCTCGAGGAGCCTGCGGGGAACGGGGAGCGCCGGCCGACCGGCGGCGACGCGGATGCGGTTGGCGTCGTCGATCCGGGCGGCGAGGAGCGCGCGGCTGGTGTCCTCCTCCCAGCCGTTGGCCAGTTCCACTCCATCGACGAACAGCTCGAAGCGGCGGGCGAGGCGAGGGTCCTCCGGGTCGAGTCGGGCGAAGGCCGATTGCGTGGCTGGCCAGAGCTCGAGCGCCGTCGGCCGGCCGCCGCGGCCGAGCTGCGGGCCGACGACCTCCGAAAGAAGGAGCTCAAACCACAGCTCGGGGGGATCGTCCGTTCCGTGCGGCGCGGCGACCCCGCGGCGGCGGCCGGCTTCGCGCCATTCGGCGAGGGTGGCGGAAAGGATGTCGACGCCGGCATGGAGCCGGAAGGCATCGCGGCAGGAAAGACGCTCGAGGCCCTCCGTGCCGAGGACGTCGCGGCAGACGGCGGCAAGGAGCGGGGCCGTGGCGTCGAGCGTGGCGCCCGGGGCATACCACTCCAGGAGGACGAACTCGATGTCGTGGAGGGCTCCCCGCTCCCCGGCCCGGAACGAGCGGGCGAACTGGTAGATCGCCCCCGATCCCTCCGCCAGAAGACGCTTCATGAGGGCTTCCGGGCTTGCTTGGAGCCACTGCACCGGGGCCTCCGTGCCGTCGACCGCGACGGGAATCGGATCGATGTGTGCCTCGGGGAGAACCTCGAGGGAGAGGACCGGCGTGTCGACCTCGATGAAGCCCGCGCCGTCGAACCGCCCGCGGAGCGTGGCACGGACCCGGGCGCGGTGGGCGAGGCGCTCACGGAGTGGCGCGACGCCGATCGCTGGGGCAGACAGTGTGACGGAACGGTCGGGCACGCGCGACCTGCGGCGGTGGAGGGAAAGCGATCAGACGCCGGCCGTGGCCGGGCTCTGCCCGACTCGATGGCTGGGCTCACGGTAAACGAGAACGGGGCAGGGGGCCCGGCGGAGGATCGATTCGGCGACGCTCCCCATGAGGAGGCGAAACAGGCCGGTGCGGCCGTGGGTGCCGAGGATGATCATCTCCGCCCCTTCGTCGGCGGCGATCCGACAGATCTCCGCGGCCGGGTCTCCCATGGTCAGGCGTTGCTCGAACGGGACCTCCGGGTCGGCCGGCTTCACCGCTTCGAGCATCGCGCGGATCCGGGTGGTGTCGGGCTCAGGCAAGCCGTAGTAGAGTTCTCCGCCGCCATAGGCCAGCGGAGGCTCCTCGACATGCACGATGAGGAGCCTGGCCCCCTTCTGGCGCGCAAGCGCCGCGGCATGGGGAAGGGCCGCGTCGCTGGCATGGGAGAAGTCGGTGGAGAAGAGGATCGTCGGCTGCGGCATGATGGACTCCGGTGGAGGGAAGGGGGGCCGCTGCCCCGACCCCGATCACACGATCGGGCATCGAACACCCTTCATCCTACCGCGCCGGTGCCCGCCGGGCCGTGGCTGGCCGCCTTCGAACTCCGCAGCGGCTCATCCCGCGCCGACCAGCAGGCCGTGGCTGGCCTGCCTTCGAACTCCGCAGCGGCTCATCCCGCGCCGACCAGCAGGCCGTGGCTGGCCTGCCTCAATCAGTGCAGTCGCATGCCCGGCAGGGCGCCGGAATCGGGGGAGATGAGATAGACGCCAGTGGCGCCAGCCCCGCTGGCGGCCACCACCATTCCCTCGCTCAAGCCAAACTTCATCTGCCGGGGGGCGAGGTTGGCGACGACGACGACGAGTCGCCCCACGAGCGTCGCCGGGTCGTGAAAGCCCTTGATGCCGGCGAACACGGTCCGCCGTTCCTCCCCGCCCAGGCTGACGGTGAGCTTGAGGAGCTTCTTCGCTTCCGGCACCTCCTCGGCGGAGAGGATCCGTGCCACGCGGAGATCGACCTTCGCAAAGTCGTCGATCGTGCACTGGGGGGCGAGCGGTTCGGCGGCGAGGGTCTCGGCGGGATCGGTGGTCACGGAGGCGTTTCCGGAGGAAGGAAGATTGGACGGAGGAGAGGGGGGAGAAGGTGGCGTGGCGGGCTTTGACGCAGCCACGAGGGCCTCGAGTTGGGGCGCCTCGACCCGGCGGGCGAGGGGCTTGAACGGGGCGACCGGCACCCCAGTGAGCGGGTGGCGCGATTCCTCCCAGGAAAGGATCGGGCCACCGACGAGGGCGCCGGTCTCAGCGGCCAATTCCGGCAGCACCGGCGCCAGGTAGACGACGATCTGGCGGAAGAGGTTCAACGCCACGGTGGCGACGTCGCGGAGCTTTTCGGCCGATTCGGGGCCCCCCTTGGCGAGCTTCCAGGGCTGCTCGGCATCGACGTAGGCGTTGGCCCGGTCGGCGGCCGCCATCACCAGCCGCATGGCGCGGGCGAAGTCGCAGTCGTCGTAGGCAGCAGCGATCTCGGCGCCGTCGAGGGCCCCTTGAGCGAATAGCCCGCCGTCGTCGGGGTAGGTCTCCGACAGCCCCGTTCCCTCGAGCCACCGCGCTGTCCGGCTGGCGAGGTTCACCACCTTACCGACGAGGTCGGAGTTCACCTTGGCGGCGAAGTCCTCGAGGTTGAGGTCGATGTCGTCGATGTCGCCGGAGAGCTTCGCGGCGTAGTAGTAGCGGAGGCAGGCGGGATCGAGGTGGTCGAGGTAGGTCCGCGCCAACAGGAAGGTGCCGCGGCTCTTCGACATTTTCTCGCCGTTGACGGTGAGAAAGCCGTGGATCCGTACCTTCGTCGGCAGGGCAAGCCCGGCTGCTTCGAGCATCGCCGGCCAGAAGAGGGTGTGGAAGTAGGTGATGTCCTTGCCGATGAAGTGGTGGATCTCGGCGGCCGGTTCGTTGGAGCCGCCGCGGTGCCACCATGCCTTCCAGGAGCCCCCCCGGGCCGCCGACCACTCGTCGGTGGCGGCGATGTAGCCGACCGGCGCGTCAAACCACACGTACCAGTAATGCCCCGGCGCATCGGGGATCTCGAAGCCGAAGTAGGGGGCCGGGCGGGAGATGTCCCAGTCGCGGAGGGGCTCGCCGAGGAAATGGCCGGTGAGGTAGTTGGCGATCCGCGGGTCGAGGGCCCCCGAGTTCTTCGTCCATTCGCGGAGGAATCCCTGCATCGGCTCGAGTTGAACGAAGAGATGCTCGGCCGAGCGGATCTCGGGGGTGGCGCCGGAGAGGGTACTGACGGGATCGACGAGATCGGCCGGCGAGTAGGTGGCGTTGCACTTCTCGCAGGCGTCGCCGTATTGGTCGGCCGCCTTGCAGCGTGGGCAGGTGCCGCGGACGAAGCGGTCAGCGAGGAACACCCCCGCCTTCGGATCGAAGAGTTGCTTGACGTCGCGGCTGACGACGAGACCCTTGTCGCGCAGGCTCCGCCAGATCTCGCCGCAGAGGCGCCGGTTGGCGTCGCTGTCGGTGCTGCCGTAGTGGTCGAACTCGATCTGGAAGCCGGCGAAGTCGGCGAGATGATCCTCGCGCATCGCCGCGATCAGCTCGCGCTCGGAGCGCCCCTCCGCCCGGGCCCGAATCATGATCGCCGTGCCGTGGGTGTCGTCGGCGCAGAGGTAGACGGCCTCGTGGCCGCGGAGCTTCTGGAAGCGGACGAAGATGTCGGTCTGGATGTACTCGACGAGGTGCCCGAGGTGAATCTGCCCGTTGGCGTAGGGGAGCGCCGAGGTCACGAGGATCCGGCGGCGTGTCGGGGCATTCATGGTGGGCAGGCGCCGGGGGGAAGTGACGATTGGGAAGGCGAAAGCGTACGGAGGGGGTCCGGTGGGGAGCGAGACGGAATTGTAGGAAGGGCTGAGGGAAGGGGGAAACGGCGCAGCAATCGGGGCGACTTGGGAAGCCTCCGCAGACCGCTCGAACATGAAAGTGGCCTTGCCCGCCGGGGGATGCCCCGGCAGTATCCCGCCCCCAAGTCCGGCCGGGCCCGATGTGTGCCCGGATCCTCCCGACGCCGCCACCGAACCGTCAACAGACCACGGAGCCACGGATGAAGTCGTTCCTCCGCGCCGCCGCGTGGGCTGCGCTCTCTCTGGCGGGCTTGTCGGCGCTCGCCGCACCTCTTCCTGCCGCGCCGCCGACCGCCCCTGCCTCGAGCGCCCCGGTCGTCCCCTCCGACGTCATGCTCCTCGACTTCACCGCGTCCTGGTGCGGTCCCTGCCGATCGATGGCTCCGCTGGTCGATGAAGTCGCCGAGGCGGGTTGGATCGTCCGCCATGTCGATGTCGACCGCGAGGGGGACCTCGTCCGTCGCTTCGCGGTCACCGGGGTGCCTTGCTACGTGTTGCTCGTCAAGGGGGAGGAGATCGACCGCATCAACGGAGCGACGACGCGGATTGAGCTCGAGCGCTTGCTTGCCAAGAGCCGCTCCGCTGCCGGCCCCGCGGCAGCCCGCGCGATGCCCGCGGCGACGGGAGCGGCCCCCGTGCCGGGGATCCCCGTCCCGTCCCGACCGGTCGATGCGGCGCTTGTCCTCGAAGCCGCGCCCCGCGCCCTGCCGACGATTCCCGCGACGGTCGTAGGGCCCCCGACCGTTTCCCCGCTCCAGGCACCGCCGCGGCCCGATCCACGCGCGCTCGCCGAGGCCCCGCGTCAGCCGCGGCCGCTCCCCGCCGCCGCCGGCGCGCCGCCGCTCGACCCTGCTGCCCGGCAGGCACTCGAGGCACGATTGCTTGCGGCCACCGCCCGCCTCCGGGTCGCGGGGTCTGATGGCGTTTCGCTCGGCACCGGGACGGTGATCGATTGCCGTCAGGGGGAAGCGCTGATCCTCACCTGTGGCCACATCTTCCGCGACTCGGCCGGCAGGGGACGCGTCGAGGTCGATCTCTTCTCTCCCCGCGGCGAGCGCGGGCTGGCCGGGCAGGTGATCGCCTGGGATCTGAAGCGGGATCTGGCGCTGGTCAGCATCTTCACCGATGCCACGATCGAGCCGGTGCGCGTCGGTGGGATCGATCGCGCGACTGCGACTGGGGAGCCGGTCGTCACGGTCGGCTGCAACGGCGGACAAGATCCGACGATCCACCACAGCCGCGTGACCGCGGTCGACAAGTATCTCGGGCCCCCCAACGTCCAAGTCGCCGGCCAGCCGGTGCAGGGGCGCAGCGGCGGCGGATTGTTCGGCACCGACGGAACGCTCATCGGCGTCTGCAACGCGGCCGATCCGACCGACAACGAAGGGCTGTTCGCCGCGCTCCCGTCGATCCACGAACAGCTCGACGAATCGGGCCTGTCGTTCGTTTACCGCAGCTCGTACCCCAGCAACGCCGTGGCTGCCGTGGCCGCTGCCGATCTCCCTGCGATGCCGGCGCAGATGCCGCCGGTGTCGTTCGACCGCCGCGACCGGGCCGACGCCCTCCCGACCGGCTCGAACGAGTCCAGCGCCGCCGGGGCCCTCTCCGCCGGCGAGCAGGCCCTCGTCGAACAGATCCGGCAGCACGGTGGCAAGGCCGAGGTGATCTGCATCGTCCGTCCCCACGGGGCGCCGCAGGATTCAAGCGAGGTCTATGTGCTCCAGGGATCGAGCCGGGCGTTCGTCGATCAGCTCTCGCAGACGCACGGCGGCCGTGCCCTGCCGGCCCCGTTGCCGGCCGGCGAGGCCGCCAGGGCCGCGGTCGTCCCGACGCTCTCCCCCCGTTAGTCATCCCATGCTTCAGTATCTCGTCCGCCACGGGCAGAGCGTCTCCAACGTCGAGGAGCGTGTCCAAGGGCAGGAAGACGTCGCGCTCTCCGAGCTGGGGCATCGGCAGGCTCAAGAAGTGGCGGCGTGGGCCGGCTCCCTTCATGCCACGATCCCGATCGCCGAGATCTGGACGAGTCCACTCCGCCGCGCTCGCGACACGGCGGCCGCGATCGCTGCCCGCATCGATCGGCCCCTCCAGATCGAGGACGATCTCCGCGAGCTCCACGCCGGCGTCTTTCAGGGGCATCTCTGGGCCGATCTCGAGGTCCTGTTCCCGGAGGCGGTCGCCAGTTGGCGGAGCGGTGACGTCGGCTACCGGATCCCCGGCGGTGAATCGCGGGCCGACTTGGCTGCCCGCGGTCGGGCGATACTCGAGAAGCTCGCCGCGCGCGACGTCCCCTCGATGATCGTCGTGGCCCACGGCGGCATCCTCACCGCGGCGCTCGGCAGCCTTCTCGGCCCCGCCCACCCGGTGCTTGCGGTGGCGGCGATGCGGCCGTTCACGAAGCTCCCGGCGCTGGCCAACGCGTCACTGACGGTACTCGAGTGGCCCGGGCCGGTGCTCCACCGCTTCAACGACACCGATCATCTCGCTGCCACGTAAGGGAGCGAGGTGTTCTTCCGGGCGGGCTTCGGGCAGCCTCCGGGAGGCCTCCGGGCGGTCAGTTCATCGGCAGGACGTCGATCGTCACCGGTTCGGCGTTGACCGTGTTGGCGATGCCGAAACCGGCGCGGCCCGTCGCCCGGATCGTCACCTTCCCGACGCCAAGCACATCGGCCGGCACCTCAACGGTCGCCTCGGGGCCGGTGGTGCGACCGATGACGCGCCCGTTGCAGAACAGCGTCACTCCCTCGAGCCCCTTGCCGGCGACACTCACGCGCACCGTGCCATTGGCTCTCACTCGCTCCGGCGTGACGCCGAGGGCGAGCGTGCGGCCGTGGTTGGCGGCCGTGAAGCGGACGACGAGCCGGCCCTGGGTCTCTACCGTCGACGACGAGATCCCGACGACGCGCAATTCGTGGTGGCCATCGGCGAGTTCGGTGGTGTCGAGTTGCTGGCTCTCCCCCTCGGCGCACTGTCCGTGGCGGACACCGTCGACGAAGAACTCGAACCGATCGACGTGCACCGACTTCTCCTCGGGGGTGGCGTGGGCATGCTTCGGGACTTGGCCGACCGGCTCGATCCACACCTTCCCCGCGAGCACGCGCCCCGTCTCCAGCGCCGAGGAATCGGAGGCGATGGTCGCCGTGATCCTGGGGATCAGCCCCCATGGCTGACAGAGCGGATCACCGACGATGAGGATCTGGTAAGGGGAACGGATCGATTGATAGAAGGCCTCCGCCAGGCAAGCGCCACGGGCATAGTGGACATGGATCGAGGGGTGGGGGAACTTGTCCTGCAGGGCGTAGGGCTCGATGATCGTCCCGCTCGAGCCCGCAGCGCCTGACCGGATGAACTCGGCGAGGTTCGTCTGGCCGGTGTTCGCGGTGAAGATCCCGCCGAAGCTCGTGAGATTCTCGCAGATCGCGCCGGGCACGATCGTGCTCGCGGCTTTGTCCCAGACGAAGTTCGGCGTCCCGGTCATCAGTCCGGCGACATCCTTCTTCCTCACAGGCAGCGTTCCCTCGAACAACTCCCCCTGAACGCCAACGCGGGCGAGTTCGCGGACGATGGCGCTAAAGTCGCGGCTGCGCGTCGTCGAGCGCACGTCCTTGTTGACGGCGAGGTAGATCGTGCCGAGCGGCCGGGTGCCATCTGCCGCGGCGGCGGTCGCCAGCCCCGACACCACTTCAGCAACGGTGTTGGCGTTGCCGTGGGTGACGCCGAGCATCGTCGAGAGGAGGTAGCGTGGCCCCCCCGCCTCGAGCAATTCCCC
>Ga0208249_1000593_pt1 | contig 11947 bp, 7 predicted proteins | sample CryBogmetaGMA1M_FD_184546 | JGI IMG/M metagenome (GOLD analysis project Ga0208249, IMG submission 184546) | Freshwater microbial communities from Crystal Bog, Wisconsin, USA - MA1M (SPAdes) | ecosystem: Environmental > Aquatic > Freshwater > Lake | place: Crystal Bog, Wisconsin, USA | collected...
CGCGCGGGCGCTCGAGGAGGCGTTTGCCCTCACGGCCACGGCCTACGCGATGGCCGGCAGCCGCGGCGTGCCCGCCTCGATCAAGGACGGCTGCACGTGGGCCCGGGGCACGCTGCCGGTGCTGCGGGCGCGGCTCCTGGCGACGGAGGCGGAGCTGCTCGCGGCGGCGAGCAACCCGCGGGCGGCGAACGCGGCCCTCAAGGACATCGACGGCCGGCTGCTCCGTAGCGACGCGGGCCGCGGCGCGCTCGGCGCCGAGGCGGCCTACGCCCAGGCGCTGGCCACGTACGCCGTCGGCGACGTGCCCGATGGCGATGCCCGGCTCGAGGTGGCGCTCGATATCGCCCGGTCGCGGTCGCCGCGGCTCTTCCAGACGAGCCGGCTCGTCGAGCTGATCGCGGCCGGCTCCACCGCCTTCTCCGAACGGCAGGCCGACGCGCTCTTCGCCACGCTCCTTGCCGACCCGAGCCCGCGCGACTTCGCCGCCGATCCCCTCGGCTCCCTCGCCGTGCTCACGGCGCCGCGGCCCGACGCCTTCGACACCTGGGTGGCCGTGGCGGCCCGCCGCAGCACCGACGCGGCGATCGAGGCGGCCGAGGCCACCACCCGTCGCCGCTGGCTGGCCGCGCAGCCGCTGGGCGGCCGGCGGACCGCGGTGGAGCGGCTGCTCGCCGCCGATCCGCGGGCGCTCGAGCCCGTCGCCGCCGCGCGGCGGGCGGCGCTCCTCGGCGCGCGGCCCGACCTCGCCGCCGCGCTCGACCGCATGGGGCAGCTCCGTGGCACGTTCACCGCCGCGCTCGCCGCCGGCCCCGGCGGGGATCAGGCGGGCAACGCCGCCGTCGCCAAGCCCGATTGGGAAACGTATCTCGCCCTCGCCGCCGCCCGCACCCAGGCCGTGGCCGCGGTCGCCGCGGGCCGCGAAGGCGTGCCGCTCGACTTCCCACCGCTCACGCCCGCGGCCGAGATCCGTCGCCGGCTCGAACCGCGGCAGCTCATGCTCTCGTTTCACTGGACCGCCTCGGGCCTATTCGCGGTACTCGAATCCCGCGAACGGCAGGCGGTCTGGCAGGTGCGGCAGGCGGCCGGATTGCCGGCGGAGATCAAGGCGCTCGCCAAGGAGCTCTGCCTCTTCGATCCCACCGGAGCGGTGCCGACCGCGCGGCTGGCGGAGAGCGACTGGCGCGGCTCCGCAGAACGCATCGAACGGATGCTCTTCGAGAACTCGCGGGTCACGCTCGCGGAGGGGATCGACGAGCTCGTGATCGTGCCGGACGGCTGGCTGTGGTATCTGCCCTTCGAGATTCTGCCGATCGCCTCGAGTCGGCCCGGCGCCGATGAAGCGGGCCGCGGCATGCTCCTCCGCGACGCCTGCCGCATCCGCTACGCGCCGTCGCGGAGCCTGGCGGTGATGCGGTTCGAGCCGCAGGCGGCCGGCCCCGTGGGCGTGCATGCGGGGCGGCTGGCCCGCAGCGACAAGCCGGCCGATGCCGAGGCACTGCTCGCACACCTCGCCGCGACGGTGGACCGCGTGATCCCGCTCACGGCGGCCGGTCCGCTCCCGATCCCCGTCGCCGCCTCGGCCTGCGACACGCTCGCGATCTTCGACGAACTCGGCGGCGAGGGCCCGGTGGCCGCGTGGCCGCTCGTGCCGCTCGGCTCGGGCAAGGGCGCCCTGCACTTCCGCGAGTGGGTCGGGCCGCCGCAGAAGCGGCCGCAGCGCGTGCTCCTGCCCGGCCTGCGGACGGCGGTCGCGGGTGGACTCGAGAAGGTGCCCGTGCGGCCGGGCGAAGACGTGTTTCTCGCCGCCACCGACCTGCTCGCGGCCGGCGCCCGCACCGCGGTGATCAGCCGCTGGCGGACGGGCGGCAAGTCGTGCGTCGATCTGATGACGGAGTATCTCCGCGAGGCCACGCTCGCCGATCCGCCGCCGGCCTCGGCCGCCTGGCAGCGGGCCGTGGACATCGTGCGGGCCGAGGAGCCCGACGCGGCGCAGGAACCGCGGGTGAAGCCCACGCCCGACGCCGCGTTCACCGCGCCCTTGCATCCGTTTCTCTGGGCGGGCTACATGCTCATCGACTGCGGCGGCGGCCGGTTCACGGCGGAGCCGGCGGCGAAGGCCCCGGGGGCGCCCTGATGGCCGGCGACGGCAGCCTCGCCGGCTTCGCGGTCTTGGCCGCGGCCTCGCTGCTCGCCGGCGCGGTCAACGCGATCGCCGGCGGCGGCACGATCCTCACCTTCCCCGTGCTCGGCGCGATTCTGCCGCCCGACCCCGGCCGGCTCGTCACCGCCAACGCCACGAGCACGATCGGCCTCTGGCCCGCCGCCGCGGTGGCCACCTGGGCCTCGCGGGGCAAGCGAGCCGACGTGCCGCCGTGGGCGCGGTGGCTCGTGGTGCCGAGCTTCATCGGGGGGGCCATCGGCACCTTCCTCGTGCTCTGGCTGCCGCCCGCCTGGTTCGACGGCCTCGTGCCCTGGCTGATCCTCCTCGCGGCGGTGCTGTTTGCGATCCAGCCGAGGGTGACGGCGTGGGCGCACGGCGGCGACGACGCCACGCCCGGTCGGATCGCCGCGGCCTGCGGGCTGCAGCTGCTCGTGGGCCTCTACGGCGGCTACTTCGGCGCCGGCATCGGCATCCTGATGATCGCGATGCTCGGCCTGCTCGGGCTCGGCGACATCCACCGTCTCAACGCGGTCAAGAACTCGCTGGCCACGATCATCAACGGCATCGCCACCGCGGTGTTCGTGGCCGGCTCCTTCCTCGGCACGCACGACGTGGCCTGGCCGCACGCGGCGGTGATGGCGGTGGCGGGGATGGCCGGCAGCCTCGCGGCCTCGCGGCTGGCCGGAAAACTCCCCGCTGCCACGCTCCGGCGGATCGTGGCCATCATCGGCTTCGTGTTGGCCGGCTATTATTTCGTGCGGCAGTGGCAGGCGTGAAGTTCACACGGCCGCCCGCGCCGCCAGTTCCCCGCCTCTCTCCCCAGCCGAGCCAGCGATGATCGTCCGCACCGCGGCCCTCACGAAGCGGTATGGCGACTTCGCCGCCCTCGACGGCTGCACGCTCGAGATCCGCGAGGGCACCATCTTCGGGCTCCTCGGCCCCAACGGCGCCGGCAAGACCACGCTCCTGCGGACGCTGCTCGGGTTCCTCGCCGCCACGTCGGGCTCGAGCACCGTGGCCGGGTTCGACTCGGCGACCGAGTCGCTCGAGGTGCGGGCCCGCACCGCCTACCTGCCGGGCGAGGCCCGGCTCTTCCGCCGCATGGACGGCCACGGCGTGCTCGACTTCTTCGCGGGGCTGAGGCGGGAGTGCCGCCGCGACGCCGCCACCCGCGTGGCCGATCGCCTCGGCCTCGACTGCTCGCGGCAGGTGGCGCGGATGAGCACCGGCATGCGGCAGAAGCTCGCCCTCGCCGTCGTGCTGGCCACCGAGGTGCCGCTGGTGATCCTCGACGAGCCGACCGCCAACCTCGATCCCACCGCGCGGTCGATCGTGCTGGAGCTGGCGCGGGAAGCCCGGGCCGCCGGCCGCAGCGTGATCTTCTCGTCGCACGTGCTCTCCGAAGTGGAAGAGACCTGCGACGACGTCGCGATCCTCCGCGCGGGTCGCGTGGTGCACGAGCAGTCGATCGACGACCTCCGCCGCGGCCACCGGATCCACGCCGAACTCCACGGACCGTTTCCGGGCGTGCCCGCCGAGTTCGCCGGCCGGCTCGCCGCCACGCCGCTCGGCGAGCGGCGCGTGGTGCTCGAAACGGAGGAGCCGCTCGCCCCGCTGCTCGGCTGGCTCTCGACGCTGCCGATCGCCGAGGTCCGCGTCGAGCCCGTCGGGCTGCAGGCCGTGTACGACCGCTTCCACAAGTCTGCGTGAGCCCGACCCGATGACGACCGCCGCCCGCGATCCCCTGCCGCACTCCGCCCGCCCCACCGGCGGCTGGCTCTGGAACACCGCCATCTGGCGGAAAACCTGGGGCGACCAGCGGGCGCTGGTGCTCGCGCTGGCCGCACTCTGGGCCGCGTTCCCCTGGCTCTATCTCTCGCTCTCCGCGCAGATCGACATGCCGGCGTTTCAGAACGTGCTCCTCAAGGTGATCCCGGAGAACTGGCAGAAGCTTTCGGGCGTGCCCTTCTCCGAGGTCGCCACCTACGCCGGCCGCGTGGCCCTGGCGTTCGTCGATCCGGTGGTGGTGCTCACGGCGACCGTGTGGGGCATCACGCGGGGCAGCGATGCCGTGTCGGGCCCGCTGGAGCGGGGCACGATGGAGATGGTGCTGGCCGCGCCGGTGCGACGGTCGGCCGTGTTCGTCACGCAGGCCCTCGCCACCACCGTGGCGGCGGCGGTGCTCTGCGGTGTGCTGCTCGCCTCGGTGTGGTCGGTGGTGACGTTCGGTCCCTGGGCGGGCAAGGTGGAGGCCCAGCGGTTCGTGCCGGCCGTGGTCAACGTGTTTGGCCTGATGGTCTGCATGGCGGGCCTGACCGCCTGCGTGTCGGCCGCCGACAGCCACCGCTGGCGGACGATCGGGATCATGTGCGGGTTTTACGTGACGGCGATCCTCACCAAGCTCGTTGGCCGGCTCAGCGGCATGCTCGGCTGGGTGGGCTACCTCTCCGTGTTCAACGCCTACGAGCCGCAGCGGCTCGTGGGGGGCGACGCCGCCGCCTGGCAGCTGCTCGCCCACTACGACGCCATCCTGCTCGGCATCGGCGTGGCGGCCTACGCGCTGGGCACGTGGATCTTCAGCCGCCGCGACCTGCCCGCCCCGCTCTGATAGCCCAATCGCGTGAGCGATCGGGATCTGCGGTGCCGCGCCGCTCGGGACTGCCCATGCCCGTCGCCGGACGCTCGCTGCGGGCATCCTGCCCTGCGCTCGCTCGATGCTGACTGCGCTCCGCCATCCTGGCTGCGCTGGTCAGCAACGCCGGCTCCCAGGCACGGGCAGCCCCGAGCTCCGTTTCCGCAGAGTGGCCGCAGGTTTTTAACCTGCGGTGAGTCCGAGTCCGGCGTGGTTCTTGTGCAGGTTAAAAACCTGCACCCGCTTCGGACAGGACTTCAGTCGTTTTCGCCGGGCTTCTCGGGGCGGCTCACGATCATCGAGAACACGATCGGCGCCACGATCGTCACCGCGGGCAGCGAGGCGAGCAGGCCCGACACGATCGCGATCGCGAACGGCCGCTGCGTTTCGCTCCCCATGCCGTGGGCCAGCGCCGCCGGCACGAGACCGAGCAGGGCGAGCATGGTGGTGAGCATCACCGGACGAAACGCGTCGCGGGCGCCCTGGAGGAGTGCCTGCCGGCGGTTCTTCGTGGCGGCCAGCGCCCGCAGGTATTGCGTGCACTCGATCACCCCCGAGAGCACCACCTGCCCCAATAGCGCGATGCAGCCGACCGCGCTCGACACCGAGAAGTTGACGTGCATCAGCCGCAGCCCCGACACGGCCCCCAGCGCCGCGATCGGTAGCAGCATGAGGATCGTGAGCGTGGGAGCCCAGCGGCCGAAGTTCATGAACAACACCCCCACGATCACGCACAGGGCCATCGGCACCGTGATGGCGAGCCGCCGCATGGCCCGCTCCTGGTTCTGAAACTCGCCGCTCCAGGTGGGATAGATGCCCTCCGGCATCTGGAGCCCCGCCACGGCGGCCTGGGCGTCTTTCACCGTGCTCCCCAGGTCGCGGCCGCGGACGTTGAACTTCACCGCCACGAAGCGGGCGAAGTCCTGCCGCCAGATCGCGGCCCTGCCCTGCTGCTGACCGATCGAGGCCACCTCCGCGAGCGTGATCCGCTTGTCGGGGCTGCCCACGAACATGTGGCCGAGGATGTCCATGTTGGCCCGGGCCTCGTTCGGCAGCCGGATCGTCACCGGATACCGCCGCTCCCCCTGCCAGATCTCGGTCGCCCGCTCGCTGCCGAGCACGATGCGGATCGAGTTCTGGATGTCGTGCACCGCCAGCCCGCGGCGCGAGAGGGCGTCGCGGTTGAGCTCGATCCGCTCCGTGGGCACGTCGCCCGCCTGGTAGATCGCGAGGTCCACCACGCCCGGGACGTCGGCCAGCTTCTGCTTCGCCTCCTCGGCGAGCGCGGTCATCCGCTCGAGATCCGAGCCGCGGATCTTGAGCACGACCTGGCCGATGATCCCCGAAATCGTCTCGAACACGCGGTCGGTGATCGGCTGGGAGAAGTTGTGCTGCGCGCCCGGGATCACCGCGAGGCTGCGGCGGAGCTCCGCTTCGACGCCCTGCCGCGTCCGCCCCTTCGCCCACGCCCGCTCGGGCTTGAGTGCGATGAAGAACTCGGCGTTGTTGGGCCCCTCGGCCTGCGTCGCGTTTTCGGGACGGCCGACGTGCGACATCACGTCGAGCACCTCGGGGGTGCGGAGGATCGCCTCCCGCATGGTCGCCACCTGCCGCCGCGTCTCGTCGAGGGCGATGGTGGAGGGGAAGATCGTGGTCACGTAGAAGCCCCCCTCGTTGAGCTCCGGCAGGAACTCCGTGCCGATGCCCGAGGCGAACCAGCCCAGGGCCACGACGGCTGCCACTGCTACCGGCACGAGTCCCCAGCGGATCGCGTCGCAGCCGGCGAGCAGCTTGAGGTAGACCCAGCGGACTCCCACCAGCCAGGCAGGCTCGGCGGTGCGAAACCGGCCGCGAAACAGGAGCCGCTCGAGCGCCGGCACGACCACCATCGCCGAGACGAGCGCGCCGCCGAGCGCAAAGGCGTACGTGTAGGCCATCGGGGCGAAGATCCGCCCCTCGACCCGCTCCAGGAAGAAGATCGGCACGAGCGCCACGATGATGATCGCCATCGCGAACACCACCGGCCGCACCACGCCCGCGGCCGCCTCGGCGATGATGCCGCCGGCCTCGGCGCTCGAGGGCCTGCCGCCGTGGCTCCGCTCGTGGAACAGGTGGAGCGTGGCCTCCAAGACCACGATCGCCCCGTCCACGAGGATCCCGAAGTCGATCGCCCCGAGCGAGATCAGGTTCGCCGGCAGGCCCATCCAGGTGAGGCCGACGAACGCCGAGAGCATCGAGATCGGCACCACCACCGCCACGGCCACCACCGCCCGCAGCGAGCCGAGGAACAGCCACACCACGAGCAGCACGAGCGACACGCCCTCGAGGAGATTGCGGCGGACGGTGGCGAGCGTGGCCCGCATCAGCGTGGTGCGGTCGTAGAAGGTGTCGATCCGCACGCCCGGCGGCAGGACGTCGCGGTTGAGCTCCTCGATCCGCTGGTGGAGGGCCGCCAGGACCACGCTGGGGTGAGCCTTCCGCCGCAGCAGCACGATCCCCTCGATCACGTCGTCGGCGTGGCCCCGGCCCACGGCGCCGCGGCGCGGCGTGGAGCCCTCGATCACGTCGGCCACGTCGCGGATGTGGATCGGCACGGTGCCGCGGGTGTCGATCACGATGTCGCCGAGCTCGCGCGGGTCGTCGAGCGCGCCCAGGCCGCGGACCACGAACTCCTGCGAGCCGATGCCGCTGTAGCCGCCGCCGGCGTTTTCGTTGGCACGGGCGATCGCGGCGTGCACGTCATCGGCGGAGATGCTCGCGGCGGTCAGGCGGATCGGATCGACGCGGACCTGGTAGTTCCGCTCGAAGCCGCCGAAGGTGACCACGTCGGCGACGCCGGGCACCGCCCGCAGCCGCCGCTCGACCACGAAGTCTTGGATGGCTCGGAGATCCTTGAGGCCCATCGGCCCCCGGAGCGTGTAGCGGTAGATCTGCCCGACGGGCGTGGACTGCGGCCCCATCTGCGCGGCGGCGCCGTCGGGGAGCACGGCGTCGCGGAGCCGCTCGGCCACGTGCGTGCGGAGTTCGAAGTCGGTGGTGCCCTCCTCGAACGTGAGCGTGATGAGCGACAGCCCGAACACCGACACACTCCGCAGGTCGAGGAGCTTCGGCGTGCCGGCGAGCACCCGCTCGAGCTCCACCGTCACGCGCCGCTCCACCTCCTCCGCCGCCTGCCCCGGGTAGGTGCCCACCACCTCGACCCGCGGGTCGGTGACGTCGGGAAACGCCTCGATCGGCAGCCCGTCGAAGCACCGCCAGCCGTAGAAGCAAAACAGCGCCGTGGCCGCGAGCACGATCCGCCACCGGGCGACGGCGAGCCGGCTGAGTCGTTCGAGCATGGTGGAGTCTCCAGTGGTCGGTTCAGAGCAGCCTGTCGAACTCGCCATCGAGCAGCACGGCGCCGCCCGACACCACCTCTTCCCCCTCGTTGACCCCGGAGAGGATCACGAGTCGGGTGTCCACGCTCGTGCCCACGATCACGGGCCGGCGCTCGAGCTGATGGTCGCCGCGCCGCACGAGCACCACCCGGGCGTCGCGCCGCAGAAGGACGGCGTCGCGCGGCACCACCAGCTGCGGCTCCCCGATCACCGCCACGGTCACGTGGGCCAGCATGTGCGCCCGCACGCCGGGCGCCAGCGAGTCGAAGGCGCAGGTGACGTCCACGGTGCGGCTCTGCCGGTCGATGGCCCGCACGACCGAGGTCACGCGGCCGGTGAGGGGCACGTCGCCGAGCGCGGGGATGTCGACGCGGCAGCGGAAGCCTTCCGCCAGGAGCGGGGCGTCACGCTCCGGAAAGCTCGCCTTGAGGATCAGCGCCGTCGGGTCGGCGATGATGAAGGCCGGCTGGTTCTCCGGATCGTGGGCGTGCTCACCAGGATCGACGTGCCGCTCGATCACCTGGCCGTCGCGGGGCGCGCGGAGTTCGAAGAGGTCTTCACCGTTCTCGCCGGTGCGGGCCGCGCGGAGCGCCACGAGCACCCCGTCGCGATCCGCCTCGAGGCTCCCGATCTTGGCGTCGGTCTCGACGAGCCGGCGGTTCGAGATCACGTCTCCCTGCACGAGGTCTTTGACGCGGCGGCGGGCGTCGTACTGCCCCTCCAACTCGGCGTTGATCCGCCGGATCTCGGCCCGCATCCGCGCCAGCTCGCTGCTGCGGATCCGGGCCAGCACGTCTTCGCGAGTGACCCGCGCCCCCGCGGAGACCTCGACCGACTCGATGATCCCCTCGAACGGAATCCGCAGGGCCGTCAGCGACCCCGGTGCGAAGTCGATGTCGCCCACACCGTGCACCTCCGCGGCGACCACGCTCTTGTCCACGCGGCTGTATTCGAGGGCCTGGGCGATGTCGGCGCGAACGTCGAGCAGCCCGGCCTCGGTGAGCCGATACGGCGCCTCCTCGACGGCGACGTCCGCCGCATCGTCGTGCGACTCGCAGCCCGCCACGAGCCCGCCGACGACCGCGGCGAGGAGCAGGGCCGGCAAGCGTCGGCCGCTGAGGCCGGGCCAGGCTGCAGAAACGGGAGCCAGAGAACGAACGTGGTGCATGATGCTTCCTCGCGCGGGGACGCGGCCGCGGGATCGCGGGCCGCGAGACGGGCCGAACGCGGCCGCGACAGGATCCCGGCGGGATGCCCGGCGACGACCGCGATGCCGCGCCGACCGCGGCGGGCCGCGGACGGAACGGCGCTCGAGCGCGCGGGGCGGCTCAGAGGAGCCGGCGGCAGAGACGACTCAGACTGGTCGCCGCGAGACGGGAGGCGTGGAAGCCGGCGACGCGATGCGTCCCGATTCCCTCATCGGCCCCAGCGGCCGCCGCGCGTGCGGTGCAGCGGAGCGGCCAGGAATGCGACGACGACTCGCGGGGATCGACCTCGTCGCACGTCGATTCGGCTTCGGTGAGGGCGGCCGCGAAGGGCAGGCTGCCGCTGGTGGGGCTCGCCGGGTGGCCGGCCCCGATGCTGCAGCAGGCCGGCACGCAGCCCGCCGGCGTGGCCGCGAGCGCTTCGAAGCGGGCGGCGAATGCGGCCAGAACGAGCCCCACGCACGCGGCACCCCAGGGTGCCCATGATCGCCCGCGTCGCACGCTCTCGGTTGAAGAGGTCATCGCTGCGGCTGCTCCTGGCCAGCGTTGGGGATCACCCATCCGCTGACCGACACCCGCAGTCTATGACGCGGCGAGGGGCCGGGTCAAAACCACTTTCGCCGTGACGCCGCTCCCTTTCGCATCTGCAAGGCAACGTGCGCCCATGGCTAGGGCAGGAGCCGCAGACCGACGGCGGTGTTCAGTTCGAGCATCGCCCGCCGATGCCGGACCACGGCGTCGCGATGGCTCTGCGTGACCTCCGCCATGTCTTCGACGGCGCCTTCGAGGTCGTCCACGGAGATCTCGCCGGCCGTGAACTGCGTCTGGCGGCGGGCCAGCACCGACCGGGCCCGCGGCAGCATCGACCGCTCGATCTGCTCGATCGCCTCGAGCGACCGGCGAAACTCGCGGTCGGCCAGCCGCACCTCGGAGAGCACGCGGCGCTCCAGCGAGGACACTTCGAGCTTCGACTGGCCGATGTTGCTCTGGGCGCGGGCGATGTTGCCCTGGTTGCGGTTGAAGATCGGCAGCGCGAACGTGAGCCCGAGGGCCCACGACTTCGACGACGGCGACCCGAACGGGCTGTTGTCTTGGATCGTGATCGGGTCGTAGAAGAGATAGACGTCGTCGATCCGGTTGGCCCGCTGGAGCGAAAGCTCCGCGCCGGCACGGGTCACGCCCAGCCGCGCCGCCCGGAGGTCGGGACGGCACTTGAGCGCCAGCGACTCCGCCTCCTCGAGCGACGGCGGCGGCGGCCCCGCGTCGCGCAGCACGCCCCGCGGCTCCAGTCGCGCCGCCTCGTCCGGAGACACGGAGAGGAGCACGCCGAGCCCCTCCCGGGCATCCTCGTAGGCCTCGTTCGCATCCCCGAGGGTGACCCGCGACCGCTCCAGCGCGAGCTCGAGATGGGTGATCGCATCCTCCACGTGGTCCTTGTCGCGATCGGGGCTCGCCCGCAGGTCGGCGAGCCGCTGCGTCTGCCGCTCCACCGTGGCCGCCGCCGCGAGGCGATCGATGCGGGCGGACTGGAGCGTCACGAAGGCGCGGTAGACGTTGTCGATCTGCCGGCGGGTGACGTCTTGGAACTGGGCCTCGAGCGTCGAGCGTGCCATCCGGGCCACCGTGGTGCGGGCCTGCCGCTTCTTCGACAGGTCCATCGGCATCGTCACATTGACGTCGTACTGCGTGGGCCCGCCGGGATGCGCGTTGTCGAAGGTGCCGTAGGGGATGAACTGCGTGTCCATGTAGATCAGCGGATTGGTGCGGAGCCCGGCGGTGAGGATGTCGGCGTCGGCCTGCGTGAGTTCGTGCCGTAGGGCGCGGATGTCGAGGTTCGACCGCGTCATCCGTTCGATCGCCTCGTCGAGCGTGATGCCGTCGGCCGGGCCGGGGTCGTCGATGATCGTGACGTCGATCGTGGTGAGCGTGACCGCGGATCCCGGCATGGCCGCCGCGGCCGGCGCGGGCAGCGACTCGGGCAGCTGCATGCCGCGGTTGGCCGCGAGGGAGGAGGCTGCCGCCCGCTGCTTGCCTCCGCGCGGCAGGCGACCGGTGCGCCGCTTGCCCCCCATCACCGCAGGCGTGTTCAAGCCGGTGCCACCGAGGTCCATGCTGGGGTCGAGCGATCCCGGGAGGGGCGGCGCTTCCGTGCTGCCGCGGATCGGCCCGAGATCAGGGAACTCAAGGATCGGATTCTGCCGCTGCGAGGAGGGGTCTTGCTGACCGCGCGCTGGCCAGACGGGGCCGGACAGCAGGGCCACCGCGGCGAGCAGCGCCGCGACCGCGCTCGGGCGTCTCCGGATGTCCATCGTGGCCATACCTCTGCCGCTCGCGCGATCCTGATTGCCTGACCGGCAGAATCCGCGTCATCGGTATCATCGGAACGGCGTCCCCCACCGCTTCAGTTTCGCGGCTCGCGCGGGATTGCCGGGACGTCGCCGGCTTGCCCAGCCTGCCTCGTCACGCGGGCGGGTCGTTGGGCGCCGGGAGGTCGGCGAGGCTGTCGAGCTTGAACACTTCGAGGAACTTGGGGGTCGTGCGGTAACACGGCTCGCTCCCCTCCTCGTGCACG
>Ga0208249_1000598_pt1 | contig 11873 bp, 10 predicted proteins | sample CryBogmetaGMA1M_FD_184546 | JGI IMG/M metagenome (GOLD analysis project Ga0208249, IMG submission 184546) | Freshwater microbial communities from Crystal Bog, Wisconsin, USA - MA1M (SPAdes) | ecosystem: Environmental > Aquatic > Freshwater > Lake | place: Crystal Bog, Wisconsin, USA | collected...
ATCGCGATCCGCTGCCGCTGGCCGCCGGAGAACTCGTGGGGATAGCGCGAGAGCACGGCGGCCGACATGCCGGTGCGGTCGAGCGCCGCCGTCATCCGCGCAAGCCGCAGGGCTGCGTCTCCCATGCGGTGGATCACGAGGCCCTCCTCGAGGATCTGCCGCACCGTCATGCGCGGATTCAGGGAGCCGTAGGGATCCTGGAACACGATCTGCATCCGCCGGCGGAACCGCCGCAGGTCGGCGGCGCCGAGGCCCAGCACGTCGTGGCCGGCGATGGTGACGCGGCCGGCCGTCGGTTCAACCAGCCGGAGGATGCTGCGACCGGCCGTGGTCTTGCCGCAGCCGCTCTCGCCGACGAGGCCGAGCGTGCGGCCGCGCGGAATGGTGAAACTCACGCCGTCGACGGCCCGCACCGCGCCCACCTGTCGACGGAGGAGCCCGCGCCGGATCGGGAAGTGCGTGGCGAGGCCGGCGACCTCGACGAGCGGCGGGGGAGACGGCGTCATGGGCGGATCGCCTCCACGGCGTGCGGCGGCCCGAGGTCGGTCGCGTAGTGGCAGCGGACGAAATGCCCGGCCTCCACCTCGCGGAGTTCCGGCACGGCGGCCGGGCACGCCGGCCCGGCGTCCGTGGCCTCGCCGTGGGCATGGCTGCACCGCGGATGGAACCGGCAGCCCGACGGGAACTGCTGCGGCGGCGGCACCATGCCGGGAATGGTCACGAGCGGCGGCCGCACGGCGCGGCCGTCGGGGTCGTGGCGGACCGCGTCGGGATCGGGCCGCGCGGCGAGCAGGCCGATCGTGTAGGGGTGGAGTGGCCGCCGGAAGAGCTCCGCGGCCGGGGCCCGCTCGACGATCCGGCCGGCATACATGACCGCCACCTCGTCGCACGTCTCGGCGACGACGCCGAGGTCGTGCGTGATCAGGAGGATCGCCGTGCCGAGCCTCCGCCGCAGGTCCGCGAGGAGATCGAGGATCTGCGCCTGGATCGTGACGTCGAGGGCGGTCGTGGGCTCGTCGGCGATGACGAGGTCGGGCTCGCAGGCCAGCGCCATCGCGATCATCACCCGTTGCCGCATGCCGCCGGAGAGCTGGTGCGGATACTCGTCGAGCCGGCGTTCCGGATCGGCCAGCCGCACGAGCCGCAGCATCTCGAGCGCCCGGACCCGCGCGGCCGAACGGGAGCAGTGGCGGTGGAGGAGCACCGCCTCGGCGACCTGGTCGCCGACGGTGAACACCGGGTTGAGGCTCGTCATCGGCTCCTGGAAGATCATCCCGATCCGGCCGCCGCGGACGCGCCGCAGCTCGGGCTCGGGGAGCGACACGAGGTCGACGGGCCCGTCCGGACCATCGAGCCGGATCGACCCCGACTCGATCCTCCCCGGCGCCGCCACGAGCCGCAGGATCGACATCGCCGTGACGCTCTTGCCGCAGCCGCTCTCGCCGACCAGCCCGAGCGTGCGGCCCCGCTCGATCGCGAGCGAGACGCCGTCGACCGCCGGCACGCGGCCGCCCGGCGTGTGGAAGGCGGTCACCAGGTCGCGGATGTCGAGCAGCGGCATGGGGCGTGCGGTCGCGGGCCCCCGGGGGAGCGTCACTTTCGCGCCTCCCGCAGCCGCGGATCGGTGGCTTCCTGCAGTCCCTCGCCGACGAGGTTGTAGGCGAGCACCGTGAGGAAGATCGCCGTGCCGGGGAAGAACACGAGCCACCACATGCCGAGGTTGCTCCGGGCCCCGTTGAGGATCGAGCCCCAGCTCGCCGACGGCGGCGGCGGACCGAAGCCGAGGAACGACAGGCCGCTCTCGGTGAGGATCGCCGAGGCGATGCCGAACGTGATCGGCACGAGGATCGGTGCCAGGGCATTCGGGAGAATGTGCCGGAGCATGATCCGCACGGGTCCCGCGCCGGCGGAGCGGGCGGCGGTCACGTACTCGCTCGCCTTGAGCCGGAGGAACTCGCCGCGGGTGAGCCGTGCGATGCCGGTCCAGCCCGTGAAGCCGATGATCGCCATCGTGTGCCAGATCGTCGGCTTCTCGATGAGCGCGAGCACGGCGAGGATCAGCACGAGCGTGGGCACGCACATCACGATCTCGGTGACGCGGCTGGTGAGCATGTCGATCCAGCCGCCGAAGTAGCCGCCGATCGCGCCGACGACGATCCCGATCGAGCCGGCGATCCCCATCGACACGAAGCCCACGAGCAGCGCCACCGTGGTGCCGTGCACCATCTTCGCGAGCACGTCGACGCCCGCCTGGTCGGTGCCGAAGAGGTGGCTGCGGCTCGGCCGTCCCTGATCCATGGCGGGGTTCTCCGGGCGGCCTGGCCACTCGTCGGCGCGGACGCTCCGGTAGGGGTCCTGGAAGAAGAGCGGCCAGATCGCCCAGCTCCCGGGATCCTTCTCCGCGAGGTTCCGCGGGTAGGTGCCGCGAAACTTGTCCTTCGCGAAGATCGCCGGCTCGAGTCGGCGATCGAAGTAGCCGAGGCAGGGCGCGTAGATCCGCCCCTTGTACCGGCAGAGCACGGGCTTCGTGCCCGCGATGGCCGGCGCCAGCGTCGCCACGAGCACGAGGAAGCCGACGAACGCGAGCGCGACCATGCCCAGCGGCCGTCGCCGGTACCGCCGCCATGCCTCCGCCCAGAAGCCGTGGGACCGTTGCATCACGCCACGCTCACCCTCGGGTCGACGAGGCAGTAGAGGAGGTCGGCGAGCAGCTGCCCGAGGAGCGTGAGCACGCTGAACATGAGCGTCAGTCCCATGATCGTGGGATAGTCACGCTCGCGGATGCTCTCGAAGAAGAGCCGCCCCATGCCCGGCCAGGTGAAGATCTGTTCGATGATGATCGAGCCGCCGATGAGCGACGGGAGCGAGAGTCCGAGGAGCGTCACGAGCGGAATCAGCGTGTTGCGGAAGGCGTGGTGGAAGAGCACCCGCCATGGCCCCGCCCCCTTCGCCCGCGCGGTGCGGACGTAGTCCTGCCGCACCGCCTCCTCCATGTTCGCGCGGATGAAGCGGCTGTCGTAGGCGAGGCTCACGTAGGTCTGGCAGGTCACCGGCAGGACGAGGTGCCGCCCCACGTCGAGCAGGCGGGCGCCGAGGGAGGCCTCGGGGGGCAGGTCCGACATGCCGAAGAGCGGCAGCTCCCACGCCGTCCCCCGCAGCCAGACGGCGAAGACGATCTGGAGGAACAGCGCCGCGACGAACGTGGGGAACGAGTAGAGCGCGTAGAGCACGAGGCTCGTGGCCCGCTCGTCGAAGCGGCCGCTGCGGGCCGACGCGTAGAGTCCCAGCGGTACCGCCGCCAGCCAGATGACGACGAAGGCGGTGCCCGAGACGAGCAGCGTCGGCCCGATCCGCTCGCCGATCAGCGTGGTCACGGGCTGCTTGCGGGTGATCGACCGGCCGAGGTCGCCCCGCAACAGGTTCGCGGCCCACTGCCGATACCCCGCCGGCCACGGCTTGTCGAGGCCGTAGGCCCGCTGCATCCGCGCGTAGTCCTCGGCCGTGATCTTGCGGCTGGGATCCTCGCCCATCTGCGCCGTCAGCGGGTTGCCCGGCATGTTCCGGGCGAGCCCGTAGACGATCACCGTGATGGCGACGAGCGTGATGCCGCCGAGAAGCAGCCGCCGAAGAAGGTACGTCGCCACCACTCACTCCTGCCGCGGCTTCCACAGGCTCCCGGAGCCGGGCGAGTAGTGGTAGGGGCCACGCGGGCTGAAGACGTAGCCCCGCAGGCTCTTCGAGAAGCCGTAGAAGCTGTTTCGCCAGAAAAGCCAGGTGTAGGGCTGATCCTCGTAGAGGAGCTCCTGGATGCGGGCGTACTTCCCGGCCCGGCGGGAGCGGTCGAGTTCGCGGCGGCCTTCGGCGAAGAGCCGGTCGACCTCGGGGTTGGAATAGCCGACGTAGTTCCGCATCTCGCCGGTCTTCCAGAGGTTCTCGGAACTGTCGGGGTCGGTGCCCGATCCCCAGCCCGAGATGCACGCCTGGAAGTTCTTCTTCTGGAGCATGTCCTGGAGCGTGGTCACCTCCACCGGCCGCACGTTGGCGACGATCCCGATCTGCTCGAGGTTCTCCTTGAGCAGCGTGCAGATGGCGATCCGGAAGGGCTGCTGGTTGACGAGGACGGTGAACTCGAACGGCACGAGCCGGCCGCCGATCTCCTTGTCGCGGATGCCGTCGTTGTCGTGGTCGATCCAGCCGGCCTCGTCGAGAAGGGCCTCGGCCTTGTCGAGGTCCTGCTTGTAGGGCACGAGCTTCTTCGGGCCGGCCATCCACGAGTCGGGCGGGTAGTTGCCCGCGCACGGCTGGTACATGCCGAGGCAGATCTTCTCGAGCATGCGGTCGTGGTCGAAGGCGTAGCTCATCGCCCGGCGCACGCGGCGGTCGGCGAAGAACGGGGTGGCGATGTTCCAGGCGAAGTGAAAGCTCACCCATTCCGGCGCATTGGCCTTGGTGTTCAGGCGGTAGAAGTCGGCGTCGGTCGTCTGCGTCATCCACTGCTCGGGTTGGAGGATCATCTCGTCGATCTCGCCGGACTTCAGCGCGAGCAGCGACGTGTTGGGATCCTCGATGATCCGGAAGCGGACCTCCCGGAAGAAGGGCTCGTCCCGCACGGTTCGGCCGTTCACGGTGCTCCAGTTCGCCCGCCGGCGGAGCACGATCTCCTGCCCGCGTTTGCGGGAGAGGATCTCGTAGGGCCCCCCCACGACCGGCTTCTCCTCGAGCGCCACGTGCTCGGGGCTGTCCTTGAGCGTCGGGTCCTGCTCCCAGGTGCGCTCGTAGACGTGCTTCGGCAGCACCGGGAAGTTGATGTTCCAGACGTTGGTGGCGAGCGGCTCCTTGTGGAAGAAGACCACGGTGCGGTCGTCGTAGGCGTGGACGCCCCGCATCTGGTCGGTGCCGCTGCGGACCGCCGGCACCGGCACCCGCGGGTCCATGATCACCTTGTAGGTGAAGGCGATGTCGTGCGCCGTGATCGGGGTGCCGTCGCTCCACACGAGGTCGTCCCGCATCACCACCTTGTCGAGGAGCCCGTCGGCGCTCGTCTGCCAGCTCGTGACGGTGTCGGCGCTCGCGAACGGCTCGAGCGTGCGGTCGTAGGAGAAGAGCCCGAAGCCGGTGAGGCCGAGGATGTCGAACTCGGCGCTCGAGCTGATGAGGATGGGATTGGTGCTGCCGAGGTCGCCGGCCACATGGCGGTCGATCCGGGCCTCGAGGTCGGCCTGCCCGGGCTCGGGGAGGCGGCCGAGCGCGGAGAGGATCTTCGCGTTGGCATCGGGGGAGTCGTTCTCCAGCGCGAGGGCCTCGGCCGGAGAACAGAGCGGCTTCTCGTGGGCCTGCACCTCACGGAGCACCGTGACGCCGTCCTTGACCGGCCGGTCGATCCACTTCGCGTCGCGGTCGAGCACGTCGATGGACGGCGGTGCGAACGCCGGCTCCGCGGCCACCTGCCGGGCCGTTTCCTGGGCCGCGGCGGCCGTCGTGGGGGCCTCGGGCTCCGCCGTGAGCGGGGCCTCCGCGACCCTGCGGCCGCAGCCGCTGGCGGCGACCAGGAGGATGCAGACGATGCCCGCACGGCGCTCGGGGCGTCCCTCGACCGTCAGGACGGGGGTGGCGGGCATGCGGGCCTCCGGTCGCGGAAAAGCCCCGATACTACGGGGGCGAAACCGGCGCGGTCAACTTCCGAGAACCGCCCCTCACCCGGGAAACCGGTGGCCGAGCTTCTCCCGCTTCGTCGCCAGGTAGCGCTCGTTGAACTCGTTCGCCGGCGGCAGGATCGGCACCTGGTCGACCACCTCGAGGTCGAAGCCGCCGTAGATGAAGGCGTCGGTCTTCTTGGGGTTGTTGGTGAGCAGCCGCACGCGGCGGAGGCCGAGGTCCTTGAGGAGCTGGATGCCCACGCCGTAGTCGCGGGAGTCGGCCTTGTAGCCGAGGGCCAGATTCGCCTCGACGGTGTCGAGCCCCTGATCCTGCAGTTGGTAGGCCCTGATCTTCTCGGCCAGGCCGATGCCGCGCCCCTCCTGCGGCAGATAGACGAGCACGCCCGTGCCCTCGCGGCCGATCATGTCGAGCGCGAGGTGCAACTGGTCGCCGCAGTCGCACCGCAGGCTGTCGAGGAGGTCGCCGGTGAAGCACGAGGAATGCAGCCGCACGAGTGGTGCCTGGGCGGCGGCCACGTCGCCGAGCACGAGCACGATCGGCTGCTGCGGCTCGAACTTCACGTCGTAGGCGATGATGCGGAACCGGCCCCAGCGCGTCGGGAGGTCGGCCTCCGCGATCCGCTCCACGAGCTTCTCGCGCGTGCGGCGGTGGCGGATGAGCTGCTCGATCGAGATGATCTCCATGCCGTGCGCCGCGGCCAGCGCAAAGAGCGCTTCGCGATCGGCGCGGTTGCCGTGCCCGTCGAGGATCTCGCAGAGCACGCCCGCCGGCGCCAGCCCCGCCAGCCGCGTGAGATCGACGGCCGCCTCGGTGTGCCCGGCGCGGCGGAGCACGCCCCCCTCCTTCGCCACGAGGGGGAAGAGGTGTCCCGGCCGGACGAAGTCGGCAGGCCCGCTCACGGGATCGAGGATCGCGGCGATCGCCGTCGCCCGCTCGCCGGCGGTGATGCCGGTTCGGGCCGTGCGATGGTCGACCGGCACGGTGAACGCGGTGCCCAACGGCGTCGAGTTCGCCGCCACCATCATCGGCAGGTCGAGCCGCTTCGCGACATCGGGCAGGATCGGCATGCAGACCTGTCCGCGGCCCTCCTTGATCATGAAGTTGACCACCTCGGTGGTCGCCTTCTCCGCGGCACAGACGAAGTCGCCCTCGTTCTCGCGGTCCTCGGCGTCGACGACGATCACGACCTCGCCCCGCGCGATGGCGGCGACGGCGGCCTCGACGGATGAGAACCGGGTGGACATCGAGGGGGTTCGCGTGGGGACGGGCTGTGACGGGAACTTCGTCATTATAGGATGCAGCGGCATCCCGGCCGCCGGGACGGGATGCGGTCCCGTTTCCAGGGAACGTCGGGGGCCGCATGCTCGACCGCGAGGAATCCATCGAACAGTCCTATCTGTTCCGATCGTTCGGCGAGCGGATCCTCGCCGGCGTCGCGGCCCAGGAGGCCCTCGTGGCGATCGGGCAGGAGGTGCTCGCCACCTCGAAGCTCCCGATGGCGCTCGACTATCTCGTCGGCGAACTCAAGTTCGTGGGCACGGTCTCGACGGCGATGGCCCGGCTCGCGCACTACTTCACCGCCTTCCAGACGTTCGTGGTCGCCGCCGCCGAGGAGGAGGGGGGGCGGTTCGACATGCGGACGGCGCTGGCGATGCTCGAGCGCGAGGCGACCTACCGCGCCGAGGGGGCCACGCCCCAGGGGCTCTTCCTCTACCGTTTCGAGTGCCTGTCGCGCAACCGCCTCGACTACGCCCGTGGCCTCGATGCCGTGGCCGCCGACGACATCTTCGACGGCGAATGGAGGTCGTGGATCGCGATGGTCTCGCGCCAGGTGGGCCTGGTTGACCTCGCCGACCTCGTGTACGTCCGCAGCCCCGAGTTCTGGCGGGTCGAGAAGCGCGACGCCATGCTCGCGGGCCGCCAGGGGCCGGAGCCCGACCGCGCGATCCTCTTCGGCGAGAAGGAGGGGCGGATCGCCCGTGCCAACCGCGGCAAGGATCCGCTCTTCTTCTTCGCGGCGCTCCAGCGGCAACTCGGGTATCCAGCCGTGCCACGGGTCAACCCGGTCGCGCCGTCCGCGGAATCGCCCGCGCTCCTCGCTCGGCGACTCGAGCGGCTCGAGATGCGGGTCAAGCTCCTCGAGGAGGAGTCGCGCGGCGGCATCGACCTCTCACGCTTCGACCCCAAGAACTTTCCGTCGGCGCCGAGGGGGTGATGGACGACCTGCGGCGCGATGCGGAGGCGATCTGGTCGACGGCGATCCGCGCGGTGGCGCCGGAAGAACTCGTGGTCGGTCACGCCGCGGCCCTGCGCGACGCGGTGGCCGCAGCCGAGCGCGTGGTCGTCGTGGGCGGCGGCAAGGCGGCGGCGGGCCTGGCGGCGGGCATCGAGTCCGCGCTCGGGTCGGCCGCGCTCGCCCGGCACGACGTCCGCGGGCTCGTGAGCGTCCCCGAGGGGTGCGGCCGCGCGCTCGACCGCATCGAGATCCGCGAGACACGGCCCGCGGGCGCGAACCTGCCCACCCCGGCCGTCGTGGAGGCCACGCGCGAGATGCTCGCGCTCGTCGGCAGCGTCGGCCCACGCGACCTCGTGATCGCGGCCATCAGCGGTGGAGGATCGGCCCTGCTCGCCGCGCCCCGGGAGGGGGTGTCGCTCGAGGAGAAGATCGCCCGGACCCGCGCGCTTTCCGAGGCCGGTGCCGATATCGCCACGCTCAACGCCGCCCGTCGCGAGTTGAGCCTCGTGAAAGGGGGGGGCCTCGCGCGCGCCTGCGGCGCCGGCCGGCTCCTGGCGCTCGTGTTGTCCGACGTGATCGGCAGTGATCTCGCCGTGATCGCCTCGGGTCCGTGCCACGCGGCCCGCATGGTCGCCGGCGCGTGGACGACGCCCGGCGGCTGCCGCGTGGAGCACGTCGTGGTGGGCGACAACACGACGGCCGTCGAGGCGGCCGCCGCGGCGGCGTGGAACCTCGGTTACGACGTGGCCATCGATTCGGCGACCGACGCCGAGCCGGCCGAGGCGGTGGGCCGCCGGCTCGCGATCCGCGGTCTCGAGCGACTGGCCGAAGCGGCTCGCGACGGTCGGCCACGGGCGGTGCTCGCCGGCGGTGAGGCGATCGTGCGCGTGCCTGCGGACCACGGCCGTGGCGGGCGCAACCAGCAGACGGCGCTCGCCGCGCTCGCCGAGGTGCGGGCGCGGGTGGGCGCCTGGCCCGCGGGCCTGCTCGTGGCGAGCATCGGCACCGACGGTGAAGACGGTCCGACCGACGCGGCCGGCGGCGTGATCGACGCGGCGGTGGGAGGATCGGTAAACGCCATCGTGCTCGCCGCGGGGCTCGCCCGCTGCGACGCCTATCCCGTGCTCGCGGCGTCGAGCGGCCTCGTCCGCACCGGAGCCACCGGCACGAACGTGGCCGACATCAGGCTCATTCTCGCCCGCCCCTGACGGCCGCTTGTCTCAGCGAGGGTTTCGCCCTCGTGTGTCCTGAATCCCACGGAGGGGTCGCCCATGCCATGAGAGCCGGCCTCGCTGGCAAGCGCAGCCAGGATGGCGAAGCGCGGCCAGCGTGGAGCGAGCGGAGGGCAGGATGCCCGCAGCGAACGTCCGGCGACATGGCATGGGCGACCCCGGGCCATGGGCGCGAACATCCCGCGATGCGGCACGGGCGCCCGGACCATGTCACACGTCGCAGAGTTCGACCGCCTGCTTGAGGCCGGCGAGCGGGTCGCGGGTGGGGATGAACTCGTGGCCGACGTAGCCCTTGTAGCCGATCTCGACGAGCTTCTTCATGACGGCCGGGAAGTTGATCTCCTGATCGGCATCGAGCTCGCCGCGGCCCGGGTTGCCGGCCGTGTGGATGTGGCCGATCACGTCCTTGCACTCGTCGATGCGGCGGATCAGGTCGCCGTTCATGATTTGCACGTGGTACAGGTCGAACAGCAGCCGCACGTGGTCGGAACCGACACGGCGGACGATGTCCGCGACGTAGTCGATGTCGTCGCCCTGATAGCCCGGATGGCCCTTCATGGGGTGCGTCGAGTCGCGGGTGTTGAGGTGCTCGAGGCAGAGCTTGACCTTTTTCTTCTCCGCGTGGCCGGCGATCTGCTTGAGCCCCTTCACGCAGGTGTCGGCCCCCTCCTCGAGCGAGATCTCGCCGCTCGTGGGATCGTCGGCGTCGCGCCACTTGTAGCCCGTGAAGGCGATCACGGCCGGCACGCCGGCGTCGGCACAGGCGTCGATCATCTTCGTGGTGCAGGCGATCACCTGGTCGTGGTAGCGCGGGTTGTTGAAGCCCTTCATGAACGGGGCGCCCGGCATGCCGTTCATGGCGATGGCGCTGGTGATGCCGTGCTTCTTCATCGTGGGCCACTCCTCGGGGCCCGTGAGCTCGATCGACTTCACGCCGAGCTGATTGGCGACCTGGCAGGTGCGGTCCATGTCCCACTTGTCGCCGGCGATGTTGAAGCACCAGAAGACGATCGAATGGTGGATGTTTCCCTTGAGCGGCATCGACGAGACTCCTTCGGCGGAACGGGCGAGCGGAGCTGGGGCCGTCACGGCGACGGCCCCGGCGGCCGCGGCCGTTCGCAGCACGGCGCGGCGGTTGATCCGGGCGGACACGGAAGTGATTCCCCTGGGCGACCGGCGCCATCTGGGACTGGGCCGGATCCCGGGGTGGTATGGTACTATCCACTCGAATCCGCCGGAAGCGGCGGTGAGCCCCTTTCGTCGCGGCCCGCCAGCATGTCATCGCTCAGGCGCATTCTCGTCACCGGTGGTGCCGGCTTTCTCGGCAGCCACCTCTGTGAGCGGCTCGTGGCGGAGGGGCACGACGTCGTCTGCGTCGACAACTTCTTCACGAGCCAGAAGTCGAACGTCGCGCATCTGCTCGGCGCAGCCAACTTCGAGCTCTTGAGGCACGACGTCATCCACCCGCTGTGGCTCGAGGTGGACGAGATCTACAACCTCGCCTGCCCCGCCGCGCCGGGCCACTATCAGTTCAATCCCATCAAGACGATGAAGACGAGCGTCTTGGGGGCGATCAACGTGCTCGGCATGGCGAAACGCTGCCGGGCCAAGGTGCTCCAGGCGTCGACGAGCGAGGTCTACGGCGACCCCGAGGTGCACCCGCAGCCGGAGACCTACCGGGGCGCCGTCAACCCGATCGGCCCCCGCGCCTGCTACGACGAGGGCAAGCGGGCCGCCGAGACGCTCTTCATGGACTACCACCGCACGAACGGAGTGAACGTGCGGATCGTGCGGATCTTCAACACGTACGGCCCGCGGATGCATCCCTTCGACGGCCGCGTGGTCTCCAACTTCATCAGGCAGGCGCTCGCCGGCGAGCCGATCACGATCTTCGGGTCGGGATCGCAGACACGCAGTTTTTGCTACCGCGACGACCTCGTCGAGGGGATGGTGCGGATGATGAACGCGCCGGACGACCTCGTGGGCCCGGTCAACATCGGCAATCCCGGCGAGTTCACGATCCGCCAGCTCGCCGAACTCACCATCGAGCTGACGGGGTCGAGGTCGCAACTCGTCGAGAAGCCGCTCCCCGTGGACGACCCCGAGCGGCGGCGGCCCGACATCACGCTCGCCCGGACGCGGCTCGGCTGGGAGCCGACCGTGCCCTTGCGGGAGGGCCTGATGCGGACGATCGAGTGGTTCCGGGCGGTGCGGCTCGACGACTACCGCGCCCCGACGCCCAACTACTGACGCCGGGCGGACATCCGCAGGACCGTGGCCGCGGCGGCGCACGCCGCCACGACGGCGAGGCCCGCCGCGATGCCGATGCAGTCGTAGACCCAGTCGAGCGGATCGGCGGCCCGCGAGAAGAACGGCTGGGTGACCTCGTCCACCAGGCCGAACACCGCGAGGCCCGCCGCCAGCCGCGCGACGACGCGGGGCATCCAGCGACCCGCCGTGGCGAGCGTCGCGGCCGCGAGCCCGGCGAGGACACCGTAGGCGAGAAAGTGGAGTGTCTTGTCGGGGGGCGGATTGCGACCGAGCAGTTCCTCCGGCCGGGGGTAATGCGTCATGAACACGAGCACGCAGGCGTAGACCGCGGTCGCGGCCCCGAGGAGCCGCGTCGGCCAGTGGTTCGTTGCGGGCGCGGTCATCGGGGGCTCGGGGGAGCGGGATGGGCGACTGGGTGAAAACACCCAGAGAATACACGGGTTTTTGCCCTTCGCCCGCGCGGCCTCCCCTGCTAC
>Ga0208249_1000599_pt1 | contig 11860 bp, 8 predicted proteins | sample CryBogmetaGMA1M_FD_184546 | JGI IMG/M metagenome (GOLD analysis project Ga0208249, IMG submission 184546) | Freshwater microbial communities from Crystal Bog, Wisconsin, USA - MA1M (SPAdes) | ecosystem: Environmental > Aquatic > Freshwater > Lake | place: Crystal Bog, Wisconsin, USA | collected...
GTCGCCGAACCGCTCCCGCTCGATGCCGGCGTCTTCCCAGCCGTAGCGATACGTGCCGATGTGCCAAAGCCGGATCGTCGTGTCGGCCCGGATCGCGTAGCCACACTGCCGCGCCCGATCGCAAAACGCAAAATCCTCGGCCAGATACCAGTGGCCCTCGTCGAGCTGCCGGACGAGCGGCTGGAAGAACGGAATCATCGGCCGCCCAAACCCCTCGTTGCACACCGGCAGCCGGAGCTTCTCTTGGATCGTGAGATACACCTCCCGCCGGACGTGCAAAAACCCCGCTCCGGCATAGGTGATCTCGACGAGCCCACCCCGCCGGCCAAACACGACCGTGGGCGTTCCCGGGCCGACGTGGCAGGCGAGGCCCGGCTTGCCCTTTTTGGGGTAGATGCCGCAGGTGATCGGCAGCGCATGACCGCGCAGCTGCTCGACCGCATCGGGATGGAAGCCGATGTCGGAGTCGATCCAGAGCGTTTCCTGAAAACCTTCCACGAGCGCATCGGTCGCGAGCTGGTTGCGACCCTGGTCGATCGCTGAAAACCCGCCCACCCGCCGCACGGGATAGCCGCGTCGTTCGAGCTCCTTGAGGGCGTCGTCGCACTCGGGGTGGATGAAGCCCGTGTGCGGAACGAGCACGACGCACGTAGCCGGAGGAGACTTGGCAGCAGGGCTCTGTCGGGCTTCCTCACTCTGCCGCGGCATCGGCTCCGGCAGCCTGGTGCGCTCTCCCGTGATGATCACCTGCCGCTCCCGGGGCACTCCGACAAACTCGAGCACCTCCCGCACGCCGGCCTCGCTCGTGAGCACGTCGGCATCCCAGACTCGCACGTTGTCGGGGAATCTGCGGGCCAGTTCAGCGGCCCGTGCCGAATACTCGTCCCAGTAGCGGCCGATGCCTTCTGTCCGGTCGCTCGTGTCGTACTGCGGAAAGATCCGGGTCCAGAGCGGATCGTGAAACCAGCCTGGTCCCGGCTCGCGTGCCCAGTGGTTCGTGGGCACCTTCGCCGTGTCGTCGAGCAACCGACAAAACCCCGCGACCACCTCCTCACGGGGCCGCTCGAGGCACACGATCCGGATGTCGGGAAAAGCCTCGATCGCTTGCTCGGCGTGCGGCAGATAAAACGTCGCGACGTCGCCCACGAGCCGCTCGGGTCGGGTGGCGAGCAGGCGTTCAAGCCGTTGCTTGACGCCAGCGTCGCCAGTGCGGAGTTCCCACGACAAGAGCGGCGGCTGCTCGTGGGTGACAAGCGCATCCGGCTGGCTGCCGAGTACCTGGGCGAGCAGCCGCAGGCCGCAGTGCCCGGTGCCCATACCCAGAACGATCGCTCGTTCGCGGCGCTTTGGTTCCGTTCGCCCCATGGCCGGAGTGTACGGGCCCGGATTCCAATACCAATCCCGTGCCGTGGAGAAGCCCACAAAAAAACCGCTCTGGCCGCGCTTGCCAGCCACTGTGAGATCGATACACTCTCGCCCTTTGGAGGGGGAACCGACTCACTAAGGGGCCCAAGGGGGATATCCGCAGGATCTTTTCCCGGGGACTTTTCTGGGCTCTCGGGCGGTTCCGTGGCGGGGTTCCCAAATCGGTTTTTCCCTGGCCGTGTTTGGATTCGGCCCTTGATCCGTTGCTGGTGCACGCTCGCATTGGTGGCTGTGTTTCGAATCACCTGACGTTTCGGCACTTTGGAATGCCGAGTGTTTTTGGGGGAGGAGAGCGGGGAGGACGAGCGGCTCGCGGCACTCACGCGGGCATTCTGCAGCGGGGGAAATGGATTCCCTGAGCAATTTGCGTGTGGAGGTTCTTCGTTCCGTTTTCATGAGCGGCTGGCGTGTTCGCGTCGGCCGCAGGGAAAAAAGGGGGAAACGATGGCCAGCTTTCCGTCGCGGGGTTTGCGGGGATTTCTGTTTGGCGTCCAGAATGGCCGTCGCCGCAAGGACCGCCGCCGTAGCGGGTGGTCGGCAGCCAATTCCCCCGAGCAGCTCGAGCCGCGGCAGGTGATGGCTGCCGACTCATACGACTCGGCGCTGATGGCTGGCTACGGCTACGGGGCATCCTACGACGGGGCCTCGAGCGCCGCGAGCTGGGCGACCTGGTCGTACGCAGAGGCTTCGTGCAGCATGCCGATGACGGCGGCGATGTCGGCGTCGTGTGACTCGTGGTCCATGTCATCGAGTGAGTCCGCGAGCGGCTCAGCGTACGACTCCTATTACTCGTCGATGATGTACTCGTCCCCGGACTCGTACGCGTCGTCGATGATATCCTCATCGTCGGACTGGTACGCGTCGTCGATGATGTACTCGTCCCCAGACTCTTACTACTCGTCGATGATGTACTCGTCCCCAGACTCTTACTACTCGTCGATGATGTACTCTTCCCCAGACTCGTACGCGTCGTCGATGATGTACTCGTCCCCGGACTCGTACGCGTCGTCGACGATGTACTCGTCCTCGGATTGGTACTCGTCTTCGGGGATGTACTCGTCCCCAGACTCTTACTACTCGTCGATGATGTACTCGTCCCCGGACTCGTACGCGTCGTCGACGATGTACTCGTCCTCGGATTGGTACTCGTCGTCAATGATGTACTCATCCGCAGACTCGTACGCGTCGTCGGGGATGTACGCGAGCCCCACTGACTACGGCAGTTCGTGGGTGCCTTCCGATGTAGCCAGCTCCGTCAAGGCACCGATGCTCCCGGGCATGCCGACGGATCTCGCTGGCGTTCCCGGCGACGGCCGCGTGCGTCTCACGTGGACTGCCCCGGCAGCCGACGCCGGAGAAGCGATCACCGACTACGTCGTGGAAGTGAGCGCCGACGCCGGTGCCACTTGGGCCACGCTCGATGATGGCGTCTCAGCGGCGACGTCCACCACCCTCACCGGCCTCGAGACAGGCACGAGCTACGTGTTCCGTGTGGCGGCAGTAAACGCCGTCGGCACGGGCACCGCGTCAGCCGTGTCTGCGAGGCTCACGCCACGCTCGGTCGCGAGCAGTTCAAACGTCAGCGGTTCCGGCAGCGGGGCCGGGGGCTCGTCGGGGCCAGCGGTCGCCGCAGCCGAACCAGCCGCCTCGACAGCGGCGACCGCCTCGAACGCGACGTCGCCAGATGAGCCCGCGATCGGGCCACCGCCTGCAACAGTCGCCACGACTTCGTCGGCTGATGTGGCCCCATCCGCCGATCCGCCGGCCCCGGTCGTGTTCGTTCCCGATCCCGTCGTCCTCGTTGATGCGTCGGCACAGATCGCCGCACCTGTGGTGCCTGACAACTCGATCGTTGTCGCCGCCGACGCAGCCTCCGTGTCGCTTGGATCTCCCGACGAGAGTGCTCCGGTGTTGCCCGCGAGTGACTCGGTCGCCCAGCCGCCGAGCACCGTCCAGTCCGACCCATTTCTGCCCACGGTCGCCTCGGACTCAACGACCGGCGAAGAATCAGGCCCGATCTTTCCCGTTGTCGATCCGGGTGTGATCCTCGTGAGCACGGGCCCCGAGCAAGCGGCTGATCCGACGTTGCTGCCGGCGGCACCGCCAGCGCCTCCGACGACCACCTCATTAGTGGGCTCGCTCGAAGACACCGCTGAGCCAAGCGCTGCGAGCACCAACGGAACCGAGACCGCAGGCACGACGACCACGAGCGATACTGCGAGCGCTGCCGCGGGAAGTGCGGGCGGCAGCAATAGCAGCGGTGCCGGTGACAGTTCGAACGGCAGCGTCGTTACCAATACATCGCCGTCAGAGACCACGGGTGCTTCAGCTGCCGCGAACACGGGAGCCTCCGGCGGCACGTCGGCAAACTCCGCAACAGACGGAAGCTCCGCTGCCGCTGGCGGTGGCTCGTCGGGGGCGCCATCCAACAATGAAGGCCCCATGTCACGTGCGGGCGACTCGTCCGGAGCGACTGGGGGCTCTCCTGACGGCGATGGATCAACCTCAGGCGGCCCGACACAAGCTGATTCCGCCAGTTCTGACTCGATAGGCGACAGCAGTCCGGACGATGATGTCGTGCGCATCACCTATCGGGTGAACCTTGTGGCACTCGAGAACAGCGCCTACTTCTTCGATCCGAAGTTCGCCTGCATAAAGTCACAAGAAGAAAAAGATCTCATTTCGGGCTTGGCGGCGGATGCTCTAAAAACACTTGGACCAAATGCGGCGCTCGGTTACGGTGATTCCGTCCAGCACATACTCCAAGACCAATGGACTTTCAGTTTTTGGTCGCTCAAGAGTGTGGAGGTTGATTTAAGGAGCAACTTTGCCGCTTTTGATCCTGGCCCTCCACCTCCATTTCATGTCCCAGGCCGAATAGGACCTGGTTTCCCAGGCTTTCCTGAGTGGAAGTGGTGTCCCGACAACCAAGATCGCCGGGGTGGTAAATGGCGACCTGTAATCAATCCACCAGGACGGTCCCCTCCATCAACGGACTTCCACACCCCCAAACCAGGTGAGGAGGGGGTCCCCCACTGGGATCTCAACGATGGTCTGGGTAACCACACATACTGGGATGAGCAGGGTAAAGAAATTAAACAAGATGTAGCAAAAGGCGACTGGAAGAAAGATGATGCCCCTCCTGAACCTACTCCGTTTTCGCCCTTACCCTTCATGCCCGGCGCCGCACCCGGAAGCCATCAGTCGCCGCAGTCGCCTTCCGGGTCCGGTGCATCGGGGTTTTGGCCGGCTGTGCTGAGGGCATGTTTTCCGACGATAATGATTATCGTGACGCCTCCAACATTTAAGTTACCGAGCATGAATGGTTATGACGGGCCCGACGCCGCCTAGCTTCTAGCATTGCCAACGTAATCCCCGCGAGCCTCCGCAGCACTTCAGCTGCAGTGAGGGTGTTGTCATTCCATGAAAGACCCTTGGTCATTCGTCTTCGTAAGTGTGACAATAATAAGCGTGGCGCTGGATGTGGCTACCCGGTTTCGACACGCTCGACCAGACCAGCTTTTCGGTCGCGTTGCGCAGCCCCAGCCCGTCGAACTGGCCAAGCATAGATCGCTCGTCATCTTGCTGCATCAATCGTCCCGTTGTGGTCAAATGCTCGCCCACCTTGTGCTCCAGGACCACGACATGGGCCGGCCGCTCGTCGCGGGCGGGAACATCTGGCGCTCCTGGCAGATCAGCGCGGACGCCGACCCGTTAGCCGCCGAGCGCAAAGTGGCGGGCCGCCGGCTGAGGACTCTGGATGAATCGGGCGCGGTTCCCGCCGTGGAGGTGGCGGGCAAGGGATAGGCGGGATGAGAAGAATAATACCCAGGATGAGCTACGGCACCATGAGCGAAGACCTCCCCGAAGACACGACCATCATCACAACGCTCACGGCGGAACAGGCCGAGGCGTTAGCGCAGCGTGAGGGTTCCCTGCACCTCAACCGCCTCACCGCGATCACCAATGAAGTAGCCAAGGCGTTGGCGCAGCACGAGGGCGACCTGTACCTCAACAGATTGACCACACTCTCTGATGAAGCGGCCAAGGCGTTGGCGCAGCACAAGGGCGACCTGCACCTCAACAGGCTGACAACACTCTCCGACGAAGCGTGCAAGGTGTTATCGCAGCACGCGGGCGACCTGTACCTCGGCAGCCTGACCACGCTCTCTGAGGATGCAGTCCAGGCGTTGGCGCAGCACAAGGGTGGGCTCGGCCTCGGCGGACTGACGACGCTCTCTGAGGAAGCAGGTCGGGCATTAGCGCAGAACAAGGGCGGGCTCTATCTCGACGGACTCACCACGCTCTCCCACGAAGCGGCCGAAGCGATAGGACAGCACGCGGGTGAGTTGTCCCTCGAAGGGCTGACCACGCTTTCCGCCGAAGCGGCCGGGGCGCTCGCGCATCACGACGGCACGTTGTTCCTCAACGGCCTGACCACGCTCACCGATGAAGCAGCCAAGGCGTTGGCTAAGCACGCGAACGGGCTGTCCCTCAATGGCCTGACCACGCTTTCCGACGAAGCGGCCGAGGCGTTCGCGCAGCACAAACATTGGCTGCAACTGTGCGGCCTGACCACGGTTTCCGACAAAGCGGCCAGGGCGCTGGCGCGGCACGAGGGCAGGTTGCACCTCGGCGGCCTGATGACGCTTTCCGACGAAGTGGCCAGGGCGCTCGCGCAGCACAAGGGCGAGTTGTACCTCAGCGGCCTGACCACGCTTTCCGACGAAGCGGCCGAGGCGTTCGCGCAGCACCAGAATTGGCTTAGCCTGGGCGGCCTGACCACGCTTTCCGACAAAGCGGCCAGGGCGTTGGCGCAGCACAAGGGCTCGGTGTACCTGATCGGCCTGACCACGCTTTCCGACGAAGCGGCCAGGGCGCTCATCGCGAACCCGCAAGTCAGTATGCCCACCAAGTTCGAGCGTGAGCAGGCTCCCAGTGGCATCGCGGGTGACCTGCATCGGAAATCCTGAGCCACGCGACGTGAAGGTCGTCGTCGGCACCTTGCAACTCGGGCTGCCACTTCGATTGGGACGACACCTCGGCAGGCGCGGCAACGGTGAGCCGATGCCATCCGCGCCGTTTCGCGTCATGCCTCGTCGGGCAAGGCACGCCTTGTCGGGTGCTTGTCGTGCGGGTGTTCGCGGTGTTGCCGGAACGGGCGAGGCGTGTCTCGGTTCGGCGGACTGGCCTCGCTGCTGCCCAACCCCGCGACGTCAACCTCCGCTCCAGTTGAGGACTGGTTTTCCGGAGTCCACGTTGCAGCAGTCGCGGCCCACCCGACGCGGTCTTGAAAACCGACAGCGGCGAAAGTCGCTCGTGGGCTCGAATCCCACCCCATCCGCTTTTCACTTTTCGGGGTTCGTCGAGGGGTCCGCACTCTGGCGCTGGCTCGACACCGTTCCAGGAAACGCGTGGCATCGGTCCCCCGCGCTCACTCACCGCCGCCCCTATTGCCGCGGTCCCGAGTTCCTGTGTCCCTCCGGCGGTCCCGCGGGCGGCTCCGGTCTAGGGCCCAGATGAAGCGTGAAGTCGCCAAACCGCTCCCGCTCGATGCCCGCGTCTTCCCAGCCGTAGCGATACGTGCCGATGTGCCAAAGCCGGATCGTCGTGTCGGCCCGGATCGCGTAGCCACACTGCCGCGCCCGCTCGCAAAACGCAAAATCCTCGGCCAGATACCAGTGGCCCTCGTCGAGCTGCCGGACGAGCGGCTGAAAGAACGGAATCATCGGCCGCCCAAACCCCTCGTTACAGACCGGCAGCCGGAGCTTCTCTTGGATCGTGAGATACACCTCCCGCCGGACGTGCAAAAACCCCGCCCCGGCGTAGGTGATCTCCACGAGCCCGCCACGACGCCCAAACACGACCGTGGGCGTTCCCCGGCCGACGTGGCAGGCGAGGCCCGGCTTCCCCTTCTTCGGGTAGATGCCGCAGGTGATCGGCAGCCCTTGACCGCGCAACTGCTCCACCGAATCGGGATGGAAGCCGATGTCCGAGTCGATCCAGAGCGTCTCCTGAAAACCTTCCACGAGCGCATCGGTCGCGAGCTGGTTGCGGCCCTGGTCGATCGCTGAAAATCCACCAACCCGCCGCACCCGATAGCCGCGTCGTTCGAGTTCTTTGAGGGCGTCGTCGCACTCCGGGTGAATGAATCCCGTGTGGGGCACGAGCACGACGCACGCGGCCGGAAGAGACTTTGCAGAAGGGCTCTGCCGGGCTTCGGCCTCCCCCCGCGGCATCGGCTCCGGCAGCCTGGTGCGCTCTCCCGTGATGATCACCGGCCGCTCGCGGGGCACGCCGACAAACTCGAGCACCTCCCGCACGCCGGCTTCGCTCGTGAGCACGTCGGCATCCCAGACACGCACGTTGTCGGGGAATCTCCGGGCCAGTTCAGCGGCCCGTGCCGAATACTCGTCCCAATAGCGGCCAATGCCTTCCGCCCGGTCGCTCGTGTCGTACTGCGGAAAGATCCGGGTCCAGAGCGGATCGTGAAACCAGCCTGGCCCCGGCTCCCGTGCCCAATGGTTCGTGGGCACCTTCGCCGTGTCGTTGAGAAACCGACAGAAGCCCGCGACCACTTCCTCACGGGGCCTCCAGAGACAGATGATCCGGATCGTCGGCTCGAACGCGACCGCCTGCTCGGCGTGCGGCAGATAAAAAGTCGCGACGTCGCCGACGAGCGGCTCGCGGCGGGTGGCGAGCAGCCGTTCGAGCCGTTGCTTCACGCCGGGTTCGCCGGGGCGGAGTTCCCAGGGCAGAAGCGGCGGCTGCTCGTGCGTCACCTTCGCGTCGGGCTGGGCGTCGAGGATCTGGACGAGCAGCCGCAGGCCGCACTGTCCGGCGCCCATGCCCAGCACGATCGCTCGGTCACAACGCGTTGGTTCCGTTCGCCCCATGGCCGCAGTGTAAGGGCCGGGATTTCCGCGGCCAACCCGCCCAGACTGAAGGCCAAACACGTGTGGCCCATTTCGTGCCTCCCCCCGAAAGGGCTCTTCTTCAGTGTTTTCAGGGGAAAGACCCACACAGCCGCCGGAAACGTCTCGCAGGCCTTTCTCGCGGTAAAAAAGTTCTGTGGTCCGCGGCGGACGAACCCTCCGGACGGGGGCTCCGTAGGAGGGGCAATCGAAATCTGCCCGGTGGCCTTCCCACTCAGGCGTTGGGGTGTGCTCCATGCCGCGCTCGGCCGCGTTTCCGATCGGCTGGTCGTTGTTCACGACAATCAAGCGTTCTTGGGGAAAGCAGCAACAAGGAAAACCGCCTCGCGGCAACGCGGAGGCGTGATTCGCCGGGTGAGGGGACGGATTCTCTGACCAATTTGCCGGTGGACGGTCTTCGTTCTGTTTTCAATTGCGACTCTTGCACCGCAGGGAACAAAGGGGGACACGATGGCCGGCGATCCTTCACTGAAAACGGGCAGCTTTCTGTTTGGCGGTCTGCTTTGGCGCCGTCGGAAGGTCCGCTGTCCCTCCCGATGCAGCCGCTCAGCCGCTCGTTCTCCTGAGCGGCTCGAGTCGCGGCAGATGATGGCGGGAGACTCGTACTGCTCGTCCGACCCGGGCTACGCGGATTTGTGGCTGTACGAACCGTCCGCCCAAGTAGTGGGCAGCCAAGGCGCCACCTACAGCTCCGGCTACTCTACTGGGGATAGCTGGACTTCGAGCGCCGTGTGGCCGTCGATGTCGTCCTCGTCCGACTCGTGGTCTGCGTCCGACTCGTCGTCGTCGAGCGGGTGGACAGACTCGATGGGCGGTTCGTTGACTGACACCTCGTCCGCCGGATACTCCTGGGGTTCATCAAGCGGTTCATTTGCCGACACGTATGGCTCGGCATCAGCGGCCGGCTGGAACGACGACGGGCCGTCGAGTGCCGCCTCGTTTTCGGAAAACGGGCGGATCTGGATAGGCCCAACGGACGGCGCTTCTACGGGAAGGTTTTTCGACTCGTACTGGTCTTCGTACTCGCCACCTCTTGAATCATCCAGCGGCTCGTCTGACGACACGTTGGGCTCGGCGTCAGCGGCCGGTCCGAACGGCGACGGGCCGTGGAGTTCAGACTGGTCCTCGTCGAGCGGGTGGACAGACTCGATGCGTGGTTCGTCGACTGACACCTCGTCCGACGGATACTCCTGGGGTTCATCGAGCGGTTCATCTGACGACGCGTACGGCTCGGCTTCAGCGGCCGGCTGGAACAACGACGCGCCGTGGAGTTCAGACTCGCCGTCATCGAGCGGATACGGCTGGACAACCCCAACAGGCAGTTCTTCTACTGGAAACTCGTCCGACTCAAATTGGTCGAGTTACTCGCCTTCTTCTGAATCGTCCAGCGGTTCGTCAATGGACGACTCATATTCGGGGTGGTCTACCGGATACGACCCGTCGAACTCGTCGAGTGCGTCCTCTGACTACCGCACGTACGGGTCGGCCAGCTCGTCGATGGGCGACTCGAGCGGGTCATCGGACGAAACGTATGACTCCGCGTCGGCGTCGAGCTGGACCGACTACGAGCCTTGGAGTTACGACTGGTCTTCGTCGAGCGGGTGGGTAGACTCGACGGGAAGTTCGTCCTCTGAAAGTGCCTCCGACGGGAGCTCCTCGCGTTCATCGAGCGGTTCGTCTGCCGACACCTCGCAGCCTGCGTCGACATCGACTGAATCGCCGTCGGATACTACAGATGCTGAATCGATTGTCGATGACGTTGCTTTAGGGCTGCTGCAAGGCGCGCTCAACGGCGTTGAGGCTGTCACCACTGACATTCCCACCAGTATCGGAAACATACTCATCGCAATTCCGAATACAATTGCCGACGCGGGCGACTGGATGTATGGTACTCCAGAAGAGCGTAAAATTAGATTGCCTTACATTCCAGAATCAAACTGGGCACAGAGTAAGATTGCCCCAGAAACGGACGACGATCATGGATGGAGCACCTTTGGGACGGGAATGATCACGACTCTCATTCCCCCAGCGTGGCTCGGTAAACTCGGTCGCTTTGGTGGTTTTCTTGATAAGGGTGATGATGCTGCCCGAGCGCTCCAATCCACAGAAAAAGCAACAGGCTCTGCACAGCTCTTGGATGATGCCGCGAAAGCTGCCGACGATGCGGCGAGGGCGGTTGCTCCAAAGTCAGTTAATCAGCTTTCGAAGTCACAGCAAAACGCAGTTAATTCGCTCACAGAACGTGCCGCCGAGCATCAGAAGAAGCTTGCTGATTACATGAACAATCCAGATGCGTTCGACAATCAAGGATTGTTGAAGAATGCTCCAACGCCAGACATTCGGCAGAAGATCATCGACGGACGTATTCGCCATCTTCAACAGGAAATCAAGGCGTTTCAGGATCAGATCGACCAGATTCTCGGAGACAGGTAAATCATGGAGGTGAACATTGCAGAACTTCGAGCGGTTGCCGACAAGCTGTTTGTGCATTTGCTTGAATCCGGGCACGGCGTCGTATCACTACCGCACGATTACTATTGGTCGATTCCAAAGGAGACCCGGCACGATCCGTATTCGCAGCCAAGCGAACTGACGTTAGGGCAGATCTCAGACGATCTAGCTGAGTTGAAGCGAATCAATACTGGTCAGGCCGAGCCATTGTCGTATGCTCTGGTCTGGCTCGCTTCCGTAGTCAGAGCAATCGGAGAAGAAACCGTCGGCTGAGTGTGAGCGCCCACCTGACCGGCTTGGATTTCCTGTACCAAGTGATGTGAGGGTTCAGGGTTGGGGCTGCCCCAGGCAAACAGCCGCGTGTGCGGCAGAAGCCGAGGCCTTGGCCGAGGTGGACGCCGCACACGCGGCGGCGAACCCGGCCGGGGTCTGGAAACCGAGAGAGCTGTGAGGCCTCCGGTGGTTGTAGTCGTCCTTCCAGGCTGCCCTAATCGCCCTGGCGTCGCGGAGGCCGTCGAAGACCTCCAGGGCCAGGCACTCGTCACGGAATCGACTGTGGAAGCTCTCGGCGTAGCCGTTCTCCCAGGGGCTCCCGGGCTCGATGGAGAGCGTCGAGGCGCCGACACGATCGAGCCAGGCTCGCAACTCGTTGGCGATGAACTCCGGGCCGTTGTCGCTGCGGATGTGCTTCGGCACACCACGCATGGCGAAGAGCTCCGAGAGGGAATCGATCACGTCGGCGCTCGTGATCCCACGATCGGGCTTCAGCACCAGGCACTCGCGCGTGAACTCATCGATCACCGAGAGCCACTTGATTGTGAGCGCCCACCACAACCAGTCTTGACCGCCCTGATAGCCTCACGGGTTGACACTTTTCAACCCGCGTTCAAGGAGGTGACTCATGGCTCGACCGGCAGATCCGCGGTGTGCGCCCACCACAGCCACCCTTGACCGCTCGGATAGCCTCGCGGGTTGATCTCCATTCAACCCGCCTTCGAGGAGGCATGCCGTGGCCCGAGAGCCGGATCAGCGGAAGCGTGCGGAGTGGC
>Ga0208249_1000600_pt1 | contig 11839 bp, 8 predicted proteins | sample CryBogmetaGMA1M_FD_184546 | JGI IMG/M metagenome (GOLD analysis project Ga0208249, IMG submission 184546) | Freshwater microbial communities from Crystal Bog, Wisconsin, USA - MA1M (SPAdes) | ecosystem: Environmental > Aquatic > Freshwater > Lake | place: Crystal Bog, Wisconsin, USA | collected...
CACCGGAGGAGGATCAAGCGGTGGGGCAGAGCGGCCGGGTGCTGCCGGAGGAGTTTCGCGATGGGCTCGATGCCTATTTCAATGCCTTCGAACGGGGCCGGCAAAGGCCGGGAGCGACGCCATGAGAATCCTGTCACGGGGGAGCGGAGATCGCAGAGAGGTCGCGGCCCCCTGGCCGGTTGTGTCGCTTTGCTGCCTGGGCTTGATCGCCGCGATTGCTATCGGGAGCGGCCGAGCGGAGGGACAGGTGGCGATCGACGTCGACGTGGCCCCTGCCGAGGCTGCTGCGGCCGACACCACGGCGCCTGCCGCGCCCGAGGATCCCACCCCGGCAGTGCCGGCAGCCGAGGAAGCGCCCCTGACACCTGAGGCGGCGGCCAGGCAGCAGATCGAGCAGATGGCCGCGCAGTACGAGCCGATGCTCATGCGGGTGCTCCAAGACGACCTCGAACTCCTGCGCACGCTCCATGGCGACCTCCCCGTCGAGGCGCGGCGGGCGATCGTCGCGGCGGGTGAGGAGGCGGTGAAGGAGGGGGCGTTTGTCTTCAGTGAGGCGATGAATGCCCCACAGCCGATGCCCGCGGCCCCGCAAGGGGTGGCCGGCGGATTCCTCGGTGCCGTCGGAAGGGCGTTCGGTTTGCCGATCCCCGAGGAGCCTGCGACGAGGGCCGATGGGGTAAAGAAAGCCGAAGCCGCGAAGAAGCCGATCGATCCCTGTCAGCTCGTCAGCGACGCTGTGGCTGCGAGCCTCGTCGAACAGATTGGAGAAGAGCAGGGGAGGAATTTCCTCGACGAGCTCTCGAAACGGGAGCAGCGTCGTCGGGCGGCGAGCATCCGCCGCCTCGTCGGGGTCTTGGACGACGATTTGTTCCTCTCCGCCAAGCAGCGGGAGTCGATCGAGGCGGCGATCGGAGAAAAATGGGACGAAGGGGTGGCGATGGCCCTCGATCACCAAATGGAAATCAACGGCCGGAGGATCTATCCGGGACTACCGTACAAACGAGTGCTTTCCCATCTCACCCCAGCGCAGCAAGCGAAGCTGGGCGACGGAGAGCAGAGCCGGGAGATCTTCCGGTCGAATCGGCAGGGGATGTTGCAATCGAGGTTTTTCAGGCGTGCAAACCTCGCCCAACAAGCGGAGCGGGATCCATGGTGGTTCGAATGAAGCCCTTGACGACGTCGGTTTCGCAGGCTGGAGCGTGGCGCCCGACGCTGGTGGTCGTGTTGCTCCTGGGAGCCCTCCTTGCCGATCGGCCGCTCCGGGGGAGCGATGACACCATCGGCGAGGAAAAGGAGCCTAATCAGCAACAAAACCAGTTTCAAACCATCGCGCTCGACCAGCAGATGCAGCAGATGCTCGGGGGCGGGAACGGTCACGGGATTGAGGGCGTGCGCACCAAAGCGATGGCGCATCTGCAGCTCGAGATCGACAGCCTCGACGAAGCCTGTGGCCTGAGCGATGCTCAGCGCGACAAGCTCACCCTCGCCGCCCGCCTCGAAGCGGCCGAGTCGATGCAGCTCTTCGAGGGCTTTCAGCGTCGTTACTCGGGACGCACCGTCGACTTCCAGACGCGGGAGGGGCAGGAAACCTGGCAGCAGTTCCATCGAGAGCTCAACGAGATCCAGCGGGCCACGTCCCGGTCCGGCAGTGCGCGGCATCTGCCCGGCAGGGTCGTCGGCAGTCTGCTCGACGACCGCCAGCGAGACGCGTGGAGGGCAGAAGCGGCCTCGCGCCGGGCCTCCCAATGGCGGCGGCACATGGACGGGGGGCTTGCGTTCCTCGAGTCCACTGTCGGAATCACCGACCGCCAGTCCGAGGCGGTCGTCGCGATGCTCATGGAAGATCCACCGCGGATCGACATGGGCAGGGCCCGGGAAATGTTCGGCGACCACAATCCCTATGTCTGCTGGTATGCGCTGTCGCGGCTCGATCAGGACCGGCTCGAGGCGATCTTCGACGCCCGTCAGTGGGAGAAGGTCAGCGCCATCGTCAGGCAGGGGGAGCAGTGGCAGCCCCAGATCGACACGCTGAAATTGATCGAGGACTGAGGGGATGGATCGAGCCATGGGGATGCTGAACAAGGTGCAGAGGATCGCCATCCGGATGGCGATCGTGGCGGCCGCCGTCTGGCCGGTCGCGGCCGCGGCGCAGGCTCCGTCGATCCGCAGCGGCGATCCGGTGCCGCGCGATGTCCGGGAGATCTACGACGCTGGTTGCCGGTATCTCGCCCGCACCCAAGACCCGTCCGGCACCTGGAAAGACGGCCAGGAGGGGCCCGGGGTTACCGGGATGGCGATGATGGTCCTTCTGGCGTCGGGGGAGGATCCCAACCACGGCGCCTATGCCACGAACATCCGCCGGGCCCTCCGCAGCATCATCCGCTCGCAGGATCAAAGCACCGGGTTTTATGGCGGGAACGCTGGGATGGGTCATTCGAGCATGTACCAACACGGCTTCGCGATGCTTGCCATGGCCGAGGCCTACGGCACCGTCGACGATCGGCGGCTCTGGTCGGAGGAGGGGGGGGATGGCAAGGGACTGTCGACGGGGAACTCGCTCGAACTGGCGGTGAAGCTCGCCGTGACATCGGCGAAGAAAAATCCTGTCGGGGCGTGGCGCTATTCCCCCGATGCCACCGACCACGACACCTCCGTCAGCGGCGCGATCCTCATGGGGCTGCTCGGAGCGCGAAACGCCGGGATCGAAGTGCCCGACGAGACGATCGACCGGGCGATCGACTACTTCGCCTCGATGACTGGCCCCGACGGCCGAATCGGCTACGCGAGCCCCGGTGGCGGGAGCGACGCGACGACCTCGATCGGCACGCTCGTGATGGCGATCGCCCGTCGCAAAGAGATGCCGCAATTTGTCAAAGCGGCCGACGCGATCAGGAAGTCGAGCCTCGGCGGGAGGGTCGATGGCGGGTATCCCAACTACACCCGCTACTACCGCGCCCAGGCCCTCTTCCAGGCCGACGTCGATGCCTGGAAGACATGGAACAGCCAACTCGTCAGCGAGCTCAAGGCCCAGCGTCGCCCCGACGGTGGGCTCGTGGCGGGGGCCAACGGCGGGGATGGTGGCGAATACGCGGGCACGTCGCTCTCGCTGCTCGCCCTCGCCGTCAACTTCCGGTTTCTCCCCATCTATGAGCGTTGAGCAGCCGGCCGCTCCTGCCAGGAATCTCCCATGAATCTCTCTCTACCCCTCCGCCGATTCCGTGGCCGGGCGTCGACAGGCTCAGGCATCGTGTGGGGGACGCTTGTCGCCGTGGCGCTCCTGGCGGGCGGCGACCGTCTTGCTCGGGCAGCCGACGGTGATGGGCCGACCGCGGTGCTTGCGTTGCCGGGGGGCACGATTGCCGGTCGGATCGTCGAGTCTCCGCCGGCCGCCGAGGGGGCTAGCCCCAAGATCCGTTGGCAATCTCCCGACTTCGCCGGGCCTTTCGAGTTCCCGCTCGATCGGGTCGGCAGGATCTCATTCGATCGGCAGCCGGGGGCGCCCATCCTCAGGGGGGCGGGCCATTGGAAGTTCGAATTGTCCGACGGCGATCTCGTCGTCGGACGCCTGGAATCAATCGACGATTCAAAGGTCGTGATCTCGATCGGGCCGGCCGAGGCGCCTGGGCGCATCGAGCTTGCGCGGGAGAGGGTGCGGCGAATCTCCACCGCCGTGGCGCCCTCGACGTATGTCTGGAACGGTGGGCTCGACCACTGCCAGACATCGGCCGAGAGCCACTGGCGGAAGCAAGCCGGTGGGCTTGCCAGCACCACCTCCGGCGCGATGCTCCGCATCGATGGCGGCGAAGGGGATCGGATCCGATACGACCTTGCCCTTGCCTGGGACGAGCCGCCGCGGGTGCGCCTCGGCTTTGGCGAGTTCCGCGCGAAGTCGAACGTCAACGGCGACGTCGGCCCCGTCGGCTTGGCCTACCGGATCGAGCTGACCGAGGAGGGGCTGATCGTCGTCCGCGACGAGGCCCGCCCGGATGGAACGGGGCTGGCCGATCTGGCGTCGTGTGGGTCACTGCCCGAAAAGGGGCTGACGCTCTCCGTTTTCATCGATCGGCAGGCGGGCCGGATCGTCGTCGTGCGGCCTGGAGAGACCGCTCCGCTCTGCGATCTGTCGGTCGAGCCTCTTCCGGTCGCTCCGGCAAGAGTCTTCCCCGAAGAGACGATCCAGGGGGAGGGAGTCCAGATGGATGTCCTGTCGGGAACGGTGGTGCTCGAAAGGCTCCGGATCTCTCCCTGGAACGGAGGCGAAACGCTGCCCGATGAGGATCAGGCGGCTGCGGTGGAGCTCAACGATGGCCGACTGATCGCGGGGACCGTGACGGGAATGTCCGACGACGGACGGGCCCTCGTGGTGGTGCCTGGCGGAGCGGCGGGATCGTCACCGCAGAATGTACCTCTCGGAACGGTGGCGGCGATCCTCTTCCCCGCCGCGGCTGCCCCGACGTCCGCCGCGGAAGGTGGTACGCCCCGCCGCGTGCGGGTCAGCGATCGCTTCGGCTCGAGCCTGACCGGAGACCTCGTCGGCGTCGCGGAAGGGAACGTCACGATCAAGCATGCGGCGATCGAAGCGCCGGTGAGCCTGCCGATCCGATTCCTCGAGGGGATCGGGGCGATCGCGTTGGCCGCTGAAGATCCTGTCCTTCCCGGCCGTGTCGGCCGGCTCGAGTTGGAAGATGCGGTGCACGAAGGCTGTCTGGTGCCCGTCCCCGCCGATGGGGACGCAGCCGGCTGGGGAGCGATCGGCTGGCTGCCACGGGGGAGCCTGATTGCGGCCCCCTTCGCGCCGGCAACTGACGGGAGCGCTCCGCAAACCACGATCCGCTACGACGAATCGTCACCCAACGACAGCGATGACGACCAGAACGGCTGGATCGGGGTGACCATCGGCAAGGTCGACGGCAAGGCGACGATCACCGAAGTGATCCCGGGGGGACCATTCAGCCAATCGTTCGGTTGGAGCGGCGCCCCGGTTCACCTCCGCGCCGTTGCCCCCCGGGGGGACGGCGTGTTTGTCGCCACCAAGGGATTGCCGATCGAGGACGTCATGGATCTCGTCCAGGGGCGGGCTGGCACCGAGGTGCAGCTCCAAGTCTCGGAGGGGACAATCTGGACCAACCGCAATCTGAACCTCAAGCGCGGCTTGCATCCGATCTGGGGACGGGATCGGCAGCGGCTCCGCGAGGTGCTCGCGGCTCAGGAGCGGCTCCTGGCGCGGAAGACGAAACGGGGAGGGGAGACGGAATCCGATCGATTCCGATCGATCGTGATCCTCGAGACGGGGGAAGCGGTCGAAGGTTGCGTTGAGTCGATCGGCGAAGGGGGCGTGCGACTGCTGCGGGAGGGGGCCGATCCGGTCACGATTCCTTCGGGCGAGATCAAGGCAGTGGAACTTTTCCCGCAGCCTCGCGTGCTGGTCTCTCCGGAGAAGTTCCGCAGCCTGACGACGCTCCCGCGCTCGCAGCGATTTCTCCCTCCGACCCATCTCGTCCGCTCGATGCAGGGGGATTACCTCCGCGGCCGGCTCGAGGCGATGGATGGGGACAATCTGCGGATCGCGGTCGATGCCGATCCACGCGGCAAGCCGCTTTCGATCCCGCGTCAGGACGTGGCGCGGGTGATCTGGCTCCATCCCGAATCCCTCGACGACGCCTGGCAGCCGCCGGCGGCTGCCCCGGCGCCCGGGCTGCCGGTCGAAGCGGTTGCCAGCCGCGGCGGGCGGCTGCGGATGGCGGCGACCGGCATCGAGGGGGACGTTCTTATCGGCGCTCACGCGATCCTCGGGCCCAGCCGGATCGATCTCAACTCGATCGATCGGCTCCTCATCGGCGGTGTACTCGAGGAGACGCCGAGACTTCCCCCCTACGCGAAGTGGCAGTTGCAGCCGGCGGCCGAACCGAGGAATCTCCCCCCGAAGAAGCCGACGAAGCCCTGAGGACCAGCCGCATCGGCCATGGGCCGACGCTCGCCTCAGTCGGGCCGGCGCCGGTCGGTCGGCCTGGCCGCCTCGGCCTCGAAGTCGGTGATCAGGAACCGGTTGCCGTCCTTGCGGAGATCGACCTTCAGATCGATGAGCGCCGCGAGCGGTCCGGAGACGCCGCCGGCACCGCGGGCGTCGCCCCGGGTGTGGATGAGCATCTCGGCCCGGGCCAGGCGTGCTTCCGCCGGCCCGTTGAGGGTGACGTCGAGGCGCGTGATCCGCACCTCCTCGGGGCGATACTCCCGCAGGGCCCGCTCCGCTTCGGATCGAAGCGGCGAAAGCGACGGATCGAGGGCCGCGAGGATCGCTTCCGTGTCGCCCGTTTCGGCAGCGCGTGCCAATTTGGGAAACAGCCGTTCGATCTGCTCCCGGTCGGTGACGACGACCCAGTCGGCGAACAAGCAGCCGACGCCGACGACGAGCGCGGCGGCCATCGCCACGAGGAACGCCCGCTGCCCGGCCTGCGACCAGAGGAGGAGGGATACTCCCGCGACGACGGCGCAGCCAATCGCCCACGGCCAAGCATCGTGGAATGGCATCATGATCTCTGCTCCCCCGGCCGGCCCTGGTTCCCAACTCATTGTAGCGGGCGAAGGGCGTTTGATGGTGCAGGCGCGGGCAGTGTCCAGTGGCGATAAGTCCTGAATGGCAGTCTGCGGCGGGCATGGTTTCCATTGCGGATGCCGCTGCCTAGAGTGGTTTTGACCAGTGAGCGGCATGTCCTGCATCACGGAGTCGCTCTCTCTTCGAAAGGCTTGCTTGCCTTTCGCACCACCAGTGCCTCCACGCGAAGCTTCGCATGAGGCGGCCCTTGCATGGCGGCACGCAACGTACGGAGGTTTCAATGTTTGCCCCTTTGGCTCAGGTGGCGGCTCTCACTGAGCATGCCAGCGCCCTGTCGATGGATTTTGCGAAAAATGCCCCGCTTCAGTCGATCACGCTGTATCTCTTCTTCGCCGGCACCGTGGCGATGGGGGCTGGCGCCCTCTACTTCTTCCTGCTTCGCGACACCGTCGACCCGGCTTACCGCAGCTCGATGGTGGTGGCGGGATTGATCTGCGCGATTGCCTGCTTCCACTACTTCAAGATGACGCACGTTTACCAAGAGTCGGGCGGCCAGTTCCCCACCGCTCTCCGGTATGTCGACTGGCTCTTCACGACTCCGCTCCTGCTCATCAAGTTTCCGCTCCTGTTGCGGATGGGCGATCGGGGCACGAAGTTCTTCTGCCAGCTCGTGCTCCTCGACGTGGCCATGATCGTGACGGCGTTCATTGCCGAAACGTCGCCGGTCAACTCCCAGAGCTGGTGGGCATTTTTCCTTGTGTCGTGTGCCTTTGAGTTGCTGATCGTGGGTGTGCTCTACGCACAGCTCGGGACAGCGATTACCGCGGCCCCCGCGCCGTTGGCCAGAGCGCTTGAAACGATGCGGCTGTTCGTGCTCGTTGGCTGGGCGATCTATCCCATCGGCTTCCTCATGGCCCGCTCCGGCTACGGCGAGCTGCGTGAGATCGTCTACAACGTCGCCGACGTGATCAACAAGGTTGGCTTCGGGCTGGTTGCCTTCCATGGCATCCAGGCAATGAGCCACACACACGCCGACTCGCGGCCCGGGGTGGAGAAAGGCAGATCGCCGTGAGCCACGGGCAACTGGCGTTTCGCGTCGTGCCGCTGGCGGTCCTCGTGACCGCAGCGGCGGCGGCGTTGCTGTTCGGGAACGCTTGGTCGACGCAGATGGCGGCCGTGCCGTGGCTGGTCGCGTTGGTTGTGGTCGGGCTCCCGCACGGGGCAGCCGATCTCGCCGTCTCACGGCGGCTGTGCGGCTGGCCGGCAACCGTGCGGCTCTTTGCCGCGTATGGCGCCGTGATGGCGGTCGTGATGCTGGCACTCGTGCTCGCACCGCGGCCGATGCTCGTGTTTTTTGCTGCCCTCAGCATCTGGCACTTCGGACTGTCACATGCCCATGGCCAGTCGCTTCCTGTGCCCGAGGGCTGGCAATGGCTGACGTTGGCGGCCGTGGCGCGCGGGGCGAGCGTGCTGGGTGTACCTCTGGCGGTATGGCCGGTGGAGACGGCGGCCGTTGTCACCGATCTCGTCAGGTTCGTGGGCGGGAGCACGGCAGGCTCGCTGATCGCATTTGCTCCCGGGACGGTGCGGGCGACAGGCGCGTATCTGACGGCGGCGGGCCTGACGGCGCTTGCCTGGGAAGCGATCGCCACGCGTCGACATCCGGGGACTCCGGGGAGATCTGGCGAAGCATTCGTCGATCTCCTCCTGATCGGCCTGCTGGGGGTGGCGGCCGATCCCCTGTTTTCGATCGGCCTCTACTTTCTCTGCTGGCATGCGTGGCGGGAGATGCGGCCGCTCATGGCGGTGATCGCGCCGCCCGCCGCGCGTGGCAGCGCTGGAGCCGACGACTTGGCCACGCTCGCCCGGGGCATGGCCGCCGTCCACATCGCGGCGATCCCACTTTTGATCCCCACGTGGGCTGCCCTCGGGATCGGTTGGTGGCTCCTGTCAGCCAGTCATTCACCGCGTGATCTGGCGATCTTGTCGCTGGTGGTCTACGTGGTGGTGACCCCGTCTCACGAGGCGTTCGTCGAGTGTCTGGCGTCAGGTAGGCTGTGGTTCCTTTGGCCTGCAGCCCCGTCGAGTGCCAGCATCCTCATGTCACCATCTGTCGCCATCCGGCGCACCGGACCGTGTCAAGAGGTTTGATAGACCTGCCTGGCAGTGTGAGGACCTTCCCATTCCGGGCCTGTCCCGATGAGGGGCTTGGCCGATGAGAGGCCCCGGTCGATATTCAGGGCCCGTGGGTCATGGCCTTCGCGGCGGTTGGAGTGCGTTGCTCAAAGGCCCCGCCAGCAAAGGCCCCGCCAACGGCATCCCTCGAGCCAGACCTCACCGGAGCTCATCTTTTGGAAACGTCCCGCGTCGTCCGAACTCTCCTTGTCGCCTTGGCGATCGTGGGCGCAATCCGTTCTGGAGAAGCGTCAGCCCAGTCCAATTCGGCGGCAGCGATCGTGAAGCCGCTGGTCGACGCCGGACACCTGGCCGGGGCCGTGGTGCTCGTCACCGACCCGGACGGGGTCGTTGCGGAGGATGCCGTCGGCATGGCTGACCGGGAGGCGGGGCAGCCGATGGCGGCCGACACGCTGTTCTGGATCGCGTCGATGACCAAGCCGATCACGGCTGCCGCCGTCATGATGCTCGTCGACGAGGGGAAGATTTCCCTCGACGATCCCGTTGCGAAAACGATTCCGGAGTTTCAGGATCTGTGGGTCATCGCCGAGCGGAGCGGCGATGGGGGGGCCGAGAAGCGAGCCCTCGTCAGGCCGGCGCGCCCGATCACGATCAGGGATTGCCTTTCCCACACCAGCGGCCTGCCGTTCTCCTCGGTCGTGGAGCGGCCGACGCTCGACAGCGTGCCGCTGGCGACCGCTGTCCGCAGCTATTCAATGATGCCGCTCGAGTTTCAGCCCGGCACGGCCTATCGCTATTCCAACGCCGGCATCAACACGGCCGGACGGATCATCGAGATCGTGTCGGGGATGCCCTACGAGCGCTTCCTCGACGAGCGACTGCTCCGGCCACTCGGCATGCACGACACGACGTTCTGGCCGAGCGGATCGGCGATCGCCCGGATCGCGCGGTCGTACCGTGCGAACGCCGACAAGACGGCGCTCGAGCCGATCGGGATCGGTCAGCTTGCCGAGCCTTATGGCGCGGCCACCCGGTATCCGATGCCGGGCGGGGGGCTGTTCTCGACCGCTGCCGACTGCGGCCGCTTCTGTCGGATGTTGCTCGATCGCGGGGTCGCCGATGACGGCGTCCGCGTCCTTTCGGAGTCGGCCGTCAGTGAGCTGACCCGCAGGCAGACGCCCGCGGGCGTGCCCGAGAGCTATGGCCTGGGCTTGAGCGTCGGCGGCGATGGCTCGTTTGGCCATGGCGGCGCCCACGCCACGAACATGACGATCGATCCGAAGCGGAAGCTCGCGGTGGTGTGGATGGTGCAGGATGCCGGTAGCCCTCCGGAGTGGAAGCGCGCCGAGGGAGAGGTGCGGCAATGGGCCTTTGCACGCTTCGGTGCGGCGGACGGGCAATGATCGGCTTGCAGCTTGCAGATCGGGATCGGGAAGTGACCGGCCTCTGGCAGGGAGCACCGGGACGTTGAATCGCAGGATGCACAGAGTCCCCGCCGTCGGTCGGGGCGAGGGAAGCCGCCTGCAGTACGAGGCCTATCGGCGTCGCCGCCGTGATCCGGTCGAGCAGGCCAGCCGGGCCAAGAGCCAGCGGCAGCGGTCGATCCCGCAGCTGTTCCTCGAGTTGGCCCGGATCCTCGGTCGCGACTGGATGATGGTGGTCGGCGGGGTCGTGCTCGGCACGGCGTCGACCCTCCTCAAGCTCGCGCCGGCAGCGTCGACGAAGTTGGCGATCGACCATGTCCTCCTCGGCCAGGGATTACCCGCCTGGCTCCCTCCCTGGGTGCCGGTGCCGGTCGAGCCCGGACGGCGCCTCCTGCTCCTTGTCGCGGCGGTGATGGTGACGATTCTCCTCGGGAGCCTGCTGTCGCTCACCGGCCGGTGGCTCGTGACGCGGACGTCGAAGCGGGTCCAGGAGCGGATGCGCCGGGATGTCTTTGCCCATGCCTCCCGGCTCCCGCTCCACCGCATCTACCAGCTCCGGGCCGGAGGGGCAGGCACGCTGTTGCGCGACGATGCCGGCGGGATCGGCGAGCTCGTCTTCACGATGCTCTTCAACCCGTGGCGGGCGCTGGTGCAGTTCGTCGGTGGGCTTGTCATCCTCGCCTGGATCGACTGGCGGATGCTTCTCTGCAGCATCCTTCTCATCCCGGTGGTTGCCATCTCGAGCATGCTCTGGACCCGGATCCTCCGCCCCATTCATCGCGACATCCGCGCCCAGCGGGCTGACGTCGATGCCCGCATCGGCGAGGTCTTCGGCGGGATGCGCGTCGTCCGCGCCTTCGGTCGCCAGCGGCGTGAGGCCGCCCGCTACACCCGGGCCAACCACCTCACGCTGCGGTTGGAATACCTCTCCTGGTGGTGGGGACGGATCCTCGAGGTGTTCTGGGACTTGGTCCTCCCCGCAGCGTCGTCGATCCTCCTTCTTTACGGCGGCATGGAAGTGCTCGCCGGCCGGCTGACCCCCGGCGATCTCGTCATGTTCCTCGTGTTTATGGCGATGCTCCTCGAGCCGGTGGCGATGATCGCCGGGACGCTCGGACAGCTTCAGGGAAACCTCGCCGGCTTCGACCGGGTCCTCGATCTCCTCGCCGAGCCGCTCGACATGGCGACGGCCCTTCCCGGTGTGATGCTTGACCGGTCGGAGGTCGCCGGGAGAGTAACGCTCGACGGCGTTTCCTTTCGTTACCCCGGCGCCAGCGACGATGTCCTCCACGAGATCACCCTCGATGTCGCCCCCGGGGAGACGATCGCCTTGGTCGGACGGAGCGGCTCGGGGAAGACGACGCTTTGCAACCTCGTCGCCCGGTTTTATGACGCGACGGCTGGCGTCATCCGCCTCGACGGCCGTGATCTGCGGAGCATCGACGTCGAGTCCTACCGCGGCTTGCTCGGGGTCGTCGAGCAGGATGTGTTCCTGTTTGACGGCACGGTCGCTGAAAACATCGCTTACTCCCGTCGGGATGCCAGCCCCGAGGCGATCGCCGCGGCGGCCCGCGCCGCCCATGCGGCCGGCTTCATCGAGGCGATGCCGGAGGGCTATGGCACGTTCATCGGCGAACGCGGCGTGCGGATCAGCGGCGGGCAACGGCAACGGCTGGCGATCGCCCGGGCGATCCTCGCCGACGCCCGGATCCTGATCCTCGACGAG
>Ga0208249_1000601_pt1 | contig 11831 bp, 9 predicted proteins | sample CryBogmetaGMA1M_FD_184546 | JGI IMG/M metagenome (GOLD analysis project Ga0208249, IMG submission 184546) | Freshwater microbial communities from Crystal Bog, Wisconsin, USA - MA1M (SPAdes) | ecosystem: Environmental > Aquatic > Freshwater > Lake | place: Crystal Bog, Wisconsin, USA | collected...
CGCCTGGAAGGGCCCCCTGGTGAAAGGCCAGGCCGAGATCTTCTCCAAATCGGAGAGGCCGTAGCCCGAGTCAACCCGTTCCATTCATCCCGAATCCCCTTTTTTCCAAGTCACGAGAAGACCGCCATGCGACACCTGAATCTCCTCTCTGCTTTCAGCCGCGTCTCCCGCCGCTCCCCGACGCGGACTCGCCGAGCCTGCCGAAGTCGGCTTGCTGCGGCCGAGCAACTCGAGGCCCGGCTCAACCTCTCGGCCACGATCGTCGATCTGGCAGTACCGCGCGACGCCTCGGGGGGCCATCCCGCCTACGACCGCTTTCCGATCCCAGCGGGCGCGACGCTCGTCGACGTGAGCGACTCCGGGCGGTACGTGCTCTTTTCGAGCACCGATACGAACGCGATCACCGGCCAGCAGACGATCCCCTCGGCCAACCCCGATCTCTTCTGGCTCGACACGTTCACGGAGGAGACCAGGCTCGTCACCCATCGGGCCGGCAGCGAGGTGCAGTCGGCCGGTTACGCCGGGCTCGATGGCACCGAGTATCTCCCGCAGTACGGCCAATGGCCGATGTTCGAGCCGCTCACGGCCGATCTCAGTGGCGACGGCAAGAGCGTGGTCTTCGATTCGATCATCGCGGCCAACGAATACGACGCCACCGTGCCGGTGGAGAACGACCAGGCGACCTACCGCCCGGTGAAGAAGAATGCCACGACCGACAAGTGGAACAACTTGCAAATGGGCACGGTCGACGTGTTCGTGTGGCGTGCCGACGGCGATCGGGCCAACAACGTCTCGCTCGTCAGCCGCCTCAACGCCACGGGCCAGCAGCAGGCCGTCACGGTCAACGCCTTGGTCCCGGGGCTGCCGGTGCCCACGCCAGGCAAGCCGATGGCAACCGGCGTGTTCGCCCAGGAATACCTCCCCGTGCTTCCGGATACGTTCCAGAATTTCGTCCAGCAGGAGCCCCAGGAATCGATCACCCTCGGCAAAGGCATCTCCGACGACGGCACGCGGGTGCTGTACGACAGCTGGGTGCCAGCCGGCTGGATCGACACCGTGAAGCCGGACATCCTCGACCAACAGGACATCCAGGTGAACGGGCAGGGCCAGGGTGCCGGAAGTGAGTGGACGCTCGACAGCTTCGTCGCAAGCAGCCGGGGATTCGGCGGCAGCGGCGCTGCCGGCCCGTGGTCGGCGCGGACGGTGAGCGTCACGATCGGCGGAAACGAGGCCCTCGGATACTACACGGGCCCGACCCAGGCCCAGGGTGGGTGGGCTGAGCTCTTCGAGCCGATGTTCAGCCAGATCAGCGGTAACGGTTCGCGGGTCGTCTACAGCACACGGCGGACCGCGGCCGAGGTCGTTGCCGGCACGACCGATTCCGATTTCTCCTCCGACGTGTTCGCCAACGACGTCGATTCCGGCACGAACCTCCTCGTCAGCCGGAAGTGGGGCACGACCGCGACTGCCGCGGGATCGGCCCAGCCGAACTTCTTCGACGGCACCATGAGGCCGTTCGTGCGCAACTTCGTGGGTGAGTTCTGGGACTCCCAAAACCACGCCGTGAGCGACGACGGTCGGACGATCGCGTTCACGTCGTCGGCCGGTAACCTCGTGGAGAAATTGAACAACGTGACGGCCGACCTTTCCGAACCGGAGATCGTCGGTGGGAGCAAGTGGACGGCGTATCAGGCCAACCCGATCGACATCTACGGCTTCCAGTTCGCCTCGACGTCCGCGACCGTCTCGACCGGCAAGACGGCGCTTGTCAATTCGCCTGACGGCGTGGCCAACACCAACCGGATCGCCAACTTCGGTGGCATGTCGGCCGACGGTTCGTCGTTCCTCTTCGACACCGCCGCCAACAACTTCTACCTGCCGGGATTCACCTCGCCCTACCCCTACACGCAGAACCCGCCGCAGGCGCCGCTGCCACTCGGCTTCATCCTCGGGGGCTTCAGCAACCTCTGGATGCGGAAGATCGACTGGGCCGCCGGGGCCACCGGCACCACGACCCTTGTGTCGGTCGGCTTTGCCGTCGATGCCTCCGGCCTGCCCGACATCACCGGCAAGCCCAATGCCTCGGGCAACAAGGCGACGCTCGGATCGCCGACGCCGGCCGGTTCGCGCGACGTGCTCAATACGATCAGCGACAGCGGCCGCTTCGTGATGTTCTCGAGCACGGCCAACAACCTCGCGCAAGGGATCTACGACCGGGCGTTCAAGGGGGGCGTGTTCGTCCGCGACATGCAGACCGCGCGCACGACGCTGCTCACCACCACCGCCACCGGAAACGTTCCTTCGGCGGGAGTGTTCACGAACTCGGCGCTGGCCACCGACGAGGACGGCACCGCCTCCTTCGTCTCGTACATCGACGGCACGGGGGGCACCGACATGCAGACGCGCTTCCGCACCGAGGATGTCGCTCCTGGGCCGACGAGTCACGTCTACCGCATCGGCTACCCGGCCGATGCGCCCGCGGCATCGGCCACCAACCCGGCACTCTTCACGGTCGCAGCCGTGGGGGTGAACACGCGGCCGGTGCTTGAGTTCCGCAATCCGGGCGCGCCGGTCACCCCCATCGTGAAGACCTCGCCCGGCCAACTCCTGCCGGCGTACTCCGGCGAATGGCGGACGGCCACGGGCGACATCAATGCCGACGGCGTCGTCGACTACGTCTACGGCTCCGGCCCGGGCGGCGGAGACACCGTGGTCGTCCTCGATGGTGCGAGGAATACGGTGATCTGGCAGGTGGCGAGGATGTTTCCGCTCGTGCCCGGCGCTACGGGAGCGGCTGCCCGGCCGGGTGTGTTCGTGGCCACGGCCGACGTCAATTGCGACGGCTTCGCGGATGTGATCGTGGGCTCGGCGGGGAACCGGCAGAGCCAGATCAACATCTACGATGGCCGCCGCGGCACGTTGCTCCAAGCCTTCCGCGCGTTCGGAGTCGGGGCGAAGGGGGGCGTCCGTGTGGCCGGCGGAGACGTCGATGGCGACGGCTACGGCGACGTGGTGGTGGGCCGGGGCCCCGGTGCGAAGGCGACGGTCGAGGTTTACAGCGGCAGGCTCCTGACCGTGGCCGCGCGGAACGAGAACATGCCGATGGCGCAGCCGCAGACGGCGTTGCTCAAGGCCTTCACCGTTCTCGGGGGCAACGGTGTCAACGTTGCCGCGGCCGACATGAATCGTGACGGTCGCGCGGAGGTGGTCGTCGGGTTCGACAACGCGGCGACCGTGAGCATCTACGACGGCCTCAAGGGCACACTCGTTTCGAGTACGAATCTCGGCGCGGCCTTCAAGGGGGGCGTGCGCGTGGCGGCCCGAGCAGGCCAAGTGATGGTCGCCTCCGGCCCCGGCACGAGCCCGACGATCCAGCTGTTCGCGTATGCCGACGGCGTCTGGACGGAGCGTTCGAACCTGACGAACCAGAAGATTCGCGGGTTCACAGCCAAGACCACCAGCGGCGTGTTCGTCGGCTGAGCATTCCCACCGGGGAAGGTGCCGGTGACTCGCTCCTCAGTGTCCAGCCCGATCGCCGCCATTCCTGCCCGTGGAAAAAGTCATCCATGACCGAACCGGCTGCGGGGCAGCCGGTGGAACCAGTCCACTGAGAAAACCTCCTGTTTTCTCGAGTGCTGCGCACTGGCGACCGCCTCGCGCGTTCGGGCCGGCACTTTATCCACAGCCTGCCCGGGGGGACGCGTGCCCTCCGCAGCTTTGAACGTGCTCTGAACGGCCCGAGCGCTCGAGGAACGAGGTGGCTTCAACGCGCCGGTTCGAGCACCGATGCGTGAGCGCCGACGCACCGCCAGGCGCCATCCTTGAGCACCCAGATGTTGGTGAACCGAGACCGTCGATCGTAGGGCTTGCCGTCCTTGTCCTTGCCGGCTTCGTGGTAGTCGCCGATGTCAATCGCCACCGTGCCGCCGCCATACACCCTCACGTCGATCGAGGTCGCCTCCGAGACCGAGGGCTGCTCCTTGCCTGTCTTGAGCGCGGCGATCCCTTCAGCCTTCGTGAAACGCTCCCCCGATGGCTCGACGAACACGAACTCGGGAGCCCAGATCCGCTCGAGGATCGCGGCGTCCTTTCTGAGGATCGCGGCAGACCACTGCATCGACAGTTCTTTGATCCCCGCCTCGATGGCAGCTTCTTGATCCGGGGAAACGGTCCCTGCCGACTGGGCTTGGGCGACAGGGCAAACAGTCACAGCGACCGACGCCAACACGAAAACAACAAGAGCCGTCAATGTACGCACCATGGTAAGTAGTCCCTTTCGCCATGAAGGATCGGCTAGAAACGGCCAGACATTTCGTATCGTACCACGCCCGACCTCGAAGTGTCGACGAACGACGACACGCCCCCGTGGCAAAACGAGCGCGGTGCCACCAGCACTGCCCGGCAAGCAGGCTGTGGATAAAGTGCCGGCCCGACCGCACGAGGCGGTTGCTCGGTGCCTCGAGCCAACGATCCTATCCAGTGGTAGTCTGGGCTAACCAATCGCTGGATCAGGCGGCGGATGAAATCCAGCGGTGCGGCTGAGCCGATGGGCTACCGCTGATCGGCTATTTCGTTCGCTGGGTAAGTCGACATGAGCACCGAAGTCGTGGTTGGAAAGCCCGCATCGAAAGCGTTCGCAGCTCCGGGCTTCCGCCACACCCGATGGTTTCTGCTCGCGTACTACTTCCTCTTCGCAATGTGGGGTGTTCGCAGCGCGTGGCCGACGGTTCCGTCGCGTCTAGACATCATGGTGCCCCTCGCCCTCTACGCGATCGCCAGTTGTTGGGTGATTGTCGACGATCGCGCTCGTGGCCGAGCTATTCCTCTCTTGTCGCAGCAATGGTTTTTCTTGGCCGCGGGGTTGCTGGTGCCCGTTTATGTGATTTGGAGTCGCGGCTGGCGAGGGGTCGGATACGTGGCCCTGCACAGCGTGCTGGGATATCTGTTGGCAACAGTCTGCATGAATGCCGTGGCCCTTTTCTTTCATTTGTTTGTGGTGGGCCTTCACGCGAAAATGATGAATTAAGCAATGCATCGGAGTCGCGCTAAAATCGCTCGGGTCGGTCCGCTCGCTCATGCTCCCGCTCCCGTCTGCCCGCGACGAATGATGTTCCGCCGAGGCGGATCGACGAGGAGATCCCCGACGGTCTGCTCGATCCGCTTGAAGTCGGTGGCCTGAGTAGTGAATACCAGACGATGCTTTCCACGAGTGGAACGGCCCTGCAATTCACCACCATCACGGCGACGTTAGGAGGCCTGACGGTTGGGGTTCAGTATCGACTTCAGTGGTAGACAAGCGATCTAAAGCATGGCGTCGGTGTCGCTAGCGAGACCTTCGCGACGACGCCAGCGGGGTCGGGCCCGAACACGCGGGGCGTCACGCCCGAGTCGGCTTGGCCCAAGGATGTCGCCCCCGCCAGGCCCACGCGGGATTTACAGAAGGAATGATGCACGAGCTCTGCTTGGGAGGCGTTCGAGGCCGCCAGAGGTGACCTCCCCTCCCCTCCCGTGGTAGAAAATAGAGAGGTTTTTGACCCCGGCGCCTAACAAATCGTCTAACAGTCGGCCCCTGGGCCCCCGAAAACCCCTACGCGCCCGTAGCTCAGGTGGATAGAGCATGGGATTTCTAATCCCAGGGTCGCTGGTTCGAGTCCAGCCGGGCGTATTGGTTGACTGGCGGGCGGGATGCCCGCCCCCGGGCCACGAACCGGAGGTTCGCAAGCGGAGCGTGGCCAGGAGGGCCAGCGGAGCGGAAAGCGAGCTCGCTGGTTCGAGTCCAGCCGGGCGTCTAGGTTGACTGGCGGGCAGGATGCCCGCCCCCGGGCCACGAACCGGAGGTTCGCAAGCGAAGCCTGGCCAGGAGGGCCAGCGGAGCGGAAAGAAAGTTCGCTGGTTCGAGTCCAGCCGGGCGTACTCGTTGACTGGCGGGCGGGATGCCCGCCCTCCTGCCGACGGCGGGAGGCTACTCCTTCGCCGCAGCCTCGAGCAGGTCCAATCCGAGGTTGGCGACATCGAGGTCGTCGGTGTCTTTGCCGCCGCTGAACGCGGCGAGCAGGTGGCCGCCGGTCACCTTCCGGATCGCCCCCCCCTTGTAGCCGAGCTCCCCATGGTGAGGCGGCCGCTTGCCGCTGCCGCTGTTCTCGAGGGTGTCTGCCATCTCCGACATCTTCGCGTAGGCGATCCCGAGCACATTCGCCTGCCCAAGGACCAACGCATCGACGACGCGCATCTGCGACGCCCATGACCGGGTCGCGTCGCCCGGCACGAAAGCGATCACCGCCACCCCCTTCATCTGCCGCGCCGTCCCCTCCTTCACCATCGCATCGAGCGCCTGCTCCGCGGCACGATTGAACGCCGCCGCCGGATCAGCGGCCACCGGGGCCTGCGCCAAAACGCCCCGGCCTCCCGACAGCTCCACGAGGGCAAGGATCGCGAGGGCCAGGATCACCACCGGCAGCAGAACGCGAACACGACGCATGGAACACTCCCTCTGGAAAAAGATCGGGGCCCGGGTGATGCCGCTCGCCACTGCGGCCCCTGAGCAGCATCATCCCTGCGCCCCGGGCTCTGTGCCAATCCCCTGGCGACGCCTTCTAGCGACGCCTTCGAGCGACGCTTTGGTGCGACGCATTGTCTGCTTTATTCCAGCCACGGTATCCGGGCTCAACGAGCCCGCAGTTTCCGCCGTTGAGAGTCGATCAGGGATGAGCCCGGGCACTTTGCCCCGATCACCCTCATGCCAGGCGCCCTCAGGCCAGTCGCCGTGGCGGCCCACGCCGTTCCTGCCATCGCCATGTTTTCCCCCTCCTCACCCGCTGCTGCCGGCCGGCCTGCCCCGAAGGGCGTCAGGCCCCGCCCGCCGCTGTTTCGCGCCCTCGGGCAAGTCGAGCCACCGGAGGCGGTGGAGATCGGCGGAGAGAAGTACCGGCGGATCGAGGTCCTCAAGCACGACTCCTGGGCAGCGACGGCGATCTACGCGTCGGCTACCGGCAAGGCCCTGTGCAAGTTCAACCGCCGACAGCCGATTCTCCACATCCCGATGGCCTGGCTCGGCCAGCGTCTCGCCGCCCGGGAACGGCACTTCCACACCCGACTCGCCGGGGTCGTGGGCATCCCGGCCCACCTCGGCACTGTCTCGGTTGATGGCGTTGAACTCCCCAATGCCTTCAGTCGAGAGTTCATCGAAGGGCATGTCCTCGACCGCCACCAGCGCGTCGACGACGACTTCTTCCCCGACTTCATCCGTCTCTTGGCCGACGTCCACGCTCGCGACGTCGCCCATGTCGATCTCCACAAACGGGAGAACGTCCTCGTCGATCGCGACGGCCGCCCATGGCTGATCGACTTCCAGATCTCGTTCTCGCTGCCGAGCGACGCTCCACTGCTCGGCTTGCCGTTGCGGAGCCTGCTGCGGATTCTCCAGCAGTGCGACGACTACCACCTCCTCAAGCACCACCTCCATCACCGCCCCGACCAGGCTGGCCTCGAGGCCAACGAGATCGACCGCCGGCGACCGTGGTGGATCCGGCTTCACCGGCGCTTCGCCGTCCCGTTTCGCACCCTCCGCCGCCAGCTCCTCGTGGGCTTGGGCATTCGCGGCCGCAGCGGGCAGGTCTCGACCGAGGCCTTCCCCGAGGTAGCCCACCGGCGCCGCGCCGCCTAGCCTCTGGCGATCAGTCGTGCCAGAAAGTCGATTCGCGCGGGGCCCGGTAGGAAATTCCCATCTGCGGCGTCGCGTAAGACGTCTCCCCGGCGGCGAGCGATTCAACGCCGCCGATCACCATCCCGGAGGTGAGGAGCGTCCGCTCGACCGGATAAGGCTCCCGGTTTTCGAGGACACACGTCTCGATGTGGCGAGTGAGGGGATGGAAGAAGTCGGCCGTCGTCGCCCCGTACTGCGGCATCGGTAGGTGCATCAAGCAACTGACGATCTCGCCCGAGTCAGTCCGCAGGCCGGCGTAGGTGAAATCGCGTAAGGGGGCCATGATCATCGTTGTCCGGAAGCCATCGCGGTGCTCGATGAGATACCCGGTCGAGTCGGCGAGGGCCTTGCGGGCCCAGTCAAACGTCACCGGGCCCGTCATCCAGCCCCCCTCGACCGGGAGATTGTGGCTGCGATTGAGGGCCGCGACGATTAACCGGCGCGTGACCTCGCGATCGGCGCCGGCGAGCGTCTCCCAGAGCTTCTCGCCGCGGAGGGCATGAATCGAGCGGATCCCCACCTCGCCGCCACGGCGCCGCTCCGACATGCACTGCGCCGTCTCCAGGCCATGGAAGTCATAGCTGTCGACGCCGCCGTAACACATGCAGACGCTCTCGAGGAGTGGGACATCGAGCGGCATGTCGATCGCGGGCTGCCGGACGGTGATCGGCAGCGACGAGCCGGCGAGGAAGGGAAACCCGAGCCGACGCGCATCGGCGACCATCTCGGCGCACTCGCCCCATTCCGTGGAGAGATGCTTGTCGTTGAACACCGGCACCGAGCGGCCGGAGTCCTCGAACACCTTCACGCATTCCTTGAACCACTCGTAGCGCGGGTAGCGAGTCTGCCCCTTCTCGTTCTTTGGGTAATCGCCATGCTCGGCGATGATCACGACGCCATCGACGGCGAGCTTGTCGGTGCCGAGCGTGAGCGCTTCGCGGACGGAGGGAAAGTCGCGGAGGCCGTAGCGGGCGATCCGCTCCCTGCCGAGGTCGGGCTTTTTCTCCTTGCCATCCCCCTCCGGGAACTGCGCGATGTGGACCGCCGCCACGTCGAGCCTCGGCTCCTGCCAGCGCCCCTGCCAGGAATAGCCGCTGGCCAGCCGGTCGAGGATGTGCTGCGTGTGGGAGTGCTCGAAGATCACCGTGCCGAGGAGGGCAATTTTCTTGCGGGCGCCGGCGGTGACGGCATCCGCTGCCACGATGCTGCGGGGGGCGACGCCAGCCACGAGGCCGGCCGCTCCGGCAGCGAGGAGATCACGGCGGGAGACTCGCGACGGCAACGGCTGACCCATGCGGCACCTCGGGGAGAGGGGGACAAAGAACGGGAACGAACCTCGGCTGTCAGACGACGGGCTCCGCCGCGGCGGCCGATGCGTCGGCCCGATCTTCCGGCCAGAGCAAGGCCCAGGCCGCGAGGGCGACGAGCGTCACGGCGCCTGCGGCGGCGATGCCGACCGAATAGGAATGCGTCTCGTCGGCGAGCCACCCGAAGAGTTTCTGGAAGCGGGCCGACGCCACCCAGCCGAAGAAGCTCGCGATTCCGGTGACCAGGCCGATGTGGTGACGCGAGACATCCTGCGTGAAGGAATAGTAGATGGGGAACAGGCCGAGAGTCCCGGCCCCGGCAACGAGGAACAGGGTCAGGAGCAGCGGCCCCGCGGAAATCCAGGGCACCGCCGCCAGAGCCAAACAGAGGACGCAGCAACACGCCACGGTCGCCACGCGCGACCACTTCACCGTCCAACCCTTCCCGGCCAGCCGCCATGACAGCCAGCCGGCGGCGAGGCAGCCAACGTCGGCGACGGCGAACCAGGCAGCGTTGAACCACAGCGTCGTCGTCTCGCCGTAGCCGTACTGCTTTTGAAGGATGAGAGGAATCCAGGCCCGGAGGATCTGCCACACGGTGTTGATGACCACCACCACCAGGAGCACGGCCGCCCAACGGCGGATGGTGTCGAGACCTGAGTCGACCGCTTCCCCGTTCCCATCCGCATCCCCTCGGCGGACGACGTGAAAATCCTCGTTCCGCGTCGCGGCGAGCCAGCCGACGATCCAGACGACCCCCACCAGACCGACGACCTGGAAGCCGATCCGCCAACTCAACCCCTGCTGGACCATGATCCACCACATGAAGACCGGCGTGAGGATCGATCCCACCGATGTGCCGCTCTGGAGGACACCGTTGCCCATCGCCCTGCCGCGGGCCGTGAGCAGAAGCTGCGTCGTCTTGAGCGCACAGGGCCAGTGGGCCGCCTCGAAGAATCCGAGGACGGTCCGCAGGCGCAGCAGTTCGTCGTAGTCACGGGCCCAACCGGTGGCGAATCCGACGAGCGACCAGGCAAGGAGTGCCGCCGGATAGAGCCAGCGGACGTTGACCCGGTCGGCGAGGAAACCGAAGAGGAGTGAACCGGCGGCGAAGGCGTATCCGAAGGAGGCCTCGATGGTGCCGTATTGCTCGTTCGTGAGGGAGAACTCCTCCATGACGCGCTTCGAGACGCTCGTCAGCGTCTGCCGGTCCATGTAATTGATCGCTGAGGCCGCCAGCAGCAGCCCGGCGATCAGCACGACCCGGCGGGGCAGTTGCCCATCGCCTGTTCCGAGCCCGAGCATGCGTCAGCCCTCCCAGGAACGGCCGTCCCAGCGGAGCACTCGCTCGAGCCAGGCCTCCAGGTCGGCGGCGAACAGCGAAAACAGGAGTTCCCCCTTGGCAGCCGTGGCCAACTGCGGCGATCCGATGTGCCCCGGCACCGTCCGCTCCTTGGTGATCCAGCCCCGCGAGCCGGGGAGGAAGGCGTTGCCGAACGGGACCGTCTCGAGGCGCTCGTGCGACTTGACGAGGTGCGGGCTTGCCCGCAGCACCATCGATGTCTCCCATTCGCAGGCGTGCCCCATCTCACGCTGCTCGAAATCCCCGTCATGCTCCCAGGGACGGGTGCCGAGCCCCCAGTAGGTCGTCATGAGGAGGAGGAGATCGTTCCGCGTGCGGTGGCGCTGCCGGACCTCGAAGATCGCCTGCTTGGCAGGGATGTCGTTGCCGCCGTGGCCGTTGACGAGAACGATCCGTCGGAATCCGTGGACCAGGAAACACTCGACGAGGTCGTTGAGGAGATCGAGATAGACCCGTGGCGAGGCCGAGACGGTGCCGGCGAAGTCGAGGTGATGGTGCGAATTGCCGAGCCACTGGAGCGGCGCGAAGAGGATCCGGTCGGACATCCTGCCAGAGACGCGAGCGATGATCTCCCCGAGGAGGAGGCTATCGGTGACCACGGGAAGATGATGCCCGTGCTGCTCGATCGCCGCCACCGGGATCACGACGGGAGTGTCCTTGGAAAGGGCCGACACCTCGGGCCAGGTCATCTCGACGAGGTTCATGATCGTGCTCGCATTCGAGGGGATGACTGCGGAGTCGTATCAGGATTCATTTCGCCGCGGCGGGGAGTTCGCGGATGAAGATGTTTCGCCAGCGGATCTCGCCGCCGTGGGTCTGGAGTTGGATCGGCCCCTTCTCCGGCACCGCCACGGCGCGGTCGTAGTAATTCTCCATCCGGGCGTCGTCGACGACCTTTTGGTCGTTGAGCGACACCGACACCTTGTCGCCGCGCATCACGATCCGGAAGCGGTTCCACTCGCCGAGCGGCTTGTCGGCCTTGACGAGCGGATCCTTGCCGGGAGCGCCGGGGGAATTGTTCCACAGCCCCCCCGAGCCCTTCGCGAGACCGAGATTTTGCGGGTCGGGGAGACTCGAATCCCAGATCTGCACTTGGGGAACGCCGCGGAGATAGATCCCTGAATCGGCCTTCGGGACTGTCTTGTAGTCGACGAGGAGTTCGAAGTCGCCGTAGTCCTTCTCGGTGGTGGCATACGCCCCGAAGCCATCGTTGACCAGTTCGCCGTTCTCGACGTACCAGTGCGGCTTCTTGGTCGCGTCACTCACTTCGAGCATCGAGTTTTTCTGATCGGCAGCGGTCCACTTGCGGATCTGCTCCTTCCGCTCGTCGGCCGACATCGCCAGGAGCTTCCGGTGGTCGAAGGTCTCACCGCCACGCCAGCCGGCGAGATCCTTGCCGTTGAACAGCGCCGTGAATCCGGCCGGCGGCTCATCGGCGCTCACCGCGCCACCCGCCACA
>Ga0208249_1000609_pt1 | contig 11754 bp, 8 predicted proteins | sample CryBogmetaGMA1M_FD_184546 | JGI IMG/M metagenome (GOLD analysis project Ga0208249, IMG submission 184546) | Freshwater microbial communities from Crystal Bog, Wisconsin, USA - MA1M (SPAdes) | ecosystem: Environmental > Aquatic > Freshwater > Lake | place: Crystal Bog, Wisconsin, USA | collected...
GCCCCGCCATCCCCGCGGAAGCGTTGATGGGGAAGGTTCGCCCCTGAAGGCCCGGGATAGTGGCGGGCGGAAGTCGGCAGGGCCCGCGGCTCCCCGGAAGGCCCGCGGCTTCCCGGAGTGGTAGAATAGAGCTATGCCCAGCTCTCCCGTCCCCTTCCTTTTTGCCATCGTGGCGTTGGTCGCGTCGGCAGCGATCCGTCCGGCCGTGGCCGAGGATCACCCCGGCGCGGCGATCTACCGCGAGCACTGTCTCCGCTGCCACGGCGACGACGGCGTCGGCACGTCGGCGGCTCCAGCGCCGCTCGTCGGCGATCGCTCGATCGGGCAGTTGACCCGGTATGTCTCCGACACCATGCCGGAGGACGATCCGACCGCCGTCACCGGGGAGGCGGCCGCAGCGGTAGCGGAGTGGATCCATGGCCGCTTCTATTCGACGCTGGCCCGTGACCGCCGTCGCCCGGCCCGGGTCGAACTCGCCCGGCTCACCGTCGGCCAGCACCAAAACGCCATCGCCGATCTCGTGGGCGGATTTCTCGGGCCCCTTCCCCACGTGAGCCCGGAGCGGGGGCTCCGCGGCGAGTATTTCCAGGGGCGAACTTTTGACCCCGCCCGCCGGGTCTTCGAGCGGCTCGATCCCACGGTCGGCTTCGACTTCGGCGTCGAGGGGCCCGATCCGGAGCGCTTCGAGCCGGGCCGGTTTGCGATTCGTTGGCAGGGCTCGATCGTGCCGGTGGAGTCGGGGGTGCATGAGTTCATTGTTCGCACCGAACAGGCCGTCCGGCTCCTCGTCAATCATCCCGACTGGGATGGGCCGCCGCTCATCGATGCCTGGGTGAAGTCGGGCAACGACACGGAGTACCGCGGCACGATCCATCTCCTTGCCGGCCGGCCCCACCCGCTGCGGCTGGAGTTTTCGAAGGCCAGTCAGGGGGTCGACAACCCGGTGCACGAGAAGCCGCGGCGGGCGTCGATCGAGCTCCTCTGGCGGCAGCCGCACGGGGCGGTCGAGCGGGTGCCCTCGCGGAACCTCATCCCCAAGCACTCGCCGGCGACGTTCGTCGTCACGACTCCCTTCCCCCCGGACGATCGCAGCATCGGCTACGAGCGCGGCAGCACCGTCTCGAAGGAATGGCTGGAGGCGGTCGAGGCGGCGGCCGTCGAGAGCGCCGCGGCGATCCGCGAGCGGGCTGGGAAACTGGCCGGCGTGAAGCCCGATGCCCCGGACCGGGCCGAAAGGCTGCAGGCCTTCGCCGCCACCTTCGCCGAGCGGGCCTTCTGTCGGCCCCTCGACGCCAAGGTCCAGGCGCTCGTCGCGCATCCCTTCGTCGCAGCGCCCGACGTCGATGCGGCGCTCGAGAAATCGCTGCTGCTGATCCTCTCATCCCCCCGCTTCCTGTTCCACGAGCCGCCGCTCCCGTCCGATCCCAGCCTCGCTTCTTGGGACACCGCCGCCCGGCTCTCCTTCGGCATCTGGGACTCGATCCCCGACGAGGCCCTCCGCACCGCGGCGGCCCGGGGCGAACTTCAGACGCCCCAGCAGGTCGAGGCCCAGGTGCGGCGAATGTCAGCCGATCGGCGGGCGCTCACAAAGCTCCACACCTTCCTCCTCACCTGGCTCCGTGTCGATCGCCCCGCAGAGATCGCCAAGGATCCATCCCGGCATTCGGGCTTCGATGCCGCCGTGGTAAGCGACCTGCGGACGAGCCTCCGGTTGCTCCTCGACGACATCCTGCTTCCCGCCGCCGGGCCGGCCGACTACCGGCGACTGTTCACCGCCGACGACGTGCCGATCAACGGCCGGCTGGCTCCGTTCTACGGGGCGGATCTTCCGCCCCAGGCCGAGTTCGTCCCCGTCCGTCTCGATGAAGGGAAGCGCGCCGGCGTCCTCACCCATCCCTACCTCCTCAGCGTTCTCGCCTATCCCGGCGAAAGTTCCCCGATCCATCGGGGGGTGTTCCTGACGCGGGGGATCCTCGGCAACGTCCTCAAGCCTCCGGCCGAAGCGGTGGCCCCACTCGCTCCCGACCTCCACCCCGGGCTCTCCGCCCGACAGCGAGTCACCCTCCAGACGAGCCCCGCGGCCTGCCAGGGCTGCCACGCCGTCATCAATCCACTCGGCTTCGCCCTCGAGGGCTTCGACGCCGTCGGTCGCTTTCGGGGAGACGGGAGCGAGACTGACGGGAGTTACCTGCCTCGGGAGGGCCCGGAGGTGCAGTTCGATGGGGCAGACGGCTTAGCGGCCTATCTCGTTACGAGCGCCGACGCCGAGGAGGCCTTCCTCCAGGCGCTGTTCCATGCGCTGGTCAAGCAGCCGATCCGGGCCTGGGGCCCGGAAACCCTCCCGCAGTTGCGCCGGTCGTTTGCCGCCAAGGGCTTCGATATCCGTGAAGCCGTGGTCGATATCATGAAGGTGGCGGCCTTCCCGCCCGTTCCCCCCCCTGCCTCCCCGGAGCCGACCGATGATCACTCGCCGTGAACTGCTGCGGAAGCTCGGGGTCGGTGCGGCCGTGGCGCCGTTCCTCGGCAATCTGCCCAGCTTCGCAAGCGCCCCGGCGGCGCGGCAACGGCTCGTCATCGTCTTCAGCCCGGACGGCACGGTGCGGGAAAACTTCTGGCCGGCCTCTGCCGGCTCGTTCACCGCGCCGGCCGGCGACGGTCAGGCGGCGGTGGACCTGCGGCCGATCCTCGCCCCTCTGGCTCCCTTCAAGGATCGCCTCCTCACCCTCAAGGGCGTCGGCAACAAGATCCGCGGCGACGGCGACGGCCACATGCGCGGCATCGGCTGCCTGCTCACCGGCGTCGAACTCTTCCCCGGCAACATCCAGGGGGGAAGCGACACGCCGGCGGGCTGGTCGAGCGGGCTGTCGATCGATCAGGAGATCGCCGGCTTCCTCCAGGCGCGCCCGGAGACCGCCACGCGGTTCGGCTCGCTCGAGTTTGGCGTCCTCGTCCCCGACCGGGCCGATACCTGGACGCGGATGGTCTACGCCGGCCCCAACAAGCCGGTGGCGCCGATCGACGATCCGTATCAGATGTTCTCGCGGCTCTACGGGAGCGTGAAGCACCGCGAGAGCCTGCGGAGCGTGCTCGACGAGCTTCACGAGGATCTCGCCCGCGTGACGGCCGCGCTGCCGGTCGAGGATCGGAGGCTCCTCGAGGAGCACGCCGACCTCGTCCGCGGCTTCGAACGGGACTTGGCGGCCCAGCGCGAGGTTGCCAAGCATGACGTCCCGGTGCTCGAGCCGGGCATTCTCGAGGCGAACGACCGGATGCCGACGATCAGCCGGATGCAGATCGATCTGCTCGTGGCGGCGCTTGCGGCCGATTTCACCCGCGTTGTCACGCTCCAGTACACCAACTCCGTCGGTCAGCCCCACATGAAGTGGCTGGGGGTCGACGAGGGGCAGCACGATCTCTCCCATGAGCCCAACAGCAACGTCGACGCGCAGGAGAAGCTCACCCGGATCAACACCTGGTATGCCGGCGAAGTCGCCCATCTCGCCGCCCGTCTCGCGGCGACGCCCGAGCCGGGGGGGGATGGGTCGATGCTCGATCACACCACGATCCTGTGGACGAACGAACTCGGCGAGGGCAATTCTCACACGCGCGAGGATATCCCCTGGGTGATGATCGGCGGGGGCTTGGGCTTCCGCACCGGTCGGGCACTCGAGTTCCCGGCGGTGCCCCACAACCGTCTCCTCCTCAGCCTGGCCCACGCCTTCGGCCACACCGGCCTCGACCGCTTCGGCAACCCCGACTTCTGCGGCGACGGCCCGCTCGGCCTGGGCTGAGCGCGTTCGGAGCCGCGGGGCTTCAGCCGAGCCGTGGAAGCATCCGCTCTGCCTCGTGGAGGACGACGAGGCTCTCGGCCCGGTGGGCGAGCCGTTCGACCGCTTCCGGGGTCGCGGCGTGGCCGAACTCGAGATCCTCGACGAGGCCCTGATCGAGATCGGAGAGGAGGACGAGGCGGCGATCGCCGAGGGCTTGCGCGAAGAATCTCGTCGCCACGGCATCGGCGATCAGGGTTTGGTCACCCGAGGCGAGGGCCTCCTCGACCAGCGGCTTGAGCGCCACCCCCTGACGCCAGCGATGGAACACCGGGCCGGGGGGGGTGGCCAATCGACTCGCGATGCAGATCGTTCCCTCGGGATGGGTCGTCCGGGCCGCGGCCGCGACGGCGCGGACGAGCGCCGGCATCCCCGATTCGGGCGACACAAGCGAGGCGATTGTCAGCCGTGGCGACCCGGGCAGCCGCGGCCGCCAGAGTTGGGCGTGACGCCGGGCCGCCCGGTCTGTGGCCAGCGGCGTGCCGAACTCGATGGCGTGGACCGCCCCCCCACGTCCCGGCACGACTCGGAGCGTGGCCATCGTGCCGAGCTGCCAACCGATCTCCCGGGATCGTTCGCGGAGCGGTTGCACCGCCTTCCGGCCGCTCCGCGCCAGGTGGCGGAGGACGTCGGCCCGGGCCGCGGCCGGTGCGAAGGCTGGCCAGAGATCGCCGTCGAGCGAGTGCCCGCCAAGGGCCGCATCCCAGGTGGAGACGCCGACGGTGACGACAACGTCGGCGTCGACGAGGGTCCGGGCGACATGGAGCGGGATTCCCTCGGCATCGGGGCCGAGATAGGCCGAGCCCGATTCCTGCGAAGGATCGAAGACGAACTCTCCGGCCGGCGGCGATGTCGCGGCGGAGGGGGCCTGTGTCGAGATCAGCGGCGGGGCATGGACGATGGCGCAGTTTTCGGCGGCAACCCCTGCCGACTCCAGCCGGCTGCGGATCGTGGCGACGATCGGTCCGGCCGCGGGGATCGGGCCGGCGAGGGCGAGGGCGACGCGGTCCCCCGGCACGACATGGGCCACGAGGGGGGGGCCGTTGCCAGGGGTGTCGATGGCCGTCGCCGCCAGGGCAGCCGCTGCGTCCCCCTTGACCCCGGCGGGGCCACGGGCATCGAAGGCGACGTCGGCGTCAGACGGCTCGAGGACGAGGGGATCGGTGCTGCCGTAGTCGAGGAGGATCGGTTTCACGGTGAGGAGCGCTGCGGAGGCGGAGGGGCCAAGGCCCGGAGGGGCTGAGAGCGACGATTCTCGCCCACGCCCGGGCCGGCGAACAGCAGCAGGGCTGCCGCTGCGGGAAACCCGACCGTCAGGGATTCCCCCGCCGGCATTCCTTCCCGCACCGGCACGTGCATACCTGGCAGGTGCCACGCTCATCCCCGGTATTCGCGGACGACGATGCACAACCATCATCACACCACCTCCGGGGCCCCCCGGACCTGTCGCAGGAGACCACTGCCATGCCGTCGCATCCCTTCAAGCCCGTCCATCGCTCCCTCGTGGCGCTCCTCGTGGCCGCCGCGGTCGGCGCTACGGCCGGGGCCCAGGAGGAGTCCTACGTCGGCGGGGGGCGCGGCGTGCCGGTGATTGGCGCCCCGGCGGGCTCCGACTGCGAGAGCTGCCGCTCCCAGATGCGCCCGCCGTGGCACGGCAGTGCCGTGGCCGGATATGGACAGCGTGTTCCGACGGGCCACTGCATGAGCGGCGCCTGCGGGCCGAGCCATGCGGCGCCGTGCCGGTCGTGTGGCCCGGCGGCCTGCGGCCCGAAGCCCTGCGGCCCCTGCGCTCCGGGGATCTGCGGAGTGACCGGCTTCTGCCATGCCCCCTGCGGGGTCTGGGGGGGCCACTATCCGCTCCCCCCCTGCCTGCCGCGGCTCCACGCCTTCCTTCGCGACGGGATGGTCCTTTCGCCGCAACCGCTGGTCGTGCCGAAGTGCCACGAGTGCGGAGCGGTGCTGCCGATGGGCTTCTGATCGGGTGATGGCCCTCAGGACGTCCAGAGCCAGCCCACGACGAGCATCGCCAGCGTGATCACCACCGCGCCGATGACATCGAGGATCACGCCGCTGCGGATCATGTCGCGGAGGCGGATTCGACCGGTGCCATAGACGATGGCATTGCAGGGCGTGCTCACCGGCATCATGAAGCCGAGGCTCGCCGCGAACGTGGCAGCCAGGGCAGCGGTGAGCGGATCGCCGCCGCCGGCTGCCGCCAGGGCCATCGCCACCGGCACGACCATGTTGGCGCTGGCGGTGTTGCTCGTGAACTCGCTGGTGATCACCGCCACGAGCGTCGCGGCCGCCACGAGCGCCACGCTCCCCCCCGGCCCGGTCGGTAGCCAGCCGGTCAGGCTCCTTCCCAGCGCCTCGGCCAGGCCGGTCGAGAAGGAGAGCTCGCCGAGGGCCATGCCGCCGCCGTAGAGGAGGATGATCCCCCAGTCGATCCGCACCGCTTCCTCCCACTGAAGCGCCCTCCGCCCCGGGCCGCCGGGGAGGATGAAGAGCAGCACGGCGCCGAGGAGCGCCGCGACCCCTTCGGGAACGTGGGCCGCAAACCAGGCCGGCAGTGGGTGCTTCGCGCCGAGGAGAAGGCCGAGGACGCCCGGCACGATCCACAGGCAGACGGTGGTGCCGAAGGCGATCGCCGTGCTCACCTGGCCGCGCGACCAGGCTCCCAGACCGGCCCGCTCCCGGGCGACGAGCTCTGCCACCCCGGGAAGCCGATCGACCCCGGCCGGGAACATCCAGCCGAGGAGGAGCACGGTGAAGGTCGTGAGGATCGCCGCCACCGGCACGCCGATCGCGCACCAGGTGAGAAACGACACCTCGACGCCGAGCTCGTTACGGATGAACGCCAGGCCGATGAGATTCGGCGGCGTGCCAATCGGCGTCGCCAGGCCGCCGATGCTTGCGGCGAAGGCCACGGCGAGCATCAATCCGGTGGCGAAGCGCGGATCGAGCTTCGGCCCGGCCGAGGATGCATCCCGGGAGGCGGCATGCTCGATGGCCGCAAGGATCCCGGCGGCGATCGCCACCATCATCGCCGTCGTGGCGGTGTTGGAGATGAAGGCGCTGATCGTCGCCGAGACCAGCGCCACCGCGGCGAGGATCCGCCCCGGCCGCTCTCCCACGGCCGGCAGCCCGAGGACGGCAAACGCCAGCCGCCGGTCGAGGCCGTGGACGCGGATCGCCTCGGCGAGCATGAACGACCCGATGAAAAGAAAGACGAGCGGCTCCGAGAAGGGGCGGAAGACCTCCTTCGCCGGCGCCACCCCGGCCACGACGCAGGCCACCGCCCCAAGCAGCGCCGTCACCGGCAGCGGCAGGGACTCGGTCACCCACAGCACCACGACCCCCACGAGGATCACGGCCAGACTCTGGGCTTCGGGCGTGAGTGGCATGGGGAGGTGAGAAAAATCCCCCGGGGAAGCGCTGGCTCCCCCGGGGGACGTGGTGGTTTTTAAGACCGATCGACCGGTGTCACCAGGTCTTGCCGAGGGCGGCCTGAGCCGCCGCCAGCCGGGCGACCGGCAGGCGGAACGGCGAGCAACTCACGTAGTCGAGACCGAGGTGGTGGCAGAAGAGCACCGAGTGGGGATCGCCACCATGCTCGCCGCAGATGCCGAGCTTGATGTCGGGCCTCGTCTTCCGCCCCTTCTCGACGGCGGTCTGCATGAGCGAGCCGACGCCCGTGGTGTCGATCGAGGCGAACGGGTTCGCCTTGAAGATCCCGAGGTCGGTGTACTTCTGCAGGAAGGAGCCCATGTCGTCGCGGCTCATGCCGAGGCAGGTCTGGGTGAGGTCGTTGGTGCCGAAGCTGAAGAACTCGGCACTCTCGGCGATCTCGTCGGCCGTGAGGGCGCCGCGCGGGATCTCGATCATCGTGCCGACGAGATACTTCACCTTGACGCCCGTCTCCTTCGCCACCTGAGCCGCCGTGGCGTGAACGATCTCGAGTTGGTTGTCGAGTTCCTTCTTGAAGCCCACCAGCGGGATCATGATCTCCGGCTTCACCTTGATGCCGGCCTTCTGCACTTTCGCGGCCGCCTCGAACACGGCCCGGGCCTGCATCTCCGAAATCTCGGGGTAGCTGACGCCGAGGCGGCAGCCACGGTGGCCGAGCATCGGGTTGAACTCGTGGAGCGCCTCGACGCGGCGGTGGACGACCTCGACGGAGAGCTTGAGCTTCTTCGCCAGATCGGCCTGGGCCTTCTCGTCGTGCGGCACGAATTCATGGAGCGGCGGATCGAGGAAGCGGATCGTCGCCGGGCGGCCGTCGAGGGCCCGGAAGATCCCCTCGAAATCGTCGCGCTGGTAGGGAAGGAGCTTCGCGAGGGCCGCCCGACGGGCGTCGAGCGTCTCGGCGAGGATCATCTCCCGCATCGCGTCGATCCGGTTGCCCTCGAAGAACATGTGCTCCGTCCGCGTCAGGCCGATGCCTTCGGCGCCGAAGGCAATCGCGTGCCGGACCTGCTCCGGGGTGTCGGCATTCGTGCGGATGCCCAGCTTCCGGTACTTGTCGGCGAGCTTCATGATGAAGGCGTAGTACTGGTAGACGTCCGAGTCTTCCGGCTTCATCGTGTTGGTGACGAGCACCTGCTTGAGCTCGCTGTCGGCGGTCTTGATCGCTCCGGAAAACACCTCGCCGGTGCTGCCGTTGATGGAGATGTCATCTCCCTCCTTGAGCGTCGTCGAGCCGCAGACGAGCGTCCCCTTGTGGTAGTCGATCGAGATCGCGCCGGCACCGGCCACGCACACCTTGCCCATCTGCCGGGCGACGAGGGCGGCGTGGCTCGAGACACCACCGCGGCTGGTGAGGATTCCCTCGGCCGCGATCATGCCACGGAGATCCTCTGGGCTCGTCTCAACGCGGGCGAGAACGACCTTCTTCCCCTTCTCGGCAAGCTCCTCGGCCTTGGCGGCCGAAAACACGAGCTGCCCGGTGGCGGCACCGGGTCCGGCGGCCAGGCCGGTCGTCAGCACGCGGCCCGCCTTCTTCGCCTTCTCGTAGTCGGCCCGGTCGAAGATCGGGGCGAGGAGCTGCGAGAGGGCATCCGGATCGGCGCTCTGGATGGCGTGCTCCGGGGTCATGAGCTTCTGCTTGACCATGTCGTGGGCGATCTTCACGTACGCCAGCGCCGTCCGCTTTCCGTGGCGGGTCTGGAGCATGTAGAGCTTCTTCTTCTCCACCGTGAACTCGAAGTCCTGGACGTCGCCGAACTTCTTCTCCAGCTTCTCGCGGACCTTCTCGAGCTGCTTGTAGGTGGCGGCAAACTCGGTGTCGTGGGCCATCTCGACGACCGGCTTAGGCGTGCGGACGCCGGCCACGACGTCTTCGCCTTGGGCGTTGACGAGGTATTCGCCGTAGAAGACGTCCTCGCCGGTGGCCGGGTCGCGGGTGAAGGCCACGCCGGTGGCGCAGTCATCGCCCATGTTGCCGAACACCATGCTCTGGACGTTGACGGCGGTGCCCCACTCGTCGGGGATCTTGTACTTGCGACGGTAGATGATCGCCCGCTCGTTCATCCAGCTGCCAAAGACAGCCGTGATGGCTCCGATGAGCTGCTCGAAGGGATCCTGCGGGAAGGTCTTCCCGGTGCGTTCCTTGATGAGCTTCTGGAAGCGGCTGATGAGATCCTTGAGGTGATCCTCGGTGAGCGCGGTGTCTTCCTCGACGTGGGCCTGGTGCTTGACCTTCTCCATCACCTCTTCGAACGGGTCGTGCTCGTTCTCGTGGCGCTTCTGCACCCCCATGACGACGTCGCCGTACATCTGGATGAAGCGGCGGTAGGAGTCGAAGGCGAAGCGGCCGTTGCCGGTGGCCTTTTTGAGCCCCTCGACGGTCTTGTCGTTGAGGCCGAGGTTGAGGATCGTGTCCATCATGCCCGGCATGCTGTCGCGGGCACCGGAGCGGACGCTGACGAGCAGCGCGTTGGCCGGGTCGCCGAACTTCTTCCCGGTCTCCTTCTCGAGCATCTTGACGTAGTGGGCGATCTCCTCCTCGAGCCCCTTGGGAAACTTCTTCCCCGAGGTGTAGTAGTCGATGCACATCTGCGTGGTGATCGTGAATCCCGGGGGAACGGGAAGCCCGATCTTCGTCATCTGCGCGAGGTTGGCCCCCTTGCCACCGATGATCGCCTTCATGGTGCCGTCGCCGTCGCACCGGTCGGCGCCGAAGTAATAGATCATCCGCCCTGGCTTGGACGCGGCGGGCTTCTTGGCGGCGGACTTCTTCGCGGACGATTTGGCCATGGGGGCGATGTGACCTTTCGAGGAGGGAAAAACCTGCGGAAAAAAGGGTCTAAGCCGCGTCGAATCTACGTTCACGTTTCCCGGGCGTCAACGCGGCGCCCCGGCGGGATGGCGGCCGGCGGGCGAGAGGGCTTGTGCCGCCGCAAACGGCGGCTTTCTCCCCGGGCTCGAGAAGGACAGCAGGAGGCCCGCAGGAGGGGGGATCGCAGCTTTCCGGGCGGGCGGCCTGCCGGGGCCGTGGCGATTTCCCCGTCATCGGAGCACCGTCAGCCCCCCTGCCCCGCCCCGTCGGCCTCGTCAGCCCGTCGCCAGGGGATTGATCCATCGCAGGCCTGGAAATCTGGCGAAATCGGTGTCGTTGGAATGGACCGTGGCCTGCAACTCCACGGCGATCGCGGCGATGTGGGCATCGGTCATCAGTGGAGAGACCAGCGTCCCTGCTTGGGCGAACGACGCCAGGATATCGAGATGCCGTGGGCCTGGCTGAATGGGATCGACCGAGGGCAGGGCCAGCCACGACCGGACATGGGTCAACGCCACCTCCGCCAGCATCGGCTCTGTCATGACGCTGCGGCTGGTCATGATGCGGAGGAACCCGACCGACACGACCCAGGGAATACCGACCGGTTCGCGGCGACCGAGCAATCCCTCCCACCAAGCGCGGGCCCGGGGGTGGTGCGGGGCTTTCGAGTCGTAGGCATACACGAGCAGGTTGACATCCGGGACGATCATGACGCGGATCCACCAGAAGAGTGGAAGCGGAGAAAGTCCTCGGTTTCGAGGTCGTCGACGAGCCGATTCAGCCCGGCCGCATCGATCCCGGGCCGCAGTCCGCAGGCTTGCGGTTCAACGACGAAGGGTGTCGGCGCGGCGTCGGGACGATCCCCCAAGGAAATCCCACGGCGGATGGTGTCGTTGACGACCTCCTTGAAGCTCACGCCCAGCCGCCGGGCGAGCTTCGCGAGTTCCTTGGCGAGATCGTCGTCGAGGGTCAGCGTGGTGCGCATTGGGCTGGGGCTCTCTCTGGAAAACGCGGCAAGCGCCTCTCGGCATCTTGATGCCTTGTCGATTAAGCGTCAAGAAGATGGAGCAGGCAGTGGAGAGACCTTGTCAGGATCGCCGGGCAGCCTTCTCACTCCGACGTGCCGAGCCAGCGGTCGATGATCGTGTCGATGGCACCATCCTCCTTCATCGTCAGGATCACCGCGTTGAACCGCTCGCGGAGCGGGCTTCCCGCCGGCACGACGATCCCGAAGTCGAACGACTCAAACACCGGCCCCACCAGCCGATAGTTCGCTCGACCCGGCCGCGAGATCGCATGACGCAGGGTGTGGTTCTCGGCGACGACAGCCTCGACCTCCCCGGCGTCGGCCGCCTCGAACACCTCGTCGAAGGTGCGATATTCCATCGGGATGCCGCTGCGGGCACGGATCGCCGGCCCCGAGACGCCGGTGGCCTGCGTGCCGATCACGCGGCCGGCCATGTCGCGCGGCCCATGGATCGCCCCCCCGATCCGTTCGGCCGTGAGCGTCGCCGCCAGGCTCCCGGTGAACAGCGCGATCAGCACCGTGCCCACGAGCATCCACGCCGTCGCCAGGATCCGCCCCGGCACCGTGTCGACATGCTTGTCGTCGCAGCCACTGGCAATCAGCGTGCTGATCCCCCACCACGT
>Ga0208249_1000613_pt1 | contig 11699 bp, 10 predicted proteins | sample CryBogmetaGMA1M_FD_184546 | JGI IMG/M metagenome (GOLD analysis project Ga0208249, IMG submission 184546) | Freshwater microbial communities from Crystal Bog, Wisconsin, USA - MA1M (SPAdes) | ecosystem: Environmental > Aquatic > Freshwater > Lake | place: Crystal Bog, Wisconsin, USA | collected...
CGGTGTCGGCATCCGGGGCCTCGGGGAGCGCGGGCGGATCGCTCGCGGGCCAGCGCGGCAGCAACTGGGCGAGCCTCGCCACCCAGGATCGGCCCGTGCCCCTCACGAGGCCCATCAGGCTCGAATGTGCCGCCAACGAGTTCCGGGTCCTCGGTGACGGCGGTCGCGTCGAGTCGCGCGTCCCGATCGGCACGCATACCGTCGACTCGATCGACCCGCTCGTGCGCGAGGTCCACGCGACCGTTGGACGCTGGGGGCTCGCCGGCGATCGGATGTATTGGAAGCCGGAGCTCGTGCTCTCGGCGACGCCCGACGGCGGCGACCGGCTGGCCGAACTCGAGCGGCTGCTCGCCGACAGCGGCATCGACACGCGGCGGCGCGAGCAGGCCGACAGGGTGCGCGACCTCCCGCCGGTGCAGCGGACCGGCGGCCTCTTCCCCAGGCGGTAGACGGAGGACCATCGATGGGCCGGCCAAAGCAGGAGGACGACCTCACCGCGGGGCAGGACTCGTTCCTCGACGTCATCACGAACATCGTCGGCATCCTCATCATCCTCGTGATGGTGGTGGGGGCCCGCGTGCAGAAGATCGTGTTGGACGCCCCGGAGCCGGCCGCCCCGGCGGCGAACGCGGCGCTCGAGGCCGAGGTCGACGAGCTCGAGAACACGCTCGCGTCGGCCGAGAGCGAGATCGCGGAACTGCAGCTCCAGGGACGGATGGTCGAGGCGGCGGCCGAGGGGGCCGGCGGTGCGCGGCTCGAGCTCGCCACCGCCGTCGCCGCGGCCAAGGTGGAGATCGAGCGGCGCAAGGAGGCCGCCGACGCCGCCCATGTGGCCGCCGCGGAGCGGGCGTCGCGGCGGCAGGAGCTCGATGCGGCGATCCAAAAGTGCACGCTCGAGGCCGAGGCCGCGAAGTATCGGAAGGCGACGACCGAGGAGGTGCTCGCCTACCCGACCCCGATCGGCCGCACCGTCAACGGGGAGGAGATCCACTTCCGGATCGCGGGCGAGCGGATCGCCTACATCCCGCTCGACGAGCTCTTCCAGATGGCGAAGCACAACACCCAGCGGCACGCCACGTCGCTCGCGGAACTCAGCGCGCGGATCGAGACCGTGGGGCCGGCGCATGGGTTCTCGCTCGACTACGTGATCGAGGCCAAGGTCGACCAGTCGCGGGGGCAGGTGCTGATCCGGTCGCGGGAGTGGGTGGTGCGGCCGGTCGAGCCGGGCGTGGGAGAGACGGTCGCGGAGGCCCTGGCCCCCCGCTCGAAGTTCCGCGTGGCGCTCGCCGGCGTGAAGCCCGACACCACCGTCACGCTCTGGTGCTATCCCGACAGCTTCGCCGCCTACCGCCAGATCCGCGAGGAACTCCACCGGCTCGGGGTGCCGACCGCCGGCCGCCCGCTCCCCGACGGGGCCCCCATCGGCGGCTCGACCGAGGGGAGCAAGTCGGTGGTGCAGTAGTCCGCCCGGGCCTCACCCCGTCGCCTCGCGGATGCCCGCCTCCGCGGCGGCGGCGAGCCGGTCGATCTCGTCGTGGCTGATCGCCAGCGGCGGCATCAGCACCACCGTGTCGCCGAGCGGCCGGAGGAGCGCACCGTGGCGCCGCGCAGCGAGGCAGGCCCGCATTCCCCGCTGCTCCTGCCAGGGGTAGCGGCGGCCGGTCGCCTTGTCGGCCGCGAGGTCGAGGCCGACGGCGAGGCCGCACTGCCGCACGGCCCCGACGTGGTCGAGCCCGGCGAGTCGCGCGGCGTGGTCGCGAAGCCGGGCGATCTTCGCCGGAAGTGTCTCGAGCACGCGCTCGTCGTCGAACACGGCGAGCGACTCGAGCCCGACGGCCGCCGCGAGCGGATGCCCGCCGTAGGTGTGCCCGTGGAAGAACGTGCGCCGCTCGGCGTGGCCGCCGAGAAAGGCGATCCAAACCCGCTCCGTCGCGAGCGTGGCGGCCATCGGCAGGTAGCCGGCGGTGAGGCCCTTCGCCAGGCAGAGCAGGTCGGGCGACACGCCCTCCTGCTCGCAGGCGAACATCGTCCCGGTCCGACCGAAGCCCGTGGCCACTTCGTCGAGGATGAGGAGCACGTCGTGCCGCCGGCAGCGATCGGCGACCCCGCGGAGAAATCCGCGCGGATGGACGTAGATCCCGGCCGCCATCTGCGCGAGCGGCTCCATGATCACGGCCGCGACGGTGCCCGCGTGGGCGACGAGGGCGTCCTCGACCGCCGCGAGGGCCGCGTCGAGCTTGGGGGCGGCGGCCGACGTCGTCGGGCACGGACCTCCCGGCGACGGCACGCGGATCGCCTCGAACGTGAGGGGCGCAAACATGGCGGTGAAGCGATCGACGCCTCCCACGCCGATGGCGCCGAGCGTGTCGCCGTGGTAGGCCTCGCCGATCGCCACGAACCGCGTGCGCCGGGGCTGCGGCGGCGTCTGCTGGAGCCAGAACTGGAACGCCATCTTGAGGGCCGTCTCGATGGCGCACGAGCCGTCGCCCGAGAAGAAGACCTTCTCGAGCCCCGCCGGGGCGACCTCCACGAGTCGGCGGGCGAACGCGACGGTCGTGGGATTCGAGAGGCCGAGGTTCGTCGTGTGGGCCACCCGGCCGAGCTGCTCCGCGAGCGCGGCGTCGAGCCTCGGGTGCCGGTGTCCGTGGACGTTGCACCACATGCTGGCGGAGCCGTCGAGATACCGGCGGCCCTCGGTGTCGATGAGCCAGCAGCCCTCGCCGCGCTCGATGAGCAGCGGGTCGTACTCGCGCATCTGCGTGAACGCGTGCCAGACGTGCTCGCGGTCCCACTCCCGGAGCGAGGCCGCTGACGGCTGGCCCGAGTCCTTCGGCGCGGCTGGCGACGGTGGCGGCAGGAAGCCCGGGGGCGGGGTCGGCATGCCGCCGAGTCTACCGTGCGTCCGGGGTGCGGCCGACGCGCCGTTCAGGGATCCTCGCAACGGGGATCGTGAAACGACGCCGTGAGCATGGCGATGAACAGCAAGGCCGCGAGAGCCAGAAGCGCCAGCAGCACGACCGGCCAGCTGGCGACGCTGAGCATGAGCGTCGAAAGCGACGCGGTGGAGTCGCTGAACTTCTTGCTGGACCCGAGGCTGGTTCGCTCCGTCGCGTCGGCGGCGGTCGAGATCGCCGCGAGGTGCTGGTCGAAGGCGGGGATCAGCCGCTCCACGCGGATGCGCAGTCCCTCGTCGAGTTCGCCCGACGCGTAGGTCGCCGAGACGTCGCGCATGACGGCGTCGAATGCCGCGCCCGTCTTCCGAACCTCGTCGCGCGCCTCCGGCTCGTCGTCGAGTTCCCTTCCGGCGAGAATGCCGGCACGCAGGTCCATGACCTTCTGATGGGCACGGTGGATCGCGTCGATGGTCGCGGGGTGCATCGGCGCGTCACCGGCGAAGAAGCTCGGGTTGGTCAGCCGCACCGCGATCACCGTCTCACCCACCAGTTCCCGCAGGTCGTTGAGCGCGGGCACCGCCCGGTTCACGAGCCGGGAGTAGCGGTCATCGACCTTCTGGAGCAGGTACACGCTGATTCCGCCGATGAGCACGTTCGAGATCGCCAGCAGCACGACCAGCGCCCTGAGCGTGCGCAGCGTCGCGGACTGGTCATCGATGGATCGCGAAGAAAGGCTCATGAGGTCCTTCCCAGAGCGCGTGGGGCGGGACGTCCAGAAGGGCCGGACGCGGAGTGCCGTCAATCATGATGGGTGCGGGGCGGACTCATCAACCCCGGATGCACGATCCGCCGCCGGGTGTCACGGCGGAATCGTGACGCGGGTGCCGATGCCGTCGCGCGGGGCGACGGCGTTGGTGCCGCCGACGATCGGCCCCGCCAGGTGGTCGTGGATTCGTCGCGGCCGTAGTCTCATACCGCGATCGGGTGGGATCCCGAACACGGAGGTGATTCGATGAGGCATGTACGGAACCTCGGAACTTCGGTGTCGCGCCGCGGGTTCACGGCCGGGTGCCTGGGCGCCGTCGCCGGGATCGTCGGTCGCGGTGCCGCGGCCGGCACGGCGACGGCCGAGGCCACGGAGGTGCTCGCCGACTACGTCGCGGCCCGCGATCCCTCCACGACGTTCATTCCCGTCGCCGACGGCGAGACGGCCGGAGGACGGTGGCGAACCGGCCGCCTCGTCAGCCAGACGTGGCGCGAGCGACCCTGGACGCACGAGCTCTCGGTGTTCCTGCCCGACGCCGCCCGTGACACCGGCCGGGCCCTGCTCTGGATCGACGGCGGCAGCGAGGGCAAGCTTCCGCCCGACGACCTGCGCGGCCCGACCGCGGCCGTGCGGACGCTCGCCGCCGTCGGCGCGGCGGCGGGCCTTCCGGCTGCCGTCGTGCGGCAGGTGCCGTTCCAGCCCATGTTCGACGGGCTGCACGAGGACGGCCTGATCGCACACACCTTCGTCGAATACGCCCGCACCGGCGACCCCTCGTGGCCGCTCCTCCTGCCGATGGTGAAGTCGGCCGTGGAGGCGATGACGGCCGTCACCGGCATCGCCAGGGAGCACTGGAACGTCGCGGCCGACGAGTTCGTCGTGACGGGCGCGAGCAAGCGGGGCTGGACCACCTGGCTGTCGGCGGCGGTGGACCGGCGCGTCGCGGGGATCGTGCCGATGGTCATCGACATGCTGTCGCTCGCGGACCACATGCAACTCCAGGTCGAGAGCTTCGGCGGGATGTCCGACCAGCTGCGCGACTACACCGCACGGGGCATCGACCAGCTCCTCGCCACGCCCCGTGGCCGCGAGCTCGTCGAGATCGTCGATCCCTACGCCTACCGCGACCGGCTGACGATGCCCAAGCTCATCGCGCTGGGCACGAACGATCCCTACTGGCCGCTGGGCGCGCTCGACCTCTACTACGACGGCCTCCCGGGGCCGCGCTGGGTGTCGTACGCGCCGAACGCGGGCCACGGGCTGCCGCCGGAGCGGGTGGCAGGGCTCGTGACGGGGCTGGGCCGGCACGTCGCGGGGATCGAGCCGCTGCCCGCGGTTGCATGGCGGTTCGAGGCCGACGGGGCGGCGGCGACGGGCGTCGTGACGAGCGACGTGCGGCCCGACCGCGTGCTCCTCTGGACGACGGCCGCCGACTCCCGGGACTTCCGGCGGTCACGGTGGACCTCGCGGCCCGTCGAGGGTGCCGGACCCGAGTGGCGGGCCGCCGTCGAGCCGCCGGCCGCCGGGTTCGCGGCCGGACTCATCGAGTTGCACTTCGACCGTCAGCCCCTGCCGCTGGTGCTCACGAGCGGCGTTCGCATCGTGGCGGCGCCGGCCGCCGGCCTCACTCCATCGCCTTGATGAGGTCGACGCAGATCTGGCGCACCCTGCCTGGATTGGCGTTGGGGTTCTTCTTCTTCGCCTGGCCGATCAGCCCCGCGGCCGCCTGTTCCTTGCCCCCCTTCACGTCGGCGACGATCTTCGGGTTGGCGGCGAGCAACTCCCGGCAGAGGGCGATCAGGTCGTCGTCGCTCACCGCGGCGATCCCCATCGAGGCCACGACGTCGGCGACGGACCGGCCCGACGCGAGCACCTCCGCGAAGATCTCCCGGCCGCGGCTCGTGTCGAAATCCCCCTGGGCGATCCGGCCGATGATGTCCGCGACCTGCTCCGGGCCCACGGGAAACTCGGCGATCGTGCCGCCGCGCTCGTTGAGGGTTCGCAACACGTCCTGCTGCATCCAGTTGCTCGCCACCTTGCCCTCGCCGACCCGCGTGGCGAGGTCCTCGAACCAGGCCACGAGGTCGCGCCCCTGGTTCACGAGCACGTCGGCGTCGTAGGCCGAGATCTTCCACGTCGCCTCGAGGGACCTGCGGAGTTCGGTCGGCGGAACGCCCATCGCGGCGCGGGCCGCCGCCACGTCGTCGGCGGTGACCGTCACGGGCACGAGGTCGGGCTCGGGGAAGTAGCGGTAGTCGCTCGACTCCTCCTTCTGCCGCTGGGCCCGCGTGACGCCGGCCGGATCGTCCCAGCCGCGGGTCTGTTTCGGCCGCTTCCCCATCTCCTCCTTCGTGGCCTGCCACTCCTCCCACTGCCGCGCGGCCTCGTAAGTGAGGGCCCGCTCGACCGAGCGGAAGGAGTTCATGTTCTTGATCTCGACGATCGGCGTCTTGGCGACGCGGCCGTCGGCCCCGGCCGTTCCATCGAGCGGGATGTGGAGGTTCACGTTGGCGTCGACCCGCAGGCTCCCCTCCTGCATGTTGCAGTCGCTCACGCCGAGGTAGACGAGCAGGAGCTTGAGCTCGTTGAGCCAGGCGCGGGCCTCCTGCGGCGAGCGGAGGTCGGGCTGCGTGACGATCTCGCACAGCGGCGTGCCGGCGCGGTTGAGGTCGATGCGGGTGTCGGCCGTGCCCGCCGCCTCGTCGTGCATGCTCTTGCCCGCGTCCTCCTCGAGGTGCACGCGGATGATGCCGACCTTCCGCGAGAACGCCCCCTTCGGGTCGACGACCTCGAGGCAGCCGTCGGACGAGAACGGCAGGTCGTACTGGCTGATCTGATAGCCCTTGGGCAGGTCGGGATAGAAGTAGTTCTTGCGATCCCACTTCGTGAACGAGGCGATCGTGCAGTCGAGGGCGAGGGCGGCCCGCACGGCGAGGTCGAACGCGTGCCGGTTCATCACGGGCAGCGACCCCGGCAGCCCGAGGCACGTGGGGCAGACCTGCGTGTTGGGCGGAGCCCCGAACTTCGTCGAGCAGCCGCAGAACAGCTTCGTCCGCGTGAGCAGTTGCACGTGGACTTCGAGCCCGATGACGGTCATGAAGGGCGCGGCGGTGGCGGTCGACGTCGTCATGGGAGTCAGGCGGGCAGCTTCGGGCGGCGGCGGTGCCAGTCGGTGAGCCGCTGGTAGCGGTCGGCGGCGCGGAGGAGGAGCGGCTCGGAGAGGGCCGGCCCCTGGAGTTGGAAGCCGATCGGCAGGCCGCCCTTCGTGAAGCCGCACGGGAACGAGATCCCGCCGATGCCGGCGAGGTTCGTGCCCACCGTGTACATGTCGACGAGGTACATCGCGAGCGGGTCGCTCGTCTTCTCGCCGAGCGGGAACGCGGGTGTCGGCGAGACGGGGCCGCCGATGAGATCGACGCCGCGGAAGGCGTCGAGGTAGTCCTGGCGGATGAGCCGTCGCACCCGGAGAGCCTTGGCGTAGTAGGCGTCGTAGTAGCCCGACGAGAGGGCGTAGGTGCCGAGCATGATGCGCCGCTTCACCTCGGGGCCGAAGCCCTCGGCCCGGCTGCGGCAATACATCTCGACGAGCGGCGACTCGAACGTCATCACTCCGTCGGCCGGGTGGCCCTTTCCGGGCTCGGCCCGGTGGCCCTTTCCGGGCTCGGCCCGGTGGCCCTTTCCGGGCTCGGCCCGGTGGCCATAGTGGGCCCCGTCGTACCGCGCCAGGTTGCTCGACGCCTCGCACGGCGCCACGAGGTAATAGGTGGCGATGCCGTACTTCGCGTGCGGCAACTCGACGTCGTGGATCGTGGCCCCCGCGGCCTTGAACGCCGCGAACGCCTCCTCCACGCCGTGCGCCACCTCGGGGTCGAGGCCCGGGCCGAAGTGCTCCGCCACGCGGCCGATCCGCAGGCCGGTGAGGGGCTGCTCGAGGAGTGACGCGTAGGGGGGCACCTCGGCGCGGAGCGAGGTGGAATCGCCGGGGTCGTGGCCCGCGATCGCCTCCATCACGAGCGCGGCGTCGGCCGCCGAGCGGGTCATCGGCCCGATCTGGTCGAGGCTCGAGGCAAACGCCACGAGGCCGCGGCGGCTCACGCGGCCATAGGTCGGCTTGAGCCCGGTGATGCCACAGAGCCCCGCCGGCTGGCGGATCGAGCCGCCGGTGTCGGAGCCGATCGCGACCGGGGCCATGTCGGCCGCCACGCAGGCGGCCGAGCCGCCGCTCGAGCCGCCCGGCGCCCGCGCGAGATCCCACGGATTGTGGACGGGACCGAACGCGGAGTTTTCGTTCGAGCCGCCCATCGCGAACTCGTCCATGTTCGTCTTGCCGACGAGGACCGCGTCGGCCCGCCGCAGCCGCGCCACCACCTCCGCGTCGTAGGGCGGTCGAAAGCCGGCGAGCATCCGCGAGGCGCAGGTCGTCGGCTGGTCGGCCGTGCACAGCGCGTCCTTCACCGCGACGGGGAGGCCGGCGAGCGCGCCGAGCGGCTTCCCGGCCTTGCGGCGGGCGTCGATGTCGGCGGCGCGGGCAATTGCGGCCTCGCGGTCGACGTGGAGGAAGGCGTGGATCGCACCGTCGACGCTCGTGATGCGGTCGAGGAACGCCTCGGCGACCCGCACGGCCGACACGTCCCCCTGCCGGATGGCAGCCACGAGATCGACGGCGGAGAGTTCGAGCGGCTGCATGACCGGTGGCTGTGGTCCGCGGCAGGTGGCCGCGGCCGGGAAGTTCAGGCGGCTCCGGACTCGCCGAGCACGGCGGGCACGAGAAAGCACGCGCCGTCGTGCCGCGGGGCCGACTGCAGCGCCTCGGCCGTCGTCAGCGACGCCGCCGGCTCGTCGTCGCGGAACACGTTCTGGGTGTCGAGCGGGTGGGCAAGCGGCACGACGTCCGCGGTGTCGAGTTCCTCGAGTTGCGACACGAACCCGACGATCTTCGAGAGCTCGCCCGTCATCCGGTCGAGATCGTCGCCCGAGAGCGCGAGCCTCGCCAGGAGCCCCACCTTCGCGACGTCCTGCCGGGAGAGTGCCATGGGCGCTGGTTTACGGACGGGCACGCGGACCCGACGGAACCGCTTCCTCGGCCACCGGCTTCGCCCGCTTCTCGACCTTCGGCAGCCGGAACGGCTGCTGCTTGACGAGCTTCGTCACGGCGCCGCTCTTGATGCACTGCGTGCACACGAGGACGGTCGTGTTCGTGCCCCGGCCGACGGTGACCCGGAGCCGCTGCAGGTTCGGCTTGAACTTGCGCCGCGTGATGCCGGTGACCTTGGTGCCGACGCCGCCAAGGTACTTGGCCTTGCCGCGGATCGTCACCTGGTTGCCGACCGAAAAACCCTTGCTGCAAACCTGACAGGATCGTGCCACGGGAAACTCGCGAAAATCGGGGAAAGTTGAGCCCTGTATCGTAGCGGCCGGGCCAGTTCCCGCAACCCCGGCCGTCCGCCCGGGTGGCATGCGTCTACAATCCCGCCGTCATGCCCGTGTTCGACTACTCCTTCGTCGTGGACGCGCCGCTCGCGGCGGTTCGGGACTTTCACCACGACACGTCGGCCCTCCGCCGCCTGACGCCGCCCCCCACGATCGTCCGGCTGCACTCCGTGGAGCCGCTCGCGGAGGGCTCCGTCTCGATCTTCACGCTCTGGGTCGGGCCGCTGCCGCTGCGGTGGAAGGCCGTGCATCGCGACGTCACCGACCGCGGCTTCACCGACATCCAGGCCTCGGGGCCGGCGGCGAAGTGGGAGCACACGCACTCGTTCGTGCCCTTGGACGACGGCCGCACCGAGATTCGCGAGCACATCGAGTTCGAGCACAAGCGGGGGCCGTGGGGCCTCGTGACGCGGCTCCTCTTCTCCAGGCCGAACCTGCTCCTGATGTTCGCCTACCGCGCGTGGATCACCCGGCGGTGCCTCGCGCGGCACTCGTGAGGGGCGGCGTCTCGCGTGGCCCGGGGTCAGCCGCCCAGGGGCGGCTCTCGAGCTTGACGGAGACACCGCGGCCCGTCTGCCGGCCCACGCCCAGAACGGTCTGCCCGGGGGTCGCGGTCGCGGTGCCGGCCGCCGCCCGTCAGCCGGCCCGGCTCGTGCGGCGACGAACGACGAGGCCGACGGCCGCGGCGACGCCGAAGAGCGCCATCGAAGGCTCCGGAACCGCTACGACCGAGACGGAGAGATTGTCGAACTGGCCGTAGCCGAACTGGTCGTTGGAATAGTTGTACGCACTGAAATTCGCGTAGGCGATCGACTGCTGGGCGAGCGTGAAAGTACCGACGGTCGTGGCACCAACTTGGACGGTGGCGCGGCTGCCGTTGCTGTTGAACGCCGAGCCCGTGCCGGCGGTGTCGGAAAGCGTGATCGAGACGAGATCGCTCGGCGACCACCGAAATGAGGAGGAGGGCAGCAAGCTACCGCCGGATAGCAAGGATCCGTCCCCGAACTGAGTGAAGTAGATGCCGACCCCGACGCCATTATCCCCCACGGCGAGATTCTGCGCGCCGCCCAAATTAAACTGCACCCACCGACTGCCATCGGTGTATCCAGTCACCGTCACGATGTTGAACGATATCGTGAGTGGTGCGTTGGCACTGTTGGCGTTACCGGCGAAGTCGTTATTGAGGCTCACATTGCCGTAGCCGAAGCCGGGAGCGCCTGAGTTGGCGAGCAGCATCGCGTTGCCGTTGCCGTGCTGGGCCACGAAGTCGACGCCCTGAACGTTGTAGGTGACCGTCGCGAGCGAACCGCCCTGCGTCGATGCGAGCGTGTCGTTGAAGGTTTCAGCGGTCACGCTGCCAACACTGAAGTCGTCCGTGAGCAGCACGGTCGCGACCGCCGGTCGTGCGAGGGCGACCACGAGCGAGAGAACGAGAAGTGAAGCGACGTGCCGCATAATGCCACCACCTTTCCTTGATTGACGCACGAATCTTCGGCCGGACTCCGCTTGAGGCCTGCCCAGCGTGACCGCTCTCGAGTCGCGTTGAATGACCCGCGATGTCGCGACACGTCGTGCCGAGAGGTCGCGGAAACCGGGCAGCTCACGAACGACTAGGGGAGGAGTTTGGTGCACTCCTTCGACTCGTGCAACGTGCAAAATGTGCACGACTTTCTATACTTTGGTATCAAGCCGTGGTCGGGCTGTTTTTCCAGAACCACATCGCACAAGACGCGAGGACATGACGCGACGAAAGCAGGCTGGCGACCGGCCGTGGGTGTGGCTCGACGTGCCCCCGGCCACCGGTTGGGGTCGCGACGTTCTCCGCGGGGCGTTCAAGCAGGCCCGACTGCGCACCCCGTGGCACCTCGACTCCACGGGTATGCATCAAAAGGATTTGGAGGATGGGACGACCCGGTTCTCGACGCTGCTCGCATCCGGCGACGCGGGGGCACAAGGCCGCGGGTTGCCTTTCGCGGGTGTGATCGGCCGGATCTTCGCCGACGAGGCGGCCACCGCCCTGACACGCTTGCGGGTGCCGGTCGTGAACGTATCGAACGCGATCCTCGGGCGTGAATACTTTCCCCGCGTGGCCATCGACCTCGACGCGTGCGCAGCGCTCGCCGCCGATCATCTCAAGCGGCCCGGCATCGCATCGTTTGCCTACGTGGGCGTCCAGGGCGACCGCAATGGTCCGCTGCAGCACGCGGCCTTCGCCCGTTCCCTGGGCCTGCCGACGTCCGCTGTGCCGGCATTCGAGATGCAGGATGAACCGCATCACTACGAACAGGTCATCCGGTTCGTCGAGCTCCTCCCCAAGCCTCTCGGGATCTTCGTCCGCTTTTACGCCCCTGCCCACATGCTGCTGCGGATCCTGGCTTGTGCGGGCTACCACGTTCCGGAGAGCGTGATCGTGCTGTCCGGCGACGACGACCCGCTCTTCGCCGAGACGGGCTTCCCGACGCTCTCGGCGATCGACGTGGGGGCCGAAAGGATCGGCGCCAAGGCTGTCGATGTGTTGGCCTCGATGCTGGCCGGCCGCCCCGCCCCGCGGAAACCGATTTTTGTGAAGCCCGTGGGCGTGATCGCCCGCGGCAGCACAGATATCGTGC
>Ga0208249_1000617_pt1 | contig 11642 bp, 14 predicted proteins | sample CryBogmetaGMA1M_FD_184546 | JGI IMG/M metagenome (GOLD analysis project Ga0208249, IMG submission 184546) | Freshwater microbial communities from Crystal Bog, Wisconsin, USA - MA1M (SPAdes) | ecosystem: Environmental > Aquatic > Freshwater > Lake | place: Crystal Bog, Wisconsin, USA | collected...
GAACAAGTTCATGCGGAATGTATTAACAAATATGAAGATATGTTTTTGGTGCAAGATCAAACAGAACAACCTACAGCATTAGACGATACTGCCATGAGAATAGCCAATGAAATAGCCCAAGAGGTTGATAGAGAGGTTCTTAATAGATTAATTGATGTTGTCAATACTCCAACTATGAGAGCATAAAATATAACCCACCTTAATGGTGGGTTTCTTATTATGATTTATAGAGTATTTATATTGAATGGATAATAGATTACAAGAAATATTTGACAAGTATAATGTTACCGAGAAAAACAATTCTACTGGTAATTTGAAGAAACTTGAAAAAACAATATCTGAACTTCAAAAGTTGGATAAGGTATTGTTATTGACATGCTCAAACCGATATAATTGGGATCCAAAAGATGTGGATATACCCAAATCAACAATTCTTGGAATGGTTATCAACGAATATCTAAATGACAAATCAGTTTTAATTGATGTTCCAGAACTTAATATTGTTCCATGTGAAGGAAATGTTTCAAGAAAAGATGGTAACTCTTGTGGTCTAATGAAAGCCAAACTTAAAGACAAAAATAAAAATCCTACAGGATATCACAGATGTTGGGCAAGTCTAAACGAAAAAGATGATGAACTTTGGAAAATATCCAAAGAATTATTTGAATCAAATGCCGTTATATTTTTTACTTCTGTAAGGTGGGGTCAAGCCAATATGTTCTATCAAAAATTAATTGAAAGATTAACTTGGATTGAGAATAGACATGATACTTTGGGGGAATCAAATATTGTTGAGGGTATTCAAAGTGGATTTATTTGTTCAGGACAAAACTGGAAAGGTATGGATGTTGTGGATACTCAAAAAAGAGTTCACACATTTTATGGTTTTAAACCAAATGATACATTTTATTGGAATTGGCAGTTCACAAATAAGGTAACTGATGAAACTGAGGAGTCTTATAAAGAAGCATTTCCTGCTTTTGTTAAGAAATTTGACTTAACTAAGTTATACTAAATTTGTTTGGCATTTGATAATTTGACTGGCAATTTTAAGATGTTAATCCCAATTGTTTAGAATATTTGCCAAGATTACAAGACCAATATCCTGCGGTTGTTCTATCTGTTTTTTGAGAACACATGAGACTCTCTTTGATGATTGAATTAGAATTATTAAAAGTCACTTTTTTAACCCCACCTGTTTTGCTCTTAGTATAAACCGCAAATTTATTAGAACGTCTTGGACTGTGGGATTCAGTTAAAACATCATCTTCAGTTTCATAGATGTATGGTGCATCCAAATAAACATATTCTTTACCCACTTTAATTTTAATACCTAAATCAGATTCAACCATCAAAGTATCTTGTTCGTTAAGGTCAATTTTGCCTTCATTAAATAATTCTCTTACTTCATTAACCAAATCAAAATATCCCTCAGAATAAACCATGAATGCGTTATCTGTTAAAGATAATCCGTTATCGATGTGGTATTTTAATACGTCAGAAACATCAACATTCTCCTTCAAAATAAGGGACCTATCAATATGTTTCTCCAAAGATTCTTTAATTAAGTCACGTAAACCCATAAGACTATTTTATAATAAATACTCTAATCTTTTTTAAGTTTAATCTTCCAATAAACCCCCCCTCCAATATAAGGTCTGAATTCGCCAGAAGTACCATCTATAGTCCTATTCCCCGCACCAAGATTAATTTGATATAGGTGGTCTTTTTTAGTTTTGAGTATCAATCCCAAGCCGATTGAGTTAACCCAATCCTCTTTGCTTACAGCTCCGTTGATACCGAAGAAAACTTGGTTTCTAATTGGAGGTGGGGGTGGCGGTGTTTCTCTTACAATTTTTGGTTTGATAGTTGCTGAAAACTTTCTATCAACAATTTTGTTTTGATTAACTGTCTCATTCAAATAAACAAAACCTTGATTATTGGATAATTTTAGTGTGTCTTTTGTTGTGGTGAAAACCAAGTAATCTTTAAGGATTGCTGCGGTATCAACATTTTGTATTGTTGTTACATATATTGTTGTGTCCTTTAAGATTGTTTCACCATGTAAATAAACTGGCACTTCCATTGGAATTGTATCGTGTACTAATTCAGGTTTGGAAAGTACTTCTTTAAGTACAATTTCTTTCTTTGGTTTTTTTATGTATAGAAATACACATAATCCTATTAGGATTAAAATAATAAAATGTCTTACGTCTAAAATTTTTTTCATATTATAACATTACTCTTGAACCAATCAGGAAGTTGTGCAGGATTGGTGAACCTTTCTGAGTTGAACTCGAAAGTTTATAGTTAAAACTAAATCCAAATCTTTTACTGATTTTATAATCAAATGAACTACCAAGTAAGAATGAAAAATTTCTATTTACTAAAGTCTGCCCTGTTTTTGGGTTCCATGCGATTGGTGCGTTCATAAGAAATACTTGTGGAGATATTGTTAGTTTATTACTGTATTGATAAGGTTTGGTCCAAAACGCAACTGCGGATGTGCTCATATTGTAATCAAATTTTCCTGAAGAATTTACTAAGAACAAATTAATTACACTAAGGTTATATCCAAACGTTCCATATTTTGGGTGTGGTTTAATATATGTGTATCCAACTAAGTTCATATAGTTACCACTTAGGTATGCAAATGCGGTTGAATAAGAGTGTATAGCATTTAATTTACCACTTTCAAAATCCATTTTTGTATATCCGCCACCTACAACAAATTGTTGTAGATTACTATAAATCATTGAAGTTAAACTCCAACTTTCATTTCCAATTGCCGATGATTTACTAATACCCATAGTAATTGCTGCAGAATATTTTCCATCAGCGCCTTGACCTGTTGTTAAATCGGATGCCAACAACATTGGATTTGGGTTTACTTGTTTTTTCTTCTCTTCTTTCTTTTTGTCATCTTTTTTTTCTTCCTTTTTTTCTTCTTTCTTCTCTTCCTTTTTTTCTTCAGATTTTTTTTCTTCTTTTTTCTCCTCGGTTTTAGATTCTTCCTTTTTTTCTTCAGATTTAGACTCTGATTTAGATTCAGATTTGTTTTCAGATGAACTACTTTCAGATTTACTCTCAGTTTTTGTTTCAGTTTTACTTTCGGATGAAGAACTACCCCCACTTTGTGATGACGATGATGACGAACTACCCCCACTTTGTGATGAAGAAGCTGGTGGAGGTGGTGGTGTTGAACTTGCAGATGAACTTGCCGCACTTGACGCCGATGAACTTGCCGCACTTGACGCCGATGAACTTGCCGCACTTGAAGCTGAGCTCGCAGCAGCCGCGGCGGCTGAACTTGCGGCGTTAGAAGCCGCATTCGCCGCTGCTTGAGTTACTACCGTTGTTACAACAGTATTTACAGCACAAGGTGTAGATAAAACACTATTAACCCAAGTCTGAAATGTACCGTTATTGATGTCAGCTAAAGTAACCACTCTTGATTTACCTCGTATTACCGCCACCGTACTATTCATACCAAATGGAATAGTTACGACATAAACCTTATTATCACACGGGTCAATATAAGTTTGAGTAATAGTTTGCCCCTCCACTTTTTTGATGGAAAATAACATTATTATTAACAGGAGGGGAAACCATTTCTTCATTATTTAGCGAATATTCCTTTTTTCACCATTTTTCCTAAGATATTCGCACATGCGATATCCAAAGATTTTTTAGTTGCAATACTGATTGTAGATTGATTGAATTTAACAGGGTCTACAGTTGCATCGGACAAGAAAGTTAATTCTCTTGTTGTTTTTGCCTCACCTAATCCTGATGCTGCGATGATTGTACCATTTTCAGCATCTGTGAATCTAACCTGTAAACCAATACGTGTTACCATTATATTTTTTACACCATCCTTCAAATTCACAGTTTCATCTTCAGAAACAGAGTAGTCGTAACATTCAATTTCAACAAAGTAGTGAGCCAATTTAATTTTACCTCTACCATCTAATTTGTTTTCAGAAATTCCTGCTTGAGAAGCTTGGAATTGTTTAACCATTCTATTTTTTATTTCTGTTTTGTCTTCTGTAAATTCAAAACGGTTTAAATTATCAAGATATTCAAGTACAATATTTGTAACACCTAAACCAACTCTTTTTTCTTTCAGTTCAGGATACATTTCATACATCTCATCATTAATACCACATTTCAAAAGTTGGATATTCTTTTTTGGTCCGTTATAATCCAAAAATTGAGATATATCACTTTTAGTTTCAAATGATGCTTTGTAATCTTCTGTTTTAGTTTTACCAATCGTTTGAGCCGATAAAATTGTTGTTGCACCTAAAAATAATAGAGACAACAAACTTAATTTTTTTATCATAAGTTAAATTTTGTTGAAGTCAGTAATCGCCAATAGATTACCAGAATTATCATATACCGCAATTCTATAAGCCGAACTTGGTAAAGCTGACGTATAAAGTTTTAGTATATTATCACCAGATTGAAGGTCTGATGTAGATTTCGAAACAACTCTGTTTGTAATGTCGGTAATTTTAACTGTTACAGTTTGTGCTGCTTGAGTTTTTACATTCATCGAAACTTCTGTTGTTACAAATGTCGTTTGTAATTTAATACCCACTGAACTTGTAATTGCTAAGTTTGGGTCAATTTGATTTTGATTTGATACAAGAGGTATATTTTTAGTGCAACCTACAAGTACAAGTAAACCAACTAAAAAAGATAGTTTTTTCATTTTATTTGATTGTTATTTTTGTTTTGTTTATTTGATTATTATTATTATCCGTTAACACGACACTTAAATAAGTTTGAGTTAATGTTTTTGTGTATATGTTTAATGAATTCAAACCTATTTTACCATTAAATTTTTCTCTACTTACTACTTGATTTTGAATTGTATCAATCATTGTTAAAGTATATAATCCATTAGTTTGTAGGTTAAAATTAATTGAATCTCCATTAGAGATTACGTTTATTGGATTATCAAAGAAAGAAACCGAATTTGGTTTGAATTGTACAGGTGCAACCAATACTTTTTTGCAAGAAATTATAAAAACCGCACAACACAATATTATAATTTTGATACGGTTTATCATATTAATCTAATTTTAAGTTGTGTTCCATTTTGACTAACAGCATCGGTACCACTTACCGAAATCAAACCAAATATATTATTCAGTTTTGTTAATGTTTTGAAACTTATTTTATACGATGTTGTGTTATCCAAAGTTGTTGTACCATCAGTAATCAAAGAACCCACATTTACATATGTTCCTTTATCAGTTCCAAAATTGGATGGATTACCATTCGTTGTGAATTTAATCGTTGAAAATTTTAATAAACTATTATCATAATTTATTATAAATTGTGTTCCAACGACTTGATGTGACAACGGATTTAATGTTATTATTACAACAACAGAATCGCCAACCAATTCAGACATAATCGTTGACTGAATTTCGTTACTAACGCTCATAGTTCGAACTGACATTGTTGTAATATTATTTGATTTAGGTGTTGTTGAATGTGATAAGTTTACATCACCTTTCCAAGCCACCGATAAGTTTATTGTGTCAGTTGATTTCCCCGTATTTATATCGAATGAATATGTTGAACCCAATGGATTTATAAATGTATTCCAATTAGATTTCCCAATACTATCATATCTTGTTTGAGGAATTAATCTCACGGTCTTATTAAGATTAAATGTGTCTACTAAAGTCTTTGTACCTGTCAAATTTTGTAACAAATTGAAACAATCCGCCTCATTAAAAATACCATCATCATTTATATCTGCATTTTGATATTGAATACCATATGTAAATGATGAACCGTTTTGATTTCCAAATAATCCTTGATTTGAATATTCTTGAAACGCCATATAAACATCAGAAACTGTCACAATACTATTGTAAAGGGTTGTTAAGTTGCTAGTCGTTGTGAGTGTAATTGATTGTGTTTTATATACCATATTAGAACCAAAAGATACGTTACAAGAGAATGCATAATTATTATATCCAGCATTTCTTATGTTAGAATTGTATAAAGATGTACCATCCAAAACTTTTGGTAATGTTGATGGAACAGTATATTGAGCCCATGTACCATCACTTGTTCTAAACGTCACAGGACCACTATATACATCCAATATTGAGACACTATTAACTGAGGATGGTGTTGTATTCCCAAATTGTCTCATATCAACATAAAGTGTTGTAACTCCATTAAAAAAATTAACATAACTCCACTCTACTTGTCCTGAAGTAATTTTACCAATGTAACCATTGGATATTTTTGTACTATCTAAATTTGTTGTTATATCAATCAAACCAGCAGTACTTAAAGGCGAACTAATTGAAAATGTTGTTGGTGTTATATTAGTATTAAAGTTAAAATTTGCTACTGCTTTTTTAGTTGGTGTGGATGGTGATGTTGAATAACATTCATCCGATTGTAGGCTGTATGTGGATTGTGAAGGTCTTTTCCAAATTACATAAAGTCCCCAACCTCCTCCTACTTGTTGAAATCTTGCCTTCAAAGCGTAAGCACGACCAGCAACTAAATTAACAGTTCCATAACGATAACCACCAAATCCATGTGGGCCGTAAAATGATGTTACAACAACACCATCTAATAAAAAATCAACCGCATCATCACCATCTATACCAAATGTATATGTACCTGTTTCTTTGGGTACAAACCATCCAGTTGTTTGTATTCCAAAATAACCAGCACCATTTGGAACACCTGTAAAAAATGTTTGGTAATAATATAATGCGTTATATGCAGTTGTAGTACCTGATTTGTAAATTGTGGCACCATTAGATGTATTAAATAGATTTACAAAATCAGCATCACTATTCGGATATGAATTTCTATAACTACTTCCATTAGTATTATAGATTGTATAATTCAAATAACCCACTCCCGATTGAGAGTAGGTTACTGAATACATTAGTAAAAATAAAAACGTTAATAATTTTTTCATTATTCAACTGTCAAATTAACTTTATTACCACTACCATCCACTGCATCCGCTAACACAGTGTAGAATAATCCACTTGTATTGGTTATTTGTATTTTTGGTGTGAAAATTAATGTGTACGGTGTTCCTGTTTTAATTCTAGCTGTCTTCGTTTGGTCTAATGAACCAAACGTAATTCTATTTGTATTATTTGTTGAAAAGTTAGTAATACTTGGTCCTGCGTCGAATGTTACATTATCTAAGGTCAAAATATTGTTGTCGTATTGTAAGATAACTTGTAATCCCGCCAAATTATCTTGAGTTAATGTACCTGTTAATATTACTTTACCTTGACTTATTGATGATACTAAGCTTAACTTAGCGTTTTGTGATGCTGGTGGTTGTGTATATCCAAAACTTTTAATTGACATTGTATTATTTTTTACCACATTATCTGATGGAGTACCTATTGACATACCTGTCACTGAGTTTGGGACTAATGCTGGATTTGTTGAATTCGAGTAATCCAAATCACCAGAATATGCGTAAGCAAAGTCATCTGTTTGTGATGCTGATGCAACTGTCACAGTATGGTCTGTTAAGATACCAGTATGCCATGATGTTAATTTACCTGAAATAAAACCAATTTGAGATGATGTAGATGTTGGTATTCTTGTTTTACTTGTAACATCTATACCCATAACATTTGCAAATAAGTAGTATGCATCATTAGCGTTAAAAGCGGTGTCTGCAATTACTACATGTCCAATTGCTTTTTCTAATGTTGGATATTGGAAATAATTTGTTATTCCATTTAATCCAACTGAAGCAACACCTAAGAATGCTTTGTAAGCATCTGATACTGTAATAATATTATCCAAGTATGATTTTGATGTTGTTGGAAAAATGTAAACACCGAACTTATCTCCGACTTTTGGTGTTGTGAATGTTGCAATACCTTGTGCGTTAAAATTAGATTTAGCTATGGGTTGCACACTCCAATTAGTTGTTCCATCTAAGTTTAATGGTTGTAATTGTGCAATCAAATTAACAATACTTGTGTCTGTAGACGGATATGTAATTCTGACGTTATATGCCGCAATACCACCTGTTACAGTACCTAAAGATAATGTACTTTGATTTGTTGTTACATTTGTAATATTAACTCCTGCATTATTAACTCCATACGACATATCTAATTTATGGATATTTGTATAATCCGATTTAGATAATACAATATATTTTTGTGTCGCAATAACACCATCTATAGAAGCATCGGTTCTTTGAACTGTCAACTGAGCAACGTTCCAATCAGAATTTGATTGATAATTCCAAGGTGTTGCTCCATATTGATTGTAAAGATTTTTAACATCATAGTTTGCATTTGCATTAAAAATATAATTGTTCCAACTTGTAAAATAAGTTTGAACAGCATTACCTTGAGTGAATGTTGTACTATTACTAATAAATGACAACGCCTTATTATTATATTGGTATCTCAACCAAAAATAACGAGGTGTTGTTGTTTCTTTTGAAACGGTATATTTTACTGTAAGTGTATCACCAACCTTATATGGTCCTGTTTGTACTATGGATTGGTCCACAGTTAATTGAGCATTAGATTGTAAACAAATAAAGGAGATTACAAATACTCCTAAAAATTTTGTTAGGTTTTTCATTTTAAATTAATTTAGTTTATAAATGGTGTTAATATCATACTGAATCCAAATGAAAGAATTACTAATCCAAACGCAACAATTACGCATGTTAACACAAATTCTACTATTTCTTGAGTCTTAGTCATAAAATTATTTTTTAGGTGCTTCATACCAAATGTTATCAGGATTTTCTTTGAACGTACCGTCAAATTTCCATTCTATTTTATTTATAATATCTTGTCCTCTTTGCTCTTGTCCTGTTGCTTGCAAATAAACACAAAACATTTCAAAACATAATGCTGATACTACCCATAAACAGCATAGTTTTACAAAGCTTATCATTATTAATTCGCTTAGTTTGTTTAAATTTATTGTTTTCATAGTTTTAGTTTTTATCCTACATTTTCTTTTAATAGTCCACACACTAAACATTCTTCATGTCCATCGTGGTCTGAATCACCCCAAACGTGGTGACAATTTCTGTGGTCAAAATATTCATCGATGATTCCATCTCCGTCATTATCAACACCATCCGCAATACCATCACCATCTTCATCAATTTCTACACCAACTGTTTGTGTTGTAGTTGTACTTGGTAATGGTGATTGTGGTTGTACATCAAGTACAGGAGCATTTATATGTTCTCCACTTAAGGTACTTGATAACGAAACTCCGTCTTCCTCATCCATTTTTTGAACCAACATTTTATCCTTGTCTTGGTCACTAAACCAGTAATCAATAATTTTACCATAGCTTCCAATAAAAGCCCCTAATAGTAACAATAACAATTCTTTCCATTCTCCTGCCATTTGTGTTTTTGCTAATATTGCTACAAATATTGCAAGAATTGTCCCAAAGAATGTGAATAATACGATGGCAGTAATAAACCATCTTCTTTTCATAACCGAAAAGAGTAAATCCTTGAATCCAGTGCTTGGTTGGTTGCTCATAATTTAATCTTTTGTTTTTACCATTGAGCTGGTTTTTCCTTAAACTCATCACCATCTTTCTTTTTAGGTGCTGGTGCAGGTTTTGCAGCTTCTTTTTCTTTTATAACAACTGTTTTACTTCCGTTAGCAGCTTGTTGCTGTTGTTGAGAGTTGTTGATGATTATGCTCGGTTGAGCCTGCGCAGGTTTTTCTTCTTCTTTATGACCACCCCCAAGGAATGTTGCTAACCATACTCCACCACCTGCAATTGCGGTAGTTATAGTTCCGATAATTGTTTTTTTAAGTCCTGACCATGTTCCATCATTATGGTCTTTTACTTGTGTTTCTTCTGACATTTTTTTGTTTTTTTTTATTTTTATTTTTTTTCGTCAAATAGTTTATCAACCAATTTTTCACACGCTTTTTTAATAGCATTACTTAATGATTGTTGGTTAAATTGACCACCATTGTCTACGGCAAGAGTCGACATAGAAATTTCTGAGGATTCTTCTTCAACAATAGTTTCTTTTATTTTTTTACCATCAACTTTTAGAATACCCTTAAGTCTTATAACGACTGATTCTTCGTTTTTGTGAAAAACAGAAATGTTGGATTTTGTTTTGAGAACGTCTAAATAGACAATTTCAACTGAGACTTTTGATTTGGATTCTGGATTTAAATCGTATTCCTTTTCTTGTAAAAATTCTTCGAGAATATTTCGTATACCAAACTCAAGGTTTCTATTTCCCGCAAGATTTCCTATTTGAATCTTGTTTGAAACAGATTCGACATAAATGTCTTTATTATTTGGTGTATCTATCGGTATTACACATAATAGTAGCAATAGCACGACTAGGATGAGCTTGTTCATTCTATTAGTATCTTGGTATAGATAAATACTTCTAACTTATAATATCACACTAAAACGAAACTATTTATTGTAAAATAAATTACTATGTTATTAAAAAATGGGTCTCAAGGAGAAGACGTAAAACAACTCCAAATCAAATTGGGTGTTGACCCGATAGGTAAATTTGGTCCCAAAACTGAAGCAGCAGTAAAAGCTTGGCAATCCGAACATGGTTTAACCGCAGATGGAATTGTTGGTCCCAAAACTTGGGCTGTAATTATGGGTATTAATGACCAAGTAACAGAACAAGTAAGTGCACCAGTAAGTGCCCCTATTGTAATCACAGAACCAGCACCAATTAAAAGTATTGGTGGATTAAAATTAGAAAATCTAAAGGGTCATATTCCTGACTCTGTAATCGCACAAATCCCTGACACCGCATCAAAATTTGAACTTAATACTCCATTAAGATTAGCACACTTTTTAGCACAATGTGGTCATGAATCAGGTGGATTCAAATTAGTTCAAGAAAATCTTAATTATGGTGCTAAAGGTTTATTAGGTTTATTTGGAAAATACTTCAAAGATTCTGGTAAAGCGGCTTTGTATGAGAGAAAACCTGAAAAAATCGCTAATTTAATTTATGGTGGTCGTATGGGTAATGGTCCTGAACCAACAGGTGAAGGATGGAAATACCACGGACGTGGATTTATTCAATTAACAGGAAAAGATAACTATTCAGCATTCTCTAAATCTATCGGAGAAGATTGTGTGTCAAATCCTGATTTGGTGGCAACAAAATATCCGTTAGCATCCGCTGCTTGGTTTTTTAATAAAAATGGATTACATAAACTAGCAGATGGTGGTGCAACTGATGCAGTCGTAACTTCAATAACTAAACGTGTAAATGGAGGGGTCATAGGATTACCTGATAGAATTAAACATTTCAAAGAATTTTATAGTTTATTATCATAATGTCAAAACCAATCTCATATAATAGCGAATTTTTACCTGAAATTACAATTGCAGTTGTTTTTTCTGACAACCCTCGATACAAAAAATTAATTCCATTTTTTGAAGAATATGGTTATGGTTTTTTAGTACCAAATAAAAATTTAGTTGTTATCGATGGTGAAAACATAATTGATAACTTTGATTCAGATGTTCTAAAATTTATTGAAGCTCATGAAATTTCTCATATTATTTTAGGCCATGACGGTCCGAGAAATGAAGAGGAAGAACTAGATGCTGATTTAGGA
>Ga0208249_1000621_pt1 | contig 11626 bp, 9 predicted proteins | sample CryBogmetaGMA1M_FD_184546 | JGI IMG/M metagenome (GOLD analysis project Ga0208249, IMG submission 184546) | Freshwater microbial communities from Crystal Bog, Wisconsin, USA - MA1M (SPAdes) | ecosystem: Environmental > Aquatic > Freshwater > Lake | place: Crystal Bog, Wisconsin, USA | collected...
CCGCTGCTCCGAGCCCTGCACCTTCCCCTTGCCGCGGCGTTCACCGCGCTCGGCACGCCGGTCTGCGCCGTCAAGGCGCAGATCCACGCGGGCGGCCGCGGCAAGGGGAAGGTGCAGGGCTCGGAGCAGCGGGGCGTGGAGCTCGCGAAGAGCGCGGCCGACGCGAAGCGGATCGCCGCCGGCCTCCTCGGCAACACGCTCGTCACGATCCAGACCGGCCCCGAGGGGCAACTCGTGCGGCAGGTGTTCGTGGAGAGCGGCTGCGCGATCGACCGCGAGCTCTACTGCGCGGTCCTCGTCGACCGCCGCGTCGGCTCGCCCGTCCTCATCGCGAGCACCGCCGGCGGCATGGACATCGAGGAGGTGGCGGCGAAGACGCCGGAGCTGATCCTCACCGAGCCCTTCGACGCCGACCGCGGCCTCGGCGCCTACCAGGCCCGCGTGCTCGCCTCGAAGCTCGGCCTCCCGACCGCCTCCTGGCGGCACGCCGAGTCCTTCTTCCGGAAGCTCTGCGCCGCCTTCGTCGACCTCGACGCCTCGCTCGTCGAGATCAACCCGCTCGTCCTCACGAAGGACGGCGCGCTGGTGGCGCTCGACGCGAAGATGACGTTCGACGACAACGCGCTCTTCCGCCACAAAGACGTGGCGGCCCTCCGCGACGAGGCCGAGGAGGAGCCGGCCGAGACGCGGGCCGCGGCCGCGGGGCTCTCCTACGTGAAGCTCCACGGCACGATCGGCTGCCTCGTCAACGGCGCCGGCCTCGCGATGAGCACGATGGACCTCGTGAAGTATCACGGCGGCGAGCCGGCCAACTTCCTCGACGTGGGCGGCGGCGCCGACGTCAAGCAGGTCACCGAGGCCTTCCGGATCATCCTCTCCGATCCGCACGTCAAGGCGATCCTCGTCAACATCTTCGGCGGCATCATGCGGTGCACGACGATCGCCACGGCGCTCGTCGAGGCGTCGAAGACGGTCGGCTTCAGCGTGCCCCTCGTCGTGCGGCTCGAGGGGACGGAAGTCGAGGAGGGCAAGAAGATCCTCGCGGCGAGCGGCGCGGCGATCATCACCGCCGACGGACTCACCGACGCCGCCAAGAAGGTCGTGGCCGCGAGCAAGGCTTGAACGGAATCCATCCATGAGCATCCTCGTCAACCGCGACACCCGCGTCATCTGCCAGGGCATCACCGGCAAGGTCGGTGAGTTCCACACCCGGGGCTGTCTCGACTACGGCACCCGCATGGTCGGCGGCGTCACGCCGGGCAAGGGGGGCGAGGAGGTCGCCGGCCTGCCCGTGTTCAACACCGTGGCCGAGGCCCGCGACGCGACCGGCGCCAACGCCACCATGATCTTCGTGCCCCCCGCCTTCGCGGCCGACGCGATCCTCGAGGCGGTGGCCGCGGGCATCGAACTCGTGATCGCGATCACCGAGGGGATCCCGGTGATCGACATGGCCCGCGTGATGCCGGTCGTCCACGCGTCGAAGAGCCGGCTGATCGGCCCCAACTGCCCGGGCGTGATCACACCGGGCCAGTGCAAGATCGGGATCATGCCGGGCTACATCCACACCCCCGGCCACGTGGGCGTGATGAGCCGCTCCGGCACGCTCACCTACGAGGCGGTCTGGCAGCTCACGCAGCTCGGCCACGGCCAGAGCACCTGCGTGGGCCTCGGCGGCGACCCGCTCGTCGGCTCCTCCTTCATCGACATCCTCGCGCTCTTCCAGGCCGACCCCGACACCCACGCGATCTTGATGATGGGCGAGATCGGCGGCAGTGCCGAGGAGGAGGCGGCCGAGTTCGTGAAGCACCACGTCACGAAACCGGTGGCCGCCTTCATCGCCGGCCGCACGGCTCCCCCGGGCAAGCGGATGGGCCACGCCGGGGCGATCATCTCCGGCGGCAAGGGCACGGCCGAGGCCAAGCTCGCAGCCCTCCGCGACGCGGGGATCGAGGTGGCCGAGAGCCCGGCCGACATGGGCACCGCCCTGGTGCGGGCCATCGAGAAGCGCCGCGGCTAGCGTGCCGTGGTCGGAGCCCTCCATGGCGGGCGTGCGGCGGAACGCTCGTGCCGCCGCAGCTAGTCCGGCACGTGGGGTTCGATGATGCGCGGGTGGGCAACGAACTGGGCGCGGGGCTGCCCGTGCCCCGGGAGCCGGCCTCGCTGGCAAGCGCAGCCAGGATGGCGGGGCGAAGCCAGCGCGGAGCGAGCGAAGGGCGGAGCCCGCAGCGAACGTCCGGCGATGGGGCACGGGCAGCCCCGCGCAGGCCCCGAAAGCCGGCCTCGCTGGCAAGCGCGGCCAGGATGGCGAAGCGCCGCCGGCGCGGAGTGAGCGGTGGGCGGAGCCCGTGGCGAACGTCCGGCGACGGGGCACGGGCAGCCCCGCGCAGGTCGACGCGGGTGCCTTGCCCCGGCCCCGGGTGAACCTTTTGGCGGGTTCCTGCGTATCAGGCGTTGTCCCGGCTGCATGGTCGGCGATAATCCGACGGTGGGGCCCACGCGGAAAGTCGGCGGTGGATTCATGAAGCGGAAGTCGTTCGGCCGGATCGAGCGTCTCGAGAGCCGCCACGCCCTCGCCGTCACGGTGACCGCCGCCCTGCCCGACGTGGCGGTCGGGGTCAACGCCCCCGCGTCGTCGATCCCGCTCGCCGGCCACTTCGACGACACCGACGTCACCGGCACGGTCGTGCGGTTCGACGTCAACGCCACCGCCCCGCTCGACAAGGTCTACGTCGAGCTCTTCGACCAGGCGGGCCCTGGCCGCACGCGGACGACCCCCCTCACGGTCGCGAACTTCCTCTCCTACGTGAACGCCGGCTCCTACACGAACTCGATCATCCACCGCTCCGTGCCGGGCTTCGTGGCGCAAGGGGGCGGGTTCACGGCCACGGGCGGCAACCCCGTGCAGATCGGCAACGTCGCGCAGTCGGCGGCGGTCCTCAACGAGCCGGGCAACACCAACGTCCGCGGCACGATGGCGATGGCGAAGCTCGGCACCGACCCCAACAGCGCCACCAACCAGTGGTTCTTCAACCTCTCCGATTCCAACGCCACACAGGTCGGCGGCCCGATGCTCGACACGCAGAACGGCGGCTTCACCGCCTTCGGTCGCGTCCTCGGCGGCGGCATGGCGGCGGTCGACGCGATGGCCGCGGTGCCGCGGTTCGCCTACTCATCGCCGTTCGACACGGTGCCGATCCGCAACGTGCCCAATCCCGTGCCCACGTCCGCCGGTTCCTCGGTCAACCAGCCGGTCGACACGAGCACCCTCACGGCCAACCAGTTTGTGAAGTTCTCGGCGATCGGCCGCGTGGGTGAGCTCGTCTACTCGGTCACGACCAACGCCCCGGGCCTCGTCACGCCCACGATCGAAGGAGGCACGTCGCTCAAGCTCGCCTACGTGCCCGGCGCCACGGGCTCCGGCACGGTCACCGTGCGGGCCACGAGCGTGTTCGACGCCACGCGGTTCGTGGACGACATCATCAACGTCTCCGTGCAGGCCCCCGCCACCCAGCCCAACGCCATCGTGGGCCTCGCGGGCAACGAGCTCACGATCAGCCGCGCCTCCGCCGGGGCCTTCACAACCGGTGTCTACGCGAGCCTGCCCGACGGCAACTCGTGGCAGAACGTCGTCTCGGGCGACTTCAACGGCGACGGCCGCACCGACATCGCCGCCCAAAACACCTCGGGCGTGTGGTGGGTCGTGCCGACGCCCGCCTCCGGCACCGCCACGGCCACGCCCTGGGCCTCGCTCGCGGCCTTCCAGTTCGCCACGGTCGGCGACTTCACGGGCGACGGCAAGGCCGACATCGCCGTCCGCAACGCCACCAACGGCGCCTGGCGGGTGCTCGCGAGCACCGGCTCCTCGTTCACCTCGACCCGCTTCGGCGACTGGTCCGCCGGCGACGCGTGGACGAACGTGCTCACGGGCGACTTCAACGCCGACGGCAAGGCTGACCTCGTCGGCCAGCGTTCGAGCGACGGCACCTGGTTCGTCTCGACCTCCTCGGGCTCGGCCTTCACGACCTCCGCGTGGGCGGTGCTCTCGAACTCGCAGTTCGCCACGGTCGGCGACTTCACCGGCGACGGCAAGTCCGACGTGGCCGTCCGCAACGCCGCCAACGGCGCCTGGCGGGTGCTCGCCAGCACGGGCACCGCCTTCACCTCGACCCGCTTCGGCGACTGGTCCACCACGAAGAGCTTCAGCAGGGCCTTCGCCGCCCGCGCCTGAAGCTCCCCCTTCCCGACTGCGAGTGCCGCGCGGAGTTCCGACATGCATCCCGCCGTGCGAACGACGCCGGTGCGAACGACGCCCGTGAGAAAGACGCTCGTGTGCACGGCGGCGCTCGTGGCCGCCGTGCTCGGCGCGATGGTCGCGGCGCCGGCCGCCGACCCTGCGACCGGATCCCTTCCCGCCCCGCTCGCCCACTGGACGCTCGACGACGACGGGCCGGAGGCCCGCGACTCGGCCGGCGGCCATCACGGCACGATCAAGGGCTGCACGCCGCATGAGGGGCGGATCGGCCGCGGGCTCCTCTTCGACCGCGCACGCAGCGACGTCATCACCGTGCCCTACGCGGCCGACTTCGACCGTCCCTCGTTCACGGTGTCGGCCTGGATCCGGCTCACGAAGCCGCCGACCTATTCGGGCATCGTGGGCACGCGGTCCGGCGACGACTTCACGTTCGACATGAAGGTCAACGCCACCCGCGTGCACGGCGACATCGGCGACGGGAGCCGCTGGATCGAGACGAATGTCAACTTTGAGAAGGACGACGTTGGCACGACGGGGCAGGGGGGCGACCTCGACCTCGACCGCTGGTATCTCGTGACCTACGTCGTGGACGACGCTGCGAAGGAGTGCCGGCTCTACCTCGACGGCGACAGGAAGAAGACGATCCCCTTTCGCGGCTCGCCCACGCTCATCCGGCCCGGCCGCACGCTCACGATCGGCGACACCGGCCGGGGAGAGCCCATGGACGGCGTGATCGACGACGTGCGAATCTGGGGCGAGCCGCTCACCGACGCCCAGGTCGCCGCGCTCGCCACCCCCTGAGGCGGCCACATTTTCGCGGCGGCCCGCACGGGCGGCCCACGGGGTGGGTGGCGGCCGTCGGCGGCCGATCTACACTGAATGCTGTGAACGTCTCCCTCTTCATCCCCTGCTTCGTCGACCAGATGGCCCCGCAGGTGGGCCTCGCCGTGGCCCGCGTGCTCGAGCGGCTCGGCCACACCTGCGAGTTCCGCCCGGCCCAGACCTGCTGCGGCCAGCCGAGCTTCAACTCGGGCTACTGGGACGAGGCCCGCTCCGTGGCGATCCATGCCCTCGACGTGTTCGCCGGTGCCGAGGCCGTCGTGGGCCCGAGCGGCTCCTGCGTGGCGATGATGCGGGTGTTCTACCCGCAGATCCTCACCGGCACGCCCCACGAGCAGGCGGCCCTCGACCTCGCCGCCCGGACGTTCGAGTTCGGCGAGTTCCTGGTCGAGAAGCTCGGCGTGACCGACGTGGGGGCGCGCTTCCCCCACCGCGTCACCTACCACGACGGCTGCCACGGACTCCGCGAGCTGCGGATCAAGAACGCACCGCGGGAGCTGCTCCGCCACGTCCGCGACCTCGAGTTCGTGGAGTGCGACGACACCGAGAGCTGCTGCGGGTTCGGCGGGCTTTTCAGCGTGAAGTATCCGATGATCTCGACGGCGATGGCGGAGGTGAAGGGGGGGTCGCTCGCCCGCACGGAGTGCGACTACATCGTCTCGAGCGATCCCTCGTGCCAACTCCAGCTCGACGGCTGGCTCTCGCGCTCCGGCAAGAAGCCGCGGACGATCCATCTCGCCGAGGTGCTCGCGGGGGCCGACGCATGACGCCCGCCACGCCCGCCGCGGAGCCGCACACGGCCTTCGAGGCCGCGAACCCGCACCTCGCCAAGAAGAAGTTCCTCGAGGATGCCGCCGAGCACGTCCGCGACACGGGCCACCGCGCGTTCGTCCGCAAGGCGCTCGGCGGCTACTACACGAGCCGCGACACGCAGAAGTCTCGCTACCGCGACTGGGAGCAGGCCCGCGACGCCGCGAGCCTCGCCAAGTGGTCGGCGGTGAACCGGCTCGACGAGCTGCTCCCGCGATTCGTCGCCAAATTCGAGGCCAATGGCGGCCGCGTCCACTGGGCGCGAAACGCCGAGGAGGCCCGCGACATCATCCTCGGCCTGCTTCGTGCCACGAAGCAGGAGGCGATCATCAAGAGCAAGTGCATGACGAGCGAGGAGATCCACTTGAACGCCGCGATGGAGGCCGACGGCTACGGCGTGGTGGAGAGCGACCTCGGCGAGTTCATCCAACAACTCCGCGGCGAGCCGCCGTATCACTTCGTCTTCCCCTGCATGCACGTCCGCCGCGATGAGATCAGCGACCTCTTCGGCAAGCACCTCGGCACGCCGCCGACCGACAGCCCCGAGGAGCTCACGATGATCGCCCGCCGGCACATGCGCCGGCTCTACATCGACGCCGACGTGGGGATCACGGGGGCCAACTTCCTCGTCGCCGAGACGGGCCAGATCTCGATCACCGAGAACGAGGGCAATGCGCGGCTCACGGCGGCGCTGCCGCGGGTGCACATCGCGATCTCCGGCATCGAGAAGGTGATCGAGCACCTCGACGACCTCGCCGTGCTCCTGCCGATGCTCGCCACGGCCGGGGCCGGGCAGCCGATGACCTGCTACAACACGCTCTACGCAGGCCCACGGAAGCCGGGCGAGTGCGACGGTCCCGAGGAGATGCACCTCGTCCTCCTCGACAACTCGCGGACGGCGCTCCTGGCCGACCCGGAGCAGCGGGACGCCCTCCACTGCATTCGCTGCGGCGCGTGCCTGAACGTCTGCCCGATCTTCAAGAACGTCGGCGGCTTCACCTACGGCACGACCTACCAGGGGCCGATCGGCTCGGTGATCACGCCGCACCTCCGCGGCCTCGCCGACTGGAACCACCTCTCGGGGGCGAGTTCGCTGTGCGGCGCCTGCACCGACGCCTGCCCCGTGCGGATCGACATCCACCACCACCTGCTCCACAACCGCAGGAACGCCGCGATATCGGCGCCGAGCCGGCTCGAGAGGCTCGGGCACCGGCTGTTCGTGATGGTGGCGAAGCGGCCGTGGCTCTTCGCCACGGGGGGCGCGGTGTTCCGGCGGACGCTCTGGCTCATCAAGAAGCTCCGCCCGCCGCTGCTCCGCGACTGGCTCGCGACGCGGGATCTGCCGCCGGCGCCCGCGCACAGTTTTCGCAGCCTGTGGAGGACGCGGGCATGACGACGGGCGGCTCGAACGCGGCCCGCGACACGATCCTCGCCCGCGTCCGCGAGGCCCTGCGGATGCCCGCGCCGCTGCCGCACATGAAGTCGCACGCGGCCGAGGCGACGGCGGCCGCCGGGCCGGGGAGCCTCACGATCCTGCCCGTCGAGTTCGCAAAGCCGTGGCTGCCCGATGGCGGCGACACGGCCGAGGCGCGGCTGGCGATCCTCACGGAGAACCTCGGCAAGCTCAAGGCCGCCGTGCACCGGGCGGCCGACCTCGGTGCGGCCGCCGGCATCGTGGCGGCGCTTGCGCGGGACCGCGGCTGGCGGCACGTGGCCTGGCACGGCCACGCGAACGTGGAACCGGTCGCCGCGGCGCTCCCCTGCCAGGCCGAGCGGGTCGATGCGGGGGCGTTCGACAAGCGCACGCTCGAGGCCTGCGACGCCGGGATCACGGCGTGCGAGGCGGTCGTGGCCCAGACCGGCTCGATCCTGGTGTCGAGCGACACCTGCGGCGGCCGGGCGCTCTCGATCCTGCCGCACGTCCACATCGTGATCGCCACGCTCGACCAGATCGTCGCCACGCTCGGCGAGGCGCTCGACGCCGCGCGGGACCGCCATGCCGGCCGCCTGCCGAGCATGCTCTCGTTCATCACCGGCCCGAGCCGCACCGGCGACATCGAGCGGATCCTCGTCCTGGGCGCCCACGGGCCCAAGGAACTCGTCGTCGTCCTCGTGGGCTGACCTTCCTGCGGTGGTCCACCACAGGGTGTCCGCCCGACGTGCGTCGGTATTTCCGCCCGCTGCGGCGCCCGTCGCGAACCGTGACGGCCGCCGCGCCGTAGCATGCAGTTGGACGGGGCAGTCGCGTTCGCCGACTGCCGGCCCGGCTTGCACGGTCGGGCGGACGAGAGGCTCGGGGCCGGCCCACCGCAGGGCCGCCGCGAGCGACGGGAGTGAGGGTCGCCATGCAAGCGACGGTGGCACGCACTGGTTCCGGCCGGCGGATCGCGAGGTCCGGCCGCTGCACCGTGCGCGTGGCCCACGCGCTCCTGTTGATCTCCGCCGCGATCGTGCCGCCGGGTGTCTGCGATGCCTGCGTCGGCCGCCCGGAAACGGGCGGGTGCCGAGGCTGCTGCGGGGCTGATCGGGCCCCCTCCGGCGGCCACGACAGGGCAGGGACCGCGACCGCCGTCGCCGCAACCCACTGCTGCGGAACGCCCATCGAGGCGCTCCAGGGCATGCCGACGGGTGGATCACCCGCCGCACGCATGTCCGCAGACAGCGTGGCCGATGCAGGCGACGGCGATCAATACACAGGCGGTGGATACCGCTGCCAGTCCGCCCCGCGGCATGGCGACCACGCGGTCGTGGCCGCGGCGGCGGCGAGTGCCCGCACGGACTGCCCGTGCCGGCGTTCCTGACCAGAAGCGGCCCCTGAGCCCCCGGCAGGGGACACCTGCCCGGGGCCGGGCAGCGGCTGCGGCCCCACGACCGGCACGACCGGAATCATCCGACGATCTTGGCGTTCGCTGACTTTTTCGGTCGGCGAAGATCGATCTTCCAGGGGAAGTTTGCCGGCAGCGCAAACCCGACCGGTCCCGTCGTCCCAGCGTATCGGGCGACGGCGACGGGGGGATTGCCGGCAGGCCCGTCCGGGACGACTCGACTCGGGCACCACCACTGGGGGTGGCGCCCGAACGACGGTGTCCCGGGATCTGTTTCGCGAAACGTCGGGTGATTTTCCTTTTCCCTCTGGAGGTTTCCGTGAAGAAGCGTCTGACATTCAGTTTCCTGCCGTGGGCGGCCGCCGCCGGCGTGTGCGTGGGCGGTTTCGCCCGCGGCGCCGACGCCGTGCCCGTGGCGCCGACCCCGGCTGATCCTTCGGTGCTGTCCGCCGCCGAGGCGCCGGTCGCCGAGGCCGCCGTGGCCGATGCGTGCATGAAGACGGTGAAGGTGTGGAAGATCGTCCCGGAGATCCGGGACGTCGAGACGACCGAGTGGACCACCGAGGTCCGTGAGCGGTCGTTCCAGGTGTCGAAGAAGGTTCCGCGGATCGAGGAGAAGACCCGGAACTACACGGTGATGGTGCCGGAGCAGCGGACGAAGTCGGTGAACTACACCGTCAACGTCAACGTTCCGGAGACCCGGACGGTCGAGTACAAGGTCAACGTGCCCTACACCGAACAGCTCCAGAAGAGCTACACGGTGATGGTGCCCGTCAAGGAGGAGCGGACCCGGACGTGGAAGGTGAACGTGCCCTACACCGAGCAGGTCGAGCAGGCCTACACGGTGATGGTCCCGGTCAAGGAGGAGAAGACGGCCACCTACAAGGTGAACGTCCCCTACACCGAGGAGCGGACCGCCACCTACAAGGTGAACGTGCCCTACACCGAGCAGGTCGAGCAGACCTACACGGTGAACGTGCCCTACACCGAGGAGATGACGGGCTACCGGACGGTCTCGCGTCGCGTGCCGGTCAAGGGCACGAAGACGGTGACCTGCCGCGGCGGCCACTGGGTGACCGAGGCGAAGGAGATTTCGGCGAACGGCCAGTATGACGCCGCCGGCAATCCCTGCTGCCCGAAGGTCGTCTGCTGCCGCAAGTGGGTGCCGACGTGCGAGACCAAGGAGATCGACGTCACCACGTGGAAGACCGAGTGCGAGCAGGTTCCCTACACCTACTGCGTGAAGAAGAGCCGCTGCGAGACGCGGTCGCGCATGGTGTGCGTGTCGAAGACCCGTTGCGAGGAGCGGACGCGGAACTACTGCGTCAAGCTCTCCCGCTGCGAGGAGCGGACGCGGACCTACTGCGTGACGAAGATGGTTCCCGAGAACCGGACCCGGACGGTGTGCATCAACAGGAGCCGCTGCGAGGATCGCTCGGCCACCTATTGCGTCACCAAGATGGTTCCGGAGACCCGGACCAAGACGGTGTGCGTGAACAAGAGCCGCTGTGAGACTCGCACCCGCGAGATCACGGTGAACAAGTGCGTCCCCGAGACGCGGACCCGCGAGGTCAACTACACGGTCATGGTGCCCGTGCAGAAGACCCAGTCCTACACGGTGTGCGCGAGCGACACGGTCTGCGAGACGAAGACCGAGTCGTACGTCGTCCGCGTGCCGAAGAAGGTCACGAAGCAGGTCTGCGTGAAGGTGAAGAAGTGCGTCGAGGAAGAGGTTCCGGCCGGTGACGCCTGCGGCTGCTCGAACGGCAGCGGCAACGGCGGCCACGGCGGTGCCCGCAAGGGCGGCCTCCTCGGCTGCAAGAAGGGCTGCTAGTCCTTCCCCCGGCGGTACGCCGCCGGGAGCCTGAGCGATAGCGCGGCGGGTCGGGCGAACAGGGTCGCCCGGCCCGCCGTCTGCGCTTGATAGACGCAGGGCGGGCCATCCATGGCCCCGTCCTGCGGAGGCGGCTGAGGCCACAGCCAAGGTGTGGCCAAGCCGCCGGCCTCGCTTCCGGCTCGGCCCCGTCCTGCGGATCATCGGGAGGGGGTGCCCGTGCCCCGAAAGCCGGGCTACGGTTGCAAGCGAAGCCAGGATGGCGAAGCGCCGCAAACGTGCAGTAAGCGAAGGGCAGGATGCCCGCAGCGAACGTCCGGCGTCGGGGCACGGGCAGCCCCGACCTACTCAACGGATCAACTGCCTACACTGTGGGCACACCGAGGTCACACACCATGCAGCACTGGCTGATCAAGAGCGAGCCCGAAGTCTTCTCGATCCACGATCTCGCGAAGGCGAAGCGGAAGACGACGTCGTGGGAGGGCGTGCGCAACTATCAGGCACGCAACTTCATCAGGGCGATGCAGAAGGGCGACCTTGCCCTCTACTACCACTCGAACGCCGAGCCGCCCGCCGTCGTCGGCACCGTCGAGATCGTCCGCGAGTCCTATCCCGATCCGACGGCCTGGGACCCGAACAACACCTACCACGACCCGAAGGCCTCGCCCGAAAACCCCGTGTGGTCGATGGTCGACGTGAAGCTCGTCGCCATCTTCCCGCGGGAAATCCCCCTCGACGAACTGCGGGGAGTGAAGGCCCTCGCGGGCATGGAACTGCTCCGCCGCGGCAGCCGGCTCTCGGTGCAGCCCGTCACAGCCGCCGAGTTCCGCACGATCACGGCTCTCGCGGCGAAGCGTCCGGCCGGCAGGGCATAATGCCGGGATGCCCTGCCGCATCGAGCCTGCGCCATCCCGCCCGTCCGCCCCGAGCCACCCGCTCCCGCCGGCCCTCGGCTGGATCGCGGGCGACCTCGAGTCGCTCGCAGCCCGGGGTCTCGAGCGGCCCCAGCGTGTCCGCGACGGTCGGCAGGGGGCCGAGGTCTCGCTCGACGGCCGGCGGCTGCTG
>Ga0208249_1000622_pt1 | contig 11623 bp, 4 predicted proteins | sample CryBogmetaGMA1M_FD_184546 | JGI IMG/M metagenome (GOLD analysis project Ga0208249, IMG submission 184546) | Freshwater microbial communities from Crystal Bog, Wisconsin, USA - MA1M (SPAdes) | ecosystem: Environmental > Aquatic > Freshwater > Lake | place: Crystal Bog, Wisconsin, USA | collected...
CCGAGACGCCGGTGAATGGCCCGCCACGGGAGTCGATCTGGCAGTCGAGCGCGAGCTCGACGAGGTCGGCCGAGAGTTCCACGTCGAGCCGCTGCGTGACCCGCGGCGGCAGCGTCGTGCGGCGGACCGATACCCGGGCACGCGGCCGCTCGTTCGCCGGCCCTTCGTCGATCGCCGGCTCGGTGCTCTCCGCCGGTGCCGCCACGGCCTCCGTTCGCCAGGCCGCGACCGCGTCGAGGGGCTCCCCTTCCCGGGGTCGCAGCAGCGCGTAGCCCATCGGGAGTTCGGGGGTCAACTCGAGGCCCGCCGCCGCCGAGCAGCGGACGGTGCGGGCATCGGTGCCGACCCCGTCGAGCCAGACGCCGGGCACGTCGAAGACGCCGGCCGGATCGTCGAGCGGCATCGCGAACACGAGATCGAGCCGCACCGGACCGGCCACGGGCTCACGAAGTTCGACGAGGTAACGGCCCGCGCCCACCGACACGAGCGGCGGGTGACCGCCATTGCCGCCCGGGGCGAGCGGACGATCGGCGCGGATCGCCAGCCAACGGAGCCGCGGCCTGCCGGCGGGAATCTCGAACGTGGCCTTCACCACGCACGTGCCCTCGCCCCACCAGACGTCGTTGGTGCTCCGCGCCTCCTCGGGCTGGGCGGCGAGCGGATGCCGGGGATCGGTCGCACGGACCAGCCTCACCCTCTCCGCCCGAGACACATCGAACCGCCCGGCCGCGCCGACGACGGGCCGCCACCCCCCCTCGGCAGCGCCGCGGTCGCACTGCCAGGCATCGGCGCGCGGTTCGTCGGCCACCGCAGCCGCACCGGTCGTGTCAACCACCGAGACGGCGGCCGCCGGCAGATGCAGGGTCACGATCTCCACGTCGCCGATGGTGACGGGCCTGGCGACGAGATCGAGCACGACGCGATGAAAGCCCGCGACCACGGTCACGATCCGCGCGGTGGCGGCATCGGCGGAGATGTCCACCGTCACGCCGGCTGTCGTGGCGGCCGACGGTCGCTCCCAGGCGACGCCGGGGTCGCGTTGGTCGAGCGTGAGCACGCCACCATGATCGCTGTCGATGTCGAGCTCGAGCCGCCACCGTCCCTGCGGAGCGGCCGCGAGCCGACAGCCGCGCACCCGCACCGACTCCGCCTCGGGAGCCGCCGCCGAGAGCCGCCGAAACAACCCTTCCGGCACCAGCGCCAGGCCCCCATCGGCGGCCGGCGAGACGAACACCCGCACGGGTTCGGCGTCGGCGGCGCGGGCGGCGGACAGCGGCGTCGTGATCGCGAGGCCCAGGCCGACCGCAGCCAGCCGCGACCGCCCGGTCGTCGCCCCCAACCACAGGCCGCCGAGTCCGCCCCACCACGCGGCGCGGGCGACCATCGCGATCGGCGACGGCGTCCAGAGTGCCGCCACCGCGAGCCCCACGACCACCAGCATTGCGACGGGCGGCCGCCGCCGTGCGGCCACCGTCACCGCGGCCACCGTCACCGCCGCGGCCACGATCGACGCCGTCGAGACGAGCCGGCGACGGATCACGAGCACGCGGCCCGCTCCCGCGCCGTCCGACGTCGGCACCTTGACGGAGCGGAAGCCGGCCTCATCTCCGAACGACTCGCGGCTCTCCCTTCCCGAGCGCACGACCGCGGCATCGAAGAGCCGCTCCACCCAGCCTTGACCCGCGGCGCTCGTCTGCCCCGGCGCGAAGAGTTCGAGGTCGGCGGGCACCTTCACCTCGCGATCCCGGTCCAGCACCGGCACGTCGATCGCGCAGTCGATGGGGTCGATCCGCCAGACGCCGTAGGCCGGATCGCGGGCCGCGACGCCGCGCACGTGCAGCCGTACCCGGCCCCGTCCCGTGGGCAGCGGCACGCTCGTCGTGCCGCCGGCCTCGGACGGCACATCGAAGGGCGCCGGCTCGCCGTCGATCGACACCTCGTCGAGCCGCAGGCCGGCCGGGACCGTGAGCGCCACCTCGGTGCGACCCCGATTCTCGATGTCGAACAGCGTGGCGCACTCGATCCGTCCGGAGTCGTGGCACCAGGCCGTCATCGATTCCCTCCACACCCAGGCTCGGGCCTCCGTGACGTCGGGGGGCACGACCAGCACCGGCGGCTCGCCCGAGCGCCGCGGCAGCTCGGCCGCCGCACCATACGAGAGTTCCGTCACGACCGCCGCCGCACGGTCATCGGGCAGCTGCGGCGGCCGCTCCGCGAGCCCGCGATGAATCACGTCCGGACGGATGCCACCGGCTCCGCGGACGACGAGCGTTCCCCGGGCGGCGGTGGCCCCATCGACCCACGCGAGCGGGATCGGCACGGCGGCGGTGAACGGCTGCGTGCGGGTGGCTCGAAACGTGACCGGCCCCTCGACCGCAGGACGAAACTCGACCAGCCACGACTCGTCGCCCGTGGACGCCCCGTCGCCCGGGCCGCCGCCGGGCTCGAGTCGCCGCGCGTAGAGCGCGCCGGTGTGGGGATCGACGAGCGACCACTCGACCGCGTCGCCGAGCGGCTCCGACACGGTGACGACGACGGAGTCCACGGCGCCGGCGTCGGGACGGCACGTGAAGGCGAGTGACTCCGTGATCCGCGAATCCCGGGTCACCACCTGCACGGTCACATCGGCGTGCAGCGGTGGCCGGCGGCGAACCAGCCGGGCCACGCCGCCGGCGGCCGCCTCGCCGCCGCGGATGCGGCCCCGCGGCGCCCCGGGCTCCGCGAGCGCGGCGAGCCGCTCGTCCGCCGCCTCGACCCCCATCGCCCCGCCGTCGAGTTCGATCACGGCATCGGGGCCGACCCGGTAGTCGATGAGGGCCGACTCCGCCGTCTCCCCTTCCAGCCGCACCATGTCGAGATCGGCCGTGCGAAACTCCGCCCCGATCGGCACGCCGCGGCGATGGCCCGTGATCCTCAGGCCCAGAGGCCGCGAGGGTGTGGCCGCCTCAGCCAGGCCGATCCGCAGTTCGCTCGAGCCCGGTATCCGCACCACCCGCCAGTCGAGCGTGCGATCCGGATCGGCGACCGGCGCCGTGGCGGACCAATCCACCGCCTCCACCGAGTCGATGAACCACTCGGGCGCGACGCGCCCGGTGATCACGAACGCCTCGCCCGAGGCGATGCGGACGTCGCAGGCGGCGCGGCCGAGGACGGCGCCCGGCGAGAGTTCGAGCGTGGTCACGCGGGTGGTGTCGAGGCGGGGCATCCGGCGCTCGATCGTCACCGTGGCCCGGGCCGCCGCCGACTGCTGCTCGAGGTGGATGACGGCGGCATCGCCGCGGACCGTCGGGCTGCCGTCGGCGACCGGCCAGCCATCGGCCGCGGACGGCGCCACGACCACGCACTCCTCGACGTCGAGCGCCGCGACCGCGAACGCCGGATCGACGACGAGCGTCGCGCCGCCGCCGGCCCAGCGGTCCGGCGCGGGACGAATCGTCGGCACCGCGAAGGGCGAGTCGACGCCGGCTTCGGCGACGCCGACGACGTCGATGGGAACGAGCGTGCCCGCGAGGGCCGTCGGAACGTCGAGTTCGAGCGATCGCGCGTGCGCCGCGAGCGGCCGCGCGAGATCGCCCCCCGCGCCGGCCGGCCGCCCGCCGATGACCTCGAGCCCCGCGTCGCACCGCAGGCTGACGACCCCGGTTCTCCACGGCCCCTCCGGAACGATCCGCGTCGCCACGTCGAGCTGGCGGCCGCGGACCACGACGCGGCTCCAGCACCGCACCCGCGGCTGCCCCTCGTCCCGTGGCACGATCGTCACGTGGAGCACGTCGACCCCGAAGACGTCGATTCGCCAGTCACCCGCGGCCGATCCGGGCGAGACGACCGTCGTGCCCGCGGCTCCCTCGATCACGACGGGCCGCGCCGACGCCGGCAGCCGCAGGTCGAGTCGCGTGACGAGCGCCGGCACGAGCGGCAGACGAAACTCGCCGGCCGCCACCGGCTGGCAGGCGATGTCGCCGGCGTAGGTCCCCGCGGACGGTGTCTTGATCGCGACCCGCCCGCCAGGCATGCCGAATACCACTGCCTCGCCCACGCCGTCCGCCGACTCGATCACCGCCCGGTCCACCGCGACATCGCCCAGCGGCACCGCGCCGCCGACCGACGCGGACGTGTCCTCCACGTCGAACGTCACTCGGCCCGAGAGCCAGCCGCGGTCGTCGGCGGTGAGCAGGTAACGAGCGGCGGCGGCGAGCGGCCGCGGTGCCCGCCCCGCGGCATCCGGCAGCAGCGTCGCCACCGCGCGGTCGAACTCGACCAGCGGCATCGGCACGAGCCGACCGCCGTCGAGCGGCACGTCGCGCAGCCGGTCGGCCGGCACCGTGACCCGCACGAACTCCAGCGGGTCGTCTCCCGGCGGCTCCACCGCCCAGGCCACCATGCCGACCACGGCCCCCAGGCAGCCGCCGACCAGCCACGCCAAGGATCGGGTCATGCGTCCCTCATCCGCGAAGCGGTGGACGCCGCCTCGACGCCGGAGGAGACGATCAGCGAAGGCGTTCCGTGGAACCGCGTGAGCGAACTCGCGGCGGCCGACGGCGGCGGAATCCGCTGGCCGCCGCCGCTGCCACGGGTCGTGAAGGACCGCAGCGCCCAGGCGACCGCGGCCAGCACGAGCCCCGGAACCGCGGCCTGGGCCACCAGCGGAGCCAGGTCGGGCCGAATCGCCGCGGCCACGGCGAGCACCGCGGCCAGCGTGATCCACACGCCGGGCGTCCGCCACCACGGCCGGTAGACGAGCGCGAGGCCGAGGGACAGGGCCACCCCGGAGGCCGCGAGCACGAGGCACCAGTTGGGGACGAGCCAGAGCAGCGCGTCACCCGGAGGCCCGACACCGGAAAACACGAGCGACCGCTCCGCGAGCGGTGGCAGCAGCCCGCCGCGCGGTACGGGATCGGCCCCGGCGTCCTGACCGATGGCCACCGCCTCCAGCCAGTCGGCGATCTGGCTGGGCGTGGCCGCGGGCCGCTGCTCCCAGCCGATCGTCCCCCGCTGCCAGCGCTGCTGGGCGGTCCAGCCGGCCGGCTGTCCGAGGACCTGTTCGTCGGGACGCACGTGAAGCGTCCAATAGAACCGCCGCTCGAGCACGGGCGGCTCGAACACCGGCGGCTCGAGCTTCACCGTCGTCGGCAGCCCGAGTCGGCCCGCCACGCCGCCCCAGCCGGTGTCGCGCCGCGACGTCGAACGGACATCGAGCCGCCACCGCCGGGCCGGATCGGCCCTCGGCAGATCGACCACGAGCCGGCCGCCCCGGACCGTCGCAGGCACGAGGTCGCCGTCGAGTCGCACCTCGTGGATCGCGCTCGAGGCCTCGGCGACGCCGGCGGCATCGGGCAGCGTGAGCACGATGGCCTCGCGGGCCGACGACACGACGTAGCTGCGAATCTCCTCGCGGATGCCTCCGCCCAGCCGCGTCTGCAGCCACGCCGCTTCGACCACCATGCTGCGGGCGGCATCGACGCCGCGGGTGGAGAGCGTCAGCGGCACGCTGCGCTGCGGCTTCATGGCGGTCCAGCCGAGCGTGGCCGCGGCGGCGGGGGCGACGTCGCGCCGCCAGGCATCGCCACGAACACCGACGACGGTCGCTTCGGGCGCGGAGATGGCGACCGTTTCGCGGCCGATGGCGGCCTCGAGCGGCTGCACGAGCGGCACGTCGATCGCCACCGTGGACTGCGGCGGGATCGCTGGCGTGGGGATGCGGAACCGCACGGTCACCTCCCCCTCGCCGAGCAGCGGCTCCGGCAGGATCGCCCGCACGCGTGTCTCGGCCGGCTCATCATCGGTGCCAACGCCGACCGTGGTCGGATCGAGCGGCACGTCGTCCTGCCGCACCGTGATGCCCCCGGCCTCGAGCACGCCGGCGGGCACCGCCAGTTCGAGCGACTCCAGCGGCACGTGGAGCACGTTGAGCCGGATCACCTGCTCGACGGCGATCTCCGCGGCATCGACGGCCGCCTGGGCGGCGATCGAGGCCTCGATCCGCCGCGGCAGGAACCGCCGATTGGCCGCGAAGCTCCCCTCCGCGGCATCGAGCCGGTAGATCAAGGCCGTGGTGTCGGCATCGGCCACGGCCGCCGAGGCCGCCGTCTGCCGCACGAGCCCCATGGTCGATTCGTTGTCGGGCAGCAGTTCGATGTCGCTGCGGGCGGCGATGGCCACGACCGCGGGGCCGACGACGTCGGCGCGGGGCATCGGCAGCGTCCAGGCCACACGCTCGGCGGCAGCCGCCACCGGGAGCGTGGCCCGCAGCGACAGGAGGATGTCGCCGGTCAACGGCTGCGTGAAGGGGACGACGAGCACGCCATCCTCGTTCGTGGAAGCCCCCGCATCCACGCCGCCGGGAGGACCGAGTTCATCGACGACCCACGCGGGATCGATGCCGATCACGACGCTGCCGACCGGCGCGCCGCGGGCGGCCACGCGAAACTTCGCGTCGAGCGTGACCCGCGTCGGGGCGACGTCGTAGTGATACTCCGGCTCGATCACCACGCGGCTCCGCCGCGGCCGCACGCGGAGCGGCAGCGAGGCCGGCAGGGCGTCGTAGGCGAACGCCGCGATGAAGCCGGGCTGCCGCACGCTGGCCGGCGGATCGACGCGCCTCAGCTGAGGCGCGTCGCTCCAGGTGACCAGCCATTCGCCGTCCACGATCAGGCTCACGCGGCCCCACTGCCGCCAGGCGGTGATCCCCTCGACCCCGAAGCCGACCGCCTCGAACGAGGCCTCGCCGGTCGGATCGATCGCCTGCTCGCAGACGAGCGCGACCACCGCGGAACCGTCGGCGGCGACGTCGACGGAGATGTCGGCGGTCGGCGCCTCGCGGGCGCCCCTTCTGGCCAGGAGCGTGGCGGGCGGCTTCACGTCGCGCAGGGCCGAATCGGGGGGCAGCGTGATCGTCACGCGCCGCGTGCCCGGGGCGAGGTTGCCGAGGCGGATGGTCGTTTCGGTGACGGCGTTGCGGCCGTCGATCCGCACGGTGCTTTCGGACGTGGCCAGCGCCGCCGGCCCGCGACCGGCGGCCGCGTCGCCAACCCGCAGCCGCACGTCCCCCGCGACGCCCCGCACCGTCACCACGCTGCCACCGGCGGGATCGGCCGTCACCTCCGGCTCCGCGGCCTCGGGCGCGACGACCACCTCAGGGGACCGACGACCGGAGGCGATCTCGATCTGCGAGGCGACCGCCGCCGGCACCCGCACCGCGAACGCCTCGAAGGCCGCGGTCGATTCCACCGGCAGCCGCCCTTCGAGCACGATGGTGTGCCGCACGTCGGCGCCGGCGGCGTCCGGGGCCGGCTCGAACCAGGCGCGATAGCCGCTGCGATCGGGCTCCACGTCGACGATCATCCGGCCCGGTCCTTCGTGCCGCGGCGCGGCCGCGAGGATCATCCCGCCCGATTGCAGCGGGATCGGCGTCCAACCTCCGCTGATCTGCCGGACCGTGAACTCGACCGTGGCCGGGCAACTGACGTGGCCGTCACGATCGGCGGCGGCCGCCACGCCCCGCGCATCGATCTTCACCACCACGTTCTCGAGCACGGCGCCGGGCGGCTGCAGCCCTCCCGCGAGTCCCTCCTTGATCCGAAACAGATCGACGAAGTCGCGATAGCGGAAGCCCGGCACGGGAACCAGCCGGCCGCTGTCGTCGGGCACATAAAACAGCTCGGGCTGCGCCTCGTCGATCCGACCGCCGGCAGGTGCGGCGTCGCGGCGTTCGCCTGCCGCTGGAGCCTGGCCTCGCGCGACGCCGCGCCAGGCGGCGAGCACCGCGAGCACCGCGCAGACGGCGACCACAGGCCAGCGGGGGGGCCGCGCGAACGACGACGAAGTGAGCGACGAGCGCATGCGGGCGGAGGCGTTCAGAGGACCATGCCAAGCCTAGCCCGAAACCCGCCGCAGAGCGGCCATTTTCCCCAGACTGCACGACCGTCACGACCGTCACGTTCGGTCGTCGCGCGGGGGATCAGCGGAGAATCCCACGAAACTCGTCGTAGAGGCGACTGGTGCTGGCCGCGATGAATCCGGGGTCGTCGAGCGGGATGGTCGCCGGACCGTCGCGAAACGGCCCGACGGTGGCCCCCGCCTCGCGGGCGATGAGGATGCCGGCCGCCGCGTCCCAGCAGCAGATCCGCCGTACCCAGAAGGCGTGCAACCGGCCGCAGGCCAGGTAGGCGAGGTTGAGCGCGGTGGACCCCGTGCGGCGAACCGAGTGCACGTGCGACAGGACGGCGATGAAGTCGGCGACGGCGGGAGAGTCGGGGGTGACATGGGCGGGAAAACTCACCGCGGCGATCGCATCGGCGGCCGTTTCCACCGGGGCCGCGGCGATGGCGGCGCCGTTGAGCCAGGCGCCGCCGCCGCGGCGCGCGGTGAAGCACTCGTCGCGGAGCGGATCGTAGATCGTGGCGACCACGAGTTCGTCGCCATCGGCGAGCGCGATCGACACGCAGTACGCGGGGAACCCGTGGACGTAGTTGCTCGTGCCGTCGAGGGGATCGACGATCCAGCGGGTGCCCCTGCCCGAATGCCCCACCGCCCCGGGAGGCAGCGGGGGCCGGCCCCCTTCTCCTTCCTCGCCGACGAAGCCGTGCGTTGGAAACGCCTCGAGCACGACCCGGCGGACCTCGGCCTGCGAGGCATGGTCGGCCTCGGTGACGAGGTCGCGCGGCCCCTTCGCCGTCGCCTTGAACCGGCCCACCCACTCCTGCAGCACTCGACCACCGGCCCGGGCGGCGGCCTCGCAGACGTGGAGCGGATCGGGCGCGGTAGGCATGGGCGATGACGGGGTGAGTGGATCGGGACGCCAACGCAGTGTACCAGTCGTGGCGGCCCGACCGGAGCGGTGGCGGCCCACGCTACAATCCGGTGCCCGCGCCATTCCCCCTTCAGCCCAGCGACCCTGACGTGAACTCCTCCACTGCCACTGCCCCTGCCGCCTGGTCGCTGGCGGGACGCGTCGCCTCCCAGTCGTTCGCGGGCGGAAGCGTCACGCTCGACGTCGCGACGCCCAGCCGCGGACTGCACCTCCGCTCGCATGGCGACGACGGCGACGCGCTGCTCGGCGTTGATCTCACGGCGCTTGCCGACCACTGGGTGCGCGGTGCCGACGTGGTCGCCACCTACGAACCCACGGATCCGCGCCGACTCCGATCGACCGTGATGTGGCGAGCGCTCGGCTGTGCGGCGGGCGTCGCGTCGTGGGAAGTGGTCGTCTCCGCACAGACCGCGCTCCTCGAAACCGACGTGGCCATCGCGGTCCACGCCGACGTCGCCGCCGACGGCGTCCTCTGGTCGGCCGGTCATGCCGCGGACCGCTGGCAGCCTCTGGCGGACGCGGCGGCACTGCCCGTGGCCGCGACGGCGATCCTCGTCCGCCGCCCCGCCTCCACGTGCCTGATCGCCGTGCACCCCGCCGACGCCCGCCGCCTCGATGCCGCCCGCACGGGCGGCCGCTGCGAACTCACCTGCCGGCTGTTCGTCGCGCCGCTGGAGAAAGGCGTGCTGCTGCGGAGCCGCGTCCTGGCGGCGCTCGGCCCGTCGGCCGGCGACACCGCCTGGGCCGACCGGGTCCTCGCGGCGTTCGCCGCGTCACCGCCGCCCCTGACCACCTGACCGCCCCGCGGCGGTCACAGGGGGTTTTTTGGCGTGGCGTGAACGGGCCCGGGGGCGGTACATTGCCCCCATCTTTCCTGTATTTCCTTCCGCCACGGATCGGCGCCTGGAAGGCGGCGGTCCAGTGCGCCCATGGAGGAGTGTCGCACATGGCCGACCTCGTGTTCGCGTTTGACCCGGCGATCCACCGACCGATCGCGGCGCCGGAGGGGGCGCCGGCCGACGTGGCGGAGTGCGTGTCGACTGCCGCCGCCGCGGCGCTGGCCGAAGCGGCTGCGGTGGCCACGCGGAGCCAGGCGGCGGCGCTCGTCGTCTGCGGCCGGCTGCTCGATCCCTCCCGCGCGAGCCCCGCGCAGGCGGCGAACCTCCGTCGGCTGATCACCGATCTCGCCGCGATCGGCTGCCGCACGGTGGCGGTGGTGGACGAGCCGGCGGCCTGCCACGACCTCACCCGCATGCTCGGCGAACCCCGGGGACTGTGTTTCGTCACGCCGCTGGCCCCCTTGGAGTTCGAGGTTCGCGGGCTGGCGATCGAGATCGTCTCGGCGCACGGTCCCGCCGGAGCCGGCTCGGCCACGACGGTCTCGGCCGATCCGTCGCCGCTCCACCGGCGGATCGTCGTCGGCTGGGACAACGCGCTGTGGAGCCCGCAGCGCTGGGCCGCCGACGAGCCGCAGTTCGGCGTGGTGCCCACGCCGCGGACCACTCCCTCCGCGGCTGCGTTCGCGGCCGCGGCCACGGCGTCGGCGAGCTGGTCGCAGCCCGGCGCCTTCTGGATCTGGGCCTCGCGGCAGCCGCAGGTGCTGCCGCCCGGGGTGCACTTCCTCCCCGCCCTCCAGGCCCGTGGCGGGGGCGAGGCATCTCCAGGAGCCTGCTGCACGCTCACCCTCCTCGACCGCGAGACGATGGCCACCCCCGCCGGCGCGCTCGCGGCGCCGCTGGCCGACTGGCGCGGCACCTGGCGCGAGGTGCCCACCCAGCGCGTCGTCTGGCGCACGCTCTCGATCGAATCTGCCACCGGCGGCGACGAGGAACTGGCCACGGCGATCTGGGCCGCGCTCGAGAAGGAGCCGCCGGCCCGCGCCGCGAGCGTGGAACTCGTCCGCTGCTCCGTGGCCTGCGGCACCAACGTGGCCCGCCGCGTCCGCGTCGGCGAGATCGCCGCCGAGACGCTCGCCCGGCTCCGCGAGCTCTACGACGCCAAAACGTTTCGCGTCTGGTGCCACGAGCTCGTCGCCGAGCCGACGGAGTCGCTGGCCCCGCTGGGCCACGCCCGCTCCGGTGGCCGGCCCGGCTCGACCACGTCGTTCTCATCGGCGCTCGCCGACATCGTGACGATGGTCGAGGAGTCGCAGACGCTCGCCGCCCCCGAGGCTCGCGAGGCGGGCTGGCTGGCCCTGGAACTGATCGAGTCGGTCTGACCGTCCATCGTCCCTCCCCTCCCTTCTGTTTCCGTCGCATCGCGGAGCCTGCCATGTTCATCGAACGCATCGAGGCGGAACGCTTCGGAGCCCTGGACCACACCGCCATCGACCGGCTCGGCCCCGGCGTGCAGGTGCTCTACGGCACCAACGAGACGGGCAAGACGACGCTGCTGGAGTTCGTCCGCGCGGTGTTCTTCGGATTCGAAGGGCTGTTCCGCCGCGGCGTGCTCGATGCCCGGAAGCCCTGCGCGGGCCGGCTGCTGGTCCGCATGCCCCCAGAGGGCACGCTGATCTCGATCGAGCGGCGGCACGAGGGCCCGGAACTCGCCACGCTCACCAACGAGAGCTACGCCGACGACGTGGTCGGCCTCGGCGGCGACGCCGGCGACCTCGTGCGGATCGCCGACGTCGATCCCCGGCACGATCACGCGAGCCGCCACAAGATCTACCTCCAGGACGTGGTCGGCGACATCGACGAGACCACGTTCACCAGCGTGATGGCGTTCGGGCTCGACGAGCTCCACGAACTGCGGACGCTCGAGCCCGAGGGCTGCGGCCGACGACTCTACGAACTCGCCGCCGGCCTCGATCGC
>Ga0208249_1000624_pt1 | contig 11593 bp, 8 predicted proteins | sample CryBogmetaGMA1M_FD_184546 | JGI IMG/M metagenome (GOLD analysis project Ga0208249, IMG submission 184546) | Freshwater microbial communities from Crystal Bog, Wisconsin, USA - MA1M (SPAdes) | ecosystem: Environmental > Aquatic > Freshwater > Lake | place: Crystal Bog, Wisconsin, USA | collected...
GCTCGAGGTATCGGAGCCGGTGAGGGCGACTCCGAGCCAGCCAAGGAGGGCAGCGAACAGCGGGTAGGCGGGGCCGGTGCGCGTCATCGCCAGGCCGAGGATCACGTCGGTCCCCGAGTAGCGGGTGACGAAGGCCAGCGCCAGCATCGCGGCGATCGTCACCAGGGGGACGGCGAGCCGGGAGAGATTCTCTCCCCAGATCCGCCAGGCGCGCCGCGGAGCGATTCCCAGCCATGGAATGGCGACCAGGGCCGCCAGGAGGATGCCGGTGCCGGCGGCGGAGAGCCAGTTGAGCCGGTAGATGGCGCGCTCGAGCTCGCGGTCGAGATGGGTCGCCGGCGCGACCTTCGCGACCGCTTCGTGAAGGCGGGGCACGGCGAACTCCGGCGCTACCGCCGCGACCGGCACCAGCGTCGCCACGGCACTCCCCGGCTTGGCCTCGAGCCCGGCCTTCACCGCCGGCAATCCCCAGGCGAACACGGCCAGCGAGAGAAACACCCACGGCATCCAGGCCCACACGATCCTGGCCGGAGGATCGAGCGCCTCGGGGCCGGTTGCCGGGGATGGGCTCGCTGCCGCGTCGTAGCGCCAGCAATCCCTTGGCTGCCAGACCCGCATGAACGCCGCCAGGCAGGCAAGGCTCACAAGCCCCCCGACGACATCAACGAGCGCCGGGCCGACGAGGTTCGCCACGCCCGCCTGCACCAGCGCGAACGAGGCCCCGCAGACGAGGACCGCAGGCCAGACGCCGACGAGCCCCTTCCAGCCCGCCATCGTCACCACCATCCAGGCCGGGACAATGAGCGAAAAGAAGGGGAGCTGACGGCCCGCCATCGCCGAGATCGCCCCTTCCTCGAGGCCGGTGACTTTGGCGAGGGTGATGATCGGGGTTCCCAGGGCTCCAAAGGCGACCGGCGCCGTGTTGGCGATGAGCGCGAGGCACGCCGCCTCGAAGGCGGGGAAGCCGGCGCCGGTGAGGAGCGCCGCCGAGATCGCCACAGGCGCCCCGAAGCCGGCGGCCCCCTCGAGGAACGCGCCGAATGAGAAGGCAATGAGGAGCGCCTGGATGCGGTGATCGGCCGAGAGCCTGCTCACCGAACGCTTCATGACGTCGAGGGCACCAGCCTCCACCGACAGGCTGTAGAGGAACATCGCCGTGACGATGATCCAGCCGATCGGGAACAACCCGAAGCAGGCGCCGTAGAGCGTGGCCGCCGCCGCGGCATCGAGCGGCATGCCGACGACGCCGACGGCTACGGCAAGGGCCGTGAGCAGACCGGCGATCGCCGCCCGCTGTGCCGACCATCCACAGCCGGCGAGTAATCCCAGCAACACCACCAGCGGCAGCATCGCCACGAGCGTGGAGAGGAGTGGAGAACCGAGCGGATCGTAGACATGATCCCAGACCACGGCGGTTCCTCAGCGTCAGAAGGTGACCAGCATCGCGGCCAGCCCGGCGATCCCCACCACAACGAGCCCGGCTCCGAGCCAGCGCGCGATCGCGGGGCGGTCGGAATAGCGGTAGTCGTCTTCGGAGACTGCGCGGAGGACGAGCCGGTGCTCCCACATTCCGACGAGCGTCGCCATGATCCCCAGGGCCATGAGCGTCGCCCCGTAGAATCGTGTCTTGAGCGGCGAGAATCCCCCGCCGTCGAGGCTCATCGCCGCCTGCCCGAAGCGCTCGATGCCGAAGCCGAGGCTGACCATCGCCAGGCTCGTGCGAATCCAGGCCAAGAGCGTGCGGTCGGCCGCTTCCCGGTTGCGCTCGCGGGCCAGCTCAGCGCTCACAGCCGCGCTGTCCTCTTCACGGTGGGGCCCGCGCGACGGTGGTTGTGGATTGCTCATGGCCGGGAGGATACCACGCCGCCGCTCACTCCACCGCCAGGCCGATGGAACCAGAGTGGGCGGAGAACTCCGGCGCATAGCGGCTGCGGATCGAGGCAAACCCGCTCGAGGCCGTGCCCCGGTGGGCCGCCCGGAGTGAATACTCGAAGACGTGCGTGCCGCGCGGCAGCCGCTCGAAGAACAGCTGCGTCGAGGCATCGCGGATCGCCAGATACCAGCCGGCCCCGTCGGCCCACCGCCACCCCGAGAGGACGTCGACCGGCTCGGTGAGGCTCGGGCGGTGGTCGAAGAGCTCGAGGAACTCGTAGTCGCGGTCGCTCGTGACCACGAGCCGCACGACGAGCTCATCCCCCACCTCGACGCGCGTCGTGCCATCCGCGGCCGCGGCCACGAGCTCCGGCCCGGCCTTCGTCTGCCGCTTCACGAAGAGCTGCTTGTCGATCGCCAGTTCTGCGCGGCCCACCGCCGGGACATTGTCGATGTCGTCGAGATACTGCCAGTGGACGCCACCGAAGGCGAGACCTTTTTCCTTTCGCGAGAGCGTGACGTTCCCCATCCGGGGCTCGATCTCGCGGCGCGTGAACCTCGTCTCGATGAATCCCGTCCCCACCTCGGCACGGGGCGCGCCGTCCTTCCCCGGCTCGATCTTCTCGCCACCGACGTCCATCGTCACCAGCTCCGTCGCAGCGAGCAGGTCCGCGCCGCGGCCGAGGAGAGCGCCGACGGCATCGGCCGTGGCCCGATTGCCGCGCCACTGGCTCGTGCGCTTCTGCGACAGGAGCCAGACCTGGAGCGCCTCGACGGCGTCGCGGTCACCGGCCACCTCGTCGAAGGCCTCGATCATGACTCCTTGAGTCTCGATCGGCGCCGCCGCCCACTGCCACCAGGCCGGGTGGGGATCGCGCCACCACATCCCCTGCCAGGCATCCTTCTCCTCGCCCGGTTTCACGTCGGCGTCGACGGCGCGCTGGCGGAGGCTGTCGATGATCGAGAGGGCCGTCTCGCGGTCGCCGGAGCGGGCAAGCGCGATCGCCAGATGCCCCTGCGAGCGGCGGGCATCGACCTTCATCCAGGTCTTCCTTGCGACATCGCGCCAGAAGTCGATCGCGGCGGCGGCTTCATCTTCCGCCGGCATGTCGGCGGCGAAGAAGCTGCGGGCGTAAAGGGCCAGCGCGATACTGGAGTCGATCGTCGGCTCCCCCTTCCGTTTTTGCGCTTCGCGCTGCCATTCGACGAACCTGCCGTCGAGCCAGGGAAGCGTGTCGAGCGCCGACTGGATGTCGAGATCGACGCCGGCGGCCCGCAGCCGGCCGAAGCCGGCGACGATCGAGAGCGTCACCGGCGTGCAGGTGCGTCCACCGGGGAACCAGGGCCAGCCGCCGTCGCCGGCTCGCATTCCTTCGAGGCGCCGCAGCGCCGAGGCCTGCTCGTCAGCCGCCCGGTTGGCGTCGAAGAGGAGGCCGATGCGGTGCCGGGCCTCGCGTTCGTCGACCGCCTCGCGCACCCACGGCGTCTCGGCGAGGAGTGTCTGCATGAGCTCCGAGTTCTTTTCGAGCGGGCTCTCGAGTGGATTCTGCCCCGGAGGGGGATTGCGCCACTGCTCGAAGACGGCTGCGATCCGCTCATCAGAACGGGCGATGTGGCCTGCCCAGCTGTTGGCGTAGAGCCGCGTGAACAGGGTCTCGACGCTCTCGTCAGTCGGCTCGGCGATCGACGGCAGGGCGAGGACGGCATACCAGGCCGGATTCGACGCCGCTTGGACGACGAGCGATTGGCTGGCGATCGAGGGGTGATCCTTGACGGTGGCGAGACGATGAAGAGTCACCGTTTTCGAGCCGGGGCCGCGGAGTGCGATCGGCACTGATTCATCGACGAGCACACGCCGGGAGAGGACCGGCAAAAAGGCCTCTTCGCCGTCGGCGGCCCGGCCTGCCGAACCTGTGGCGAGATACCGCAAGGTCTCCGTGCCATCGGCCACGCGCACCCGGAAAACCACCGGCTTCGACTGGCCAGCGGCAAGCTCGAAGGGCTGCTCGGCCGGGGTCTCGAGGAGCGCCTGGCGGGAGTCGCCGGTGCGGGCGTCGAAGAGCTCCAGACGCACCTTTCCCTCGAGCGAGCCGGTGGAGCGGTTGCCGACCTTCACCGGGATCTCGACCACGTCTCCCTCGCGAAGAAACCGGGGCACGACCGGCTCGACCATGAGATCCTTGGCGGCTACCGCGGTGTCGAGGAGCGTGCCGGAGCGGAGGCGCGCATCGTGGGCGAGCGACTTGAACTGCCAGGTGGTGAGCGTGTCGGGGAGGGTGAACTCGATCGTCACGCTGCCATCGTCGTTGCTCGTCAGGGCCGGCAGAAAGAAGGCCGTCTCGATGAGGTTTTTTCGGGGTGGCGGCGGAGCGGCGGCAGGCGCGGCGCCCGCCTCCGGCGGCGGACCTCCCCCTGCTTCCTGGGCGGCAACCTCGAGGCCGAGGGCGACCGGCGCCCCCTTGGCCATCAGCCGGCTCATCCGGGCTGGGGCAGCAGCGTCGGCCATCGACGTCAACGCGTCGGCCATCATCGGCGCCGCCGCGCCGGGAATCGCGCCGCGCATCATCGGCATCATCCCGCGGCGGTTGAAGCCGAAGAACTGCATCGACTGGGGACCGAACGGATCGCGGAACCGGCGGAAGCGATTGTCCACCGGCACCTGCGACACGGACCAGCTGCCCACGATCTGCTGGAGCACTTCGGGCCGATTGCTGAACACCGTCGATACCGGAGAGCTCTCACTGCGGAAGAGTGAGGAGAGGCCGGGGGGCCAGGCGAGGGGAGCGAGGGCATCGAGCGACTGGTCGTAGAGGGTCGCCACGATCTCGGCCGGCACCCCCTTCCCTGCCCCGTCGAGGGCATCGTCGGCGGTCTTCACGCGCGCCCGCCAGACCTCCTTCGCCCCCGGTTCGACGCGGCGCGTGAACCGCTCCCAGGCGATCTCGAGGGTCTTGTTCGTCCAGGGGACGTCGATCACCTGCTCCTTCACATGGAGCCGGCCGTCGCGCACGATCCACGCGCGGAGCGTGAAGCCGCCGCGGTGCTCGTCACCGACCTCGACCCGCACCGGCCACTGCGTCCGCCCCGGCTCGGTCCAGTGGCGCTTGAGGAGCTTGCCGTCGCGGAGGATCTCGACGAGGACGCGGCCCTCGTCGTAGCCGGTGGCGACGAGCGCCTCGAAGGTGCTTCCCGGCGCGGCCTTCGTCGTTGCGGCGGTGAGCATGAGGGGGCGGCGGATCGCGGCAGCCGTGGCCTGGGGGTCGATGACTTCAATCGTGTGGCGGGCCTTCACGTCCGGGGTGCCGTCGGCGCCGCGGACGACAAACTCCGCCCGGTAGATGCCGGGCCCCAGGTTGACCTTCGCCACGGCCTTGCCGGTGACGCCGTCGGTGGTGTCTTCGGCTTTGAAGACCTCCTCGCCACTCTCCCACACTTGAGGATCGTTTGGATCGGGAGTGGGAAACGCGACCGGCATCCGCCCCGGCTTGCCTCCACGCTGCGCCCCGCGTGCGGGGCGACGGACCATGGCGAAGGGTTCGAGGAGGTCCCCGCGGATCGGCCGCTCTGGTTGCACGAGGCGGCGGATCGTGAGCGTGCCAGTGGCCGCGCGTGGCTCGTCGTCGAGCGACCGGGTCGAGACGGTGAGCGTCACTTCGGCTGGCGCGCCATCCGGGCCGGTGGCCTGCCAGGCCTCGGCCCTCACGTCGGCTTGAAGCGGCGCGAAGCCAGCGTGCACGGCCCGGTCGGCGGAGCGCGTCTCGCCCGATGGATCGGTGACGTCGGCGATCACCCGGTAGGTGAACACCGGCAGGCTGTCGATCGGCACGCCCCGATCGGGCTTCGCTGGAAACTCGACGGTGAACTTTCCGTCGGCATCGGTCGTGGCGCTGCCCCGCGCGACCCTGGCTGGGCCGCCGTCAAACGGGATCCAAGGGAAGAACCAGCGGCACCACGGGGGAAAGCGCATCTGCCGCTCGACCCGGTAACGGACCTTGGCGCCGGCCACCGGCAGGCCGGTATAGGTGGTGGCGGTGCCGACGAGCGAAACGGCTTTGTCGAGGACGACGGGGTCACGGGGCGCGGCGAGCTCGACTTTGAACTTCGGCCGCTTGTACTCCTCGACGCGAACCCCGAGGCCACCGCTCGCCCCCTCCCCTTCGGCGACGATGCTCCATTGCCCCGGCAGGGAACCCGAGGGAATGGCGAACTCCCCATGGAACGAGCCGGTGTCATTGGTCTGCTGCATCTGCCGGGAAAGCTCGCGGCCATTGGCGTCGCGGAACGTCACGCTCACCGCGCGGTCGGCGAGCGCCCGGTAGTCGCCCTTCGTCCGATCGGCATGGGCGAGGATCCCCTTGTAGCGGACGATCTGTCCGGGGCGATGGATGCCGCGATCGGCCATGAGGATGAAGCTCGCATGCTGCTGAGGCTGTTCTTGGTGCCAGACCGAGAGTGGATCGGAGGCGATCTCGTGGAGAGCGCCGTCGAGCGTCGCCGCGAACTGAAGGAGTGTCTCTCGCTGCGGCTCGACGGCGAGCTCGTAGAAACCATCGGCGTCGGTCGTCGTCTTGCCGGCCGGCTCGAACGGCGCGGGGTTGCCGGCCTGAGCGCGAACGAAGGCCTGAACCGTCGCGCCGGCCAAGGGCACGCCGCTGGCGCTGTCGACGACATGACCGGCAAGCGGGCCGCCGCCGCCGGGGAAGACGTTCGTACGCTGCACCACCGCCAGGCGCGTCACCCAGACGAGCGTCGTGGCAACGACGTTGTCGTCGGGGCCGAAGTCGTCGTCGGCGCTGGCGAGCACCCAATACGCGCCGGGAGCGAGATCCTCCGGGGCGTTGATGTCGTGGGTGTTGTCGCGGAGGTTGTCCGTGGCGGGGAGGTCGACGGCGAAGGCCTTGAGGGGCTTCGCGGCGACGAGCTTCGCCCGATCGCCGTCGTCGAGCCACTGCCACTGCGGCTTGCCGGCGCGGAGGCGGGCGAGCCAATCGGCCTTCACGATCCGGAGGTGGATCTTCGCGAGGTTTTTGTACCGAGCCCGGATCGCCGGCCAGGGAGCGGTCCAGGTGCGCTCTGTGAACAGCTCGAGCGCCTTGCCGTCGATCTCAGCGACGAGATTCCTGCAGAGCTTGCCCCCGGCAGACTCAGGATGGGACGCAGCCCCGGCAGCCGCGATTCGCCGGGCCTTCACCACCGCGTCATCATCTTCCGAGAGGCGCACGACACCCGCCAGCCGGTGGCGGACCATCGCCGCGACCTCGTTCTCGCCGCAGTCTTTGAGCAACGCCTCGAGCGCCGCGGCTGTTTGGTCGCGCCGGTCGGCGTCGCCGCCGGGGGAGATCGCCGTGGCGCTGGCCCGCTCGATCCGATCGAGGTCGGCGGCCAACAGCGCCGTGCGATCGGCGTCGCCGGCGTGGGCCTCGAGGAGGCGACGGTAGAGCGTCATCTCGCCGAGGAGCGGCGAATCGGCGTCGGTTGTGGCCTCCTCCGGCTTCCACGCGAGAAACGCTTCCCTCGTGCCGAGGGCTGGTGAATCGATTTCAAACTCAAAGACATCCTCCGGATCGGCAAGTCCCCGCACGCCCGACGCAGCGAAGCCGAGGGCGTCGTGCACGACGACATCCCACACCGTTGGCCGCCAGGCGTCGGACATCGCCCCCTTCTCGAGGAGCTGGTTCCATTCGCCGACCGGCAGCGACTGGAGCCGCTCGGCCGGCTCGAGCGCGGCGGTGAACCGGCGGCGGACCTCAGCGACAACGCGCGGCAGATCCCAGGAGGCGATTCCGGCAAGGCCATCGACCGCCTTCCCCTCTTCGTTGACACCGCCGGAGGCTCCTTGGGTCCGCTGCGCGAAGCGCCACTGATTGTTCTGGAAGAAGCTCCAGGTCCAATTGGCGAGGATCGCTTCGAGGACCGGCTTGACCTCGTCGGGGGCTTTTTGAAGCGCCGCTTCGAGGCGGACAAGCCGCTCGGGGTCTTCCGGGGGGCGGTCGCCGGTGTCGGCGTGAACGCGCGTGGCGATCGCCCGTGCCGCTTCGTCCCAGGCCTTGGCAGCGATCGCGGCCTGCTCGATCCCGGCAAGCGCTTGAAGCGCCGATTTTGGTTTCCCCTCGTCGAGGGACCGTTGCACCGTCACCCACTGCCCTTCGCGGGCCCGATCGGGTCCTGTTGGCTCGGCGGAGCGTCCGGGGGGATTCATGACGTGGATTCCACCGAGGAACACAACAAGCCCGGCGAGAACCGGGGCGACACGTGGCAAGCGGGGCACGGCAACTGGCTCCGTGGGGGGAGGCGATTTTTCAGGGGCGGGGCAGATTGGCGCCGCGGCAAAGCGCGACGGCGGCAACGGCTGGCCATGGAATGCCCCGGGGGAATACGCGGCCGGGGGACATCCGTCACACACAATCGGCCGCAGCGGGAAAGTGTACGCGCGGCGGGGCTTTGCCGTCGCGGGAGGCCTGAGGCGATTGAGCTGCTCACAGCAAACGGCCTGCTATCGGCCCAGGATGAGATCGATCCCGGAAAAGATCCCCTCCATCGGTCGCTTCGGAACTTTCCCGACTCGCTCGCTGAGTTGTCGCTTGTCGATCGTCACCAGTTGCGTGACATTGGCGACGGAATCGCGATCGAGTCCGGTCTGCTTGGCCTTGAGCAAGACGTTGCCAGGGGCGATGGACCAGCGAAGATTGCTCGTCAAGATGACACAGACGACCGTGGCGATCTGGCTGCGGTTGAGCGCGTCAGACTGGAGGACAACTACCGGCCGACGGTATCCCGGGCTCGAGCCGATCGGCTCAGCGAGATCAGCCCACCAGACTTCGCCTTGCGCAACGATCATTCAGCGCAACGATCATTCAGGGCGATCACCATTCGTTGCGACGAGCCGCTTGCTTCGCGGCCGCACGGAGAAACGTGTCGTCTTCGCTTCCGGCTTCGCGGACGGCTTGATCCATCAGCGCCGTGACCCGGTCATCGTCATGACGGGCGACGAACTCGGCGATGGCCCGGGCGTAGAGTTGGCTGCGAGACGTCTGCAGGCGCGATGCCAATCGTTCCGCGTCCGCGAACACGTCGTCAGGGATCGAGACGGCTGTTTTCATACCGAAAGTATAACCTTCAGGTCGTCGCGATTCAAGGACTGCGAAACGATCCGTTGCGTCCCGCACAGCTTCCTGGCCCTCCACATCGTGGGCGCTTTCGGGATTCGCTCAAGCGTCCGGGTCGGCCGCTGGTTCCTCGCCGAGGAGTGTCTCGAGCGATCGCTTGGGATTGCTCAAGAAGCGCCGCGTGACCTGATAGTGATCGGTGTCGGTGTAGGCCACGTCGCGAATCCCCTGCCGGTCGAGCAGATGGATGCGGGCGTCGGGGTAGGCCATGATGATCGGCGAGTGGGTGGCGATCACGAACTGGCAGCCTCGGCGAATGGAGTCGTGCATGAGCACGAGAAACTCGACCTGTCGCGTGGGCGACAGCGCCGCCTCAGGTTCGTCCAGCAAGTAGAGCCCGTTGTCCCGGAATCGATTCTTGAACAGCGAGAAGAACGACTCCCCGTGCGACTGCTCATGGAGCGACCTGCCGCCGTAGCCGTCGATGATCGGCGGGCCACCCGGCCCCTGATCGAGCCGCTCGATCTCGGTCGCCACGTTGTAGAAGCTCTCGGCCCGGAGGAAGTAACTGTCGCGGGGCCGCGTCAGCGCCTTTGCCAGTCGGACGCATTCGCCGAGCGGGGAGTGGGTCGCCCGGGTAGCGAAGGTGAAGTTCACGCTCCCCCCTTCGGCGTTGAGCCCGGAGGCGACGGCGATCGCCTCGAGCAGCGTCGACTTGCCGGCGCCGTTCTCACCGACGAGGAACGTGACCTGCGGATGGAACGGCAGCACGCTCAAGGCCCGGACAGCCGGGAGGTTGAAAGGATACCGCTCGGTGTCAGCGATCCGATCGCGGAGCACCTCGAGGTGCAGCAGGTACGGCCCAGGGGTGCTTTTTCGCCGCAACGTGAGTTCCGGGAGGGGTGATGCCGGCGGCAGGGGATAGGATGTCCTGGCAAACCATTGAAGAAGGGCTGTCGATGCCAGAGAGCAATTGGCCGGCGTGGTGGAACTTTGAGCTTGAGTTGTGCGCTCACCTGCAGGACAGGATGATAGACCGAGGATTTTCGGAAGCCGATCTTCGCTTAATGATGGAAGACGCCGATGGTCTTCGGGTCGGTTCAAGGGTCGGAAGGTGGGTCATCGCGACGACGCATCTCGGCGATGCCTGGGAGGTGGTGGTGGAGCCGGATGAGGTCGATCAGGTGATCGTCGTGATCACAGCCTACAAGGAGGCGTCAACGTGAAGCGAGTCTCACTCAAAGTGACGTATCGGCGCGGCCGGCCGATTGCGGCCTACCTGCAACTGCCGCGACAGCAGGGCGACTCGGTGGCATCGACCCAGCGGATCGACGATGTGCTGCTTGTCGATCGCTCGGCTGACGGGCGACCGATCGGCGTCGAGATCACCGATCCATCGCAGTTCGATCCAGAACTTTTTGCGAACCTACTCCGGTCGCTCGGCCAGCCGGAGATCGATCGCGAAGAACTTCTGCCGCTTGCGGCAGCCTGATCCCCAGTGTGGCCCGGCCCGCCTCACGCCGCGTCAAAAAGGCCCTTGAGATAGCCGGCGGCAAACAGCCTGCCGAGCATTTCGTAGCCCGGCGTCTCGTTGCTCTCCCCCGCCATGCTCGGGGCGTGGTCGGGGCGGACGGTGCCTGAGTAGCCGATGCGCTTCAGGGCCCGGATCACTTCCGGCATGTCGATTTCGCCGTCGTCGTGCCAGGTCTCTACGAAATCGTCAGCCGTGCCGCGGACGTTGCGGGCGTGAACGAAAGCGATCTTCTCGCCGAGGGCTTCGATCCCGGCGATCACATCCTCCCCGGCCGGATGGAGCGAGCCGACGCAGTAGCAGATGGCATTGGCCCGCGACGGGACGAGATCAGCCGCTCGCAGCAGCGCGGCGTTGGTATGCATGATCCGCGGCTGACCGGCAAACTCGTCGAGCGGCGGATCGTCGGGATGGAGCGCGAGCCGGATCCCGCACGCCTCCGCCACCGGCACGACTTCGTCGAGGAAGCGGTGGAGATGCTCCCAGAGCTTTTCGAGGGGAGTCCGCACCGAGGGGAGGCCATCGGCATCGGTGACCGTCGGCCGGGAGGAGGCGCCGATGTCGGCGAGCCGGAAGGCGGTCGCCTTTGCGCCACCACGGGCCGGGGCGACGGCGCTCGTCCGCTGCCAATCTTCGTCGGGCATCCAGTTGTAACAGAGCACCTCCATACCATTGTCAGCCATGTGGCGGAGGAGTGTCTTGATCCCGGCCACCTGCTCGTCGCGGTTGGGAAGGCCATGGACGAGGGCGAGGTGGGGGAGCTTCCGTTCGACATGCGTGCAGCGCATCCCGAAGGAGGCGATCCGCCGGCAGGTGGCGGCAAGCGCCGCCGGGTCGAGCCCCGGATAGGGGATGACGATGTCGGTGACGCCAACCTGCGCGGCCCACTCGAGGTGCCGGTCGGTGAGTGGATTGACGACCATCGAAAGACGCATCGACGCTGACTCCGGCATCGAGTCACTCCTGGTTGGCTATCGCCTCGGCGAGGCGGCGGACGCTCCATGGCGCCGAGCCCTCTGCCTTGTTGTTGATCGTCACGAGCACCGTGCGGCCCGACCGCGCCTCGGTGCGGACGAGCCGGGCG
>Ga0208249_1000626_pt1 | contig 11574 bp, 8 predicted proteins | sample CryBogmetaGMA1M_FD_184546 | JGI IMG/M metagenome (GOLD analysis project Ga0208249, IMG submission 184546) | Freshwater microbial communities from Crystal Bog, Wisconsin, USA - MA1M (SPAdes) | ecosystem: Environmental > Aquatic > Freshwater > Lake | place: Crystal Bog, Wisconsin, USA | collected...
CAGCCGTCGCCGGGAAACGACAGCCGGATTATAGGCCGCCCGCCGACTCTTGGCCGCAGCTGAAAAACCCCGCGAAGCGAGGTGCCGGCGGATGGCGGAACCGTCGGGTCACGGCGGTCCGCGACCGTCAGGAGGTGGCCGCGGCTCGGGCGCCGTCGGTCGCATACCGCCGGCAGTGCTCGAGGTAGGCCCGCTCGTGCGTGGCGAGCAGATCGACCACGCTCGCCCAGAGCCACGAGGGCGCGTCGAGCGTGCGGCAGCGGTGGCCACTGAGCTCGTCCTGCCACTGCTTTCGCGTGGCCTCGTCCATCTGCCGGGCGTGGGCCTTGCCCACCACCATCGCCAGAAATCGCGACAGCCGCATCGCCTCCTCGCAGGTGAGGTCGGCCACGTCGAACTTGAGATCCTGCGGCAACAGCTCCCGCACGAACACGGGACGATCGAGCACCTTCGCGGCCAGCATCCGGTCGCCGAGGGCCGGCGACAGGTGCCACGCCCCCGACACCACGCGCGCGGCATGGTCCTCGGGCATCTCGGCCTCGGCGGTGTGGGGCGCCAGCGCAGGCACCGCCTCCTTGACGTCGATGAGGCACAGCTCCCCCTTCTTCCCGCCGACCGACACGAGCACGGCGTAGCGCAGCAGCCCGAGCGAGCTGCAGCCCTTCACCCAATAGGCCGCGTCGACCACCTGGATCTCGGCATCGTCGTCGCGCGACCGCAGCCCGGTGACGAGCCGGCGGGCCGCGTCGGTGGCGAACAGGGCGACGATCGCGTCGCGCTCCTCGACGGCGAGCGGCCAGAAGGTCTTGCCCAGCGGAATGGCGGGCGTCGTGTCTTCGATCCGTTCCTTCGCAAGATCCTTCCAGGTCCGCTTCATGGCGGTCTTCATGGCGGCCTGCACCACCTCGGGCCACTGCTCGTCGGCGTCGGCCGGGGGCGCGAAGCTCTGCTCGTAGCCCTCGATGAGCTGCTCCATCATGCGGGCGGTGGTCACGCCCGGCAGGTCGGAGCCGCGGGCGGCGCTGGCCATGGAAAGCCCGAGGCGGATGAGGTCGTGGGCCGGATTGCCGACGACGGTCTGGTCGAGGTCGCGGATCTGGATCGCGATCGTGCCCTTGGCGCTCGCGATCGGCCCGATGTTGCCGGCGTGGCAGTCGCCGCAGATCCAGATCGCGGGGCCCGCCGGCACGGCCTGGCCGACGGTGCTCCCGAGCCACTCGTAGAAGTTCTTCGTGTTGCCCCGGACGTAGGCGTGGGCGGAGCGGGCCATCTTCAGCTGCCGGCGCCGGTCGAGGGCCGCCGACCGCTCGGCGGGAGCGGGAACTCCGTCCTTCTCTGCCGGCATGACATCGTGCCTCTGGGGTCTCGTCGCGCGCCGACCGCATCGTGGCACCGGCGATCGCCCGGTGCAAGCCGCGCCGGGGCCCGGGGGCCCGGGATCGGATGGCCGGCCACCTATGACACACCCCTCGATCCGACCGGGCGAACCCCCCGGCCCCCTGCTGCGTACAACGGGGGAACGCATCAAGAACGGCACGTCCACCACGGCGTGTCGGGCATGCCTCGTCGGCGTGCTGCAACCGGGCCACTGCAAGGCGAACGGTGCTTCCGGAGTCACCACGGTGACCCCGGGATGTGCGCGGGGGGCGACCCCCGCGAAGAAAGTGTTGCAGCGATCCGAGCGGCCCGGCGGCCGAGCGGGCCGGTTCTCGATGCGCCTCGCTGAGGAGAACGCGCATGAGCCATGCCCGCACGATGACGCTCCATCCCTACCTGCTCGACGGCACCTGCTGGGTCTTCGACGACGCACGAACCGGCCTCAAGGCCGAGGCGTTCGTCGCCGGGATGACCGAGATGATCAGCCGCGTGGTCGGCCTCAAGGGGCTGCCCGACGCCGACCGCGGTTTCGCGATGACCTTTTCGGATCAGCCCTTCCCGGGCCACGACGCCGAGCTCACGTGGGTGCGGCCCGACCCCGCGGACGGCAACTGGTACGAGGGATCGATCCTCGGACTGCACATGGAGGGCTGGCTGTGCCCGGCGCTCCTGCTCTACTTCCAGGATCCGCCGCGGCGGATCTTCGTCCGCTGCGACCCGCTGCCGGCGGGCGTCGACCCCATCTGGAACCCGCCGCCGGGCGAGACGGGCCGTCGCTTCGTCGAGGCGCCGCGGCCGGAGGGCCGCTGAACCGGCGGGCACCGGGACACGCGCCATGGGCACCACCGGAGATGCATCGCTGCGCGAGCACACCGGCGCGATCCGGCACCTCGACGCCGCCCGCGCCCGACAGCTCGTCGACCTCTTCGCGCGGCCGGTCGCGGTGGACGGCCACGTGGTGTTGATCGACCCCGACGACTCGATCGCGGCGGCGACCGCAGGAGAGCTCACGATCGCGCGAGTGGCCGACGACGGTCCGCCGACCGTCGTCGGCCACTACAAGACCCACCTCTACCTCCACGAGCTGCTTCGACTACCGCTCTCCGTCGCGCGGGAACTGGCCCGCCACCACGGCCACCTCTATCTCGACAAGCTCACGCATCTCACCGAGGCGGTCGCGACGGAGCTCGCCGGCCACGAGCGCGGGGGCCTGTCGCTCAACAACCTTCCGAGGCTCTCGGCGGGTGCGGCGCGGGCGCTCGGCAGGCACGGCGGCGAACTGTCGCTCAACCGCATGACGCGGCTCCGCGCGGCGGTCGCGGTGGGGCTCGCCGCGCACTCCCACCCGCTCTACCTCTGCGGCCTCGAGCGGCTGTCGTCCGCCGCCGCGGCGGCCCTCGCCCTGCACCGCGGCGACCTGTACCTCGACGCCCTCGCGACGCTCTCCGGCAGTGCGGCGCGACACCTCGCCCGACACGCGGGCAAGCTCCATCTGCACGGGCTCGTATGTCTGTCGGACGCGGTGGCCGAGGCGTTCGGCCACCGCCGGGGATTCCTCTGCCTCAAACACGTGCGGCGGCTCACACCCCACCACATCGAGTGCCTCGCGGCGCACAAGGGCGAGCTGCACCTCTACGCGGTCGACATCGACGACACCGTCGCCGTGAGCCTCGGCCGTCACACGGGATCCCTGTCGGTGAGGCTCCCGGCCGACGTGCCGCTCCACCGCCTCGCCGCCATCGTGCAGCACCGCGGCCCGGTGGAGCTCTCCGGCATCCGCTCCCTCGACGAGCCCCGCGCGGGCGTGCTCGCCGCGCAACCGGGCCCGCAGGGCATCGCGGGGCTCTCGGGCATGTTCCTCGGAGACGTCAAGACGCTCACCCCCGCCGTGGCGGCGATCCTCGCCACGCACCGGGCCGGAGGCCTCGCGCTGAATGGCCTGTCGACGCTGACGGAGGACATCGCCCGCGAACTCGTGAAGCACCCCATGCTCGCGCTCGACCGCATCGAGAGCCTGACCGACCGCGTCGCCGCGATCCTGGCGACGCACACGGGCGCGACGCTCTCGCTGCGCGGGCTGCGGCATGTGACGGCGGCCGCCCTGACGAAGCTGCGTGCCAATCCCGCGATCGAGCTGCCGCGACGCCTCCTCGAGCCGCCGTCGCGGCCCACGGCTGCGGCGCGGCGGCCGAGCCGCGCCCAGCTGAGCGCCGCCATCGCCGTGATCGCCCGCCGCGGCGAGGAGGCGCTGGGCCGCCGGCCGCCCCATCCCGACCGTCCCGCGTAGCGGCGGCGGCCGCCGGTCGTGCCGGATGCGCCGCCGGGGTGGTCCGCGATCCGGGGCTCTGGGGCCAACGGGCAAGGTGTGCCGATAAAAAAGGATGGTTCGGTCCGTGGATCCGCCCCCTCTCGCGCCGGCAGGCACGGCATCGCCCTGATGGCCATCGACACGCAGACCCTTCACGATCGGTCCGTCGTGGCCGTGGAGCCGGTCGTGACGGCCGACCAGCGGCGGCGGTTCGTGCACCTGCCGTGGGACCTCTACCGCGACGATCCGCGCTGGATCCCGCCGCTGCGCGCCAACCTCGCGCGGATGCTCAACCACGTGCGGAGCCCGTTCTACGCCGACGCCGAGATCCGCGCGTTCCTCGCCACCCGCGGCGGCCGCGACGTGGGCCGGATCGCCGCGATCGTGAACCACGGCCACAACCGCCGGTTCGCCGAACGCCGCGGGTTCTTCGGGTTCTTCGAGTGCGAGGACCGCGACGAGACCGCCGCGGCCCTCTTCACCGCGGCCGAGACGTGGCTCGCCTCGCAGGGCATGACGGCCATGCGCGGGCCGGCCAACCCGTCGATGAACCACGAGTGCGGCCTGCTCGTGGACGGCTTCGACGAGTCGCCCACGTTCATGAACACCTACAACCCGCCGTGGTACGCGGGCCTGCTCGACCGCTGCGGCTTCCGCCGCGCCCACGACCTCTACGCGTTCTCCGGGAGCATCGACTCGCTGGCGGAGGTCGTCGAGCGGATCGCGCCGATCACCGAGGCGTGCCGCCGGCGGCACGGCGTCGTGCTGCGGCCGTTCCGCCTGGCGTCGTTCCGCAGCGAGGTGCGGCTCTTCCTCGACATCTTCAACCGCTCGTTCGCGAAGCTCTGGGGCTTCGTGCCGATGGCGGAGGCGGAGATCGCCGACATGGCGAGCGACCTGCGGCTCCTGCTCGTGCCGGAGCTCACGGCGATCGCCGAGATGGACGGCACGGCGGTCGGGGCCGTGTTCGCCCTGCCTGACTACAACCCGCGGATCAAGGCGATCGACGGGCGTCTGTTTCCGCTCGGGTTCCTGCGGCTGCTCTGGAACAAGCGGGCGATCCCGCGGGTCCGCGTGATCAGCGCGAACGTGGTGCCGGAGTACCAGACCTTCGGCCTCGGCCTCGTCCTCCTCACGTCGCTCCTCCCCGCGGCCCGCCGCCGCGGCGTGCGGGAGGTCGAGTTCTCGTGGGTCCACGAGAGCAACCATCTCTCGTACGGCGTGCTCGACCGCATCGGGATGCGGATCACGAAGACCTATCGGATGTACGATCGGGACATCCCGTCGGCCGGCTGACGCCCCGCGGCGGGGCCGCCACGCGCGTCGCCCGACCGGTCACCATGCCCGCGAAGAACCTCCACGACGATGTCGCCGACCGCAGCCGCGGACTTGCCGCCGGCATCGGCCTGCTGATCGCCGCCGCGTGGGCCACGCTCGCCGCCGGGCTGGTGCTGCCGATCATGACCACCACCAAGGAGTTCTGGTGGTTCGAGATCGACCGCACGACGTGGTCGCTCGTCGGCGGCATCGCCACGCTCTTCACCGACGGTCACGCGCTCCTCGCGGTCGTCGTGGCCACGTTCACGGTGATCGTGCCCGTCGTGAAGCTCGCGATCGTGACGCTGCTCTGGAACGGCGGGCTGCCCGACACCGCCGGCCGGACGTGGCTCGGCGTGCTCTCGGTGATCTCCAAGTGGTCGATGCTCGACGTGTTCGTCGTGGGGGTCGTGATCGTCGTCTCGAAGCTCTCGTCGCTCGCCGACGCGCAGGCCCGCGAGGGGCTCTTCGTGTTCGCCGCGCACGTGCTCCTCTCGATGATCGTCACGAAGCTCCTCCATGCCCTCGACGCCCGCCGCCTCGCGGCGGCCTGAGGGGCGGCCGTCGCCGTGGCCCGCGCGAGCCTCGGCGCCGCCGCCCCGCCCCGCGCCGAACCGTTGGAAACCCGTCCCTGAACGGCTATCCTTGCCGGGTCGTGCCCGTTCCGACCCCTCCCCGGAAGCCACCGCGCCGATGTCCACCGCGACCGTCCCCGCCGCCGTCGATCCCTGGTTCCAGGACCGCTTCGCCGAGCGCATCGGCGGGGCGAAGTTCGGCAAGGGCACCGAGATCTACAAGTTCGAACTCATCAAGCGGGCCAAGCGGAAGGCCCTCGCCGACCATCCCGAGCGGCGGATGCTCGACTTCGGGATCGGCGAGAACGACGAGATGGCCCCGGCGAGCGTGCGCGCCGTGATGAAGCGGGAGGTCGATCGCCCGGAGAACCGCGGCTACGCCGACAACGGCATCGCCGCGTTCAAGGAGGCCGCCGCCGCCTTCATGCGGCGCGAGTTCGGCGTGTCGCTCGACCCCGTCACCGAGGTGAACCACTGCATCGGCTCGAAGACGGCCTACGCGATGCTGCCCGCCGCCTTCATCGACCCGGGCGACGTCACGCTCATGACCGTGCCGGGCTACCCCGTGGCCGGCACCGCCACGCGGTGGTTCGGCGGCGTCGTCCACCGGCTGCCGCTCGTGCCAGAGCACGACTTCTTTCCCGATCTCGACGGCATCCCCGCCGACGTGCTCGCGAAGACGAAGCTCCTCGTGCTCTGCTACCCCAACAGCCCCACGGGCAGGACCGCCACCCGCGAGTTCTACAAGCGGGTGATCGACTTCGCCCACCGGCACCGGGTGGTCGTGGTTCAGGATGCGGCCCACATCATGCTCTCCTACGACGACGAGCCCCTTTCGTTCCTGTCGGTGGACGGCGCGAAGGAGGTGGGCGTGGAGGTCCACTCGATGTCGAAGGGCTTCCACATGATCGGGTGGCGCATCGGCTGGGTGTGCGGCCACGAGCGGATCGTGCGGGCCTTCGCCGACGTGAAGGACAACTGCGACTCGGGCCAGTTCATGGCGATCCAGAAGGCGGCCGCCGCGGCCCTCGCCGACCCGGAGATTCCGCGGATGGTGCGGGAGAAATACCGCCGCCGGCTCGAGAAGCTCGTGGGCGTGCTACGGGCCTCGGGTTTCGAGTGCGAGATGCCCGGCGGCACCTACTTCCTCTACACGCCGAGCCCGAAGGGGGCCGGCGACCGCGTCTTCGCCACCGCGCAGGACGCCAGCCAGTTCCTCATCGGCGAGCTCTCGATCTCGACGGTGCCCTGGGACGACTGCGGCGCGTACCTGCGGTTCTCCGTCACGTACGAGGCCGACGACGAGACCGCCGAGGACGATCTCATGGCCGAGCTGCACGCCCGCCTGCAACGGGCCAGGCTGAAGTTCTGATCGCCCCGCGGCCGGCGTCGTGACCGCCCTTGTTCCACCGTCCATCCCCGCTCCGAGGATCACCCGCGATGCTTCGCCCGTTCACGAACTGCCTCGTCGCCCTGCTCTGCGGTCTCGTCCTCGTGGCCCCGCTCGCCGGCTGTGGTGGCGGCAAGAAGAAGAAGGGGGCGATGACGATCGCCGAGCGGCTCAAGAAGGCCCGCGCCGACGGCACGCCCGGCGGCCCCACCCGCGAGCTCACCAAGGTCGCGCGGATGCAGGTCAAGTCGGGTGACAAGGCCGGCGCCGTGAAGACGCTCGAGGAGGCCCGCAAGACCGTCGCCGCCGACGCCGACGCGATCATCTTCGCGCCGCGGCTGGTGGAGATCGCCGAGGTCTACGGCGAGCTCGGCGAGAAGAAGCCGGGCCGCGAGGCGGCCGACAAGGCCGTGGCCATGACCGAGTCGATGGGCGACGCCGTGGCCCGCGTGGAGGTGCTCTCGAAGGCCGGCACCGTCTACGGCAGCCGGCTGGGCGACGCGGGCAAGGCGCGGCAGAGCCTCGGCAAGGCGGCCGAGATCGCCAACGGCGAGGGCGTCTCCGACCGCTTCCGGCCGCAGGCGCTCGCGGCGGTCGCGCTGGGCTACGCCAACGCCAACCTCGCCAACGAGGCCAAGGCGGTCATCGCGAAGCTCGAGGAGATGGCCGGCGCGATCGAGGAGCTCCGCCCCAAGGCCGAGGCCCTCGCCGCCGCGGCCAACGTCCACGCCCGGTCCGGCGACAAGGAGAAGGCGGCCACACTGCTGGCCGACGCCGCCAAGGCCGCCAAGTCGATCGACGGGGCCGCCAACAAGACCTACGCGCTCATCGCCGTCGCCAACGCGATGGTCGCGGCCGGCGACACGAAGGGCGCGACGAGCCTCGCGGCCGAGGCGGAGAAGATGTCGGCCAAGATCGCCGACCCCGAGCAGCAGAAGGAAGCCCTGCAGGACGTGCGGGCGCTGCAGGCGTCGGTGGGCAAGGGCTGACGCGATTCAGCGACCGCGGGTCACGACCGCGAGCGCCTCGAGGGCCCGTTTCCGCGCCTCGGCGTGGTCGACGATCGGCTCGGGCAGGGAGGCGACATCGCCCACCCAGCGCCGCACGTAGGCGCCGTCGGGATCGAACTTCGCCTGCTGGCTCGTGGGATTGAAGATCCGGAAATACGGGGCGGCGTCGGCGCCGCAGCCGGCGGCCCACTGCCAGCCGAGCGTGTTGGCGGCGAGGTCGGCGTCGACGAGCGTGTCCCAGAACCAGCGCGCCCCCTCGAGCCACGAGATCCGCAGGTCCTTCACGAGGAAGCTCGCGACGATCATCCGCACGCGGTTGTGCATCGAGCCCGTCGCCCAGAGCTGGCGCATCCCGGCATCGACGATCGGGAACCCGGTGCGGCCGCGCTGCCAGGCCTGCAGGCCCACGGGATCGCTCACCCACGGGAACCGGGCGTAGTCGGCCCGCAGCGGGGCCTCGGCCGTGTGCGGAAAGTGGTGGAGCAGGTGATGGGCGAACTCCCGCCAGCCGATTTCGCGGAGATACGCCTCGGCGCCGCCGCGTTGGAGCCTGGCCACGGGCGTGCCGCCGACGGCGGCGCGGACGGCGTGCCAGATGCGTCGCGGCGAGATCTCGCCGAAGTGGAGGTGCGGGGAGAGGCTGCTCGTGCCGTCGATGTCGGGCCGGTCGCGGTCGGCCGCGTAGGCCTCGACCGCCGCACCGAGAAACCGCTCGAGCCGCCGCGCGGCCCCGGCCTCGCCGGGCGTCCAGGTGGCCCGCATCGTTCCCGCCCAGTCGATCGCCGGCAGGAGACCGAGCGACTCGGCCGTGAGACCCGCGGGCATGCGGGCGGCCGGCGCGAGCCGCGGGGGCGCCGCCTGCGGCTCTCCGGGCTCGTCGAGCGCGAGCAACGCCCGCCAGAACGGCGTGAACACCTGATAGGGATTCCCCTGCTTCGTCGCCACCCGCGCGGGCTCGAAGAGCAGACCGCCGTTGAAGCTCTCCGCGCCGAGCCCGTCGTCACGGAGCGCCTTCTTGATCGCGGTGTCGCGGGCGATGACGGCCGGCTCGTGGCGGCGGTTCCACGCGACGTGCGTCGCGCCGCACTCCCGCGCGAGCGACCGCAGCGCCTCGAGCGACGGTCCGCGACGGATGACGAGCGGCGCCCCGGCCTTCGCGAGCGCTGCCGAGAGCGCGACGAGCGAGTGGTGCAGCCACCACCGCGACGCGGCCCCCGGCTCCCACGGCCGCTCCTCCTCCGGCGCCCAGATGAACACCGGCACGACCGCCCCGCGGGCAGCCGCCGCGAGGAGCGCCGGCTGGTCGTCGAGCCGGAGGTCGTGCCGGAACCAGACGATCGTGGGACCGCTCATGGCGCCATCCTAACAGGGCGTGGCCGTCGTGCACCGCCGCACGATGCGGCGGCCATCGACCCGGGAACCCCTGGGCGTTCCCTGCGGTCGATCACGTGGACGCAGGCCCTGGAAGGCTTTCTTCACCGACGGCGAGCGCCGCGTGGAGGACCTCGACCGGGTGCACCGCCGTTCGGCCGGTGCCGTCGCGGATCTGGTGGCGGCAGCTCGTGCCCGGCGCGGCGATCACCGTCTCCGCGGCGGCCGACCGCACGAACGGGAAGAGCATGAGCTCACCGATCCGCATCGAGACGTCGTAGTGGTCGCGGCCGTAGCCGAACGCACCGGCCATGCCGCAGCAGCCGGCGCGAATCACCTCCACGGTGAAGTGGCGGGGCAGGGCGAGGATCGCGACGGTGTCAGCCACGTCGGCGAGCGCCTTCTGATGGCAGTGGGCGTGGAGGGCGATCCGCCTGGGCTCGGCCGTGAACGCGTCGGCCGTGATCCGGCCCGCGCGGGCCTCGCGGGCGAGGAACTCGTCGATCGTGAACGTCCGCGAGGCCAGCCGCCGCGCGGCCGCGGCCAAGGACGCGGGTACGAGGTCGGGAACCTCGTCGCGGAAGGTGAGGATCGCCGACGGCTCGATGCCGACGAGCGGCGCGTCGTCGGTCACCACGCCGTCGAGCAGCGACACGTTCGCGGTGGCGAGGTCGCGGGCCTCGCGCACGAGCCCGAGCGAGAGCTGGGCGCGGCCGCTGTCGCCGTGCGGCGGCACCACGACGACATAGCCGAGCGCCTCGAGGAGCTCGACCGCCCGGATGCCCACGGTCGCATCGAGCGTGTCGGTGAACTCATCGCAGAAGAGGTGCACGATGCGGTCGCCGGCCCCGCGCCGTGGCGGTCGCCGCCGCAGCCATGCCGAGAGCCTGGTCGATGGGAGGGTGGGCAGCGATCGCCCGGCCGCGACGCCGGCGACCCGCTTCACGAGATGCGAGATCCCGGGGGTGGTGGCGAGCAGGTTCCAGGCCCACGGCGCGGCCGCCGCGCGCCGCAGCGAGCCGGCGACGTCCGCCAGGAGCCGCGTCCGCCACGGCACGCCGTGCGCGTCGTGCCAGTGCTGCTGCCACTCGGCCTTGAGCCTGGCCATGTCGACGTTCGACGGGCACTCGGTCTTGCAGGCCTTGCACGACAGGCAGAGGTCCATCGCGGCCGCCACCTCCGGCCGGCTCCACGGATCGGCCTCCGCGGGCGGCCCCGCGAGCGCCTGTCGCAGCACGTTGGCCCGGGCGCGGGTGGTGTGGGTCTCGTCGCGGGTCGCCATGTAGCTCGGGCACATCGTGCCGCCGGCGAGGTGCGAGGAGCGGCACTGGCCCACGCCCGTGCACTTCTCCGCCGCCCGCAGCACGCCGCCGGTGTCGGCGAACCGGAAGAACGTGCCGTGGCGCGGCTCGGGCTCACCGGGCACGATCCGCAGGCTCTCGTCCATCGGCGGCGCGTCGACGATCTTGCCCGGATTGAGGATGCCGTCGGGATCGAACGCCCGCTTCACCCGCACGAAGAGCGCGTAGCACGCGTCGCCCACCATCGACCGCACGAACTCACCGCGGAGCCGGCCGTCGCCGTGCTCGCCCGACAGCGAGCCGCGGTAGCGCTTCACGAGCGCGGCCACGTCGGTGGCCACGGCACGGAACATCGTCAGGCCCGACCGGGTGTGCAGGTCGAAGAGCGGCCGCAGGTGCAGCTCCCCGGCGCCCGCGTGGGCGTAGTGGACGCAGTCGATGCCGTACTTCTCCGCGAGGAGGCGGTCGAACTCCGCGACGTAGGCGGGCAGGTCGGCGACGGCGACGGCCGTGTCTTCCACCACCTCCCGGGGCTTGGCGTCGCCGGGCAGGTTGTTGACGAGCCCCTGCCCGGCCCGCCGCAGGGCCCAGACCTTCTCCCCCTCGGCGCCGAAGAGCACGGGACAGGCGTAGCCGATCCCCGCCGCCCGCAGGTCGGCCGCGATCGCGGCGAGGAGCGACTCGAGCGTCGGGCGATCCTCATGCCGCAGCTCCACCACGAGCACCGCGGCAGGATCGCCCACGACGAAGTCGCGGTTGCGGGCATGCTCGGCGTTCGCCTTCGTGCACGCGAGGATCTTGTCGTCGATGAGCTCGCACGCCGTGGGCCGATGCCGCATGGCGACGACCGCCCCGCGCAGGGCCTCGTCCACGCTCCCGCAGTGCACGACGAGGAGCGCCCCCGGGGGCGCTCCTCGTCGTGCAC
>Ga0208249_1000627_pt1 | contig 11568 bp, 10 predicted proteins | sample CryBogmetaGMA1M_FD_184546 | JGI IMG/M metagenome (GOLD analysis project Ga0208249, IMG submission 184546) | Freshwater microbial communities from Crystal Bog, Wisconsin, USA - MA1M (SPAdes) | ecosystem: Environmental > Aquatic > Freshwater > Lake | place: Crystal Bog, Wisconsin, USA | collected...
TCAGAGGCGTAGGAGATGTTGGCGCGATAGGTCGCCATGGACGCCGGATGATGCAGATCTGTCATCCCTGCCATCATATGCAGCCGCTTAACACCCGTGGCTTCCGCATAGCGCAAAGCTGTCTCAACGCCGTCCTTAAACTCTTGCTCCCGGCCGGGAATGCCAGCGACACCGCGCTCGCCTTTGGCCCAATCACCGGGTGGCATGTTGAAGAGCGCTTGCTTCAACCGATTGGCCTCTAACTGCTTTGCAATCTCATCGGCTGGATGTTCATACGGAAACAAATATTCAACCGCCGCAAACCCCTGATCGGCGGCAGCCTTAAAGCGATCCAAAAAGGTATGTTCCGTGAACATCATGGTAAGATTAGCAGCAAAATTCGGCATAGCGTTTCCAGTCTTCGATTGATTTTAGAGATGAGCCAACATGGATTGCATGGCTTTGTCAAAGACCTGAAAGCAAGGCAGCATTGCATGGGAGAGGTGCGAAGTGGCGGAATGCCCAGTGGTTTGCTATATCCTACCTTATGAACAAGCCCCTCGCCGCTACCCAGCAAGGGCCGTCGCTCTCGCTCGCCATTAACGGTATGACTTGCGCTGCCTGCGTCGCCCGCGTCGAAAAAGCGCTTTCGTCTGTGCCCGGTGTAACATCCGCATCGGTCAACCTTGCGACCAAAAGCGCGCGTGTAGAAGGAAATCCATCAACCGTAAGCCTTATCACCGCTGTGGACGATATCGGCTACGACGCGACGCTGATGACCGAGACGACGGTCGCGACCGAAACCAAGCGCTCCGCAGACCGGGAGCGAAAGGCCCGCCTATCGGCGATATTCGCTTTTCTCATCGTTAGCCCTTTTTTCGTTGGTATGGCCGGAATGATCGGCGGATTTGGTCTCATGCCTCCCGCTATCGTGCAGTTTGCCCTAGCAACTCTTGTGCAATTTGGGCTCGGATTTCGGTTTTACCGCTCGGCTTGGAAAGCGTTACGCAGCGGCGTGGCGACCATGGACCTGCTCGTGGCCTTGGGCACGAGTGCCGCTTACGGCATAAGCCTCTATCTCTGGCTGAAGCCCGCTATGCCGGGCCACATGGTGCATCTCTATTTTGAATCTTCCTCGGTTGTTATCGCTTTCGTCTTGCTTGGCAAATGGCTCGAGGAGCGCGCCACATCGGAAACGGCCTCAGCCATCGCGGCGCTTGGGCGGCTAAGGCCAGCCTTCGCGCGGCGGATCGAAAACGGCATCGAGACCGAAGTCGCTTTGGAGGCCATTGGTATTGGCGACCTAGTAGTCGTTCGCGCCGGCGAAACAATCCCTGTTGATGGTGTGATTCACGAAGGAGCCGCCAGTATCGATGAGTCGATGGTAACCGGCGAAAGCCTACCCATTGCAAAAGCGGTAGGCGCGGAAGTGATCGGCGGAACCACCAATCTGGATGGTAGACTGGTAATCGAGACCCGCGCCATTGGCGCGGAAACCATGCTATCGCGCATCATAAGGCTCGTCGCTTCCGCACAAGCTTCAAAGGCTCCCGTTCAAGCCTTGGTCGATCAGATCAGCGCGGTCTTTGTGCCCGTGGTCCTCCTCATCGCTTTGGCAGCTGGGCTAGGCTGGTATCTCTACGGTGCAGGCTATGAAATGGCGCTCATTAATGCTGTCTCTGTTCTTGTGATCGCGTGCCCCTGCGCGCTGGGATTAGCAACGCCTACAGCCATTCTCGCGGGAACGGGGGTAGCCGCCAAACACGGCATTCTGATCCGAGATGCGGCATCGCTAGAAAAGGCGGCCAAAGTGACGCTCTTGGCCTTCGATAAGACGGGCACGCTTACCACGGGCCAGCCCGTTATCACAGCCGTTGAAGGCGGCGACCCAGCGATGGTGTTGGCGATTACCGCAGCACTCGAGGCAGGCAGCAGCCACCCGTTGGCTCGCGCCATTCGCGACGAGGCTCAATTGCGAGGCATGACGGCACTGCCGACGGTCACAGGCTTTGAGCTGATTTCAGGCGGCATTCTTGGCATCATTAGCGGCGAGCGGTTTCTGTTTGGTAATGCCTCGGCGTTAAAAGAGGCGGAGATAGATATATCCAGCCGGCAGATCAGAGCAGAGGCGCTAAGCTCCGAGGGCAGCGGTATCAGCTATCTCGCCGACATCGACAGAAAACGCCTGATTGGCCTTTTGGCCTTTGCCGACCCGCCGCGCGACACAAGCGCCGCAGCCATTCAAATGCTGAAGGCCATGGGTATCGCGTCTGTCATGCTAACGGGCGACGGAAAGGGCGCAGCCCAACGCATCGCATCAACCCTTGGGATTGCGGAAGTCCACGCCGACGTAAAGCCCGAAGGCAAATCGAACGTCATCGCGGCGCTCAAAGCGAAGGGCGCGGTTGTCGGTATGGTGGGCGATGGCGTGAACGATGCGCCAGCGCTTGCCACTGCCGATCTCGGTATCGCCATGGGTAGCGGAACCGATGTGGCGTTAGAGACCGCAGGCATGGCCTTAATGCGTCCGGACCCGCGCCTTGCGGCTGCAGCAATTGCGCTTGCGCGGCGTGCAGCATTTACCATCCGATCCGGCCTGTTCTGGGCCTTTGCCTATAATGTGATCGGCATTCCCCTTGCAGCTTTGGGGTATCTCTCACCCGTTTTTGCAGGCGGTGCGATGGCACTATCCAGCGTGAGTGTGGTGCTCAATGCACTGACCTTAAAGCTGTGGCGGCCTAAGTTTTTACCCTAAAGCATCTTGCCCACGGCCCCTTCAACCGCCAGGATAAGCTCATGACCCATTCACATGACCAAGATCATAACCATGACCACGGCTCTGAACTATCTGAGGCCGCGTTACGCGTCCGCGCGCTAGAAACGATCCTGACGCAAAAGGGCTATATCGACCCCGCAGCACTCGATGTGATCATCGAGACCTATGAGACCAAGATCGGCCCGCGTAACGGCGCCCGCGTGGTTGCTAAAGCCTGGACCGACCTCGACTATAAAGCGCGTCTCATGACGGATGCGACATCGGCCATTGCCGAACTGGGGTATAGCGGTCGCCAAGGCGAACATATGCGCGTGGTCGAGAACACCCCTGAGCTTCATAATCTGGTCGTGTGTACCCTTTGTTCTTGCTATCCTTGGCCGGTGCTGGGCTTGCCACCGGTCTGGTATAAGTCAACACCCTATCGTTCGCGTGCGGTGCTTGATCCTCGCGGCGTTCTAAAAGATTTTGGTGTCGAGCTTCCAGTCACAACAAAAATCCGGGTTTGGGATTCAACTGCCGAAATGCGCTACCTCGTTCTTCCCATGCGCCCAGAAGGCAGCCATAATTTGAGCGAAGATGCGCTCGCTCATCTGGTAACCCGCGATAGCATGATCGGTACCGGATTGCCCTTGCGCGAAGGACGCGCTCGATGAACGGCGCGCAAGATCTGGGTGGAATGATGGGCTTTGGCCCGGTTATCCCTGAGCCTGAAACACCCGTCTTTCACGCCGAATGGCAAAAGCGCGCCTTAGCAATAACCCTTGCCTGTGGAGCGCTCGGCCAATGGCCGGGGGATCGAGGTCGCTATGTCCGTGAAACGCTACCGCCGATCGAATATCTCACCTCTTCCTATTATGAAATTTGGACGAAAGCGCTCTTAAAACTTCTGCTCGCTGAGGCCATGATTACACCTGAGGAATGGTCAGCGGGCCGTGCCGTTTCGCCTGCCCAGCCAACAAAGCGGCCAACACTGAGCGCAGAGCGTGTCGCTCCTTTGCTTGCAGCAGGCACGCCCTATCACCGCGCACCAATTACGCCCGCTACCTTCAAAGTCGGCGATAAAGTGCGCACCAGCACTTCCCATCCGACAACCCATACCCGCCTGCCGCGATACGCGCGGGGCAAAACTGGAGTGATTATCGAAACCCACGGCGTCTTTGTGTTTCCCGATAGCCTAGCACATGGCAATGGCGAGGATCCCCAATGGTGCTATGGCGTGCGCTTCGAGGGTATCGAATTATGGGGGCCTGAAAGCGACCCAAATCTTGACATTGTGATCGATCTTTTCGAACCTTATTTGACGCCGGTTTCATGATAGACGAACTTTTGACGGCTCTTTCCAGCATCCCGCGCGACGAGGATGGTCCCGTTTTCCGTGAACCATGGGAAGCGCAAGCCTTTGCGATGGCTGTTGCTTTGCATGGAAAGGGACTTTTTACTTGGGTCGAGTGGGCCGATGCGCTTGGTCACGAAATCAAATCGCCTGATGATAAGGGTGATCACTATTACCACCATTGGCTTTCGGCTCTCGAAAGGTTGGTGATTGCCAAAAACGCAGCGACGCCACCTCAATTGCACGCCCTCCAAGAGGCGTGGGATCGCGCGGCGCGAGCCACACCGCATGGCCAACCCATCGAATTGGCGAATGATCCCCTGCTCCTTCAGACAATGGCTTGAGCCTCATCCCCGCTTCGCTTAATCTCTGGTCATGACAAAACTTTCGCCAATCTCGCTGGGCACCCGCGCCTGGACCCGCCTCGAAGCGCTTCGCCAGTTCACCGATGAACCCGGCAGGATAACCCGTCTCTATCTCTCCCCCTCCCATCGGCAGGCGGTGGATGCAACCGTCGCGATGATGCGAGAAGCCGGCTGCGATCATGTTCATGTCGATGCACTAGGCAGTGTGATCGGTCGGTATGAAGGCAAGACCGCGGGGCTACCTGCCCTTCTTATCGGCTCCCATATCGATACCGTTGTCGATGGTGGTGCCTATGATGGTGCGCTAGGAGTGATAGCGGGCATCGGCGTTGTTGAAACACTTCGGGATACGGGTGAAAGGCTCGATTTTGCGGTTGAAGTTTTGGCGTTCGGCGATGAGGAGAATGTCCGTTTTACGTCGAACTTAACCTCCTCCCGCGCGCTCGCTGGAACACTTGATGCGGCGGGCCTTGAAGCCAAAGACGAGGATGGCATTTCCATTCATCGGGCTCTTTTGGATTTCGGATGCGACCCATCCGAATGGGCTTCGCTTAAGCGCGATCCAGCCTCCGTGCTCGGGTATGTCGAAATGCATATCGAGCAGGGTCCCGTGCTGGAGGCCGAGAATTTAGCCGTGGGCATTGTTACCGCCATCAATGGCGCGACCCGCTGGACGCTCACGGTATCCGGTGAAGCAGGCCATGCCGGCACGGTGCCGATGAAGTTACGTCATGACGCGCTAACTGCGGCGGCTGAGATGGCACTCGCGGTCGAGCGCCTAGGTTCACTGGATGCCAATACGGTAGCAACTGTTGGCCGCTTCAACATCGAGCCCGGTGCCGTTAACGTCATCCCTGCCAAAACCCGCTTTACGCTCGATGCACGCTCGCCCGATGATGCCGTGCGTGCGCGTATGGTTGAAGAGATCGCTGCAACCTGCCAAGCCATAGCAAAAAAGCGCGGCGTTCAATTGATGATCGATCGGTTCTTTGAATCCAAAGCCACGCCGATGGCGTCCACTTTTATCGCTGGACTTTCCGACGCGGTTTCCCGCCACCAAATCGCACCACGGCTCCTACCCTCGGGTGCAGGACACGATGCCATGGCGATGGCCGAGCTCTGCCCCGCAGGTATGCTGTTCGTACGCTGCAAAGGCGGCATCAGCCATAGCCCGCACGAAGCCATGACCGCTGAGGATTGTGATGTAGCGATTTCGGTGTTGCTGGATTTCGTGAGGAGTTTCAGAGTATAAAGTAAAATGTGTATGGACAAAATTGCTCTGAGCAATCAGCACCTTCACCGCAAGGAGGTCAAACGCTATGAACAAGCCATTTCCGAACGCGACGACGGATCAGGAGCTAGAGACCCTGTTGGAGGGTGACCTTTCTTCCCATCTGACGCCAAAAAATCTTAAACCTATGCCTTTTGAACGGCAGGCTAAGGCAGTAACGTCATCCCAAAGCGAACCGAAAAGTTTTTAATGGAGGTTTCTGTCAATTTATTTCTGCCAAATTTTAAGAGCTGTAAAAATAACTTAATCAGGAGCCAACTTTTTTCATTTAATCTTGTAACTAATCCAATTTCCCCACCACGGCCTCAACCGCCTCAACCACCGCGCCAGAACGCACATGCCGATGCGCCAGATTCATCTCGGTTGCATACCACCGATCCCCATCGAGCGCGGGATCAACGACGGAGCGTAGCGAGGCCAAGGCAGCTTCTGACCCTTTGCCAATCGGATGGTCTTTCGCCAAATCGGAGATGAGCGTTAGCGCCTGGCCTGCCATCAAGATTTCCATCGCGACAATGTAGTCGACATTCGCCACGATGGTGCGGGCCTTCCGCGCGCACCAAGTGGAGTTGGAAACGTGATCTTCCGCATTGCTCTTGCCCGGAATGGAGTCAATCGAACCCGGCATCGAAAGCGTGCGGTTTTCCATGACCAGTGCCGACATCGAACACTGCACGGTTGCAAAGCCCGTGTTCAATCCACGCTTTCCAGCAAGCAGGTTACGCGGCAGACCATAGCTCATGGTGGGGTCGATCAAGCGCGCCAATCGGCGTTCACAAATCGAGCCTAAATCCGTCATGACCATGGCAACAAGATCCATCGCTTGCGCTACATATTGGCCATGGAAATGCCCGCCTGAAATGATGACGGATGAGCCATCCTCATTTTCAAAAATGAGCGGATTATCGGTTGCCGAATTAATCTCGGTCGAGATGATCTTGGCCGCGTAATCAAGCGCTTCTAAGACGGGGCCATGCACTTGTGGCGTGCAGCGGAGCGAATAAACATCTTGCACCCGTGGCGGCGGCGATTTTCCTGCCGCACGGGCTTCATCCGGATAAAGTGTCTCACGCGCATCAGCCGAGCAGCGTTTTGACCCCTCCGTGATCTTGCGAATATTGCTCGCTATTTTGCGCTGGCCCTCATGCGGGCGGGCCTTGTGAACGCGGGCGTCAAAGGCTGCAAGCTCACCGCGCATCGCCTCGAGCGAAAGCGACATGCCAATATCAGCGGCCTTACGAATGCGCTTGGCGTCATAGATCGACAGCACAGCAATCGCGAGGGAAACGGTTGAACCATTAATCAGTGCGGAGGCATCTTTCGCCTGCAACACAAAATCAACGGGTAACCCCGCCTTTTTAATCGCCTCGCGAGCAGGCATACGCCTGCCTTTGTAAAGTATTTCCGCTTCGGGAAACCCACACAAGGCACCCGACATATGAGCGAGCGGCGCAAGATCGCCGGATGCTCCAACCGATCCCTTGGCGGGGATGACGGGGATCAACCCTTTATTGAGAAAATCGAGCAGCCGATCAACAACCTCGACGCGCGGGCCCGAATAGTTCGAAGCGAAGGCATTGGCCCGCAATATCATCGTAGCGCGAACAACATCTTCATCCAGCGGCTCGCCGATACCCGTTGCGTGGGCATAGATGGTTTTCGTTTGATAAGCGGCCATATCGGCCATCACAACCCGCTGGTCTTTGAACAGACCAACGCCCGTGTTGAAGGAATACATCAGCGGCGCATCATCATGCATCCAGTTTTGATCAATAAAGGCTCGCGTTGCGGCAATCTTTTCGCGCGCCTTTGGCGAGAGGCTGGCCTTTTCATACCGCCCATTGGCACCTATCCGCGCCACGCGCACCACTGCATCAATCGTAAGTTTCACGCCATCAATAGAAACCGTCATGGAAACACCCTGTAAAAGGCCATCATCATCCCATCATGCTCTAGCATGACATGATGCGGCCCGAAACCGGGCAATAGCAGCTATTTCGCAGCCGCACGGCGACTGGCCGCCGCGTTGATGTCGGCGGCTGCATCCTCCGCGCTAATATAGCGATCATCCACATTGCGATAGGTCTGGATCAAAGAGGCCCAAAAATCCTCGTCCGCTTTGCCCTTTGAGATCCCCTCTTTGACCGCATAGCGATAAAGCCGCTTGGCACCCGCCTCCCGCGTGAGCGATCCTTGAAGGATCAATTGGTCCACTTGCGCTTTCTCAGCGAAAAAGCCGGGTGCCCGAGCATCGTTATCGGCCAAAGGTGGCAAAACAATTCCAGCCGTAACCGCAGCGCCGTCGGCCTTGAGCAACGGAAGGGGCGTTGGCACCTCAACGATAACAGGATTGCTCTGAGGTGCCTTTGTCGCGCCTTTGCTGCTGGAAGGGCCCGCAGGGGCCCCAGCAACCGGCTTCTGGGCGGCGCTCGCATTATCAACCGCCGGAAATCCCTGACAGCCAGCCAAGACAAGACTGCCTATCACAACCAAACTAACTCTACCCATCACAAAACACTCCCAACGCGAGCTAACCCATAAAACCGCCACTTGGTTTAATAAAGCAAATTGGATCGAGTTCGTACCCACTCAAGCTTTATCTCCTTGCCTAAAATTTTTTCTCCAATGGCCGTCTTCTGATTGAGACGATCCAGATTTAAACAGAGTACACCATTATGACAGCCACCCTCATCGAACTCTCCAAAATCCGCGAAGAGCGCGCGGCGAGAGCGGAGCAGGACCTCGAAAACCATCTGCGCAACGAGGTGGCAGGCTTTAATGAATCGCTTCAAATCGCCATGGAAAGCTTTAAGCTCAATATGCCGATGATTGCCACGCTTCTTATGGCTAAAGCCGTCGAAGCGCTTGAGAATTCGGATCGTCCGCGCAGCTTTTGCAATCGATTGTAACCGCACGGGCCAAGGCACACGCTAGAGCAACCGCCGATGCCGTCCGCTTTAGCACAATGCCAACAGGGGGCTAATCAATCTCGGTGAGCCTTTACCCAAGTGTCCATTCCGTTGGCGGCGACAACCCCCGTCGAAAAGCAAGCCTGCAACAGATATCCGCCTGTTGGGGCCTCCCAATCGATCATCTCGCCCGCTACAAAAACGCCAGGTAGCCGCTTCAGCATCAGATGATCGTCGAGTTCTGATCGACTCACACCGCCCGCCGTTGAAATCGCGCGTTCAAGCCCTTTCAAACCCTCGATCTTTAACGGCAAAGCCTTGAGAAGTTTCGCCAACTCTACTGGGTCATCAAACGGTGCTTTAACCCCGGTAGCGGCCTCTTCACGAAACAACGCAATCGCGACGGGTGCTAGGCCTGCGGCCTTATGCAGCCACGTCGAAATCGATTGTTTGCCCCGCGGCTTTGATAAACGCTCCGTCAAAATCGCGAGGGAGAGATCGCGGCGAAGATCTAAATGAATGATCACCTTGCCATCTTTTGCCAACGCTTGACGAATATCGGGGCCAAGCGCGTAAACCACGCCCCCCTCAAGCCCATCTTGCGTAACAATCGCCTCACCCTTGGCTGACATGCCCCCACACGTCGCAACAATCCGCTTGAGCGCAGCGCCGCCAAACCGCTCTTTCATCAGCGTGGACCAGTTCACCAAGACCCCGGTATTCGCGGCAACAAGCGGAGTGATGGTAATGCCCTTCGCCTCCAAACGAGACGCCCAACCGCCATCTGCGCCAAGCTTCGGCCAACTTGCCCCACCCAGCGCCAAGAGGGTTACATCGGGTTTTACGACCACCTGCCTGTCGCTCGCGTCTTTAAAGACCAACGCCCCCTCATCATCCCAACCCTGCCAGTCGTGCCTTGCAGAAAACGCAACGCCCATCCCATCAAGCCGTCTGAGCCACGCCCGCAAAAGCGGCGAAGCCTTAAAGCTTTTGGGAAATACACGGCCGCTTGATCCCGCAAAACTCGTCTCACCCAAGCCATCACACCATTCGCGCAGATCCTCGGGTGAAAACCCGTCAATAACCGGCGTTATCCAGTCGGATGCCTCGCGGTAACGGGCAAGAAAATCTTCAGGGTCGTCCGTATGTGTCAGGTTTAATCCACCGCGCCCCGCCAACAAAAATTTGCGCCCGGGATTGGGCATCCGGTCATAAACCGTAACCTTGTGCCCTCGACGCGCCAGATGCTCTGCGGCCATTAAACCCGCCGGTCCCCCGCCGATTATCGCGCATTGTTTTAAGGTCGGGTTCAAGTGGAGCATCCAGTTTAAGCGGGAAAGCGCTTATCGCGCGCCCATTGGCCGTGGGTCAAGCACGCATCACCCCCTAAAACCTTTCCGTCCTTGCATCCCTATCGGCAATCCGCCATATCGCAGTACCTCACTGTTTTAGATTGCCCGAGCATCATGGCCCCGCCTCTCCTTTTTCTAAAAGACATTCACCTCACCTTTGGCGGTACGCCTTTGCTGGAGGGTGCCGATATCTCCGTGTCTGCCGGTGATCGCCTATGCCTTGTCGGGCGCAACGGGTCCGGCAAGTCAACACTTCTAAAAATCGCCGCAGGCCTGATTGAGTCCGATAAAGGCGAGCGCTTTGCTCAACCCGGCGCGACCATCCGCTATTTGCCGCAAGAACCCGACCTTTCTGGCTTTGCCACAACGCTTGCCTATGTCGAAGCGGGTCTTGCCCCCGGCGATGATCTTTGGCGCGCCCGCTATCTGCTTGAAGCCCTCGGACTTACGGGCGAGGAAAATCCGGCCACGCTCTCAGGCGGTGAAGCCCGTCGCGCCGCTTTGGCGCGCGTCATTGCGCCTGAGCCCGATATTTTGATGCTTGACGAGCCGACCAACCACCTCGATCTCCCTGCCATTGAATGGCTCGAATCCGAGCTGAAAGGGATGAAATCCGCCCTCGTCCTCATCAGCCATGACCGACGCTTTCTCGAAAATCTCTCCCGAGCAACGCTATGGCTTGATCGCGGCACAACCCGACGCCTTGATCAAAGCTTCTCCTCGTTTGAGGCTTGGCGCGACACCGTGCTCGAGGAAGAGGAACGCGACCGCCACAAGCTTGACCGTCAAATCGTACGCGAAGAACATTGGGTTCGTTATGGGGTTACCGCACGGCGCAAACGTAATGTTCGCCGCATGTCAGAACTTGCAGGGCTTCGCCAAAAGCGGCGCGAAGCACGCGGGCCCACCGGCACGGTGCGCTTGGAGGCGGCGGAAGCCGATAGCTCCGGCAAACTCGTCATCGAGGCCAAGCGGTTAGCCAAAAGCTATGGCGAGCGCACAATCGTCGGGGATTTATCGATCCGCATTTTACGCGGTGATCGGCTCGGCATTGTGGGCGCCAATGGCGCGGGCAAAACAACGCTGATCAATCTTCTGACCGGAAAATTGCCGCCCGATTCCGGCTCGGTTCGCTTGGGCACCAATCTCGCAATGACCACGCTCGAGCAAAAACGCGACAGTCTGGACCCCAACGCTACTTTGTCCGAAACCTTAACGGGCGGCAGCGGCGATAAAGTCATCGTCAATGGCGAAAGTCGCCACGTCATCTCCTATATGAAGGACTTTCTGTTTCCGCCCGAGCAAGCCCGCACGCCGGTTTCAGTCCTTTCAGGCGGCGAACGAGCGCGACTTTTGTTGGCCGTCGCGCTCGCCTCGCCCTCCAATCTGCTCGTGCTCGATGAGCCGACCAACGATCTCGATCTTGAAACGCTCGATCTCTTGGAAGAAATGCTCGCAGATTATCCGGGCACGCTGCTCGTCGTCAGCCATGACCGCGATTTTCTGGATCGCGTCGCCACCTCCATCCTCGTTTCCGAAAGCGATGGCGATTGGCTCGAATAT
>Ga0208249_1000634_pt1 | contig 11534 bp, 4 predicted proteins | sample CryBogmetaGMA1M_FD_184546 | JGI IMG/M metagenome (GOLD analysis project Ga0208249, IMG submission 184546) | Freshwater microbial communities from Crystal Bog, Wisconsin, USA - MA1M (SPAdes) | ecosystem: Environmental > Aquatic > Freshwater > Lake | place: Crystal Bog, Wisconsin, USA | collected...
CGCCCGACTCGGCGAGCGTCGCGGCGGCGTCGAGGCAGAGTTGGACCTCGCTGCCGGTGCCGATGAGGATGCAGTCGGGCCGGCCGTTCGCCGCCTCCTTGAGCACGTAGGCGCCCTTCGCCGTGCCCGTGGCCGAGCCGAGGCCGGCCGTGCGGTCGAGCGTGGGGATGTTCTGCCGCGAGAGCACGATCACCGCGGGCCGGTCGGGCCGCCGCAAGACGGTGCGGTAGGTTTCCACCACTTCGTTGGCGTCGCCGGGGCGGAACACCGACAGCCCGGGCACGGCGCGGGCCGTGGCGAGCTGCTCGATCGGCTGGTGCGTGGGCCCGTCCTCGCCGAGGCCGATCGAGTCGTGCGTGAGCACGTAGATCACGCCGAGGTGGCCGAGGGCCGAGAGCCGCAGCGCCGGCTTGAGGTAGTCGAGGAACACGAAGAAGGTGGCGCAGTACGGCCGCAGGCCGGAGAGGGCCATGCCGTTGCAGGCGGCCGCCATGCCGTGCTCGCGGATGCCGAAGTGGAAGTTGCGGCCCGCGTAGTCGTCGCGGCCGAAGTCGCCGGCGTTCGGCACGAGCGTCATGGTGGAGGGCGCGAGGTCGGCCGAGCCGCCGAGGAACCAGGGCACGGTCGCGCTGATCGCCTGGATCACCTTGCCGCTCGAGACGCGGCTGGCGAGGCCCTTGGGATCGGCCGGGAAGCAGGGGATCTGGCTGTCCCAGCCCGCCGGCAGCCGGGCCGACAGAAACATGTCGAGTTCCGCGGCGACCGTCGCTTCGGCGCGTGACAGGCCCGCCACCGCCGCCTTCCACGCGTCGTGCGCCTGGCGGCCGCGGACGCCGAGGGTCTTCGCGAAGTGCTCGGGCACCTCCGCCGGCACGCGGAACGACTCGCCCGCCGGCCAGCCGTAGGCCTCCTTGGCCCCCTTGATCTCGTCGGCGCCGAGCGGCGCCCCGTGCGCCTCGTGCGACCCGGCCTTCTTCGGGGCGCCGTAGCCGATCACGCTCCTCACGATCACGAGCGTGGGCCGCTTGCGCTCGCCCTGGAACGCCTCGAGCGCCTTCCTGAGCGCCGCCGTGTCGTTGGCGTCGTCCACCCGCTCGATCCGCCAGCCGAGGCCCTCGAACCGCCGGCCGACGTCCTCGGTGAAGGCGAGGTGCGTCTCTCCCTCGATCGTGATCTTGTTGTCGTCGTAGATCCAGCAGAGGTTGTCGAGCCCGAGGTGGCCCGCGATCGAGGCGGCCTCCGCGGCCACGCCCTCCATGAGGTCGCCGTCGCTGCACAGGACGTAGGTGTCGTAGTCGAACACGGTGTGCCCCGGCCGGTTGTAGCGGGCGGCGAGCCACTTCGACGCCATCGCCATGCCGACGGAGTTGCCGCAGCCCTGCCCGAGCGGTCCGGTGGTCGTCTCGATGCCGGCCGTCATGTGGTGCTCGGGATGCCCGGCGCAGACGCTGTCGAGCTGGCGGAACCGCTTGATCTCGTCGAGCGACACGGCGGGGGCGCCGTCGGCGCGGCGGATGCCGGCGAGGTGGATGAGCGAATAGAGGAGCATCGACGCGTGGCCGCACGAGAGCACGAAGCGGTCGCGGTTGGGCCAGGCGGGATCCGCCGGGTCATAGCGGAGAAAGTCCTTCCACACGGCGAACGCCACCGGCGCGAGGGCCATCGGCGTGCCGGGATGGCCGCTCTTGGCCGCCTCCACGGCGTCCATCGAGAGCGTGCGGATCGTGTCGATCGCCAGACGGTCGAGATCGGTGGCGTGGGGGGCGCGCGGCGCGGCGGTGGACATGGAGGCTCCTGCGGAGGATTCGAGGACGGCGGCGAGTGTAGGAGAGACCGGAAATCCCGGTCAAATCGCCGCTACCGCGCGAGGTGCCGGCGGTACTCCGCGTCGAGATCGGGGCCCGACCGCTTGCAGAGGCGGAAGAGCGTGTCGGGATCGGCAGTGCCGGAGTAGACGCGCACCAGATACTCGAGGAACGCCTCGCGATAGCGGCCGTCGGCGCCGTTCATGAAGAAGTCGGCGAGGCCGCCGATCTGGCTGTAGAGCTGTGGCAGCCGCGGGTCGCCCTGGAACGCCTCGCGGCCGAGGCCGCAGAGTTCGGCCAGCGGCACGAAGAAGCCCTCGTCGAGCCGCTCCTTCGCCGCCGGCACGCGGCCCGCGTCGCGGCCGCCGACCGTCCAGCCAAAGGCCGTGGGCGTGATCGTCTCGAGGTACACGCCCGCCGCCTCGATCGCCCAGAAGCCCGAGCGGTCGCCGGCGAGCTGCCGCGTCTTCTCGAACCCGGGCCGCGCCTCGGCGAAGAGCTGATGCGTGGCCTCGTGGTGCACCGTGACGGGGTCCGGCCCGCCGCCGTGACCCGCCGCCGCGGCCTGCCCCCCCGCGTAGAACCAGATCGTCTTCGTGGGGGTCCAGTAGATGCCGTTGGTCTTGCCGATGAGGGGCTCGAGCGGTTCGAGCTCGGCGACGTACTGGCCGCGATCGGCGCAGAGGATCGCGGAGTGAGGCGCGTGCGGCGGCGTCCGGCCGCGACCGGCGAGCTGCTTCTCGAGATCCTTGGGCTCCAGTGCGAACGCCCCGAACACCTGCCGCCACACGGTCCGGGTCTCCTCGAGCCGCGCCGCGAGCGCCGCCGCGTCCGGAAGGTCGGCCGTGCTGACGATGTCCCAGTGGTCGGAGTGGAACTCGCGGCCGTGCTTCACCTCCCGCGGCCGCTTCGCGTCCTCCGCGGCCGTGATCCAGCGGCCCCGGTCGGACCGCTCCCCCTTGCGGTAGCGATCGAGCTTGGCCTTGGTCATCCAGCCGAACGCCGGGTCGAAGGCCTCCCCCTTCTCGTGCCTCCGCACGGCCTCCGGCCAGAGCCATTCGCCGGCGTGCTTCACCCAGCCGGCGGCCGCCCGGGCCCGCTCGAGGTCGGGGTCGTCGCGGAGCGCGAGGAACACCAGCCGGATCGCCTCGCAGGACCGCTGCGGAAGGGGCGGGGCGTCGGCGGCGGGCTTGGCCAGCTCGTCCCGCGTCGGCACGCGGTCGTGGGCCCGCGCCGCGAACACCGCGTGCTCGTAGAGTCCGCCGGCGCGGACCCGGCGGGCCGCGACGAAGTCGTCCCAGATCGTCTGCTCGTCCGGCGTGTCGACCGACACCGGCTTCTCGAGCTTCGCCGGGATCGCCACCACGAGTTGCCGCCCGTCGGCCGCGGGGAGATGCCAGTCGGTGATCGTTTGCGCGAGCTCGCCGTGACCGTCGGCCTCCGCGCGGCGCGCGAGTTCGCGGGCCGACGCCGCGAACGCCTCGTCGAGTTCCGCGAGGCTCCGCGCCGGCGCCGCCTGGCCGGGCCGTTCGACGGCCGCTGCCGGCGTTGCGATCGCCGCGATCGCGAGCACCGCGCACGCCGCCCGCCAGCGGCCGGCCGGCCGGGGTCCCCCTCGCCGCATCGCGTCCTCCTCCGTCGGTCGGCCGGTCAGGCCTCCGCGAACGCCGAGTCGAACTGCCGGCGGCTCGGGGCGAAGTCGAGGTTCTTCACGAACCGCGCCGCCTCGGCGGCGCCGTGCTCGCGGTCCATGCCGCAGTCCTCCCACTCCACCGACAGCGGGCCCTCGTAGCCCGCCTGGTTGAGCGCCCGGATGATCTCCTCGAAGTCGACGCCGCCACGGCCCGGCGAGCGGAAGTCCCAGCCCCGGCGCGGGTCGCCGAAGTTGATGTGGCTGCCGAGGATGCCGGTGCGGCCGTTGAGCGTGACGATCGCGTCCTTCACGTGGACGTGGTAGATGCGGTCGGGGAAGGAACGGATGAACTCGACCGAGCTCACGCCCTGCCAGTGGAGGTGGCTGGGGTCGAAGTTGAAGCCGAACTCCTCGCGGCGGCCGACGGCGTCGAGCGCCCGCTGCGCCGTGAAGATGTCGAAGGCGATCTCGGTGGGGTGCACCTCGAGCCCGAACCGCACGCCGCACTCGCCGAACACGTCGAGGATCGGGTTCCAGCGGTCGGCGAACTCCGCGAAACCGGCGTCGATCATCGAGTCGGGCACGGGCGGGAACGAATAGAGGAGGTGCCAGATCGAGGAGCCGGTGAAGCCGTTCACGACCGACACGCCGAGCTTCTGGGCGGCCCGGGCGGTGCGCTTCATCTCCTCGGCCGCCCGCTTGTTGACGCCGGCCGGGTCGCCGTCGCCCCAGACGTGGGGCGGAAGGATCGACTTGTGACGTTCGTCGATCCGATCGCAGACGGCCTGGCCCACGAGGTGGTTCGAGATCGCGTAGACGGAGAGGTCGTACCGCTCGAGGGCGTCGCGCTTGGCGGCGCAGTAGCCGCTCTCCTCGAGGGCCCGCGTGACGTCGAAGTGGTCGCCCCAGCAGGCCAGTTCGAGGCCCTGGTAGCCGAAGTCGCGGGCCTTGCGGGCGAGGTCCTCGAGCGGGAGGTCGGCCCACTGGCCGGTGAACAGGGTGACGGGACGGGGCATGCGCGAGGGCTCCGTGGCGAAGAGGGGGACGTTCCCGGGACCGAACGCCCGGATTGTGCCAGATTCGCCCGGATCGGCAAGCCGCGCCGCGCCGCCGCTACTGCCGCACGACGCGGCGGAGGAGCCACCAGCCCCAGAGCACGATCAGGACGTTGCCCAGCCACACCGCCACCGGCGGAATCGCCCCGCGTTTCGCCTGGTCCACGCCCAGCATGAAGACGGGGTAGTAGACGATGAGGATCGGCAGGAAGCAGAGGAAGAAGCTCGTGAGGAAATCGGCGTTCCGCATGCGGATCGCCATCGGCGCGCCGACGAGCACGAAGCACAGGCAGCTGAACCCGTTGGCCCACCGCCGCCAGGGCTCCATCACGATTCGGTTGAGGCGGCCGCGCTCGGTCCGGAGGAGCGACTTCTCGTGGGCCGTGTGCGCCGGCACGGTCATGTCCATCCGGCCGCCGAGGACGGCCATCGCGGTCTTGCCGGCGGCGAGCTGCTCCAGCCGGTCGATCTTCGCGGTCTGCTCCGTGCGGGCCGTGGCGAACTGGGCCATCGCGATCTCGGAGGGGCTCGTGGAGGTCGTGCTCTTGCGGCTCACGGCGTCGAGCGGCACCTCGCGGACGATCGTGTCGGGGAATGAGGCGGTGTAGTCGCCCATGTGGAGCGTGCCGTCGCGGAACGTGACCACGAGCGTGCCGTTGGTGGCGTTGGCGCGGAGCTCGGCCTCGGCGGCCGACACCGTGGCGGGCTGTCCGCCCCGCTCCGATTCCTGGAACGTGAGCGTGGGGCGGATCAGCCGCCGGCCGTCCACGGCCTTCACGTTGATCGAGATCTGCGCGGTGCTGTAGGACCGCTGCTGGCGGAGCCGGCCGTAGATGATCTGCTCCACGCTGTTGACGACGACGCGGCGCACGCCGTCGCGGCCCCACGACACGGCCACGTCGTTGAGCCACACGGAGACGAAGCTCACCACGAGCGCGAGCGCCGCCGCCGGCCAGATCACCGCCAGGGGCGAGATGCCCGCGGCCTTGAGCGCGATCACCTCGTTGGCCGCCGACATCCGCCCGAACACGCTCGCCACGGCGAAGAGCATCGTGCCCGGCACGGCGAACCGCATCGCCTCGGGGAGCACGTAGGGCACGAGCATGAGGATCTGCACGAGGCCCAGCCCCTGCTGCTGGGCCTCGCGGACGAGGCCGACGACGAGCATGAAGAGGGTGAGCGCCGTCAGCGCCACCAGGAAGACCTGGAGCAGCTCCCAGAGCACGTACCGCGAGATGATCTTCATGGCGGCGGGAGTGTAGCGGCCGCCGCGGGGCCGGGGGCAGGCCGGTTTCGGCCGCGTTGGGGGCGTCTCGAGGCCGGCGGCCGGGCGATCAGGCGGCGCGGCGGTGGGCGATCTCGGGGAAGGCCTCGCTCGAGGCCTGGCCGCACGCCGAGCGGACGCCGAGCGCCGTGAGCAGCCGGCGGCGGACGGCGCGGAAGGGCACGGCCACGCAGCGGTGGGCCCGGATCCACCATGGCCGCAGCCGCTGCATGTCGGCCAGCGAGAGCCCGACCTGGTCGGGCCGGTGCTTCACGCGGTGCTTGAGCAGGTGGTAGTCGTCGCACCGCTGGAGAAGCCGGAGCACGCCGCCGAGAAGAACCGCCGCGATCCGGCTCCCGGCCGGCAGGGCGAACGAGATCTGGTAGTCGATGAGGTGCGGGCGGCCCGAGTCGTCGACGAGGATGTTCTCGCGCTTGTGGAGGTCGACGTGGGCCGCGCCGCGGCGATGGACCTCGGCGAGGATCGCCGCGAGCTGCGGAAAGAACCAGTCGTCCACCTGCTCGTGCTCGGCGAGTGCGTGGCCCTCGATCCATTCCCGCGAGACGGCGGTGTCGAACGGCTTGCCGGCCGCGGAAACGGTGCCGAGCGACGCGGGAATGCCCTCGATGCCGGCGAGCCGGTCCATGAACCACGCCTCGCGGGCGGCGAGGTAGCGGCCGAGCCAGGCCATGGGGACGACGAAGATCGCCTGCCGCCGGTTGAACTTGCAGATCGCCTTGCGCGTGGGCGACGCGTAGATCGCGGTCGCGGCCCACGAGTCGTGCTTGAGGATCTCGACGCGGCGGAAGGATTCGCCGTCGAGGTCGATGGCGGCCGGCGGCTCGGCGTGGCCGAGGGCGCGGAAGACGGCCGGGCGGGGACGCGAGGCCGCGGGCCCGGAGGCCGTGCCCGTCGCCGCGTGATCGAGCACAACTCCTGCCGATGCCATGCGCCCGCCCCCCGAGGTCGATCCGTCCGCGGACCCTGCGGCCCGTGGGAAGTCGATCGACTGGGCCGGTCGCACGGCTGGAGGCCGGAGCCCGGGGCCCGTCATCCTCCCGCCGCCGCCGTCGCCTGCGGAGCCCGCAGACTCAGCCTGGGTTGCCCCGCATCAAGCGCGGGCCTGCAGCGGGCGGGGTTGGATGACCGGGAACCGGCTCTTTTCAGCCGCGGCTGCCGGCCGCGGCCCGCCGCCGGCGGGCGACCCACGAGGCGAGCGCCACGCCCGCCCCGACGAGGGCCAACGAGGCCGGCTCGGGGACGACGATGATGTCGCCCGTGGCCTGGGAGAACGTGAGCGTCTGGGGGCCGTAGTCGAGCTGGAACTGGCCGCCGCCGATGTTCGTCCACGTGCCGGCGTAGGAACCGGTGGAGACGACGCTCGCGTAGTCGCCGAGGTAGCCGCCCGTGAAGTTGAAGATGTCGAGCGTGGTGTTGTCCGCGATCAGGCTGCCGAAGGAGAACGAGAGGCTGCCGCCGTAGGTCAGCGAGTTCGACGTGCCCGTGATGTTGATGCCATCGTAGCTCACGCCACGGTCGGTGCCGTTGATCTCGATCAGGGTGTTGCTCGTGGCGCCGAGGACCACCGAGCCGAGCGTGAGCACGCCCGGGCTGTTGCCGGGGGAGAGGTTGCCGTCCACCCTCACCGGTCCGTTGATCGTGCCCGTGCCCGAGAGCCAGGCGTCGGCTGCGACCGTCAGCGTGCCCGAGCCGAGGACGCCGTTGACGGCGAGATTGCCCGCGTTCACCGCCGTCGGGCCGGAGTAGGTGTTGATGGCGGTGAGGATCACGGTGCCGCTGCCGATCGTGGTGAGGCTGCCGGAGCCGCTGATGATCGAGGCGATCGTCGTGGTCGTCGACTGGTTGATGACGAGCGAACCGTTGTTGGTGAGCAAGGCCTGCGGCACGGCCGCGCCGTTGCCGAGCGTCGCCGAGCCGCCGCCGTTGACGGTCAGCGAGTTCACGGTGCCCGAGAACGTGGCCGCACCACCGTTGCCCACGACCACGCTGCCGCCGACGTTGCCGGAGTACGTGGCCGAGCCGGTCACCGTCGAGGTGCCGGAGTAGGAGGCCGCGTTCAGCATCGTGCCCCCGTTGTTCGTGATCGTGTTGGCGAGTGCCAGGTTGGCGAGGTTGAGCGTGGCGCCGTTCGACAGCACCACGGCACCGGAGCCGAAGGCGCTCGCGTTGCCGGCCTGCAACGTACCGGTCGAGATCGTCGAGCCGCCGGAGTAGGTGTTCGAGCCGGTGAGGATCACGGTGCCACTGCCGGTCTTCACGACCGAACCGGCGGAGCCGCTGATGATTCCGGAGAACGTGGCCGTGCCGCCCGCGACGGCCGTGAGCGTGGCCGTGCCCGTGACGGCGACATTGCCCGAGAAGGTCGATGCCCCGGCCGTGTTGATCCCGAGCGTTGCGGAGGCGGGCGTTGCCGCGCCGCCGAGGGCGCCGGTCACCGTCAGGCCATTCGTTCCGGATCCCGGCGAGTTGAAGCCCCAGCCGCCGGTGGTGGTCTGGCCGCTCGCGTAGTAGCGGAAAGTCACCGTCGTGCCGGCGGCTACATTCTGCAAATCAGATACACCGGCAAGGCTGACGGTTGGGATTGCAGCGCCACTGCCGGCCGTCGTCGTGCCCGTCGTGCCGATCAGCGTGAAGTTCGTGCCGTCGGTGCTGTACCCAAACTGGTAACTGACGCCGGGCGAGGCATAGAAGCTAGACGTCCCGGCAAACCGAGCGTCGATCGAAGACAGTTGAAGCGCCGAGCCGCTGGTGACGGTCCACTGAAAGTAGTCGGTGTTGGACGTGCTGATGCCGTTGTTTTGGAAGCCTACCGTGCGGAATGAGTTGGCACCTGCACTCGCGGCAGCGCCCGAGCCTCGTGTCAGCGTACTGGTCGTGATGCCCGATGCCGTGGTGGTGGCGTTCGCGGTCGCGACGTTATCGAGTCCCGTGAAATCCCACGCTTGCAAGGTAGTAACAGGGCCGACGCCGCCGCCCGCGGTGCCGATCGTGATCGCGTTGGACATCGTCGAGCCGGCGGAGCCGTAGAGGCTGCCGGCGGTCATCGAGACCGCGCCCGAGCCGAGGCCGCCGGCCGTGACCGAGCCGGCGGAAATGCTCACCGAGCCGCCGAAGCCCGAGCCGTTGGTGACGGTGAGGTCACCGTTGCCCTGCTTCGTGAGCGAGGCCGCGCTGCCGCCGGTGAGCGTGGCGACCGTGTTGGAAGCGGAGTTGTTCACCGTCACCGCGCTCGAGCCGGTGGCAACGGTGCCGGCCGCGGAGAGGCTCGTGAAGGTCTGGGCCCCGCCGAGGGAGAGCGTGGCGCCGCTGGCGACGGTCGTGTCGGCCGAGACGGCATTCGTGACAGCGGTCGTCAGCGTGCCGGCCGTCACGTTCGTCTGGCCCGTGTAGGTGTTCGCACCCGCGAGCGTCAGATTGCCGCTGCCAGCCTTCGCGAATCCGCCCGAGCCGCTGATCGTGGAGGTCTTGCCGCCAGGGCCGGCCGCGCCGTAGGTGCCGCTGACGGTCTGCGTGACCGTCAGCGTCTTGCCCGAGGCAATCGAGATCACGTTGTTGCCCGTGCCGCTGTAGCTGCTCGAGAGGTTGCCCACCGTCACGCTCTCGTTGAGGGCGAGCGTGGCGTTGTTGGTGCCGGTCTGGTTCATCAAGAGATCACCCGAGCCGAGGCCCGAGCCGGCGTTGACCGTGAGCGTGCCGTTGCCAACCTGCGTGCCCCAGGTGCCCGAGTTGCCGGTGCCGGTGAGGATCAGATTGCCGCTGGCCTGCTTGAGCAGCGAGCCGGAACCAGTCACGTTGCCGGCGAGCGTGAGCAAGCCGGTCGCCCCGTTGGCCTCGACGCGGTTGGCCACAGAGCCGGAGAGGCTCACGTTCGAGAGCAGCGTGGCCGTGCCGCCGCTGGTGATGTTGACGATCGGGTTGGCCGACTGATTGGCCGCGAGCGTGACCGTCTGCGTCGCACTGCCGAACGAGTCGTTTCCGGCGAGCGTGAGCCGGCCGGCGTCGTTGACCGCGATCGATCCGGTCGTCGGAAGGTTGGCCGCTGCGGCCACCGAGACGACGCCGTCATTGATGCTCGAACCACCTGTGTAGGAGCTGGTGCCCGCAAGCGTGAGCGTGCCAGTGCCCGACTTAATCAATGCCCCGGTACCCGAGATGTTGCCAGCGAGAGACTGGGCGACCGATGACGAGAAGGCGAGGATCGAGTTGTTGACCACATTTCCGGCGAGGCCGCCCGCCGACGCGCCGCTCCCAATCTGAAGCGTGCCGCTGCTGATCGTCGTGTTGCCCGTGTACGTTTGGCTGCCCGTGACGATGAGCGCGCCCGTGCCGACCTTCGTCAGGCCGCCGAGCCCGGAGATGGTGCCGGAGTAGGTGGTGCTCGTGTTGTCGCTGCCGGCTGTGAGCGTGGCGGTACCGGTCGCCACGCCCATCCCGCCGGCGATCGAGCCGACGGCTTCGCTGCCGCCGAGCGAGAGGCTGGCGCCGGAGGAACCCGTCACGGTCGGCGTGCCCGTAAGCCGCCCGGCGGAGCCGAGCGTGAGCGAACCGGCGTTGAGGTTGAGCGTGCCCGCAGCGAGCGTGCCGTTGAGGTTGGTCGCGCCGGTGACGGTCGCGGTGCCACTGCCGAGATTGCCAGACACCGTTCCACCGCCAAGGGAGTAGGTCGCGGCCGTGAGCGTGCCGCTGGCAAGCGTGGCACTGCCCGACATCGTGAAGCTCGCCACCGTGTCAGTGAAGCCGCCGAGATTGAGCGTGCCGGAACCCGATACGGTCACGGCCGCCGTGTCGGCGAGCCGGTTGGCCGCGCCGAGGGCGAGCGTGCCGGCAGAGACCGAGATGCTGTTGGTGTCAACCGTGCCGTTGAGCGTCGCGGTGCCGGCTTCGATCTTCGAGAGCGCCCCCGTTCCCGAGATCGCGGCCATCGAGATCGCGTTTGCCCCCTGGAGCGTGAGGCCGAATCCACCGTTGTTGATCGTGCTCGAGATCGTGAGGTTTCCGGAGTTTGCGTTCACGACCGTCGCCGCGGTGGCGGTGAGGACGTTCTGCACCGTCTGGGCCGACGAGGAGTTGTTGGCCACGCCCGCAGCACCGATCGAGAGTGCGGATCCTGTGACCACATACGAACCGCTCGCCGAGCCCGTGAAGGCCAGGCCCGTCACGCTCGAGAGTTGGCCGTCGTTGGTGGAGGTGCCGCCCGTGCCGGAAAACGTGATTGCCAGCCCCGAGCCCGTCGGCGCCGCGCCGCCGGCCCAGTTGGCGCCCGTGCTCCAGTTGCCCGTCCCGGCGATGTAGTCGTAACTGGTGAGGACGGGGGCGGTGTAAACGAGGTTGAGATTGGTGCCGCTCGCGGCGAGCGAGAAGGTGCCGCCGGAGAACGAGTTGGAGAAGCCTGACGTGCCGTTGTAGGAGCCGGTGTTGATCGTGTACCAGCCGGCCGACGTGCCACTGATGCCGCCCGAGAACGTGCCGATCGTCCAGGTCTTGTTTTGGGACGCGTTGAAGTTGAGGGCGTTGCCGTTGACGTCGGGCCCGGTGCCGGAGAGCGTCCAGAGGTTGAGGTTGAACGTGTTCCCGCTCGTGGCGCTGATCGTCAGCGAGCCAGAACTGCTGATGAGGTCCCAGCCTGTGCCAGCCGCGCCGTTCGAATCGAACAACTGCCAGTTGTAGTTGCCGCCGCCGGCGAACGTGACGTTGCCGGTGGTGAGCGTGCCAGGGCTGTTGCCCGGGCTGATCGTCGCCCCGCTGTTGACCGAGAC
>Ga0208249_1000636_pt1 | contig 11499 bp, 10 predicted proteins | sample CryBogmetaGMA1M_FD_184546 | JGI IMG/M metagenome (GOLD analysis project Ga0208249, IMG submission 184546) | Freshwater microbial communities from Crystal Bog, Wisconsin, USA - MA1M (SPAdes) | ecosystem: Environmental > Aquatic > Freshwater > Lake | place: Crystal Bog, Wisconsin, USA | collected...
AATAGGCGTTTGAAATGTAAAAAGGTCTAAAATAAACTAACAAAAAATTGATTCCATTTTTAAAATGGAATCGTCCAATATATTACTAGTTTAAAATGGAATTCATTTCTCAATCAAAAATGTTGTACGATTCTTCTAATTTTGAAGAAACAGAAACAGAAGAAACCCTACTAACACCTATCGGAGAAATCAATTTTGACGAGTATGTAGGCCCATTACCAGAGAGCAACAAGGTATTTGATGGACTATATGCCGGTGCTTTTCCGGGAGACAGTAATGACACTGCTAATATTCATAATTTAATTACACTTTTGAATAAGGGTGTAACAACATTTGTATGTATGCAAAAAGAATACAACGCCGCATTGCCAAGATTTGTTTGGTCTTATACTGGCCGCCGTCCTTATTTTAAAGACGTTCAGTACATTTTGGAAAACAAAGAAAAGTATCCGGCACTCAAAACCGACTTAAATAGTAACGATGTCAAATTTCTACACTTCCCTATCGAAGACTTGAAAACGATTTCAGATGAGAAAACGCTGGAAGCAGCACAAACGGTCGTACAGTGTTTAAAAAACGGTGAAAAAGTATATTTACATTGCTGGGGAGGTCATGGACGCACTGGCGTCATTGTTTGCCTCGTTCTACATTTGATGTTCCGGCTGAACGCTGTTGACGCATTGGAATACTGCGAACACGTTCACAAACAACGACACGTTCGTCTAGACGTCACTTCTCCGCAAACAACTGTACAAAAGGAACAAGTCACAAGAATCATTACATTATTGGAAAATGAGCATTCTGTAAGTAAATAACTAATTTATTACTTCTTATTTCTTATCTTTTATTTAGTTTTTTTATTGTATTAGAAAACGATAAATGTAAAAAATTGAATTAGAAATAGTTCAGTATGTTATTTTATATATCAACAATGGAATACATTTTCAAATTATTCGATTTTAACATTTATAACGACAAGAGTCTAGATAAGGACTCTGACGATGAGACTTATTCCAATAAAGACAACGGTCGTTTTACTATACAGATGTTCGGTATTAATGAGCAAGGCGAAACCGCATCCATAACAGTCGAAGAGTTTCAGCCATTCTTTTATGTCAAAGTATCTCAGAATTGGGGGCAAACCAAGAAGAAAGCGTTTCACAGTCATTTAAAAACAAAGGTAGGTAAGTATTACGAAGATGCGATTGTAGATTGTAAGTTGATTGAGCGTAAAAAATTATATGGGTTCGATGCCGGCAAAAATCACAGATTCATTGAGATAAAATTTGCGAATATTACGGTTTACAACAAGGTGAAAAATCTGTGGTACAGAGACACAATTGGCGAAGACGGTGAAAAAGAACGCAAGCTGCTTAGTGATGGATATGTTTTTGAGAATACGCACATTGAATTGTATGAAGCTAACATTCCGCCTCTACTTCGATTCTTCCACATTCGGGAAATCAGTCCTTCCGGCTGGGTTGCGCTGCCGTGTAAAAAGACGGTACAAATATCCGGTATAAATAAAACGACAACATGCGACCAAGAATTTGTTATCAGTTCCAAACATATCATTCCACTGAATCATAAGGAGGACCGTGTGCCTTATAAAATTATGAGTTTTGATATTGAAGCATCGAGCAGTCATGGTGACTTCCCAGTGCCCGTCAAATCATATAAAAAATTGGCTACGAATATTGTTGATCACTTTTCAAGTATCGGCGAAGTCAATAAAGAAATCTGTAAACCGATTTTGCGTGAAATCATTCGATCCGCATTTGGATTCAGCAAAATGTCGAACATCGACTTGGTGTATCCGAAAGAACAGATTGTTGGGGAAGAAGATTTGGACGCAAGAACTGAAAAGTGGCTTAAGACTTTGGTTAGAGACCGTAATACTACCAGCGACGAGCATTTAATCGAATCACTTTTTGAAAATGCGAATAAAGCGACAATGAATCAAGAGAAAGACGTTGAAAAGGATGGCGGTTCAGACGACGACGACGATTCCGACGATGAACCAGCAGAAGAACCGGAAGGTAAATACTTTAAGATTCACTCTGGATTCCAAAACACGTATAAAAACAAGAACTCTACTATCGTAGACATTATGTGCGATAAAAAATTCGAACGAGAAGGCAAAATAACAGAGCTCATCTGCTCTCTAAGAAATAACTTCCCCGCATTGGAAGGCGATAAAGTGACATTTATTGGTTCCACCTTTTTAAAATACGGCGAACAAGACCCGTATTTGAATCATTGTATTGTGTTGAACTCGTGCGATTCTATTGACAGTCAAGTAGCGCATTCGGAAATTGAAACATATGACTCAGAACGAGATGTACTTGTCGCTTGGGCCAAACTGGTTCAAAAAGAAAATCCCGATATCATTATTGGGTACAATATCTTTAGTTTCGATTATGAATTCATGTTTCGTCGGTCACAAGAGCTGGATTGCGTCGAAGACTTTCTTAAATTGTCTAGAAATCGCGATGAATTGTGTGCTACGACTGATTATAAAAATCCGAAAAAAATAGATATTGATCGTAGTTCTACTACGCTCGCTTCCGGAACCTATGAATTAGCAATCATTAAGATGAATGGTCGGCTTCAAATCGATATGTTGAATTGGTTTCGGCGCACGGAGAACTTGACGTCTTATAAATTGGATTACGTTGGCAGTCATTTTATTGGAGATGAAGTGAAAAGCATTGTACATACCACAAATAATGATATAAGCGATACAAGAGAGAAATTTTGTACGCGAATCAAAACAAACAATATGACTGGGCTACAAGAGGAGAGTTACATTCACTTTGAAGAAATCAATCACAGCAGTGATTATTATAAGGATGGTCAAAAATTCAAGGTCACCAAAATGTGTAAGGAGGAATCATGGTTTGAAGTGTCGGGTCATGAGAATCCGACCGGTAAGAAAGTCAAGTGGGGTCTAGCAAAAGATGATGTGACACCTAAGGATATTTTCCGCATGACCAATGAGGGACCATCGTCGCGTGCGATCATTGCGAAATACTGTATTCAAGATTGTAATCTAGTTCACTACTTGTTTAATAAAGTGGATGTCGTAACTGATTTGGTGGAGATGTCAAAATTATGTAGCGTACCGATGAGTTTCTTGATATTCAGAGGTCAAGGAATTAAGCTGACGAGCTATGTAGCAAAAAAATGTAGAGAAAAGGGTGTATTGATGCCTTGTATTGACAAGGGTTCGAAAGACGACGGATATGAAGGCGCGATTGTCTTAGAACCGAAATGTGGGTTGTATTTAGATGATCCGGTTTGTGTTGGTGATTTTGCGTCATTGTATCCAAGTTCAATGTTGTCGGAGAATTTGTGCCCGAGTAGTAAAGTGTGGACAAAGATCTATGATTTGGCGGGTAATTTGGTTTCGGAAACGGGTGAAAAACGTGAAGACAGTTCCTATCTATACGATAATTTGCCAAATTATGAATATGTGAATGTCAACTTTGACACGTATCGCTATATTCGAAAGAATCCCAAAGCGAAAGCAGAAAAGGTCAAATCCGGATTTAAAATGTGTCGATTTGCGCAGCCGATTGTCAACGCGGATGGTCAAGAAGAGAAAGCGATTATGCCGTCTATTTTACAAGAACTCTTGAAAGCGAGAAAAGACACGCGGAAGCTGATACCGCAAACACCGGATGAATTTATGAAAAATGTGTTGGATAAAAGACAGCTCGCTTACAAGGTGACTGCGAATTCGCTTTATGGTCAACTAGGTGCGAAAACGAGTACCTTTTATGAGCCCGATATTGCTGCGTCAACAACTGCGACTGGGCGATTATTGTTAACATTCGCAAAAAAAGTGGTAGAAGAATGTTATGCGGATACAAATGTGGATACCAAATATGGGTTTGTGAATACAAAGGCTGAGTACGTATATGGAGACAGTGTCACTTTTGATACACCGGTGTATATAAGAATAAATGGATTAATCGAGATTTTATCTATAGCAGAACTCGCTACAAAATATGGAAACAACAACTGGGTAAAATGTAGCGAGGAGGGAAAACAAGACAAGGAATTCTGTGAATTAGAAAATGTGGAAACGTGGTCAGATAAGGGTTGGACAAAACTGTTTCGAGTAATCAGACACGAATTAGCAGAACACAAAAAATTACTAAGAATTACAACTAGGTATGGATATGTTGATGTAACGGATGATCATTCGCTTTTGACTAAGGATAAAAAGGAAATATCGCCAAAAGATGTAAATATTGGTGACGAATTATTAGCGCATAGTATTCCAAAAATATTTAAAGATAATTGTAGTTGGTTATCACCAAATATAAAAGATATGCCATATTTTAAATCTGGATATAAAACTGCGTTTTGTAAACAAACATTTATTGAAAAGTATCTATTAAATAGAGTAGAAAGCGATGTTTTATTCACTAATAAAGATAATATTATTACTATTCAATCACAAAATAGTTTCCTTGACTCGGAAATATTTATGACAGCACAAATGTTTGGTTTTGATGTCGAAATAAAGACAGATACAAATTTTACATATATCGTAGTTGACACACACCAAAGTTCTAGCAGTTTAATTCCAACCCCATTTAAAAACTGTGTCATTGAAAAGTATGAAATTGATAAAGATGGTTATGATGAACTTTGCCATGAAGAAACAACGGATAGGCTACCTTACGTATACGATTTAACAACGGAGAATCATCATTTTGCTGCTGGTGTGGGTAACATGATTGTACATAACACTGATTCAGTATTCTTCAAATTCAATCTGACGGACAAGGAAACCGGTGAAAAAATACTAGGTGACAAAGCGCTCGAATTATCGATTGAAATTGCGCAAGAAGCGTGTCACAATGTATCCAAAGTATTGAAGCAGCCGCATGATTTCGAATACGAAAAGACGTTTATGCCGTTTTGTCTTTTGTCCAAGAAGCGTTATGTCTCGATAAAATATGAATTCGACATCACAAAGGGGAAGCGCAATGAAATGGGTATCGTATTGAAACGGCGCGACAATGCGCCAATTGTAAAGGATATATATGGAGGCGTCATAGATATTTTGATGAAGGAGAAAAATATTCAAAAAGCAATCGATTATGTGAATCAGTGTTTACAGAATTTGGTGGATGGTAATGTGCCTATAGAAAAGCTGATTATCAGTAAATCATTGCGTTCCTTTTATAAGAACCCACAAGGTGTCGCACACAAAGTGCTAGCAGATAGAATAGGTCAAAGAGACCCCGGTAACAAGCCGACATCTGGAGACAGAATTGCGTTTGTCTACATAGTAAACAAGAATACGGAGAAAGGTAAAAAGATGTTACAAGGCGATAAAATAGAAACACCGACATTCATTAAAGAAAATGGACTACAAATAGACTATTCGTTTTATATTACCAATCAAATCATGAAACCACTCCTACAGCTGTTTGGGCTTGTACTAGAAGATATTTGGCTGTCTCAGAAACCACCAAGACGAGTAAAAGCAAATAATTTCAAGAAGGATATCGAACGGTTGAAGCTGGAAATGGAGGATGAGAAAAAATGCGAAAAGAAAATTAGTAGAATGAAGGATAAGGAGGTTCAAGCCCTAATATTCGATAAATATTTGAGAGAAACCAACAATGCGAAGGAAGGCAATCAAAGTGTAGTCAAGTTCTTTGCGAAAAGTAATTGAATAATTATTAATAAATTTTAATAATAATTATTTTTAACAAGTTATATCATTTTTACATTTTTTTATGCGAGAAACAAACTCGGCTTTTGTGACTGTCGAATCATCATCTGTGTAAGCGATTGAATTTGCTTCTCCAAACGCACCATATGTTGCTTCAAACTACTGGGACTGGATGAATCATCATCACTAAACGATTCAGTAGCCATATTTACTTCAGAAACATCGTCGTAAACAATAATATCATGTGTAGGTGCTACCAAATTATGATACTTGGCGAAAAGAGTGTCATAGTCAGCAAATCCCTCTTGGTCCAACTTAAACAAAATTGCGTTCGGTGTTCTTTGATGAACCGCCGCTATTTCTTCAAGCGGCATATTCAAAAGTTCGAATTCACGTTGTAGTTGGAGCATCTCGTTAATAGTCCAGCGATTTCCAGTTCTCTTATAAGCAGTCATTATATACATATATACTGTGTTTTGTCTTTATATCATTTATTTCAATATATTATTATGGATTGTTATCATAATGAGGTCGTATAATAGACTCAAATAGCAATACATTATTCGACGCATCATATAAAACTCGATCATTATCATTAGTAATATCATTTAATATTGGTGATGTTAGTATAGACTGGAATAATCTGGTTGCGAGGTTATTAACTAAATCGGTGGTTGAATTTGATGGACTTGTATTAGCTGGACTTGTATTTGCTGGACTTGTATTTGCTGGACTTGTATTTGCTGGACTTGTATTAGCTGGACTTGTATTTGCTGGACTTGTATTTACCGGACTTGTATCGATAGTTTGTCTTTGTTCTTGATCTTCATCTTGATCTTGACTTTGTCTTTGAGCTCGATAATTACGAATATCGTAACGACAAACCGGACATCTCACATTATTTGTAAACCACTGCTGAAAAAAAGACGTACAAAACAAATGGTCGCATGGTAGTAACTGCGTAATCATGTCATCCTCGTAAAACGGTTCTAATGAAATGGGACATGATGTAGACAACGGATTTTCAATGTCTCCATAACGAATAACTCTGGAAGCAATACGAATTTGTTCAGAACTGGGTCGAACCGGGACAGTTGTATTCAAAAAAGAATTTAAAAAATTGTTCGTATCGTAGTTCGATTCATTTAAAAACCGATTATTCGTATATGTTCTATTACGGGTATTTAGTGGTATATTATAAAGATATTGATATTCTGCGTCCCCAAGAATATAATTTCGACTATAATTATTAGGTCTTGTTTGGCGGTTACTAGTAGTATTACGGGTTCTTGTATTTGGTCTAGTATTAATAACATTCTGTATATTTTCCCGAATATCATCCAATGTATCATATAACCGGTCAATATGCGTATTAGTTTGATTATATTGCGTTATATACATATTAATCAATTCACGTTGATCACGTGTCAAATTAGTATTCGATGACATATAAATATAATATATGAAATATGTTTAAATATAAACGAATATATAAATTATATTTAAAAATGAATTTGGAAAAATATAAAGACAAGGGATTATCGGGACTAGCAAATTTAGGTAACACATGTTTTCTAAATTCGACGCTGCAAGTATTATCACATACCTATGAACTTAATGACTTTTTAGAAGCCAAAAAATATAAAAAACGCCTCAATAATAAGTATGATTCAGCACTTCTTATTGAATGGGATGAACTAAGAGAATTGTTATGGAGCGAAAATTGTATAGTATCTCCGAATAAATTTGTGCGGACGGTTCAAAAACTGTCACATCTAAAAGGTCAAGATATGTTTACCGGGTTTAATCAGAATGATTTACCCGAATTTTTAATTTTTGTCATTGATTGTTTTCATAATGCGCTAGCACGTGAAGTGAGTATGATTATAGAAGGAACTGTAAAGGATGATAGAGACAAGATTGCTGTCGCATGTTTCGAAAGAATCAAACAAATGTTTGAAAAAGATTATTCTGAAATATGGAATATCTTTTATGGTATCCATGTCTCGCAATTGGAACACGCTCAAACGGGCGAGCGAATAAGTATGGTTCCCGAACCATATTTTATTATTAATTTACCAATTCCATCTGATAATAAGTTACCGTCATTAATTGATTGTTTTGACTTGTACGTAGAAGGTGAGATATTAGATGGGGATAATTGTGTCAATTATGAAAAAACGGGTGAAAAAGTTGCTGCTAAAAAGAGCATCACTTTTTGGAGTTTCCCTAGTATTTTAGTAATTGATATTAAAAGATTTAATGCGACAAATCGGAAAAACCAAGTCATGATAGATTTTCCACTTGAAGAGTTAAATTTATCTAAATATGTCATTGGTTATAACAAAGATTCTTATGTATATGATTTGTATGCTGTTTGTAATCATAGTGGGTCTGTATTAGGGGGTCATTATACCTCATTTGTAAAAAATGCTAATGGTAAATGGTACCATTACAATGATACGAGTGTTTCAGAGGTAGCATTAGACAAACAAATTATTAGTGCCAAAGCGTATTGTTTCTTTTATAGAAAGCGTCAAACAAAATAATAGATTTTTATAATAATTGTAAAATTGTTGAAATTAACAAATTGTAGAAAAATTGTAAAAATGTATATGGATATTTATATATAATAATATATATGGATAATACGGACAGTTCAACTAATACAGATACAGACACTTCAACTAATACAATGAATGTAGGTTTAGGAAGCGTGGTCGATGACACATATTCCTATATAAATAACATATTGGCCAATCCAAGTGTAATTATTATTTTAGTAGTGGTATTAGTGATATATCTCATTATATTTATGTCTTTAGGAGGAAACAATGATTCAAATTATGAAGAACCGGTATCCAATTCGAGTTCTAATATAATCACCATTATTGTTATCGCATTTTTAATCATTTTAATACTGCTAAACGGCTTACAATACTTTTTTGGCGTGGATATTATGGCTAACATTAAAAACTTATTCTCGGGAACACCGGAAGTAGATATTACCGTAAATAATGTTCCCAGTTTACCAAATGCTCCCATACCCGATTTAATTAGCAGACCGCAAGTATTCAACATTCCGGGAAATACATATGGATACAATGATGCTAAAGCTTTGTGTACAGCTTACGGTTCAAGATTAGCAACATATAAAGAAGTGGAAGATGCTTATAAAAGTGGAGGAGAATGGTGTAATTATGGATGGTCAGACGGCCAAATGGCATTGTTTCCCACACAACAAGAAACATATGACCAATTACAAAAAATAGAGGGACATGAAAATGATTGTGGTAGACCGGGAGTAAACGGAGGATATATTGCTAATCCGGTTGTCAAATTTGGTGTCAATTGTTTTGGTTATAAGCCGCCAATTAACAGCACCGAAGAAGAACTGATGGCAAACGAGCCAATTTACCCTAAAACGTTGAAGGACATTGCGGCGGAAAAAAGAGTGGAATATTGGAAGGATAAACTAACTGAAATATTAGTCTCACCATTTAATCACAATACGTGGTCTAAGTTATAACTATGATAGAAAACATAACCTACCATATAAAAAAATATAATAAATATATTTATAATGGACAATATACTAACAAATCGAACACATCTAACACCGTAGTTGTAAACAACTATAAAAACGCTTATATATTTCCATTGTTCGCCAACGATAAATGTATTTAGCGATCGATATTCTATAGTGGTGCGGCATATAGGGCACGAATTCGTAATATTGTACCATTCTTTCAGACATTCTTCATGAATATATGTATTACATGTACAAACAGTATAATATTCCACGTAATCTTTAATTAAATAAGCATACCGATGGTTTTTTTCGGGTGTCCAGCAAATGATACATAGGTTTTGTTCTATTGTATTCGTGGAAGACAATTCATTTTCTGATTTATTTCTTGTTAGTTCATAGTCATCAGAAGAGGTGTATAGTGTATAGAACATTTATATTATTCAAATAATATAAATGTAAAAAAATGGATAAACAACCTATGATTTACTTCGTCGTGTATGTTTTTTAATAGGTTTGGCGCCGTGTTTACGTGTTTTTCGTTTTTTCTTTTTATCCATTTCAACCATAGCAAATAATTTATCCATAATATCATCGGAAGCAGTTTCATGTGGTTTATAATGTTCTTCGATAGACTCTCTATTTTTTGGTACTCGTTGGTTAATAAAAAAGAGACCGGCTGGGACAGCTAAATTTTCAAATGGACTTGAAACATGTTTCCCTCCGGATTGTTCAGAACCGATACGATTCTCTTCCATTTTTTCTCCATTCATTGTCGTCATTAGTGGTATTTGATTTTGTAAAAAAAAAGATTCCACTTTGTAGCCACCGCCTACAATATTTTTATTACTGTCTTGTGTGAATACAAAATCGTCGCCTCCAAATAATTCATATTCCAAATCATTATCATTATCAGTATTATAATTATCCATATACAATACCCAAATATAAATTAATTGCTATAAAATCGCTTTATTTCGGGGACATATTTGGTATCGCGTTTATTTTTCACATATTCTACAATTTTCTTAACTTGTTCCTCATTTTTGATAATTTCCGATAGACACGTTTCTAAATGTTTAAATGTTAGTTGCTGGGTTTCTTTCACCTTTACAAATTTGAGCTGCCCATCACTTATCTTAACAGAAGCATTCGATAATTCGTTAGTCTCAATATAAGAATTAATTTGCGCACTAATATCATGTTTTTTATCTCGTAGTTCCTTAAGTTTATCGCTAACTAGTTTCATTTGATTATCGATCGCAACCCACTGCTGAATTTGTTGTTCAAAACTCATTTAATAATAGATTACAAAAAATTACAAAATATTATTCGTAATCTAATATAAAACTGGTGGATACAACACTATATTCTTTAATGTTTCGTCAACAAACGTTGCCGAATTGTTATGTGCGTCAAAAAACTCTCGGGTCCATTTTGTTCCAGCATGAGTGGCGTCACCTCGAACAGATTTCACCTTTTTAAAGAATTCTTCTGATTGACATACATAATGATTTAATCGTATTAATTGATTAGCAACTCTTATTCTCTTGCCACTTTTTATAGGTATCTCAGTATATGGGTTAAATAACCAATGAATCCATATTTGAGATGGATGTGCGATAGCAAATGTTTTAACAATATATTTGGTATTAACGGGGTCCATGTTCGGTATTCTATGGACATTACTTATTCTTATATCAGATGGATGTTCGTTGCAACCACTGGTTCCGTATACAAACCAATTACAATAAATAACATTATAATGATGTAAGCTTCTTAGTTTTTTTGACAGTCGTTTATCTACACCATATAAAAATTCGTCTAAATCGATGACAGCCAACCAATAACTTTTAAACCATATTTTTTTAGCAAAAATTTCACGGTAATTTTTAATTTGAGAATACTTCTCTGGTCTTAAATAATAACTAACAATTCCCTTTTGAATATACGGATTTAATATACGTAATGGATTATCTGTGCTGCCATTATCTATTAAAAAAAAATGTTGAACTCCTTGTGATAAATGATGGTCCAACCATAATTTTAAATTTAATGTTTCATTTTTAAACTGTGCTAAAACGGATAGATAATACATACTATTATATATTATAAAAAGTATTATATATGGGGAAAAGGGTAGCAATTCTATTTTATGGTTTAACGAGAAGTTTAAAAGATATATACAACAATTTAAAGGAGAATCTATTTAATGAACTAACAAAAAATAATTTTGAGTATGATATTTTCGTACATACTTATATTCTAGACA
>Ga0208249_1000637_pt1 | contig 11494 bp, 9 predicted proteins | sample CryBogmetaGMA1M_FD_184546 | JGI IMG/M metagenome (GOLD analysis project Ga0208249, IMG submission 184546) | Freshwater microbial communities from Crystal Bog, Wisconsin, USA - MA1M (SPAdes) | ecosystem: Environmental > Aquatic > Freshwater > Lake | place: Crystal Bog, Wisconsin, USA | collected...
CCACCGATCCGAGGTTGCCGTAGACGTAAATGGGTGCGGCGTCAGCGGCGGCAACAGCCAGGACGACGGCGACGATCGCGAGGGACACGGTGGTGACAAGCGAGCGGACCATGGGAGTTTCCTGTCGTGACGGGGTCGTGGTGCGAGTGACTTCGCGATGCCAGGAGAGAAAGCGAACGCCGTGCCAAACACTGGCCAGTCTTTTAAAAAAAGTAACCCGTCGAAATTTTTCGCGAATATCGCACCAAATACCGCTGACTCGCCCCCCTGTTCCGGGCCACGCCAGGCTTCATTTCGCCAGTTCTGCGAATCCGGTTTCACCACGACTAGGAAATAGGTCACCATTGTGAAGAGGCGACACAGCCCAGGACACCTCCGAGAAGACTGATCCGTCTGCCGGTGGGGCGCCCAGCGGCGGAGAGCCGGGCCGGTCTGCCGGGCTGGGAAGAGCCGCTACACTCACGACTCCGCGGCCGGCGGGAATCCGTGAGCGCGAGACGGCACCGTGGCGGCGAAGACGATCAGCGCCCTCGACATCCTCGTCGCGTCCGGCACGTGGGATCCCGTCACGCCGTCGGTGATCGTCCTTCACGGCGACGAGCCGTTCCTCGTGCGGGCGATGCTCGACCGGCTCCGCGGCGTGCTCTGCCCCGACGAGGCCGATCGCGACTGGGCATGGCGGGAGTTCACCGGCGACGAGCCTCTCGATCCGCGTGACGTGTTCGACGAGGCCGCGACCGTGCCGATGTTCGCCACCGCCACCCGCGCCGCGGTCGTCCGCCAGGCCGACGCGTTCGTGACCGCGGCCCGCGAGCGGCTCGAGGCACTCGCCGCCACATCCCGCGGCCGTCGCGGCGTCGTGATCCTCGAGGTGAAGACGTTCCCCGCCACCACCCGTCTCGCGAAGGCTGTCGCCGCCCACGGGCTCGTGATCGAAACGTCGATCCCGCAGCGTGCCGACCTCGCGGCGTGGCTCCGGAAGTGGGCCGAGACGTCGCACGGCGCGAAGCTGCAGGTGGCCACGGCCGAACGGCTCGTCGAGCGTGTGGGCCAGGACCTCGGCTGTCTCGATCAGGCCGTCGCGCGACTCGCGGCCGCGGCACCGCCCGGGAACCGCGGTGCAACCATCCCACCCGAGGCCGTCGATGACTTCGCGGTCTCGCCGCAGGAGCGCACGGCGTGGGGCATGGTCGATGCCGCGGCCGGCGGCGACACCCGCCGCGCCATCGCCGAGCTCGGTGACCTCATCGACGCGGGCGAGAACCCGGTCGGCATCGCGGCCCAGATCGCGACGTCGCTGCGGCGGCTCTCCACGGCCGCGCGGCTCCTGGCACTGCCCGCCGGGGCCGGGCGTCCCGCCGGAGTCGAGCAGGCCCTCCGCGAGGCGGGCGTCGCCGCCTGGCCCAAGGCGCTCGCGCAGGCGAAGGAGTCGCTCACGCAGCTCGGCAGCCGCCGCGCCCGTCGCCTGCCGGCGTGGCTCCTCGACCTCGATCTCGCGCTCAAGGGAGAGGCTTCCCGAGGCCTGCGCGCGAGGCTGGCACTGGAGCGGCTGTTCTGCAAGATGGCCCGGGGCGAGTCCCCGGCCGGTCGGGGATCCGCGGCCCCGCCCCGGAATCGAGGAGCCGGTTCGTGAACACCGACCATCGCGCCGATCCCCGCGACGTCTGGGAGAACCCGCTGGCCGCGCGCTACGCGTCGAGCGAGATGACGCGGCTCTGGAGCGACAACCACCGCTACCGCCTCTGGCGGCAGGCGTGGCTGGCACTCGCCGAGGCGGAGGCCGAGCTCGGCCTGCCCATCTCCCCGGGCCAGCTCGCCGAGATGCGGGCCCACCTGGGCACGATCGACTTCGCCAAGGCGGCCGAGTACGAGCGCCGGATGCGGCACGACGTCTTCGCGCACCTCCACGCCTTCGCCGACGACTGCCCCGCCGCGCGGCCGATCATCCACCTCGGGGCGACGAGCGCGTTCGTCACCGACAACGTCGACCTCATGCTCATGCGGGAGTCGCTCGACCTCGTGGCGGCCAGGCTGGCCGTCGTCATCGAGCGGCTCGCGGCCCGCGCGGTCGAGACGAAGGAGATCGTCTGCCTCGGCCGCACGCACCTCCAGCCAGCGCAGCCCACGACGGTCGGCAAGCGGCTCTGCCTCTGGATCCACGACCTCGTCCTCGATCTCGAGGAGATCACCCACCGCCGCAAGCTGCTCCGGGCCCGCGGCGTGAAGGGCACCACCGGCACGCAGGCGAGCTTCCTCGAGCTCTTCGGCGGCGATCACGCGAAGGTCCGGCGGCTCGACGAGCTCGTCGCGCAGAAGCTCGGCTTCCACTCGTCGTACGAGGTGACGGGCCAGACCTACACCCGCAAGGTCGACTCGCAGGTCTGTGCGGGGCTCGCCGGCGTGTCGGAGTCGACGCACAAGGCGGGCAACGACCTGCGGCTCGCGGCCGCCTGGGGCGAGCTCGAGGAGCCGTTCGAGACGGAGCAGGTCGGCTCGTCGGCGATGCCCTACAAGCGCAATCCCATGCGGGCCGAGCGGATGTGCGGTCTCGCGCGGTTCGTGATGGGCCTCGCGGCCACCGCCGGCCAGACCGCCGCCACGCAGTGGCTCGAACGCACGCTCGACGACTCCGCGCCGCGGCGGCTCGTGCTCCCGCAGGCCTTCCTGGCGACCGACGCCCAGCTCGTGATCTACGCGAACATCGCCGGCGGCCTCGTCGTGCTCCCGGGCGGCATCCGCCGCAACCTCGAGGCGCATCTCCCCTTCCTCGCCAGCGAGAAGATCCTCATGGCGGCGACGACGGCCGGCGGCGACCGCCAGACGCTCCACGAGGCGCTCCGCACGCACAGCCACGCGGCGACCGCACGGATCCGCGAGGGCCACGAGAACGACCTCGTCGACCGCCTCGCGGCCGACCCGCTCTTCGCGGGCATCGACCTCGCCGCGGCGATGCGGGCCGACGACCTCGCCGGCCGCTCCGCCGCGCAGGTCGACGACTTCGTGAACGGCGCCGTGCAGGTGGCCCTCGCCTCGTGCCCGGCCCGCGCCGCCGAGTCGGCCCTCAAGGTCTGACGCAGGACCAACTCCCGCGCCAACCGCGAGGGGCTGCCCATGCCCCGAGAGCCGGCATCGCTGGCAAGCGCAGCCAGGATGGCGAAGCGCTGCCAGCGCGGAGTGAGCGGAGGGCGGAGCCCGCAGCGAACGTCCGGCGACGGGGCATGGGCAGCCCCGAGCCCGCCACGCGCGACGATCCGGCATCAGCCGACCGAATCACCCGTCACACGCGATCCTGATGCCGCGTCCGGCTCCTGCTCGAACGGCACTCGGCACACAGCCCGGTCACGATCAGCCGGTGCGACAGCGCCCGGAACTGGTGCTGCGCCGCGACCGAGTCGCGGATCCGGGCCACGTCGTCGCTCGAAAACTCGATCAGCTTCCGGCAGCCCGTGCAGTAGAGGTGATCGTGCTGCGGATAGCCGTAGTCGTGCTCGTAGACGGCGCGGCCGTCGAGCACCATCTTCTTGAGCAGGCCCGCGTCGACCATCTCCGCGAGCGTGCGATAGACGGTCGGACGGCTCGCCCGGGCGCCCTCGGACGTGCCGCGGAGATCCGCCAGCAGCTGCTCGGCGTCGAAGTGCTCGTGCCGGCGGCCGACGTGATCGACGATCACGCCCCGCTGCCGCGTCATGCGCTTGCCCCGCGTCTGCAAAAACTCGGCGAACCGCGCGGCGGGCGTGAGCGCCACGTCGACGCTGCCGAGCGAGAAATCGGGGCCGACGGCCATGCGACACATGCTCCGGGAGACGTCGGCATTGTAGCCATGCGGCCGAATGCCGACCGCGGGCCCGCGGGTGGGCCGGCGCCGCGATCAGGCCCCGGGAACGAGAGCAGCGGCCGGACCGTCATCGGTCCGGCCGCTGCGTGTGCGGTCACGGAAGGGCACCCGTCGCCCCTGATCCGGCTCAGCCGAGCCGGTCGAGGAGGCGGTCGAGGGCCGCGTCGAGCTTGTCGGGCGTCTCGTACGAGCCGTCGGCGATCGCCGCGCGGATCGCGTTGACGCGGTCGAAGCGGATGTCGGCGGTGGCATCGGCGGCGCGGACGGCGTCGACCGAAAGCGTCACGGCGTCGTGCACCTCGCCCACTCCCTGCTGCGGGGCGGCGGCCTTCGTGGCCTGGGCCGCCTCGACACCCTTGACGGCCGCGAGGCCCTGCGAACCCTGCGTCGAAAAGACACCGAAGATGTTCATCGTTGCACTCCTTGCAAGTCGTGGTTCCGAGTTCCTTCACCCCCACTCGGCCGCTTCATACGCGGCACGCCGGCGGAGGGTTCATCGGAGCGATCGAGAGGCCGGACCTGCTTCCTTTCCTTCACTCATTGTTGCCGCGCTTCCGCGTTCCGGCGACTCCAGTCGTCGGACAGCGGCCGGTCATGTCGTCGACTGCGGTCGCCGCGGCCAATCTTGTTTCATCGACCAGCCGTGCCGAAAACTTCACCCGATTTTTTCCCTGCCAGTTTTTCCCGTCCTGCCGATCCCACGGCCCGAACGTCCGCCCGGACCGCCCAGCCTGCCGGGGCGCTACATCGCGAACTCGGGCTTCCGCCGGCCGAGCTGCCCCTGGAGCCGCTCCACGATCGCACTGTGCATCTGGCTCACGCGGCTCTCGGAGAGGTCGAGGGTGGCCCCGATCTCCTTCATCGTCAGCTCCTCGTAATAGTAGAGGATGATGATGAGCCGCTCGTTGCGGTTGAGCCCCTTGGTGACGAGCCGCATGAGATCCGCCTTCTGGATCCGGCGCGTGGGGTCCTCCCCCTTCTTGTCTTCGAGAATGTCGATCTCGTGGACTTCCTTCGAGCTGTCGGTCTCGCACCATTTCTTGTTGAGGCTCACGAGGCTCACCGCATTGGCCTCGATGAGGAGCTTCTCGAACTCCTCGCGGGAGAGGCCCATGTGCTCGGCCACCTCGGCGTCGGCCGGGGCCCGGCCGAACTTCGCCTCGAGCTGCTTGATCGCCTCGTTGAGCTTGCTCGCCTTCGAGCGGACGAGCCGTGGCACCCAGTCCATCGTGCGGAGCTCGTCGAGCATCGCCCCGCGGATGCGCGGCACGCAGTAGGTCTCGAACTTCACGCCCCGCGACATGTCGAAGGCGTCGATCGCGTCCATCAGGCCGAAGGTGCCGGCGGAGACGAGGTCGTCGAGCTCCACGCCGTCGGGCAGCCGGGACCAGATCCGCTCGCCGTTGTACTTCACGAGCGGCAGGTAGAGCTCGATGAGCCGATTACGGAGGTCCTCGTTGGTCTGGTCGCGTTTGAACTGCTTCCAGAGCTCCAGGACTTCCTCCGCCGACAGCTGGGTCGCGTGCTGTGCCACGTCATCCTCCTTGACAGGTCCTCGATCGCACTCGCGCGGACGCCCGGACTCCGCCGGACACCGCACCTTCGGGCCGCCCCGGTGGGGACGGACCGCCATTCACCGCCGAGCCTGCTGCACCGACCAACTTCTCATCATCGGCAGCCGCCGGGCAGTCACTTGAATCGAACTGCGGATGCCCCTGCACCCGTCACCATCTCTCCAGGTTGTCACGACGTCCTCCACGGTCGCGGGCTCACGCGGCCCGGGCCGCGTCCGCGGCGCCGACCGTGGCGAACACCTCGAGCCTCGGTTCCTCCGCCGTCTCCTCCTCCGCGAGCACCACCAGGTCGGGCAGATGCCGCGCGAGCGCCTCCCGGACTTGCCGCCGCGCGGCCGCCGGCACGATCACCACCGGTTGACCGCCGCGCTCGACGGCGATGCGGGAGGCCCGGCGGACCTCGGCGACGAGCCGCGCCGTCGGCCGGTCGGCGCCGGCCGGACGCACGAGCGCGTCGACCGCGGCGGCCGCGAGCCGGACGGCGGTGAGCCTGCCATGGGGGTCGCGGGCGCGGCGGCAGATCGCCCCCGCCATCCGGCGCCGCACGAGCTCGGCGAGCGGCGCCGGCTCCTGCGCGTCGGCGGCGTGGTCCGACATCACCTCGAGCACCTCGGCGAGCGGCCGGATCGGCACGCCCTCGCGAAGGAGGCACTGGAGCGTCCGCTGGATGCGGGCGACGGTCAGCACGCCCGGCACGATCTGTTCCACGACCGCGGGCTGCGCGGTCCGCAGCGACTCGACGAGCCGGTTGGCGGCGTCGCGGGTGAGCAGCCGGTCGGCGCGGCGGCGGGTCGCCCCCTCGACGGCCCGCGCGACGATGCCGGCGTCGTCGAGCACGGTCGCCCCGCGGCGCCGGCAGGTCTCGGCCTCGGCGTGGCTCACCCAGCTGCCCGTGCGACCGGTGAGCGGATCGGGAGCCGCGGTCCCCTCGACGGGTGACGCCTCGCCCGGGGGCAGGATGGCGAACATCCGCCCCGTCGGAATCTCCCCGTCGGCGACGACGTCGCCCGCGACGGTGATGCGGTAGCCACGATCGGCGAGCCCGAGGTCGTCGCGGAACGCCACGGCCGGGAGGACGACGCCGAGGTCCGCGGCGAGCGCCGCCCGCACGGCGGTCACGCGGTCGAGGAGCGGCCCGCCCGGGGCGACGAGGCCGAGGAGCCCGCGGCCCAGGTCCACGGCCACGCGGTCGTCGGCGAGGAGTTCGTCCGCGGGCGAGGCGCCGCGGCGCGGATTGCCGGCCGGCGGCGGTTCGGCGTCGTCGAAGGGAGCCTCCGCAGGGGCGGCCGGCCGGCGGCCGAGGATGACGGCCGCCGTGAGCGTGACGGCCGCCACGCCGGCCAGCGGCAGGAAGGGCAGCCCGCTCAGCGACAGGAGCGCGAGGAACACCCCCGCGATCGCCAGCACGTGGGGCTTGGCCGTGAACTGCCGGCCGAACTCCCGCGAGAGATCGACCGCCTGGCTCGACCGCGAGACGAGCAGGCCCGTCGCCACGGAGATGAACAGCGCCGGCACGGCACTCGACAGCCCGTCGCCGATCGTCAGCCGCGCGTAGACACCGAGCGCCTTCTCGACGGGCATGCCGTGCTCGATCACCCCGATGGCGAGGCCACCGATGATGTTGATGACGGTGATGATCACGCTCGCCACGGCCTCCCCGCGGACGAACCGGCTCGCACCGTCCATGCTCGCGAAGAAGTCGGCCTGCCGCTGGAGGTCGCGGCGGGCGGCCCGGGCCTGCTCGCGGGTCAGCGCGCCCGACTGCACGTCGGTGTCGAGCGCCATCTGCCGGCCCGGCAGGCCGTCGAGGGCGAAGCGCGCCGCGACCTCGCTCGTCCGCGTCGAGCCCGCCGTGATCACGACGAACTGCACGATCGCGATGATCGCGAAGATCACCCCCCCCACCACGAGGTTGTTGGCGGCGACGAACTCGCCGAACGCCTCCACCACCTCGCCCGCGGCCGCCGTCCCGTCGATCGCGGCCCGGGAGAGGATCAGTCGCGTCGTGGCGATGTTGAGGACGAGCCGGACGAGCGTGATGCCGAGGAGGAAGGTCGGGAACACGCTCATGTCGAGCGGCGTGCGGGCCGCCAGCGCCCCGAGCAGGGCCACCACCGAGACGGTGAGGTTGACCGCCAGGAGCACGTCGACGAGCGCCGGCGGCACCGGCGCGAGCACGACCAGCACGGCCAGGAGGATGGCCGCGGGGATCACGAAGTCGATGACGTGGGCGGAGACGGGCCGGCGGAGGGCCGGGGCCGTCGCGAACGACTGAGCCATTCGGGCGGATGCAACCTGAGGGGCGATCGGGGCTTCGGGCCCGACCGAGGGCGGGACGGTAGCGGCCGGCACCCCGACCGTCCAGACCGCTCCCCGCGCGGCACGAGGGCTACAATTCGGCCCCGGCGACGCCGTCGCCCGCCCCTTCCCTGGATGCCGCCATGCACTTCGACCGCTTCGGCCTCGCCTTCGACTATCCCGAGAACTGGACGATCGACACCGACGACGCCGACGGCCGCTATGCCACGGTCACGGTCTATTCGCCCGACGGCTCGTTCTGGTCGGTGAGCGGCCACGCGCCCGGAGGCGAGGCCCGTGAACTCTCTGCGGCGGTCGTCGGGCAGATGCGCCGGGAATACCAGGAACTCGACAGCGAGCCCGCCTCCGACACGGTCGCCGGTCGCACGCTCGACGGTTTCGACCTCAACTTCTACTGCCTCGACCTGACGAACACGGCGCAGGTCCGCACGCTGGCGACGGCCCGCGCGGTCTACCTCATCCACTGCCAGGCCGAGGACCGCGACTGGGACCGCGTGGCGCCGGTCTTCGCCGCGATCACGACGAGCTTCGTGGCGGCCTGCGGCGATTGACGCCGCGCGGCGGCTGCCGGCGGGCCGCGGAAAGACGGCGTTGCCCCGGGGCTTGCCGGGGCCTCGTATCGCCACACCCGAGCGACGAGCGCCTAAGGTCCGCGACCCTGCCGGGCCGAACGCGAGGCCACCGCCCGCGTCATGACACCATACGGTGCATGCGTCGTGCCGGACCACTCGATGGAAAAAATCGCAGCTCAGCCGCACCAACCGGGAAGGCCGGGAGGACCGGGGGGGCAGACGGTCGGTCGAGTTGCTACGATTCCCGGTTCCGTCCGGCGGATCACCCCTGTCGCCGCCCTCCCTCTCCGGGATCCACTCGTGCTCCTGCTGGCTGACTCCGCCGTTCCCGTCACTCCCGACACCATCCGGCTCGTCCACTGGGGCGCCTTCGCGATCTTCGTGGCGGTGATGCTGGTCCTCGACCTCACCGTCTTCCACAAGAAGTCGCACGAGCCCACGCTCCGCGAGAGCGCGTTCTGGACCGTCTTCTGGTCGTCCCTGGCCCTCGGCTTCAACGCCCTCGTCTGGTGGTGGCTCGGCGACCGGGCGGCGATCGAGTTCCTCACCGGCTACCTCGTCGAGTGGTCGTTGTCGATGGACAACGTCTTCGTCTTCGCCGTGGTGTTCGCCTACTTCGGCGTGCCGCTCAAGTACCAGTACCGCGTGCTGTTCTGGGGCATCCTCGGCGCCGTGATCATGCGGCTCTCGTTCGTGCTCCTCGGGGCGGAACTGGTCGAGCGATTCAACTGGATCCTCTGGCTGTTCGGCGCCTTCCTCGTCTACACGGGCTTCAAGCTCGCCTTCGCCGAGGAGAACCACGACCCCGGCGAGGGGTTCCTCGTGCGGCTGTTCCGCCGCTTCATCCCGGTGTCGCAGCAGTCGGCGGGCGACCGGTTCTTCGTGAGGGAGAACGGCCGGCTCATGGCCACGCCGCTGTTCCTCGTGCTCCTGGTGGTCGAGAGCACCGACGTCCTGTTCGCCGTCGACAGCGTGCCGGCGATCTTCGGCGTCGTCGACCAGGACGCCCACTACTTCGAGTTCGTGGTCTTCACGTCGAACGTGTTCGCGATCCTCGGCCTGCGGGCGCTCTACTTTCTCCTCGCCGGCGTGATGGACCTGTTCCGGTTCCTCAACTACGGCCTCTCGGCGGTGCTCGTGTTCGTGGGCTGCAAGATGATCGCCGAGGCCGCGCGGCACAACGCCTGGCTCGCCGGGATCGGAGGCTGGGACGCGCACGCCAAGGGCCACCTCGTGCCCCCGTGGCTTTCGCTCGTGATCATCGTGGGCCTGATCGGGTCGAGCGTCGCCGCGTCGCTCGCCTTCCCCGAGCGGAAGCAGGCCGGCGAACTCGCCGACGAGGGCCGCGACGACCACGGCGGAGCGTGAGGCCGCGTCGGGCGTGCGTCACGTCGCGCGACGATGCACGCCGGGCACCCGCCGCGTCATGGCCGCGGCTCCTTCCTGCCGAGAACCTCCGCGTAGACGGCCTCGTGCGCCGCGGCCATGCCCTCGGCCGCATGCCGCGACCGGGTGAGGGCGTGGCCGTGCCGGCCGAGCCGCGCGGCGAGGACTGAATCGTCGAGGACGACCCCGATCGCGCGGGCGAGGTCGCCGGGATCGCCGGGCACGTGGAGGATTCCCGCCCGCTCGCCATCGAGCAGCTCCGGAAACGCGCCCTGGTTCGAGGCGACGACCGGCACGCCGGCGGCCATCGCCTCGATGACGGAGAGCCCCTTCGCCTCGGCATGCGGCGCGGGCAGCGCGAAGACGTCGATGGCGCCGAGGAACGCGAGCTTCGTGGCCCGGTCGACCTGCCCGAGCCAGCGGAAGCGGTCGGCCACGCCGAGTTCGCGGGCCAGCGCGAGGCACGAGGCGATGTAGTCGCGCTCGGCGTCGACGGTCGCGCCCGCCGCCACCAGTTCCACGTCGCGGTGGGCGGCGACGAGCGGCAGGGCACGGACGAGCTGGTCGAGCCCCTTCTCCGGGCAGGCCCGCGCGAGAAAGCCGACGGCGAGCCGGCCGCCCCGCCGCGCGGCGAGGTCGGGCGGCGCGGCCGGAAACGCGGCGAGGTCCAGGCCGTGCGGAATCACCGTCACGCGTTCGGCCGGCACGCCGAGCCGCCCCCCCATGAAGCCGGCGAAGAACCGGTTGAGCGCCACGAAGCGGTCGGCGTCGGCGGCCCGCTCGCGGAGGATCGCCTCGATCGCCGCGCGATGCGGCTCGGGGATGGCGTCGATGAACACGTCCTCCCCCGAGAGGCTGCAGACGATCCGCGCGCCGGTCTCCTCGCGGATCGACCGCGCCAGGCCGAGGAGGAGCACGTTGGAGAGGTGGACGACGTCGGGTCGCACGTCCCGCGCGAGCCACCGCGCGAGCTTCGCCACCTCCTTCCGCTGATGCCCACGCTCACCCCTGAGCGTGGAGATCGTCAGCGGCCCGAGGTCGGCCGCACGGGCGCCGCCCGTGCGGCCGGAGAGCCATTCGAGGAGCGGCCGCGCGTCGAGCGGTCGGTCGAGGAACGCGGGCGTGTGGCGGAACAGCGGCACGTGCTCCTGGAGCCAGACGTTCACGCCCCCCATCACCACCTTCCGCTCCGAGACGTTCTCCTCGTCGGTGGTCGTCGGCACGTAGGCGGGCACGAGCAGCGCGTCGCGGCCGCGGGCCACGAGCGCCCGCACGAGCGTGTTGTCGTGCAGGCACGACCCGCAGATGCGGCCTCCGGCCCCGGCGGTGATGTGGACGATCCGCATCGTGGTGGCGGCCCGGCGCGGTGCGACCGCGTCAGGCGCCGCGCCCCTCCAGGTGCACCAGCACGAGCGCCAGGTCGGCCGGCGTGATGCCGCTCACGCGGCCCGCCTGGCCGAGCGTGCGCGGCCGGATCCGGGCGAGCTGCTCGCGGGCCTCGGCGCGGAGGTGCCGCACGCGGGCATAGTCGAAGCCCTCGGGGATCGGCCGCTCCGCGTGCCGCCGCTGCCGCTCGAGCCGCTCCCGATCGAGCGCCACGTAGCCCGCGTAGCGGATGTCGTTGGCGACCTGGGTCGCGACGTCGGCCGCCACGGCCGCCAGCGGCGGGGCAGCCTCGACCGCGTGCGTCCAGGTGAAGCCCGGCCGCTTGAGGAGGTCGGCGAGCGACGTGCCGGCGACGCGATGGGCCGCGAGGCCGGCACGCGTCGCCTCGATGGCGGCGTTCTTGGCGGCGAGCCGCGCCGAAC
>Ga0208249_1000638_pt1 | contig 11473 bp, 20 predicted proteins | sample CryBogmetaGMA1M_FD_184546 | JGI IMG/M metagenome (GOLD analysis project Ga0208249, IMG submission 184546) | Freshwater microbial communities from Crystal Bog, Wisconsin, USA - MA1M (SPAdes) | ecosystem: Environmental > Aquatic > Freshwater > Lake | place: Crystal Bog, Wisconsin, USA | collected...
CCCCACAGGTGGTTCACCTGAATTAGATACTATCATGGTTATTATGATGGCTTGGGTCTTAGCACCTATTGATGTATCTTTGACTTGGATTAGATGGTATAAAGAAGCTGAGACCGCTAGAAGAAGACAAGAAAAAATTTTTTAATGCCGTATTCAAAAGAGTTGAAAGTTTTTTGGTTTTTACCAATGAGGGCGGCAACTCGTTCTTGTAGACCTATAGTGGAATATTTTAATTTTTCCGATTCTAATCAACATTGGTTTATAAATGATTTAGAGTATATGGATTATTATCTAATTGCAAATGTTAGGAATCCGTATTCTCGTTTAGTTTCTTTATATAACTTTTCAATTGAAACAGAACAAATTAGTAATAAAGTAATGTTTGATTTATGGGTAAATAAAAAAATAACATATGAGATTAATAACTCGCATAACCTACCAAAACAAAATTATCTTTATTTAATGAGGGCCTTTAATAATAAGATGCCTGACTATTTTGTTAGATTTGAATCATTAGAGGAAGACCTGAAGAATTTATGGTTTATTAAAGAAAATTTTAATGATGAGTTAAAATATATTTTTGATAATCACATACACCATAATTCATATAAAAGTATTGATACAAGAAGTTGGCAATCATTCTATACTGAAGAATTAGCTGAATTTGTTTATGGTTATTTAAAGGAAGATTTCATATTATTAAACTACAATAAAGATTCTTGGAAAGATGTCACATCCTAACGTACACGCAAAATCTTCTGCCAAAAAGTTTGGTGGAAAACCTGAAGATTATATCCATCTACATGAATGGTTAGATGAAACCAAAGGTTGGTTTGGAGATTCTTTACACAGAATGTTTAGACATCATAGTGAAGGGATTTTTGAAATGGAAAAAAGATTTGGTTCAGAATTTAAAAATTCTGATGGTAAGGTGGTATATACTAGATATGTTGGAGAACAACATGTTAAGGAAGATTGTAATAATTATATTCCATCTGCAAAAGAGTGGGTTAATAATGTGGCAACCAACCAAAGACCGCAATGGATGACCAGAACGCTTAAGATAGAAGATTAATGAACTATTCAGACAAATATAAGGTAATATGGATAATACCAGAAAGAACCGCATCAAGAGCCACATTTGAATTAATGAAGTTATTGGATTTTTCAAACTCTCATAATCATGAAATTTCAATGCCACGTGAAAAGGGAAAAGATAATTATGATTTATATGTTAACATAAGAAATCCATATTCAAGATTGTCATCCTTACACGCCCACTGGCATTATTTTGAAAAACATCATACAAAAGATTTGAATTACAAAGAATGGTTGGAATTTGTTTTTTCGGACCCAATTAATAATCCAACAAGTAATTCATTTCAGGGTAAACCAAACAAAAATTATTGGCATACAAGATGTCACGATGCACTAAAAGGAATGCCGATGGCACCAAAATACTATGTTAGATATGAACATTTAGAATCTGATTTGAAATCATTACCAATAATTAAAGACAATATGGATATATTAGCTGAAGCCTTCAACAAGTTTATTAAAGTTAATAAATTCAAGTCTGATAGACCTAGTTGGAAAAGTTATTATGACCAAGAAATTGCTAATTATGTTTATGAAAAATTGGAGAAGGATTTCAAATTATTCAACTATCATAAGGATTCATGGAAAGAAGATTTTAAGTAATATTTATTTATATGAAAAAAAGAAATGTAAATTCGTTTAAATTATTAACCCCTGAGGATAAACAATACCTTAGAAGAGTTTGTAGATACTTGTCATCACTTGGAATGAGAGATGGTAGTATCGAGATGGATATTGATGACTGGTCCAATTTTAATTTCTCAGACATAAATTGGCAACGAGAAACTCACTTTTCAAACAACTATAGCGCTGAAGTTCCTGATGGATTAACACCAATCTTCGAAAAAATTGGAAATTATATTGAAGATAGAGGTTTATTCACAGAACCTGAACAAAGTGATATAAATTATGAAAGAATTGAATTTGATATAGATAGTAGAACACAGGAAGTATCTGTGAGACATTGGTGGTCATTTTATGGTAGAGGTGATAGTAGTAGTAAGTATTGGGTAGATGAAGAAGGAAAAGAAATATTTGAAGAGTGGGAGAAAGATGGTGTTTTAGATGATATTGAAGTACCTAATGGAGGAATATTGACAGTAAAATATAATGGTTCTGGTGATTCAGGATATATTGAAAGTAGTTTTGATGAAAACGGAGATGGAGTACCGACAGCAATGGAGGATTGGTGTTATAGACAACTTGAAAATAATTTTGGTGGGTGGGAAATAAATGAAGGCTCTGATGGTGAATTTATATTTAATTTTAATAACATGGAAATTGAGTTAGTTCATACATACAATACAGAAGAAAACGATACAGATACAATATACGAAGAAAGTTTTGCCGAATAGTTTTTTTTCCTTATCTTTGTAATATACCTTGGTGGTGGAATCGGTAGACACGTAACACTTAAAATGTTGTGGACATTGTCCGTAAGGGTTCAAGTCCCTTCTGAGGTACAATGGTCTGTTAGTTAAATGGATATAACTTCTCACTTCTAATGAGATATTCGTGGTTCGATTCCACGACGGACTACAAAATATCATATCTTCAGGTACCCATACCGCTAACGTTGGGTTAAATAAGATACAATTTCGTGCTTGCGGGAAGTAGAATGCCTGTCTGATGTGATATAAGCCCCGATGGCGTAACGGTAGCCGCGTTGGTCTTAGGAACCAATGTCGTAAGACGTGAGAGTTCGAATCTCTCTTGGGGCACATTTAACTATTGAACATCCAAAATAAATTGGTATTTTCCTGTTTTTAATTTTTGATTATATCCTTCTCTGAAAACAGTCAAAATTACAAAATCCCAAGTATTACCTCTTTTATTATTTGGTCCGATTGCAAGTGATAACGACCATTTTTTACTTCTCATAACGAATGGTATATTCGAAATAATTTCATCGTTTTTTATTGAGTTCAGAATATCTTTAATATGTAAATTTAAAAATTCAATTAATTCTTCTTTTGTTATTTCTCTCTCGTCATAAAATTCAATATCATTTCTTCCCATCCCTCTTTTATTTGAATGATGAGTTGTTTTTATATTGAAAACATAAGGTTCTCCATCATAATTCAAACGAATTTTTCCAATTACCTCGGCAATTTCTAACAATAAGGTTTCTTTAATTATATCACGTAAATCCTTCATTAAATATAAATATTCTTAATACTGTAATAAAAAAATTTGACAATTTAAAGATATTCACTATCTTTGATATAATTATAATAACATGAACACTACAATGCGTCATATAGTCTTTAGTAAACAACAAGAAACTTGTTGGTATCAGATTATGCCTTGTAGTTCAGACGTGTAAATGATTCGGTAATTCCTGAAGAGAGTTATATATACAGACCCTGAACGACAGAAATGAAGTTCGGGGTTTTTTTTTGTTCTTTGAAATATTGGTTGTAGATTTGTAAAAATGCTCCTGTCGACTATCGGTTAGGTCATCAGGTTTTCATCCTGAAAAGACGGGTTCGATTCCCGTCGGGAGTACATTTAGTCCTTTAGCTCAGTTGGAAGAGCACTTGCCTTACATGCAAGGTGTCGTAGGTTCGATTCCTACAAGGACTACAAAAATTAAAATTATGAAATACGTTTTTAGAGGTCATGTTGTGTTTGAATACAAACCAAATGATAAAAGAGATAAAGTGGTTCAAGGTAAGATTCATGATGCAATTCCAGCATTTGATTTTTGTCATATGATTCCTGAGGACTATAAATTGTTAGCAAAATTTTTTGACACAGTTTATAGGCATATTCAAGGAGAAGATGTACCTTTGGAAGATATAGAAGTGTATTAATGGTGCTCAAGCTAACTTGGTAGAAGCGAAAGACTGAAAATCTTTAGGACTCGGCTCGGAACCGAGGAGTACCACGGAGTCTCGAAATAACGGGAAACCCCCACTCCCATATGGCAGCCAGTCCGTTAACCTGGTGTAGTGGGGTAGGATGTTAGGTAGTGGATATGTAAGCGGGCTCAAGCTCGGTAAGTCAAAAAGGTTATGACGCTCTTTACGAGACCACGTTGTCGGTTCGAGTCCGACCTTAACAACAAAAAACATATATTATGAAAGCAATTTTAGAATTTAATTTACCTGATGATAATCAGGAGTTTGAATTGGCAACAAAGGGTCTCAAATTTTGGAGTGTATTATGGGAATTGGACCAATCTTTGAGGGGTAAAACCAAATATGCTCCTGACAGTTTACCTCAAGATAAGTATGATGCTTATCAAGAAATAAGGGATGAGCTCCGTGAACTAATGTTGAATAATGATATTAGTTTTGATATTGTTAAATAAAAAAAATATGGAAAAAATAATACAAAATTTAGTTGAAGAAACGGGAAAATTATTAGTAGCTCGTTCAGAAGATATTGGTTATTATGGTGACATAAGTGATTTCGGAAATGAAGTTGGAGTTGTTGTAGGTCAACACTTCAAGAAAAAACAAGACATTGAAGATTTCATCACAGGATTGAGACATGGTATTTCATTAGTAGACGGAACACATTAAAAATAAAAAAATGAAAGTGGTAGTAAAAAAAGACAGTATAGATATTTTTCCTCACCTTTATGAGGGGACGGTATTACAGGATGTTAGAGAGAAAGGTATGAATTACGTTGGAGTTTTTACTTCTGTCTTTGGTTCCTATTATGTTGAAATACCTAAAAAAAGGTGTAAAAAATATAAGGAGAAGAAAACATTAAATGGTCAGTTGGCCGAGTGGCTTAGGCGATAGTCTGCAAAACTATTTACACAGGTTCAAATCCTGTACTGACCTCAAAAAATGCGTGTGTAGCTCAATTGGTAGAGTACTAGTCTCCAAAACTAGGAGTTTCAGGTTCGAGTCCTGACATGCGTGCTAAAGGTTGATTGGGGAATGATGATGTAAAAACCTGGTAGTGGTTGGAATAAGACATCGTCGGAGTTTAAACTACCATTAGTAACGCCAATCATAAAAGGAGTTGTCCACTGAACCATCTTCTCCTTTCCTGAAGTTTTTTGAAAAGTAGGTCTATAACGTACGTCCGTGGTAGTGTAGGGTTGAGGGAGGCAGTAGTTCAGTCACCCAAGATACCGACGAGGGTAATGCAGGTAGAACACAGTCATCTGATAAGTCCCCTAAAGACGGTAAGAGTAATCGCGAATATCTCTTACCAACAAATATCGGAAAATACCCATCACCTACTTTTCAATTTGGGAGCGTCGTCTAGTGGCAATGACAAAAGACTGTAAATCTTTCCTCTTTTGAGTTCACAGGTTCGAGTCCTGTTGCTCCCACAATTTTGGACTTGTAGCTCACTCGGTTAGAGCGGCACACTCATAATGTGAAGGTAATAGGTTCGATTCCTATCTGGTCCACAATTTTATCCTCTGGTGTAACGGTAACACAATTGGTTTTGGTCCAATTATTTAAGGTTCGAATCCTTAGGGGATAACATCGGTTCCATAGTTTAATGGAAAAACATTTCGCTACGGACGAAAAGAGTTGGGGTTCGAATCCCTATGGGACCTCAAAATTGCGGTGTAGTTCAGTGGTAGAACACTTGATTCATATCCAAGTCGTCAGAAGTTCAATTCTTCTCACCGCAACAAATGGTGGGTATAGCTCAGTTGGTAGAGCGCTAGATTGTGGTTCTAGTTGTCACGGGTTCGATTCCCGTTATTCACCCAAGTCCATATATTTATATGTATGGAAAAAAAACTAACATTAACGAAAGAGCAGTTGTTCAAAGTGATGCATTTGAACGAGGCCGAAAAAAAAGAAGAAGAAACAACTGAAACAGCAGATGTTGTTGATATGATTGCGACATTACTTCATTCAAGAAGCCAAGCTCATATTTTTCATTGGCAAACAAAATCTCAATCATCGTTTGCAGAACATATGGCTTTAGGAACTTACTATGATGAAATTGTTGAGTTAATCGATGGTATTGTTGAAAGCTATCAAGGAAAGCATGACTTAATCACAGGATATAAAACAGTTAAAATGGTTGATTACAAATCAACTGAACAACTTATAAGTTATTTCAAAGATTTGGATGATAACATAGAAAAAAACAGAAAGGCTGTCAAAGAATCTTATATTCAAAACCAAATAGATGGAGTTCAAGAGTTAATCTTTTCAACCTTATATAAATTGAGATTCTTGAAATAAGAATTAATCAAATAATTGAAAATTCCTCTGAATCCTCAGGGGAATTTTTATTTGTAATTGACAGGAAAATTCATATCTTTGCAATGAGGTAGAGAAGGATTCAGTAGAAACTGATGCGGCCGTCGCACAATATCGGGGTTGGAGTACAGGGCTCCTATACGTGATGTAACCCGAGGCCAAACCCCTGTTTTGGGTGCTTCTACCTCTTTTACTGGAGTATAGCTCAGTTGGTTAGAGCGTCATCCTGATACGGTGAATGTCGGTGGTTCGAGTCCACCTACTCCAACAATGAAAACTAAAATACACGTAAATCAACACCATATAAGGTCAAATAAAACTAAAGGTACTGACTTACCTGTTATTACCATAAAACAGGGTAGAAAGAACACTTATTGTAATCAGGTTGAGATTTTAGGTCCAAGTAAGATTACCTATTGTGGTTCTGGTGATGAAAAACCTATTTTAAGTTGTGGTGCAAGAGTTGTTATTGAAACTGAAAGTGAAATAAAAGTTATAAGCTAGGAGAGTTGGGAGAGCGGTTTAATCCAACAGTTTGCTAAACTGTCGTACTTCTAAAGGGTACCGCTGGTTCAAATCCAGCACTCTCCGCAAAATAAATTTAATATAGAAATTGACTAATCGAATTATTCTTCATATATTTATAGTCTATTAAAGTTATTTAAACATTAACCAAAAAAAAGAAAAAACATGAAAAAAATCCTAGCTATCTTGTCAATCGTTGCATTGGCATCTTGCGGAACAGGAACATCAACTGAAGTAAAGACTGATTCAACTGCTGTTGTAGCTGATTCAACTAAAGTAGATTCTACAGTTGTTTCTGTAGATTCAGCAAAAGCTGAAGCTCCTAAAGCAGCAGAAGTTAAATAATATAACTCTCTGTAAAGAAATTAACCCCCTTACTTGACGGTTTGGGGGTTTTTTAATATCATTAAAAAAAGTAAATTATGAATATTATTGAAAAATTAAATTGGAGATATGCGACCAAAAAATTTAACGCTACTTACCAATTAACTGACGAAGAATTATCTACAGTGAAGGAGATTATCCAATTATCACCAGCTTCATTTGGTTTACAACCTTATAAAGTTTTAATTGTAATGGATAATGAAAAAAGAAACGCTCTTAAAGAGGCATCTTATGGACAAACACAAATTACTGATTCAAGCGCATTATTAGTTTTTGTAAAAAATAAAAATGTTAATGATGGAGATGTTGATGCATTTGTTCAAAACATTGTTGAAACAAGAGGAGTTCCAAAAGAAATGTTAGCTGAGTATGAAGGTATGATGAAATACGCAGTCAACTCTATGGATGAGGCAACTAAAGGTACTTGGGTTGAAAAACAAATTTATTTAGCTTTAGGTAACTTATTAACATCATTGTCAACTGTTGGAATTGATGCTTGTCCTATGGAAGGTTTTGATAAAACAAAGTATAATGAAATCTTAGGATTGACTGATACAGAAAGTGTTGTTGTTTGTCCCATTGGAAAAAGAGATTGGCTTGATGAAACTCAACATTATAAAAAAGTAAGAAAATCCCAAACTGAATTGTTTGAAATAATCTAAAAAAATTAACCCACCAATTGGTGGGTTTTTTATTACAATAGTTTTTTAATTCTATCTATATTTTCATTAACTTTTTTCACTTTTCTTTCATCTTCTTCATTTTGATTCTTTTTGAAGATGTTACCTATTTTTTTGAATGGTGCTGTGATTGCATCTTTAATCCATGGGTCAACAGGTCTTCCATCGCCTGGTCGTCCAAACCTTTTTTGCTCTAATTCACCTGTATCCTTATTGTATTTGTTTTGAAATAATTTGAATGGTGCTGTAACAATTGCGGCCATGAGTGGGTCAGAATAAGTACGTTCTGAACCAAACTTTTTCTTTTCAGGTTCTAAAGCCTTTTTACCTTCAACATAACATTCGATTGTTATTGGATTTTTACAAGCCTCAAAATATTTTGTATTATTTACAACTCCAGCAACAGGACTTTTTATTTTTTCATTTGAATCTTTTGGTATAATCAATGTACCAAGGTTAACTTTTATGTTTTTTCCTAAATCAAAATCTTTTTTTGTTATGTTTTCTCTATAGTAAGTTTCATCAAATTTACTTACTATTACATCTTCAGTTGTCTTACCAAGTAGTTGCCCAACACTAATTTGTTGTCCGTTTTTTACTGATGGGTCTGAGATTCCACAGAATTGTAAATAAAATTTTGATTTTGTGGTTCTTTGTTCTTTAAGACCTTGTGGGTTATATAGATTTCCAAATGCCTTTGTTGCTGCATTTTTAACTAAAGGGTCGTTATTATCTTTTCCTGGGTCAATATCATATTTTCCAACTGGTTTGTTTGTTGTTCCTGAAGAACCTGAGCTACCTGAATTATTTGCGACATTTTCAGCACCAGTGATTTCGCCTTCATTATTTATATATTGTTTAATATCACCACTTTTGATTCCAATATGAACATGAGTTGGCCAATTTGGGTTTTCAGCTGGTTTACCAATATTTCCAATTAAATCTCCTTTATTTATTTTTTGACCTTGGCTCATGTTAGGACTTAAACTTCCTAAATGTGTATAGAATATCTCATCATTACCTGTATTAACAGTTACTGATAGGCCATAAACTGACCCGTTGTTTGATAATTTTAACTCTCCGCCAACTTTTGAAATTGTTCCGTCTGAAATAGAGTATACAGGAATTCCTTCAGCTGCCATTATATCCCAAGAACTATCAGATTGCCAATTACCTAATTTTCTAGATGCGTGGTCTGAAGGTCCTCCACCCCATTTAAATGTGTTTCCACCAAAAAGACTGGCTTCTTTAATAACATTTTTACTTGAAAGGATATTCTCGTATATAGATAAAATATCTTTTATTTCTTTACTCATAACATATAAATACCACAATCTGAAATAAAAAAACCGAGTGACCTCGGTTTATCTATTTGATGAATAACTTAATACTTTCTTTTTTGTTGATTCATTCAGGTTAGTCGGTTCTTCACTTATTGTTTGAACTTCGTTTAATACTTTTGTTTCAATATCAGTCAACTGAACTTTTTTTAATTTTGGTTTCTTTTCTTCAATTAAACCAAACTTGAACCATTTGTACCATGCCCTTTCGTGTGCATAATATAAAAATGGTTTGAATATTAATTCCATAAAACCAAAAGCGGTTCCGAATTTAATATCTCCTGTTGCCCACCATAATGCAAGGAATCCAATCAATGTGCTGATAATTCTGTAACTAACTGTTTTTGCTAAGTGTCTTTTTGGTGATACTTTATAACTCATACGATTTAATGTCGGGGATTCCTCCTATTGGTTCAAATCCACCATCTCTAATAAAGTTTATTCCAACAGCCCTTTGAATCGGATTTTCGGGGTCCATATCGTTAAGAACGACTCTTGTACCTCTTCCACAATCCATAACAATTTGATGATATTTTACACCAAGAGTCTCGAGTTCTTGTTTGGTCATCAATTCATAACTCGAAGGACGTGCTGTAGTTATAATTATCACGGAACCTGAATTGTAATGGTGATTTACGTAATCAATTACATCTTGGATTGGTGTTAATATGGCGGTGGCTAATTCGCTAAATTTACGGTATTTTACTATTGTACCATCGATATCCACAAATAAGGTGGGATTTTTTGTTACTTTACTCATAATATTTTTTTGGGATAACTATCCAAGCGATTATGTAACAAGTAATAATTGGAAATGGTGTAAAAATTAATCCTGCAAAAATTAATCTAATGATTGTTGGGTCAATTTCTGAAAACTCACCTAACCCATCACAAATTCCTGCAAATATTTCATCGTGACCTCTATACAATTTTTTCATAATAAATTTTTTAATGTGGTCAGGGACTGGTGGGATGAATCCTCGGAGTGCACTTCCTTTCACCACTGCAGATGGTTACCACCAGTTTGACCAGTTTTGAAACTTAAGATTTTTTACTTTCTTCCATCTCAATTCTATTTTTTAAATCTAATTCAAGAATATTATTTTTCCACTCTTTCCAAATTTCAAAATTTTGTAAATCTTGAATTGTTTTTTCATGGATTAACACAAAACCATCAGGAGCAACTCCTTCAAATCTATTCTTAACTATTTCGTTTACTGATATCTCCATTTAATTTATTTAATATTTTTTCTTTTAATCCCGTTTGTTTAATTCCTTCACCACTTTTGGTTAAGAAGAAATTCTCAACAGGTTTTAATCCACCTTGTCTTAAATCTAAATCATCGATTGCAATAAAATCTGTTACACCATAATCTATAATAAACTTATGTACCTCAAAAAATCTATTTCTTTCTAAATCGAATGAAGCCTTCAAATTTTCGGTGATAAACTTGGGTGAACGAATTACACCATTCTCTTTGAATATGGTCTCTAATTGACTTAAATTCCAATGTAGTTTCCAATCTGAACTAAGAACGATGACAGATTCTGTTTGTTCTAAGATTTCATTAAAAATTTTAACGCAGCCTTTATCAAATCCATATGGTACACCCAATTCTTCTGCCCAAGGATTTTTTTGGTTAAACTTATTTCGATTTCCCATGAATTGTCGATTAGTTGCCAAAACACCATCAATATCTAAAAATATAACTTTCATAGAATACAAAGATATGATATTTATTAAAAAAAAACAAAGCTAATTTTTTTAGCATAAATTATAAATAACCCCACATGGCCGAAGGTGATAAACAGAAAAACATGGAGAAGAACGTTTCAAGACAATCTCTCCCAAATATTTTTAATGTTGGCTTTGTTTTTCAATCCATTTGGATTCGATGCCGTTCAATATTCCCTAATATTACTGACAGGAAGTTTATGGAAAGCGAACTTCGTCTTGTATTGTATTGCGGGACTTTTCTTTGGATTATATATCTACTTTCGCAAATTATCTAAAGAGCTTTAAGCTCACCTGATTTGAAAGCGTCAAAGTTGGGACCTTTTATTAAGAAATAATTTTTACCAACTTTCCTGTATCCTAAAATTCCAGCTAATTTAGCGGCAGAAAAGAATGTTCCAAATTGACCTCTCCAGTTAACTGATGGAAAAAATTCATCACTTCCTGAGTGAGCATATAATTTTTTACCATCAACAATTTTAGACTTAAGTTTTCCAATATTTTCTAAGAAATCTAAT
>Ga0208249_1000643_pt1 | contig 11420 bp, 8 predicted proteins | sample CryBogmetaGMA1M_FD_184546 | JGI IMG/M metagenome (GOLD analysis project Ga0208249, IMG submission 184546) | Freshwater microbial communities from Crystal Bog, Wisconsin, USA - MA1M (SPAdes) | ecosystem: Environmental > Aquatic > Freshwater > Lake | place: Crystal Bog, Wisconsin, USA | collected...
GTCACCATCCTCGCGGGAGGCATCGGCACGCTGGCCGCGGTCAACGGCAGCGTGGTCACGTCGGGCTCGACCGTCTTCGGCGGTGACGTGCTGGCCCTCGCCGACATCACGGTCAACGGCGGCTCGGCCACCTTCAACGGTCCGACCTACGGCGACATCAACGTCGACGTCTCCGGGACCAACACGGGATCCGCCTCGGCCACGTTCAACGGCACGATCGCCAAGACGGCCCACGCCTACTCATCCGGCACGATCAACATCTACGGCTCCGTGGCAGCCACGGCCGACGTCAAGGCGGAAGCCGGTGGCACCGTTCGCTTGTACGGCAGCGGCACGTTCGGCCAGCCGACGATGATCAATAACGGATCCTTCGTCATCGACCGCACCAGCGACCTGGTCGTCGCGACGATCATCAGCGGCACCGGTTCGGTGCGCAAGGCTGGTTCCAGCATCCTGACGATCACCGGAAACAACCTCTATACCGGTGCCACGCTCATCGACTCCGGCACCTTCAAGGTCAATGGTTCGATCGCCTCCGGCACCCTGTCGATCGCGGCGACGGCGTGGCTGACGGGGACGGGGAGCGTGTCGGGTGTGCTCACCGGAGCCGGTTCGGTCGGCCCCGGGAGCAGCCCCGGCGTGTTGACGGCCACGCGGTTGTCGTCGTCGTCCATGGCGTTTGCCTTCGAACTCACGTCCTCGGGATCCTCGGTGTGGAGCGACCCGGGCAGCCTCAACGACGTGCTGCGGCTCACGGGGACGAGTCCGTTCGACGTCGCTCTCGGGTCGGGCAACATCGTCAATGTCTACTTCGACGTCGAGAGCATCGCTCCGCGGGAGTCGTTCCAGGGCGGTTTCTTCACCGACGCGCAGGCGGACTTCCTCGCGAACGTGGGCAACGCGACCTACAACTACTACGTGAAGAGCGCTGGTGGTCCGGTCAGTTACAACGGCACCAACTACGTCGGCATCGCGACGTGGGCGGCCACCAACATGCCGACCTTCACGGGTGTGACGGTCGCGACAACGCCGGTTACGACCAACTTCGGCTCGGGCGTCGTCAGCGGCTACACCACGGAGTTCATCGTGGTGCCGGAGCCGACCCCGCTCGCCGCCGGCGTGATGGGCCTGGTGGTGGCGTCCTGGTGCCTGCGGCGGCGTCACTGCGGGAACGTCAGTCGTCGCTAACGCCGCGGCGGCGCCAGTAGTTGGCCAGAAGCGACCCCGAGATGTTCATCCAGGGGATGAAGACCGCCGCCGCCAAACCGACGGTGTCGATCTTTCCCATTTCGTTGGCGAGGCCCGACGCCATGCCGCCGTTCTGGATGCCCACCTCCATTGCGATCGTCCGCGACGACCGCTCGTCCACCCGGCAGAGCTTGCAGATCGCGTAGCCGAGGGCGAGGCCGACGATGTTGTGGAGCACCGAGGCGACGAAGAGCTCCAGGCCGAGATCCATCAGTTGCCCCCTGCCCTTCGCGATCGTGATCAGCGTGACGAACAGGATTCCGAACATCGCCGCCGCCGGCATCCACCGCTCCACGCCCGGCCAGATCCGCCAGAGCGCGTGGTAGCCGAGACCGACGACCACGGCACCGGCTGCATAGAGCGCGAGTAGGGCCAGCTTCGTGGGCTCGCCGGCCTCCGTGAGCGGCAGCGACCAGAATCCTGCGAACCACGTCGCGGCCGCCACGGCCAACGGGACGAGTCCGAAGGCGATCACGGCCCGCCGCCGGCCCGGAGCGGCATGGCGCAGCCAGTCGTGGAGGAGGGCCGCCCCGACCGGCACGATCACGATCTTGATGATGTCCATCATCATTCCGACCACGTCGATCCTGGTCCACTTGCCGGCCAGCAGCCACATCCAGAAGGGAGTGGTGAGCGGGGCCGTGCCGGTGCCGATCGCCGTGAGCGTGAGCGACAGCGGGAGGTTGGCCTCGGCGATGTATGACATCACGTTCGACGCCAGGCCGCTGGAGCAGGCGCCGATCAGCACCACGCCCGCCGCGATCTCCGGCGGCATCCCCATCGCCTTCGCGATCCCCCAGCCCACTACGGGCATCACGCTGAACTGGAGCAAGATCCCGATGATCACGGGATAGCTCATGTTCTTCACCGACTTGAGCTCCGCGATCGTCATCTGCGTGCCCATGCCGAACATCACCAGCTGGATCATCGCCGTGAGCAGGTGTTTGTTCTTCAGGTCGAAGCCGCCGAGCGAGAGGCAGCGGTCGGGATAGAGCATCCCGATCACCACCGTGACGAGCACCCAGACCGTGAACTGGTAGGTGACGAGCGCGGGGATGGCCCGGCAGCCGATCGCCGCGGCGACGCTCGCCACGACCGCGGCGGGCTGCCAGATGTCGGGCCGGGCGAGCGCCCAGCCAGCGATGGCCACGAGGCCGGTCACGGCCGCCACTGCCAGTCCGAGCCGGGCGATGATCTTCAGCAGGTCGGGCACGACGCCTCCTTTGCGATGGCGTATTCGGCGGCGAACCGTTCGGCCAACCAGTCGATCGCCAGGGGCGGGCTCGCCAAGATCGGCGGCCGCTGTGGATCCGGCGGAAGCGTGCCGACCACCCGGGCCATGGAAGCCTGCGCGAGGGCGATCACGTCCACCTCCGCGGCCAGGGCCTCCAGCGCGGCGGCCACGGTCGCGTCGTGGGCGGCGGCGTCGCCTGCCATCAGGGCTTCGAAGGCGCCGTCGCAGAGCCGTGCGGTGATCGCGACCTCACGGCCGGCGGCCACGGCACAGCGGCCGATCAGGTCGGCGGTCGGGTCGAGCGTGGTGGGCAGCGTGGCGATCACGCCGATCCGCCGGCCGGTGGCGACGGCCCGCTCGGCCATCGGCCGATCGACGCGGACCACCGGCACGTCCACGAGCGTGGCCGCCGTCTCCACCGCCCGGCCGATCGACGAGCAGGTCACGAGGATCGTGTCGGCGCCGGCGGCTTCCGCAGCAGCCACGTGCTGCACCACGCGACGGGCCGTCGCCGGCCGCAGCCGCCCGTGGGCGATCACGTCTTTGATCAGGCTGTCGTCCACGATGTTGAACACGGCCACGTCCGGCAGCCGCTCGCGGCAGAGCTGCTCGAAGGCGGGCACGAGCGTGGCGGAGGTGTGGACGAGGCCGAGGCGGCGGGAGGGTGTGTTCATGGCGATGAGTGGCCGCAGGTTTGCAACCTGCGGTGAAGCGGAGGTTTGAGTGGTACTTGTGCAGGTTGAAAACCTGCACCCACATGGGGATCGAGCACGATGAGTGGCCGGAGATTGCGGTTTGGGGTGAATGGAGTTCGGTGTAGGTCAGTCCTGGAAAAAGCGGCCGCCGGCGGTGGCCCGGTCGATGGCGACCGCGGCGAGGATCACGAGGCCCTTGATCACCTGCTGCCAGTAGGGCGAGACGTCGAGCAGCACGAGGCCGATGTTGAGCACGCCGATCAGCAGGCAGCCGAGCACGGTGCCGGCGATCGAGCCCCGGCCGCCGCTGAGCGACGCGCCGCCGATCACCACCGCCGCGATCGCGTCGAGCTCGTAGCCCGCGCCCGCGTCGGGCGTCGCCGCGTTGAGCCGCGACGTGAGCAGCACGCCGGCCACGCCGGCCAGCGCGCCGCACCAGAGATAGGCGCCCCGCTTGATCGCCGCCACCGGCAGGCCGCTGACGGCCGCCGCCCGCTCGTTGCCGCCGACGGCGTAGAGTCCGCGGCCGAACCGCGTGTGGCCGGCGACGACGGCCACCACGCCCGCCAGCGCTCCCGCCACCACGATCAGCATCGGCAGCCAGCCGAGCAGCGGCAGCGCGTCGAGCCGTCCGTTGCCGAGGAACGCGAAGGCTGGGCCGAGGTCGTGGATCGGATTGCCACCGGTCCAGAGCATCGTCAGGCCGCGGGCGATGCTCAGCATGCCGAGCGTGGCGACGAAGGGCGGCAGCCGGAAGGTGGTCACCGCGGTGCCGTTAACGAGCCCCACGAGCAGGCCCGTCGCCACGCCGGCCAGCATCGCCCCGGCCGGCGTGAACTCGACGAGCGTGTTGAACCGCTCCAGCCGCAGGCCCGACTTGGCGAGCCCCGCCGCCACGGCCCCGGCGAGGGCGAGCGTCGAGCCCACGGAGAGATCGATCCCGCCGGTGAGCACGACGAGCGTCATCCCCACCGAGAGGCAGAGGTTCACCGAGATCTGGCGGAGGACGTTCTGGAGATTCTTTTCCGACCAGAACGACTCGGTCGCGAGGCTCAGAAACGCGACGAGCAGAGCGAGGGCGAACACCGAGCGAAACCGCACGAGCAGCGGCACGAGGCCCGCCGTCGCGGTGTGGGCCGGAGGGGGCTCGGTGAGGGCGGCTGGCGTGGGCATGGCGGTGAGGTGGAACGTCGGGCGGGAGTGGGGTCGGTCAGGCGATGGCGGCGCCGCGCTGCGGCGGGATGGCGGCGTGGAGCAGGGCCTGCTCGGTCGCCGCGCCGCGGCGAAACTCGGCGGTCACCCGGCCTTCGGCGAGCACCAGGATCCGGTCGCTGATGCCGAGGATCTCGGGCAGTTCCGACGACGCGACGAGGATCGCCATGCCGCCGCGGGCGAGGTCGTCGATGAGGGTGTAGATCTCCCGCTTGGCGCCGATGTCGATGCCACGGGTGGGCTCGTCGAGGAGGAGCACCCGCGGGTCGCAGGCGAGGCCCTTGGCGAGCACCACCTTCTGCTGGTTGCCGCCGCTGAGCGTGCCGACCCGCTGGGCGGTGGAGGGTGTCTTGATCGCCAGCCGCGCCACCGCGGCGGCGGCCCGGGCCTTCTCCAGGCGGCGGCTGACGAGGCCGAACCGGGTAGCCCGGTCGAGCGATGAGAGCGACACGTTCTCCGCGACGCTCATGCCGAGCACGAGGCCGTCGGCCTTGCGGTCTTCGGGGGCGAGGACGATTCCGGCGGCGAGCGCGTCGTGCGGGGAGCGGATCACCGCGGCCTCGCCGGCCACGCGGACAGCGCCCGTGGTGTCGCGGGGCCGCAGCCCGGCGACCGCCTCGAGGAGTTCGGTGCGGCCCGCCCCCATCAGGCCGAAGAGCCCCACCACCTCCCCCGCGTGAACCGTCAGCGACGCCTCGGTGACGAGCGGCTGACCACCGCCGGGCCGAGTCACCGACAGTCCCTCGACCGCGAGCAGCGGACGGCCCGGGGTGACCTGCGATCGCGGATAAAGGTCGGCGAGGTCGCGGCCCACCATCCGGCGGACGTAGTCGCCGCGATCGGCCGCCCGAAACGCCGCCTCGTGCACGAGCACGCCGTCGCGGAAGATCGTCACGTCGTCGGCGATCTCGGGGAGCTCATCGAGGCGGTGGGTGATGTAGATCATGCCCACGCCGCGGGCCTTGAGCCGGCGGATCGCGGCGAAGAGCGTGTGCACTTCGTGCTCGGTGAGGGCCGACGTGGGCTCGTCGAGGATCAGGAGTCGGGCGTCGAACGAGAGCGCCTTGGCGATCTCGACCATCTGCCGCGTGCCCACCTTGAGCCGCTCCACCGGCAGCGCCGGATCGACGTCGAGATCGAGCGTGGCGAGCAGGTTGCGGGCCTCGCGGAGCATACGCCGGCGATCGACGAGGCCCCAGGCGTTCACGGGCTGACGGCCCAGAAAGATGTTCTCGGCGACCGACAGGCCGCCGACGAGGTTGAGCTCCTGAAAGATGATCGACACGCCCGCGGCCTGGGCCTCGCGAGGGGAGCGGAAGGCGACTGGCCGCCCGTCGAGCAGGATTGAGCCGGCATCGGGCGGGAACACCCCGGCGAGGATGTTCATGAGCGTGGACTTTCCCGCGCCGTTTTCGCCGAGCAGGGCGTTGAGCCGTCCCGGCCGCACGCTGATCCCTGCGCCGGCCAGAGCCTGCACGCCGGGAAACGCCTTGCGAATGCCACGGGCTTCGAGGAGCAGCGGCAGGTGTGTCGGGGTGGCACTCATGGCGCTGTCCCCTCGCTCGCGCTCGGGGTGTTCTGGACGGAGATCCGCACGGGGATCAGCTTCCACGGCTTGTCCGCGGGGAGCGTGCCCTGCACCTGGCCGCAGGCCACGAACTCGAGCGCCCGCCCCACCGCCGCTACGGGCTTGAGCGGCGCGATCGCCCGCTCCTGCACGAGACGGTTGATCTCCGCCGCAGCCGCTGCGAGTTCGCGGGAGTCGGTGCGCGATGCCGGATCGATGGTGCCCGTCACGTCGCGGATCGCGGTGCCGAACACGAGACCCATGGATAGTTCCACGTCACCCTGCCCGCCGGCGATGGTCACGCGACAGGCCGTCGGGCCGACCTCGGCGATCGTGCCCGAGCCGCGGACGAGATAGAGGCAGGTGCGGCTCAGGCCCGGCGAGCGGCCGAGCGCTCGGCAGGCCGCGGCGGGATCGCGCCGCACGGCCGCCAGCACGTCGGCCACGTCGTTCGCGCCGCCGCACGCGGGCCCGAGATCGTCTGTCCAGAACCGCTCGGCGAAGGCCTTGGGGTCGAAGGCATCGGCCGGCGCCGCCGCCTCGTCGAGTCGCTTGAACCGCACGAGCGGAACCTGCCAGACGAGACCTGCAAGGATCGCGAGCGCGACGGCCCGGACGAGCCAGACGACGAACGGACGCGACGACGGGGCTGCGGGCATCGGTCGGCCTTCACGAACGCCGGGAGAGGATCACTTCGTGGCCGACGAGCGGGCGTCTTCCTTCGCACCGTAGTCGCCGTACTGCGTCACGTTGTCGGGCGTGACCACCTCCACGGCGACCGGCACCTTCTGGGGAAAGTCACGCTTCCCCTTGATCCACGCATCGGCATACTCGGCCGCCTGCCGGGCCATCGTCTTGGGAAACTGCATGCCCGTGGCGGCGATCTTCTTCTCGGCGATCAGCTTCACCGCCTCGTCGGCCCCGTCGAAGCCGAACACCTTCACGTCGGTGCGGCCCGCCGCGGCGAGGGCCTGGTAGGCCCCCATCGCCATCGCGTCGTTGCCGCAGAACACCGCCGCGAGCCCGTCGCCGTGCTTCTGGAGCAGCGTTTCCATCACCTCCAGCGCCTTGGCCCGGTCGAAGTCGGCCGCCTGCTGGGCCACCATCTTCAGCTCCGGGTAGGCGTCGACCACCTCGTGAAAGCCCTGGCTGCGGTTGTGGGTGTTGTTGTCGCCGAGATAGCCGAGGATCTCGACGTAGGCGCCCTTGCCGCCGAGCGCCTCGACGAAGTGCTGGCCGAGGGCGACGCACCCGCCGTGGTTGTCGGAGAGAATCTGCGACGTGGCGGCGTCGGTGGCGTTGATCTCGCGATCGATGCAAAACACGGGCACGCCGGCGGCCTTGGCCTTGCGGACGTTGGCGATCGAGCCGTCGGAGTCGGTGGCGTTGAAGAGGATGGCCTGGTAGCCGCCGGCCAGCACATTCTCGAAGTGCGAGGCCTCCTTGGCCGTGTCGTTCTGCGAGTCGAAGATCGTGGCCTCGTAGCCCAGTTCCTCGGCCCGGGCCTTCGCCGTCTCACCGAGGACGACGAACCACGGGTTGTTGAGCGTGGAGATCACGACGGCCACCCGCGGCTTGCCGGTGGCCGCGACGGCGGCGGCGGGCTTCACGGGAACGGTGGCAGGCTTCGAGCAGCCTGTGGCCAGGGCGATGAGCAGGACGGCGAGGGTGTGGCGACGGTTCACGTGGGCTTGCTCCTCCAGTCTCGGGCCGCGATGAAGAACTCGTCGCGGCCGACCTGGCCTCCCTTGAAGGCGAATGCGGCGCCGTCGATCGTGGAACGCGTGCTCGTCACGCGACACCACGGTGCCCCGGGCGCCAGCGGGGCCATGAATCGCAGCGACGAGATCCCGAGGTGCCGCGCCACCACGCCGGAGGTGTCGCCACCGGCGACCACCATCCGACGAAACGACGCCGCATCGAGAATCCTCCCCGCGATTCGTCCGAGGAGTCTACCCAATGCCTCGCCCGCCAACGCCGACCAGTCGCCCGCGCCGGGGTGAAGCAGCACCGACCGGCCTTCGCGATGCGCGGTAGTTGCGCTCATCACGGCGGCGTCGTGGGGGGCTTCGGCAGTGCTGGCGACGAGCGGGACGTCGTGAAAGCCCGCCTGGATGGCCGCCTCCACCTGCCGAGCCGTCACGGGGGATCGACTGCCGGAGATTACGAGCAGCGGCCCCGGCGGCAGAACGCCTTGCTCTGCGAGGGCGTCGGCTCCCGGTGACGATCCGAGCACACCGGCCGCCACGAGCGCGGCCTCGACGCCCGAGGATCCCGCCACAAACAGCGGCGCGGCCTCCCGCCGCTGCAGCGCATCGAGGGCATGGCCGATCGTGGCGAGGTGCGTGACGGTCGTCGCATCGAAGAGCACGACGCCGTCGGGGGCCCGCTCGATGGCGGCAAGCATGGCCTCGGTCCCCTGCTCCACCGTGGGCAACTCGACGAGCGTGACCGGCAGGCTCGTCTGGCGGGCCAGCACCAGCCGCAGGTCGGCCTCCGCCATTGGCGTCACCGGATGCCGGCTCATCGTCGGATGGCGGTCGAGCCGGTAGGCCGGACTGTCGAGCCCCGACCGCGCGAAGAGATTGCCGAAGGCGGACCAGCGGCCGAGATGGGGGGCCGCCACGACCAAGGGCGTCCAGCGGCCCGGCGCCACGCGGCGGCCGATCTCGATCGCCCGGCCGATGCTGCCCACCGCGGGCGACGAGTCGAACGTCGAGCAGACTTTGTAGTGTAGAAAGCGGGGCCGCCCTGCGGCGAGTGCCGCGAGCGCCGCGGGCAGGCGGTCTTCCATCTCGGCGGGTGTGAACGTGCGACTCAAGCCCGCGAGGCCGACGGCGCGGGCCGGCCCGCGAATCGCGGCATCGACGAACAACTCCGTCTTGATGCCGGCGACGGAGAGCGACTCGAGCACGTCGGTCGAGCCGGTGAAGTCGTCGCCGTAGTAGGCCAAGTCCATCGGACGGCTCCGTGCGCGTGTCCCGTCAGCCCGGCTTCGGCAGGGCGCCATAGAACTCGAGCGACTGCCGCAGTTCGGGTCGCTCCTGCGCGTAGTCGGCGAGCGGCACGCCCGCCACCGCGGCCTCCCACGACTGCCGCAGGGCGGTCACCCCGGCCGCCGGGCCACCCGGGTGGGCGAGGATCCCGCCGCCGGCGAGATACATGAGGTCGACCGTCTTCGTGCGGGCGTAGGTGTCGGGCGCCTGGCCGCCCCACTGGCCCGATGACACCACCGGCAGGAGCGGCCGGTGCGGGCCGCGCGGCTCGAGGCAAGCCTCGATCGACCGCACCACCGAATCGTCGCTCTCGCAGAACTTGTTCTGCAGCCCGTTGACGTGAATCTGGTCGACGCCGGCGAGTCGCCACAGCGCCTGGTAGGCGCGAAACTCCATCCCGAGCAGCGGATGCCGCGAGATCGCCCCCCAGCCGTTGCGGTGGCCGTGGATCGGGAGGGCCGCGTGCCGGCGGAGGTGCTCGACGCCCGTGAGGCCCACGCCGTTGAGGCTCACCATCACGCAGGTGCCACCGGCCGCGAGCACCGTGTCGTGGTGGGCGAGCATCCGGTCGAGGCGGTCGCTGATGTTGAACGCCACCATGACCTTGCGGCCCGTCTTCTGGGCCGCCTCGTCCACCGCCTGCATCACGGCCTTCACCCGGTCGGCGAGCGGCGAACTCGGCGGATTGGCCATCAGCTCGTCGTCCTTCACGAAGTCGATGCCGGCGAGCGCGAGCGTGCGGACGAGGTCGGCCGTCTGCCGCGGGGTGAGGCCGATGCTCGGCTTGACGATCGTGCCGATCATCGGTCTGCCTTCCACGGCGGCCAGCCGTCGCGTGCCGTCGATGCCGAACTGCGGGCCGGCGAAATCGGCGGCGAACTCCGGCGGCAGGTTCACATCGAGGAGTTTGAGGCCGGAGAGTAGTCGGAGCTCGAAGAGGTTCCCCGCCACCATCGCGGCGATCGCCGGCAGGCTCGCCGAGACGTTCGCGACGGGAAACGCCACCCGCACGCGGCCGCGGGCATGGCCCCGCGCAGGATCCTTCGCCGGCGCCGCGCCGGGGAGCGACGGCGATTCGACGAACCCGAGCGGCTCGATCGACTCCACCGTGGCGCCATGGCGGGCGACGAGGTCGGCCGTCTCGCCCGGCACCTTCGTGAACGTGCCGGTGGACTGCTCGCCCGCGATCGAGGCGGCGGCCGCCTCCAGCGTCGCCGGGGTCTCCACGAGGTACTCGGCGATGATCCGCGGGGTCGTCATGGGGTGTCCTTTCGTGTGGGCCATCGGGCCGCGGTCGTCAACACGGCGTGGTCGGCAGTTCCACCCGCCGCACCGCATCCCGCCAGCCCGCCAGCAGCCGGCCGGCCTCGGTTCGTGGCATCCGCGGGGTGAACGACCGGAGCGTCCGCGGCCAGCGGATGAAGTCGCCGGGCGACGCCACCCAGCCGAGGCCGAGCATCCCCATCATCGCCGCGCCGAGCGCGGATGACTCCGGCACGTCGGTCACGGCGAGTTCCACGCCGGTGATATCGGCCACGAACTGCATCAGGAACGAGTTTCGAGTGGGGCCGCCATCGGCAAACACGGCGGCCGGCACCACGCCCGCCTGCCCGGCGAGCATCCCGAGCACGTCGTGCACCTGGTAGCCAATCGCCTCGAGGCCCGCGCGGACGACCTGCTCGCGGCCGCTGTGGGCCGTGAGGCCGACGATCGCCGCTCGGGCCTCGGGGGCGGCGTAGGGCGGGCTCAGGCCGGCGAACGCGGGCACGAGATACACGCCGCCGGTGTCGGGGATCGACACGGCGATCGCCTCCGACTCCGCCGCGTCGGCGAGCAGGCCGAGCCGGTCGCGGAGCCAGGCGATCGTGGCGGCGCTGGAGTTGATCATGCCCTCCAAGGCGTACGTCGGCCGGCCGTCGACCACCCAAGCAAGCGCGGTGGCCGCGGCACCGGGCGTGGAAGGCCGCTCGTGCCCCGCGTTGAACAGGATCGACGTCCCGGTGCCGAACGTGGCCTTCGCCGTGCCGGCCGCGAAGCACCGCTGGGCGAAGAGCGAGGCCTGCGAGTCGCCGATCACGCCCACGATCGGAACCGGGCCGGGCAACACCCCCGCGATGTCGGTGTCGCCGTAGGTGGCGGCGCTCTCCCGCACCTCGGGCAGCGCGGTCGGCGGCACGCCGAAGAGATCGCAGAGGTCGGCGCTCCAGGCCAGACGGTCGATGTCGTAGAGCAGCGTGCGGCTCGCGTTGGTCGAGTCGCCAGCGCACGTGCGGCCGCTTGTGAGCCGGTGGACGAGGTAGGCGTCGATCGTGCCGATCACGGCCCGACCCGACGCGACGGCCGCCCGGACCTCGGGCTCGTCGTCGAGCAGCCGGCGGATCTTCGATCCGGAGAAGTAGCCGTCGAGCGACAGGCCGGTGCGGCGATGAACGAGGTCGCCCTTGCCCTGCTCCGACAGGCTCCGGCAG
>Ga0208249_1000646_pt1 | contig 11408 bp, 12 predicted proteins | sample CryBogmetaGMA1M_FD_184546 | JGI IMG/M metagenome (GOLD analysis project Ga0208249, IMG submission 184546) | Freshwater microbial communities from Crystal Bog, Wisconsin, USA - MA1M (SPAdes) | ecosystem: Environmental > Aquatic > Freshwater > Lake | place: Crystal Bog, Wisconsin, USA | collected...
CACATCAAGCCCAGCACCTGCCAAGCGCCGCTCGGAAAGCGCGGTCACAAGCGCCGCCTCATCAATCATCCCGCCGCGTGCCGTATTCACCAATAAAGCCGAAGGCTTCATAGCAGCCAATTGCGATGAACCGATAAGGGGTTCAGCACCTGTCTTCGGCGCATGGATGGTCACAAAATCGGCCCGCGCCAATCCCTCCATCAAGGATAGAACCGGCTCAGCCCCACCCGCGCGGATCGCCTCCGGCGTCTGGCTCGGGCTATAGGCCAAAATCGTCATGCCAAAGCCTGAAGCCATGCGGGCAAGATGCCGCCCGATCCGGCCGAAGCCGATAATCAGCACGGTCTTTTCATAAAGCTCGATGGAATCAAACCGATGCCGCGCATTCCACGCGCCGCCCCGGGTCGATGCATCATAGCCCCGTATCTTTTTGGCAAGCGCAAGGATCATCATCATCGCATGCTCGGCTACGGGCCGCGAATTGACATCGCCAATAATAGCCAGCGGAATGGCCCTCGCGTTCAACGCCGGAACATCAACCGCATCATACCCAACCCCATGACGCGACACGATTTTAAGCCTGAGCGCTTTAGCAATGGTTTCAGCTGGAACAGGTTGCGTACGCACCACAAACGCATCGGCCTTGTGGATCAACCCCACATAGCCTTCATGCGTCATATCCGGCACATAGTCATAGGTCACGCCTTCAGTGGCGTCTAATAGGGCCAAACCTGCGTCGTGAATTTTTCCGGCAACGAGTAAATGGGGCATGCAAGGGACCTTTTTTCAACAATCCCTACCCCACGCGTCCGAAGATGGCGATCAATTTTCTTCGATCAGCGATTTTACAAAGCCATCCAATTCGGCCTTAGTGGTGCAAGCGGTTTTTGCATCATAGGCGATGCCATAAGTGCAATTGAGCGGCGGCTCCTTGGTCGGCGCACCCGCCCGCTTTGTTACCTCGAGATAGGCCGCATAAATGCGGTTTTCAAACGCGTCGACCAAATAATACGTCGTCAAAAATTCGCCCGGCTTCACAACCTTAAAATCCAGCGTGAAAAAGCATTTATCGGTCTTCTCACGATAAATCGGCTGATACTGTATGTGCTTAACCTGCCCACCCTCTTGGCTCCAGATCAGCTTTTCTTCTGTCAAATGATTATCGAGCGACTGCTTCGACGCTTGCAGGCAAGAGGCGCTCACCCCATTGGCAAAGGCCGGCGCACCCTTGGCGACCAAAAACACAGTCAATATAACCAACAACGCAAACAAAGGCTTCATTCCAACGCAATCCGATTCATCGAGGGTAGAGAGAGAAGTTAGGCGTCACCAGAGGTATACGCACAATCACGCATAGCGCCAAAAACGACGCTGTCAAAGGAGATTTATGAAAGATTTATGACGTTTCGATACAAAGGCGCATTCGCCTAGAGAACTGTGTCCTTCGTGAGAGATAGGTAACACTTTATTCCTGAGACATGGGTAACACTTTGTGGTTAAAAGGGTTATCGATTGGCTCCACTCTGCACGCTTGGGTATCGAAGTATCCTAAGTCGTAGGTCATGAAGGTGACAAGCCATATATTCTCCTCGGTTTGGGTTACACCTAATTTTTGTCCTGCAAAGACCTGGGATAGATTAATCTTCTTTTTGCCCATGCAGATCCTGCCGCAGGTGGTGACGGTGACCGTTTTGTCGGCGAAGGGGTAGTCAATTTCGGGCAAGCCGTTATAGGTCCTGACGGAAGGAGTATACAGTTCCGCCGGGTATTTCATGCCAATAGCCTGATGAGGCCGTTGGTGGTTGTATTGTTCCTGGAAGGCATCAAGCTTTTCTTGTTGTTGCAGAAGGCTGTAAGCGGGCGGGCGGCAAACCGCTTGTTTGAGCGTCAAATGCATGCGTTCATGACGCCCGTTCTGTTCCGGATGACCGGGTTTGATGCGCTCAATGCTGATTCCAAGCCTCAACCACCACACAGAGAGCCTGCTTAAGCCATAAAGCGCATTGGGAGAGCTGAAGGGCAGGCCATTGTCGGTGCGGATGCAATCGGGCAGGCCATAGTCTTTAAAGGCCCGCTCGAAGACGCTGAAGGCAAACGGTTCCTTGGTCGATTCCTGCCCCTCGCAGGCAAGAAGATAACGGGAGTGGTAGTCCGTAATGGTCAGCGGATAGCAATACTGCCTATTGCCAAGCATAAACTCGCCTTTGTAATCCGCACACCAGAGGGCATTGGGGCGTCTCGCGTCCGCCAGATCGGTGCCTTCCGCTCTATAGCGCCGCCGTTTACGCTGGTTGACCAGCCCATGGCGATCCAACACCGCATGCACGGTACTGATCGCCGGCGCTGATATCTGCGGATACTGGCGCAAAAGCTTTTCCCGTATCTTTGGCGCGCCCCAATCCGGATAGTCCTGCTTTAGCGCCAGAATGCTCCGCTCCACTTGGTAGGGCAACTGGTTCGCGTGCCGGTAAGGACGCCGACTGCGATCCGATAGCCCTTTAAGACCCGTCTCCTGATACCGTTCAATGATCTTGTGGCCCGTCTTGCGGGATATGCCGAACTCGCGGCACAAAGGCGCAATCTTCTCGCCCGACAAATACCGGCCAATAAATTTTACTCGCTCGTCCATAGGTTGATACGCTTTCCACGGCATATGGAATACCTCCCAATGCCGTCAAATGTGTAACCTATGTCTCCGGTATAAAATGTAACCTATGTGTCCGGTAAGGACCCTGTTTTGATGGTGGGCGCTGTAGGTTTCGAACCTACGACCCGCTGATTAAGAGTCAGCTGCTCTACCAACTGAGCTAAGCGCCCATCAAAACAAAGGCGGGGCATTGCCCCGCTCAGCGCTTGATTAGCAAAGCACGCCCTCGCATGCAAGCGCTATCCTTCCGAAATCGCAAAGAGGGTGTACGGGCCATAAGAAATCACAGTTTCGCCATATTGATGGTCCGGATGATGCATGAATTTGAAAGCGTCTATAATACGGCGTCAGTAAATTGGCAGAAGGCAACACCCATGCGTAAGCGGCCCTCTCCTCCATCTCCTGCTCGGGAACACCGTTCAAACAGCCAAGCTTTGCTAACCAGCGAAGAATTGGCCATGCTCACCGATTTCCACGACGCTCCTGCTTTGGTCGTTTCGCAACCGAATCTGCTCCTGCGGTTAGCCCAGCGTACGCTTCCTTTCGTCCTGTCGGGGTTCTGCATCGCGCTTGCAAGTGCTTTGCCTACCTCGCTTGGCGAGCCCTTTATGATGCCCGCCCCTTCTGAACCGGCGATTGAAGCGAAAGCCTCCGTCAAACCCGGATGGATCGCCTTTCAGGATTGGCAGATCCGGATCACCAAAGGCCCGGATATCTCCCCAATCTCATCAGAAGCCGCTAGCGCGCCGGAGCGTGTCATGGCAGAGGCAATTCCGAAAACGCTTCAAGCTCTTCGGCCCTCCGATACGGCTGTTGCGAGCAATGCCCGAAGCGAGCCGCTCGCCCCAGATGGTCAAACCAGCCAACTGGTACAACCCGGCGAAACGGCCTCATTGGCGGCGCCAACACCGCCACCTACCCCTGCCACACCAAAGCCAGCAGGCTCACCCTCGAGCGGCACCGCGAAACCAGCGACAAAGAGCGCACCCACCAATCTATTCGCCGCCCTCTTCAGTGGATCGACCGGAGCTACCACCTCATCCGGTTCAGGCAGCAACATCCTATCGGCAAGCGCTTCGCGCTCGACCATTGCCAATGTCGTTTCAAATCTATCGGCTAGCTTTGGTTCAAAATCGAATACCGCTTCCACATCCGGCACGAGAGCAGGTTCCAGTTCAAGCTCGTCCTCAAAATCGAGCGGCGGCTCGGCCTCAAATGGTAGGGGCAACGGAGGCATCGGCGGCGGCTTCAGCTTTGGCGGCAGCCGCCGAGGCTAAATCAAAAAATCAAATGCGCCTTAGGCCCTGCCTAAAGCGCATTCGTCCATTCAGCCTGCCATCAAAGTTTGCGGATTAATCCCGCGCTGGCGCTTGGCCATCAGCTTGTTCAAGGCCGCAAGATAGGCGCGTGTGGATGCTACTAGCGTATCCGGGTCAGCGGCTTTTGCCGTCACCGAGCGACCATTTTCACCTAAACGCACCGAAACCTCGGCTTGCGCATCGGTGCCTTCAGTCACGGCATGTACCTGATAGAGTTCCAATTGCGCGTCGTTCGGCACCAAGGCCTTAATGGCGTTAAAGCAGGCATCCACAGGCCCATTGCCAGACGCTTGAATCGTTTTGTGCGTCCCCTCAATATCGAGCGTCAGCGTCGCCAATTGTGGGCCTTGTGTACCGCAAATGACAGTAAGCGACTCAACCTTGATCCGGTCTTGACCCGAACCCACTTCATCACCCACCAAAGCCTCAATGTCCTCATCATAGACGTGCTTTTTGCGGTCGGCCAAATCCTTCATGCGGTTGAAGGCCTCCTCAAACGCATTCTCACCCAGCTCATAGCCGAGTTCTTTGAGCTTATCGCGAAACGCCGCACGGCCAGAATGCTTGCCCATCACCAAAGAGGTTTTTGAAACGCCCACAGAGCCGGGCGTCATAATCTCATAGGTCTGCTGGTTCTTGAGCATCCCATCCTGATGGATGCCGCTTTCATGCGCAAAGGCATTCCTACCCACAATCGCCTTGTTATATTGCACCGGGAATGACGTCACAGCCGCGACAAGCTTTGACGCACGCGTAAGCATCGTGGATTCAATACCCGTTGCATAAGGCAACACATCGCCCCGCGTCTTAATTGCCATCACGACTTCTTCTAATGCCGCATTGCCAGCACGCTCGCCAAGCCCATTGATGGTGCACTCAATCTGCCGCGCGCCACCCTCGAGCCCCGCCAAGGAGTTGGCAACCGCCAAGCCCAAATCATCATGGCAATGCACGGAGAAAATCGCCTTGTCGGAATTAGCCACCCGCTCGCGCACTTGGCGGAACATGTCACGATATTCGTCCGGTGTTGCGTAGCCAACCGTATCAGGCAGGTTGATGGTGGTGGCACCCGCCTTAATCGCCGCGTCGACACAGCGGCAGAGATACTCAATCGGCGTGCGCGTTGCATCCATCGCCGACCATTCGACATCTGCTACCAGATTACGAGCACGGGTTACGGTTGAGGTGATGATGGTCAGCACCTCTTCCTCGCTCTTTTTCATCTGAAACTCGAGATGAATGGGTGACGTCGAAACAAACGTATGAATACGTGGCTTAACGGCGCCCTTAACCGCCTCGCCTGCCCGATCAATATCGGCATTAATCGCGCGTGCAAGGCCCGCCACCGTCGCGCGCTTAATCCGCTTGGCAATCTCGCTCACCGCTTCAAAATCACCGTTAGAGGCAATCGGAAAGCCCGCCTCGATAATGTCGACGCCCATAGCATCGAGCAAATCGGCCACTTCGAGTTTTTCTTCCAAGGTCATGGAAGCGCCAGGCGATTGCTCGCCATCGCGCAAAGTGGTGTCAAAAATAATAACGCGGTCTTTTTCAGATGCAGCTGACATTGGTTTGGTCCTTCTTATCTCATTTTGACCCGGAACGCACTCTAAGGGGTCCCACGGGCCGTTTGGTGCGGCACGATTTCGATGTCATCCCCTGAGCGCCCAGGCTTCATGCCCGGTCGGCCCTCAGGGGCGGCTAAGTAGAAGGAGAGCTGCAAGCGGACGCGGCAAAGCCCGGCTCATCACGAGAGCCAAGGTCATCACGGTTAAAAGGGTCGCTGATGCGGCCACGGCGTCCAATCCTTTTGATACCCTTCACGCGATCACTGGATCACAAGAATGGTTAAGATTGAATGAGACTATATGAAAAAGGGCAAGATGCGCAAGACCTGTCCTTTATGACAGGTGCATCGGGTCAAACCACGCTTGAAAATACATCGCGAAAGGCGCATTTTAAGGTGCAAAGATATCCATTCGCTATGTTGCTCAAAAGGGTACACTGGTGACAACACTCGCCTTCGATACGCTGAAATTTGCCCAGACGCTTCGCGACAAAGCGAAGTTCACGCAGGAGCAGTCCGAGGGACTAGCATTCGCGATTGCCGATGCGACATCGGATCAATTGGCAACCAAGGCCGATATCCGTGAACTGAAACAAGACATGCGCGAAATGGAAATGCGGCTCGATGCGAAACTCGATTCAAAAATCGACTCGTTGCGCATAGATGGTTTGAAATGGATCATCGGTGCGGTCGGTTTTCAGACCATTGTCCTCTTAGGTGCGATGATGTCGATCATCCGGTTCATCGGTCACTAGCATTTACACCCGCAATTTGCCTTCGCTGATCACGACCGCACTCCCGCCTATCCGCGTCTCTACCAATGCACCCCCCACAACATCCATCTCTAGCCTAATCTGCGATGGCCTCCCCATCTCATAGCCCTGCTCGATCACGAAACGATGGGTGCGATCCTCTAGCCCCTCAAACTCCGCAATAGCACCCGCAAAGGCGGCAACGGCGCTCCCCGTTGCGGGGTCCTCACCAATGCCGAGATCGGGCGCGAACATTCGGGCATGGAAATGGTGGCCGGTCTCCACCGTCTCGCGGCAATAGATAAAGGCATTGGCATGATCAGTCGGTTTGATCGCGGCATTCCAATGCTCGCGGTTGATACGCGCTTTCTTAACGGACGCGAATGTCTTCAGCGGCACCAATGTAAACCCAACCCCTGCTGAAAAGACCGAAGGCCTATGACGATCAAACCCAATATCATCCACGGCGACGCCAATCGCCTGAGCAATCTGTGAAACTTCCGCCGCCGCCTCAATCCGTTGTGGCAAACGTGGCAGGGTGAAAATGGCCTCCACACTCCCATCGCTCCGTCCTACGACCTCGCAGGGCACCAGGCCCACTTTTTCCTCCAGAACAAAGCGCTTTGTGCCCTGTTCTGCGAAATCCAACATCGCCAACAAAACGGCAGTACCTACCGTTGGATGCCCCGCAAACGGCAGTTCCCGCCCGGGCGTAAAAATGCGCAACGCCGCCCGGTTGGCGCTGTCCTTTGGCGCAAACACGAACACCGTCTCAGAAAGATTGAACTCACCCGCAATGGCCTGCATCGCCTGATCATCAAGCCCTTCGCTATCGAGCACGACGGCGAGTGGGTTTCCGGAGAGTGCCTTCTGCGTGAACACATCCAATGTAAAGAAACGACGGCTCATGCCACCAGCTCCGGCTTAAAAATCCGCGATGGCGCAACAAGCGCCTCTTGCGCCGAAATCAGCGCCAATTCACCGCCACCCTTTTGAAGCGTTGCCTCCAACACCGCGTGAACGGATGACGAGGCGTGAGCGAGCGCTTGGGCCGATGAATGATTTTTGAGATAAGAGGATAAAAACAACGCCGCCGTTAAATCCCCCGCGCCATTTGGCGAAAACCCTAAGCGTGGGGAACGGACACGCCAGAGGCCCATGCCGTCGGATGCCACCATATCAATCATGTCCGATGGCGTCTCATCAATCACGGCAGAAGTGAGCAGGACCACGCGAGGGCCTTTTGTATGCAGCACCTTTAACGCCCGCTTCGTCTGTTCCATCGTGGCGCAGCTCAATCCGGTCAACGCCTCAAGCTCAAACAGATTGGGCGTGACAATATCCGCCTTAGGCACAACATGATCACGCATAAAATCAGGCATTTCGGGGCGCACGAAGAACCCTTTGCCAATATCACCCAAAACCGGATCACACGCATAAAGCGCGCGCGGATTGGCGGATTTTACCTGGGCGACCGCATCCAAAATCGCCTCGCCAATCGCGGATGATCCCATATAGCCCGAAAGAACCGCATCGCAGCTCGAAAACGCGTCCCGTGCGGCAATACCCTCGATCACACCCCGAATATGGGAAGCGTCAAACACTTGGCCCCTCGGCGGTCCATACCCCGTATGCGCCGCAAATTGCACCGTATGCACCGCCCAAACCTCATGGCCTAAGCGTTGCAACGGAAACACGGCGGCATCGTTGCCAACATGGCCGTAGGCGACATGGGATTGAATGGAGAGAATGGGCATCGTTCCAGACTAATCATAGATTGGCCGGTGAGCAAGAATACAAAGGCAAAGGCGCCTCTATTTCATCCGTCGTTGCGAACGAACGTGAAGCAATCCAGTTGATCTTAGAGAGCGGAGTACAATGGCGTCGTTGCGTTTAAACAACAAAAACCAATTGGATTGCTTCGCTCGCGCTCGCAATGAGGGAAACAAAAAATCCCGCCGAAGCGGGATTTTTAAATCTCACAAAGCCATAGTCGAAGAACTCAATTCTTCGCCTTATCGACGAGCTTATTCTTCGCGATCCATGGCATCATGGCGCGGAGCTTACCGCCCACTTCTTCGATCTGATGCGCATTGTGACGGGCGCGGACGGCTTTGAACGAGGTCTGGTTGACCTTGTTCTCGAGCATCCAGTCACGCGTGAATTTGCCAGTCTGGATGTCGTCCAGAACGCGCTTCATCTCGGCCTTTGTCTCGGACGTGATGATGCGTGGGCCGGTGACATATTCGCCATATTCCGCGGTGTTCGAGATCGAGTAATTCATGTTGGCGATGCCGCCTTCATAAATCAGATCAACGATCAGCTTCACTTCGTGCAAGCACTCGAAATACGCCATTTCGGGGGCGTAGCCTGCTTCAACGAGCGTCTCAAAGCCCGCGCGGATCAGTTCAACCAAGCCGCCGCAGAGCACAACCTGCTCGCCGAACAGATCGGTTTCGCACTCTTCCTTAAAGGTCGTCTCGATGATGCCAGCGCGACCGCCGCCATTGGCGGAGGCATAAGAAAGCCCAAGATCATGGGCATTACCCGTTGCATCCTGATGGATAGCGATCAAGGTCGGCACGCCGCCGCCCTTCTGGTACTCGGAGCGCACCGTGTGGCCAGGGCCCTTCGGCGCAACCATGAGCACGTCAAGGTCCTTGCGTGGCTCGATCAGGTTAAAGTGCACGTTCAAGCCATGGGCGAACAGCAAAGCCGCGCCCTGTTTCATATTGGCCTGCAGCTCATCCCGATAAATATCGGCCTGCAATTCATCTGGCGTCAACATCATCACGACATCGGCCCATTTAGCGGCTTCCACAACCGTCATGACCTTCAGGCCTTCGCCTTCTGCCTTCTTAACGGTTGCCGAACCAGCGCGCAGCGCCACAACGATGTTCTTGCAGCCGGAATCGCGCAAATTCAGCGCGTGCGCATGGCCTTGGGAGCCATAGCCGACAATGGCGACGTTTTTGCCCTTGATGAGATTAATGTCGGCGTCACGATCATAATAGACACGCATGTCAGAGATGCTCCCTTTGGGGTGGTTTATAACGTTCTGGATGAGCGCTTAAGGGCGCAAAGCGAAATGGTCAAGAGATAGGCTGATATGCAGCGATTATTCGAAGACGAACGGAACGGTTGAGGCGAGCAATAATAGCCCCATCACAATATTAAACACCTTTAAACGCCCCGGAATGGACAAAAATCCACGCAACGCAACGCCAAATCCCGCCCAAATGGCAATAAAGGGCATTCCAATCAACCCAAACACAGCGGCCACCAGTAATACGCTAACAAAGTAATGGCTTGAGCTCGTATAGAGCGCCGTCGCGGTTAAACCCATCACCCATGCTTTGGGGTTGACCCATTGGAAGAGGCACGCCGCGACAAATCCCATGGGTTCTGCACCCGTTTTACCCGAGCCAAGCGAGCCGCTGGTGCCAAGCTTCCAAGCGAGCCAAACGGTGTAAGCGAGCGCCACATATTTTAAGCCCGTCATAAGACCCGGCACGATGTCCAACAAAGCCCCAAGCCCGAAGCCAACAATGATCAACATGGCCACAAAGCCCACCGCGATGCCAAGCATATGCGGCACGGTGCGGCGAATGCCAAAATTGACGCCCGAGGCCAACAACATCAAATTATTCGGACCCGGCGTGGCAGATGCTACAACGGAGTAGAGGCTCAGCGCCAAGAAGGTTTCAAAGGTCATCGGTGTTTAATTCTTTATTTTTGTTATTTGATGGCGTTAGTTGCCCGAAAGCTTAAGCAAGACACGAAGCCGCTCTCGATAGGAAGCCAACGTATCAGACGGCAGCCGATCTATCCGCCTGATCACGCGTCGTTGTCGGTCAATCGACTTGATCTGATCAAGCATCACAAAACCTCGAACCTTTAATCCCTCGGGTAAGGCCATTTTAAACGGCCAAGGCCGAGTATTAGACGTTATTGGGCAAACAATCATAAAACTCGAAGCCGCATTGTAACCCGCATCTGACATCACCAAGGCTGGTCGCATTCCATCCTGTTCATGGCCACGCACCGGTCTAAAATCGACCAATACAATGTCGCCATCCGTGAAGTCGGTATTATTTTCCATCATGAAAACCGTCGTAATCGCCAATTTCGGTCGGCAGCGTATCCCACTCCTCTGCCCCAAAATCGTAGTCCGTCCCGCCAAGGGCTTTCATTTGGGCCACTAGCTCATCAAGGGATGGCGAGCAGGAGGATCGAACGGCAACCGCTCGCAATTCACCATTGAAGGTACGAATGTCGAGTTCTCCGCCCTCGCCGAGTCGCATATCATCTAACACTGCCTTAGGCAGCCGGATCGCCGCGCTATTGCCCCATTTGGCTATTTTGACCCGCATGATGATCATCCTTTTGCAAAAAGCGATAATGTATCTACATTGTAGATCATTAAAGCAAAAGGAGCAACGCCTTAAAGCGCCTCAGCCCCCCGGCTCATCGCGGCAATGCCGGTCCGCGAGACTTCCGCGATACCCAACTCTGCCATCACGCGGATGAAGCGCTCAATATCTTCAGACGCCCCCGTCAACTCAAACACAAACGAATTCAGCGTCGCATCCAAGGTGCGGGCACCGAAAGCAGCCGCAATACGCAACGCCTCGCTGCGCTGCTCGCCGCGCCCTGTAACCTTCACAAGCGCCAATTCGCGCTCGATCGCGTCGCCCTGCACAGTCAGATCGTTCACGCGATGCACCGGGATCAACCGGTCCAGCTGATGCTTAATCTGCTCGATCACCATCGCGGTGCCGGTGGTCACAATCGTTAAGCGCGAGACATGCTTTTCATGCTCGGTCTCCGATACTGTGAGGCTTTCAATGTTGTAGCCACGGCCGGAAAACAAACCAGCCACACGGGCCAATACACCCGGCTCATTGTCGACCAAGATCGACAGTGTATGACGGGCAGGAAGGCTAGAGACTGGAGCGTCAGAATAGTGGGATTGGGTCATCGAACTTAAACTTTCAGATCAATTTAGCGAGAAAAATCAGGCGAAGAACGGGCCGATGCTCGGCTCATCCACTTCATCGTGGGCAACAGTCCATGGCTCAGCCAGCGCGCCCTTATGCCACTCCACAAAGGCAGGGCTCGTA
>Ga0208249_1000647_pt1 | contig 11407 bp, 8 predicted proteins | sample CryBogmetaGMA1M_FD_184546 | JGI IMG/M metagenome (GOLD analysis project Ga0208249, IMG submission 184546) | Freshwater microbial communities from Crystal Bog, Wisconsin, USA - MA1M (SPAdes) | ecosystem: Environmental > Aquatic > Freshwater > Lake | place: Crystal Bog, Wisconsin, USA | collected...
GGGTGGCCCCGCTCAGCCCCCAAACAGCCGGCCTTTTGGTTGGCGCCCGGCGGCGGCCGAGCGGGGGCACCCGCTCGAGGGAACTTCCCGCCCCCGACAGACTGGTAAAAGCGGTTTTGCCGGTTGCTCCGCCCTCCGCAGACTCCTATGATGACCGAATTGTTGGTCGGATGATCCCTCACTTTCGCTTCCCAGGAGTCTCGATTCCTATGATGAAGATGTCCCGCATCGCCGCCGCGCTCTCGCTGGTCGCCCTGCTCGTCGGTTCGGCGGTCGTCTCCGCCGCTCCGAAGGAGCCGAAGGACGCCAAGTGCCCCGTGTCCGGCAAGGCCTGCAATCCCGACAAGCACGCCGACTTCGCCGGCGGCAAGGTCTATTTCTGCTGCGACAACTGTGCTGGTGCCTTCAAGGGTGACTCGGCCAAGTTCACCGCCAAGGCCCATCAGCAGATGGTCTCGACCGGCCAGCTGACCCAGAAGTGCTGCCCGCTCTCCGGTGGTCCCACCAAGCCCGAGACGAAGCTCGCCGTCGGTGATGCCGAGGTGACCTTCTGCTGCAACAACTGCAAGGGGAAGGTCGAGAAGGCCTCCGACGAGGAGAAGGTCACGCTCGTGTTCGGCGGCGACAAGAACGCCTTCGAAGCCGTCAAGAAGTGAACCCCCGCCAACGTCCCCCGTTTCAGGGCTGCGAATTGCCCTAGGGCGGTGGGGTTGGAGATGAAATACTCCGCACGGGAGCCTTTGCCCGTGCGGAGTTTTTTTGCGCGCCGGCCTCCCTGGAGCCAATGGCCATGCGCGTCTTCCTCTCTGCCGGCGAGCCATCCGGTGACCACCACGCCGCCCTCCTCGCTCGGGCCCTGCGGGAACGCTGCCCCGACGTCGAGTGCCTCGGGCTCGGCGGGCCGCAGATGGCCGCCGAGGGGGTCGATCTCGTCGCCGACATGACCAAGCTCGCGGTGATGTGGTTTCTCCGGGTGATCCTCTCGATCCATCGGTTTGTCGATCTCGCCCGCCGCGCCGAGCGGAGCTTCCTCGATCACCGCCCCGACGTCTGCGTGCTCGTCGACTTCCCCGGCTTCCACTGGTGGCTGGCGTGGCGCGCGAAGCGGCATGGGATCCCGGTGGTCTTCTACTGCCCGCCGCAGATCTGGGCGTGGGCGAGCTGGCGGAAGGAGAAGATGCGCCGGCTCGTCGATCACGTCCTGGCGCCGCTGCCATTCGAACACGACTGGTTCACCGCGGAGGGGATCGCCTCGACGCTCGTCGGCCATCCCTTCTTCGACGAGGAGGCGCACGCCCTCCCCCGGGCCACCGAACCCCACGCGCCCTCCGGCCGAGGGCCCGTGGTGCTCCTCCTGCCGGGATCACGCGGCCAAGAGATCAGCGCCAATCTGCCCTCGCTGCTGCGGGGAGGAGAAACAGTTGCCCGCCGGGTGCCGGGCGCCCGGTTCGTCGTGGCCGTCCTCCATGAGCGCCACGCCGAGGTCGTTCGGGAGATGATCGCAGGCGCAGGGGGGAGCGCGGTGGAGATCGTGGCCGGGAGGACGCGGGCCCTGATGGCCGAGGCGAGCTGTGCCATGGCCGTGAGTGGCTCGGTGTCGCTCGAGCTCCTTGCCGCCAGGCTCCCTGCGGTGATCATCTACCGGATCGGCGGGTTTGCTTACATCGTTCAGAGCTGGTTCCGGCACGCCCGGTTCATCACGCTGGTCAATCTCATGGCGGTGCCCGATCCGATCCTGCCGGTGCGCGGCGTCTTCACGCCGCCGGGGGTCGTTCCGCCGGCCGATCCCGACGCGATCTATCCCGAATATCTCGCGGTCAGTGATCCGGCCGACCGAGCCGCCGAGCATGTCGTCACCTGGCTCACCGATGCCGCAGCCCGGCGATCGGTCGTCGAACGGCTCGACGAGGTCGCCGCCAGGGTGGCCCGCTCCGGTTCGGCTTCGCGGGCCGCAGCGGCCGTCTTGGCCATCGCTGCCGGCGACGATCCGGCGGCCGCCGTGCGCGGCGTCGATGAAGCCGTGGCCCGGGCGACGGTTGTCCGCGCGGCCTGACGCTACACTTTCCTACTGGCCATCCGCCCGCCGCTGCCGTCGCGCGGCGCTCCGCAGGCCGGGGGGCCACCGCTCCCCGTTCCCTTGGGTGTTCCAGCGGCGCCCGATTCTCCCCTCAATCCAGGACGTCCCGCCACGATGCTCGCCGAACCGCAGCAGACGCCGTTCGACATCGACTTCCACGTCGCCGGCGTGCCGGTGCGGATCTCCGGATTGTTTTGGGTCGGCACGGCGCTGATTGGCTGGGGGGTGTGCCGATCGTTTGCCCGCGGTGACCAGCGCGAGTTGCTCCTCTACCTCGCCATTTGGACGGCCGTGGTGCTGTTCTCGATCCTCGTCCACGAGCTTGGCCACGCCCTCATGTACCGACGCTTCGGCCAGGATGCCCGGATCGTCCTCTACCACTTCGGCGGCCTGGCGATCCCGGGCGGCTGGGGGCGGCGAAGGCACCTCCGGCCCGCCGAACGTTTTGTCGTGTCGGCGGCCGGGCCGGTCGCCCAATTGCTCCTCGCTGCCGCGATCGTCGTCGTCCTCCGGGTTGCTGGGTATCTCGCTCCATTTCCAATTTCGTCGATCGGCGAGGCGTTGGGGCTCTATGAAGGGAGGCCGTTCTCGTCTCCCTATGCCTGGGCGCTCGTCGAGTTTCTCCTTTACGTCAACGTCTGCTGGCCGCTGTTGAATCTCATGCCGGTGCCGCCGCTCGACGGTGGGCAGATGGTCCGTGAGGGGATGGAGATCTTTGGCGTGGCCGATGCCGCCCGGATCGCCGCAGTGATCGGGCTGGTCGTCGGCGGCGGGCTCGCCTATCTCGCCTTCAACCGCGGCGAGCAGTATCTCGGGATCATGTTCGCGATGCTCGCCGTGGCCTGCTACCAGAGCCTGCAGCAGTCGCCCCCCTGGAGGCGATGGAACTGATGCCCGGAGGGTCTGCCGAACCGGCCGGCGATCAGCGTCTCACGGCGATTGTGCTCGGTGCCAGCAACGTCTCTCGCGGGCTGGCCCGGCTCAATGCGGCGATCCGGGGGAGAGCCAACGGGCCGGTCGACCTGTTCGTGGCCGCGGGGCATGGCCGTTCCTACGGCGCCAACAGCCGGGTGTGGATGCGACGCCTGCCGTCGATCCTGGGGTGCGGCCTGTGGCGGGCTCTCGATCGTGAAGCGCAGAGCGGGCGATGCGTGGCGCTGGTCACCGACATCGGCAACGATCTCCTCTATGGCTTTCCGCCCGCCCAGGTGGCGGCCTGGGTCTGTGAAGCAGTTGGCCGGCTCGCCGATCGGGGAGCGACCGTGGCGATCGCGAGGCTTCCGCTCGAGGCGGTGCGCCGCGTCGGGCCGGTGCGCTACCGGGCCCTGAAGACGCTGTTCGTGCCCGGTTGTCCGCTGTCGATCGAAGGGATCCATTCGGCCGCACTCGAACTCGACGGCCGGCTCGCCGAGTTGGCGGCCTCGGCCGGGCTCGCCACGATCGATCAGCCGGGGGCATGGTACGGCTTCGATACCCTCCATCCCCGTCGCCGGCACCTCGACACCCTCTGGCACCACGCCTGCGACGCCTGGGGCCTGCCGCCGGCCCGGCGCCCGACGCGGGCCGGTGTGCGTGAGTGGGCCGGGCTGGGAAGGCGGGCAGCTGAGGTGCGCCAGCTTGGCCGGCAGACACGCTACACCCGCCAGCCGATCCGCCGTTACGCTGACGGCGGCTGGGTAGCGCTTTACTGATCGGTACTGACTCTGTACGGATCATGGGCGGGCGAAGATCTTCACCGGCTGCGGGAGCGAGACGATGAACGTGGCGACACGGGTGGTGGTCGTGATGGGGGTCAGTGGGATCGGCAAGACCGTCGTCGGACAGGCTCTTGCCGACCGGCTCGGCTGGACGTTCCAGGATGCCGATCACTTCCACCCGGCGGCCAACGTCGAGCGGATGTCGCGCGGGATCGCGCTGACCGACACGGAACGATGGCCCTGGCTCGACTCCCTGGCTGATCTGATCACGGCCAACCTTGCCGGCGACGGAGGGCTCGTCCTCGCCTGCTCGGCTCTCGCCCGACGCTACCGCGACCGGATGGGGGTGGGAAGGCTCGGCGTGAGGCTCGTTTCGCTCGACGGCCCCCCCGAGCTCATCCGCGGCCGGATCGAGGCCCGTCGCGACCACTTCATGCCGGCGACGCTGCTCGACAGCCAACTGGCTGCCCTCGAGCGCCCCACCCCCGACGAACGGCCGATCGTGGTGGGGATCGACGCCACCCCGGAAGAGATCGCCTCCCGAATCGTCACCGCCCTCGAGCGAATCGACCGCTGATCGACCTCTCGGAGCGCCGCCAGCGTCGTCCTCGCGTCACAGCACCGGCAGCGACGGGAGCGGCGGGCGGGCGGCGTGGGCGGCAGCGAGGTTGCCGACGAGTCGCTGGCAGATCGATTCGAGGTAGGGCCGCGCCGCCGGATCATCGTAATTCGCCGCGGTCGTGCCGGCGTCGCCATGTTCACGGATCGGGATCTGGATCGGCACCTCGCCGAGGAAGGGAATGTCGAGTTCTTGGGCCGTGCGGCGGGCGCCGCCGGTGCCGAAGATGTCGTACCGCTTCAGCGTGTCGGGGCAGACGAAGAAGCTCATGTTCTCCACCATCCCCAGCACCGGGATGTTCACCTTGCGGAACATGGCGATCGCCTTGGTGGCATCGAGGAGGGCGACGTCCTGCGGCGTGCAGACGACGACCGCTCCGGTGAGTGGGAGCACCTGCGAGAGCGTCAGCGCGATGTCGCCCGTTCCCGGCGGCATGTCGATGATGAGGTAATCGAGCGGGCCCCAGGCCGTGTCACGGAGCATCTGCGTGATCGCTCCATGGAGCATCGGACCGCGCCATACGACCGCCTCGCCGGGTGGGACGAGATAGCCCATCGACATCGTCGGCATGGCGACCGGTGACCCGGGGAGATCCAGCCGCGGGGGGATGATCTTCCCCTCTTCGATCTGGGGGCGGCCGGAGAGGCCGAGGAGATGGGGCACGCTCGGGCCGTAGACATCGGCGTCGAGCAGTCCGACCCGGCTCCCGGCGCGGGCCAGACCGATGGCGATGCTCGCGGCGATCGTGCTCTTCCCCACGCCACCTTTGCCCGAGCCGACGGCGATCACGCTTTTCGCCTCGAGGCCGATCTGACCGAGCTTCATCGGCGCCCGCTCGTGGGGCGTGATCGTCACCTCGACGTTGGCGACGGTGGGAAACCGGGCCCGCAGCATCTCCTCGATCCGCGCCCGCGTGGCGGCGTGGAGGATCGCGGAATGGCTCGTGAGCCCGACGGCGACGGCGATCCTGCCGGCTTCCACGTCCGTCGACACCACCTGCCCGGCATCGGTCAGCGGCCTTCCCGTCTCCGGATCGGCGATGGCGGCAAGGACTTGGGTGACAGCAGAGCGATCGGGAGTCGTCATGGTTGGATCGAGGCCTGGGGGGCTGCAGCGGCTTGCGGGGAGGGGGAGGTGAGTCCGCCGATGGTGCTCGGCGCCGCGATCGACGCCCCGGCCCGGGCTGCAGCTGAGAACAGCGGCCGCGGCTGGAGGGTGACCATCGCCATCACGACCAGGGCCGCGAGCATCGCGATGCCGGCACCGAGGCCGCCGTCAGCCTGCACGCCACGCTTGGCGGAGCGGAAGTACATGGCGGCCACGATCCGCAGATAGTAGGCAGCGGCGATCGCCGCGTTGATCACGAGGATCACGGCGAGCGCCAGGAAGAACACGCGACGGCTTCCCGGAGTTGCCTTCGCCGTCCAATCGACCTCGAGCGCGGCCATCGCCAGCGAGAGCTTGCCCCAGAACCCGGGCAGCGGCGGGATGCCGGCGAGGCTGAGCAGGAACGTGGCCAGCGAGAAGGCCACGACGGGATTGGTGCCCGACAGGCCGTCGAGGTCGTCGATCGTGGCGACTTCCTCGCGCGGTGGCCGCGGGGCCGAACCGGCCGACCACTCAGGCCATCGATGCCCCAGATACGCCAGCGCCCCGAACACGCCGATCGTCGCGGCGACATAGGCGGCGAGGTAGAAGAGCGTGGCCGAGGCTCCCCCCAGCGTGGCGGTCCACGAGGTGTCGGGGCCCGGGAAGGGGCGGCCACCGATCGTCGAATCAGCAGCGGCAGCGGCGGCGACGCCCACGAGGAGGTAGCCGGCATGGGCAATCGAGGAGCAGGCGAGCAACCGGCGGAGGTTCGTCTGGAGGAGCGCCATGACGTTTCCGACGGTCATCGTCAGCGCCGCCAGCACCGCCGTCAGTTGCCAGAAGAACGTCAGCCAAGCGGCGCCGGCCGGTCCGACCACTCCCTGATTGAGGGCGATCATTCCCAGCGTGCCACCGGTCCCGAGGGCGAGAAGCCGCAGGAGGACGACGATGCCGGCCACTTTCGGAAGGGTGGAAAGGAGGGCCGCGTTGCCGGGGCCGGCCCCTTCATAAACATCCGGTGCGTAGAAGTGCATTGGCACGGCGGCAAGCCGGAATGCGATTCCGCCGATCATCATGCCGACGGCCACCGGGAGGAGCGACTGGGCCGTGGCCGCGATCCGGCCGTCACCGGAACGGAGCCGGCTGCCGATCTCGGCGAGGCTCGTCGATCCGCCGATCCCGTAGAGACAAGCCAAGCCGTAGAGGAAGAGGGCCGAGGCGACCAGCGAGAGGAAGAAGTACTTCAGGCTCGCTTCCTGCCCCTGTGCATCGGTCCGCTTCAGCGCCAGGAGGATGTACGTCGGGATCGACACCAACTCCAGGCCGGCGAAGAGGAGGACCAGATCATTGGCGGAGGCGACCAGCGACAGACCGGCAAGGAGGAGGAGGAACGTCCCCGCCTCTTCGCAGGTGCCATTGCCACGCGGCGTGTTTCGGGGAGTGACCGCGGCGCGAAACTGATCCCCCGCCTGCACGAGCGCCAGGCCCGCTCCGGCGAGAAGGACGAAGTGGCGCACGAAGATGGCGAAATCATCGAAGGTGAACGGCCCCGACGACACCACCGACCCGGCTTCGAGCCCCATCCCGGGCCAGCAGGCCGCCGCAGCGATGCCGATGAGGGCCACGAGCCATCCCTGGCGCAGTCCGCAGAAGGCTCCGCCGAGATAGGCCACGAGGGCGGCCAGCACGAGCGTGAGTTCCGGACCGGCGAGGAGGAAAGTCGAGAGCGACGTCTGGGTCATGGGATTCGTTCGAGGCCGGCGGTGAGAGGGGGATCGGAAGGGACGATGGCCGTGCCGGGGAGGGTCGAGGTGGCGTCAGCCTGAGCCGTCTGGGGCAGGGAAGCGTCATGCGGGGCGCCCATCCGGGCAGCAAAGGCCGCAGCCCCTGGGGCCATGGCCGTGCGGACGGCGACGGCACTGGGCCCGAGGAAGGTCGCCGGGAAGAGGCCGATCCAGAGGACAAACAGGGCCAAGGGCGCGAGCGCCACCCATTCGTACCAACGGAGGTCGTCGGTCGGCTCGGCAGCCGCGTGGCCGTGGCCATGACCAGCGTGACCCGCATGCCCATCATGACCCGCATCCGCGGCGTGTTCGGCAGCGGCTGAGTGGCCGTGGTCGGCATGGTCGTGCGCGGGAGGCTGCCGTGACGCCCCGAAGAACACCCGCTCCACGGCCCAGAGCATGTACCAGGCGCCGAGGACGACGCCCGCAACGGAAGCCACCGCCATCGTCAGGTATGGAGTCCGCCACTCGGCGGCGACGCCACCCCAGGCCCTCTGGAACGATCCGAGGAGCACCATGAACTCCCCGACGAATCCATTGAGGCCCGGCAGCCCGATGCTCGAGAACGTGAAGAGGAGAAACATGAACGCCAGCCACGGGGCCCGCGCCGCGATGCCGCCGAGGTTCGCGATCGACCGGGTGTGGTAGCGCTCGTAGATCATCCCGACCAACGCGAACAGCCCCGCTGCCGAGAGACCGTGGTTGATCAATTGGAGCGTCGCCCCTTCGACGGCCACCGGTTCGAGGGCCGCGACGCCCATCACGCAGTAGCCCATGTGACTTACCGACGAATAGGCGATGAGTCGCTTGAGATCGGTCTGCGCAAGCGCCACCAGCGCCCCGTAGAGGATTCCCACAACGCCCAAGCCGAGGATCCACGGGGCGGCCGCGGCGGTTGCCTCCGGGAGCATCGGCAGAGAGAAGCGGAGGAAGCCGTAGATGCCGATCTTGAGGAGGACACCGGCGAGATCAACGCTTCCCCCCGTCGGTGCCTCGACGTGCGCCAGCGGGAGCCAGGTGTGGAAGGGAACGATCGGCACCTTGACGGCAAAGCCGGCAAACAGGGCCAGGAACACCCACCACTGCAGCCATCCCCCCTGGGCATCCATCGGGAGTGGATGGGCCGCCAGGCCGGCGGTGAGCGTGGCGATGTCGAAGGAGAGCGTGCCGGTGTGCGACGCGTTCCAGAGGACGATCGTGAGCAGGCCGAGGAACGCAAGCACGCTGCCGGCGAGGGTGTAGATGAAGAACTTCACCGCAGCCCGACGGCGGTCGTCGTGCCCCCAGATGCCGATGAGAAAAAAGAGCGGCACGAGGGTGAACTCGAAGAACACATAGAACAGGATCACGTCCCGGGCAGCGAACACACCGAGCATCGCCGACTCGAGGACGAGCAGAAGAATGTAAAAGCCGACCGGCTTCTCTTTGATTGCTTCCCAACTCACCATCACGGCGGTCACCGAGAGGAGGGCCGAGAGGCCGAACAGCCAGATCGACAGTCCGTCGAGGCCGAGCGAGAAGCGGATGTCGAATGGTCCATCGACGAGCCACGGCCCCTCGCTGACGGCGAAGGCGTGCCCGGCCGTCACCTCTGGAAGAGCCCTGAGGATGAGGAGGACGGCGCCGGCGAGCGTGATCAACGTCGTGACCGCGGCACTCTGACGCACCGCCGAGACGCCGCGCGACCCGAGCAGCCAGGCCGCCAGGGCACCGACGAGCGGCGTGAAGATGACCAGCAGGAGGTGGTTGGCCGGGGAGAACGGGTTCATGGCGGGGGATGTCGTGGTGGGGCCGATGGTTTCAGGGAAAGAGGGGCGACCGGGCCTGGTCAGGGGCGGAGTTGCCAGGCGAGAGCGAGAACGATCGCCAGCACCCCGACGACCCCCGCTAGGGCATACCGCTGGACGAGGCCCGACTGCATGCGGCGGATCGCGGAGCCCCAAGCGAGCGGCACCTGTCCGATCGCATCGACGGTGCCGTCGACGATCGCGCGATCGAAGAAGGCCGTGACCATCGCCAGCGCCTCGAGAGGCTTGACGATGAGCGCGGCGTAGATCTGATCGAAGTAGAACTTGTTGGCGAACAGCGTCCCCAACGGGCCGAGGTAGCGTTCCATCTGCGGCGAGTCGCTGCGCCGGCCGAGGTGGCCGATGGCAGCCACGGCGATGCCGATGGCCGCGGCGAGGGTTCCCTGGATGGCAATATCCCAATGGAAGACGTGGGGAACGGCCGTCCGGGCCACGGCCGGCGCGGTGAGCGACGGGGTGGCGGCAAGGAAGCTCGAAAGGGCGTTGGTGACGAAGAGCACGAGCCCGGAGAACGCCGACAGAACCGCCAGCACCAGCAGCGGCGACGTCATCGCGGGGGGCGATTCATGGGCGTGGTGCCCCGCTTCCTTCGGCACGCGGACCGGGCCGGTGAAGGTCATGAACACCGCGCGGAACGTATAGAAGGCCGTCAGTCCGGCGGTGAGCAGCGACATCCAGAACAGCAGCCGCCAGGTCGACGGATGGTCGAGGGCGTCGAGCCCCACCTTCTCGGTCGTCGATCCATGCTCGCCGGGAGCACCCCGGCGGGCCGAACGGGTGGTCATCGAGGCCGGGCGGAAGGAACTGGGGGCGACGACGCCCAACTGGCCGGAAGAATCCCTCGGTCGCTCACCGGCCGGGCCCGCTTCGGCGTGGTCCGAGCCATGGGCTTCCGGGTGCGCCTTGGCGTGAAGCGTGGCGAGGATCTCGTCCTTGCTGAAGAAGCCGGCGAACGGGGGGACGCCGGCGAGGGCACAGGCCCCGACCAGGAACGTCGCCGCCGTGATCGGCATCACGTGCCGGAGTCCACCGAAGCGCCGCATGTCGATCACGCCCCCCATGGCGTGCATCACCGAACCGGCGCCGAGGAAGAGGAGGGCTTTGAAGAAGGCATGCGTGACGAGGTGGAAAATCGCCGCGGTGAACCCGAGCATCGTGCCGGTGCCGAGGGCGACGAACATGTAGCCGAGCTGGCTGATTGTGGAATAGGCGAGCACCCGCTTGAGATCGTTCTGCACCGTGGCGATGAGCGCAGCAACGAGCGCCGTCGTCGCCCCGACGATCGACACCATCGCGAGCGCACCGGGACAACCGACGAACAGCGGCGCCGAGCGGGTGATCAGGTAGATGCCGGCGGTGACCATCGTCGCGGCGTGGATCAGGGCGCTGGCAGGGGTCGGCCCCTCCATCGCGTCGGGCAACCAGACATGGAGCGGCATCTGGGCGCTCTTGCCGCAGGCGGCCAGGAGCATCAAGAGACAGATGGCCGTGCCGACGGCGCCACCGACATACCCGGCTTCGTCGGCGAGGCGGATTTGGCCGAGGATCCCCTCGACGATCGTGCCGTCGGCGAGGTGCGTGTCGTGGAAGTCGAGTGTGCCGTAGGTCATCCAGAGCAGGAAGGTGGCGATCGCCAGACCGAAGTCGCCGACGCGGTTGACGAGGAACGCCTTCTTGGCGGCCCGCGCGGCCTCGGGCTTCGTGTACCAAAAGCCGATGAGGAGATAACTGCAGGCCCCCACCGCTTCCCAGAAGACGTAGACGAGGAGGAAGTTGCTCGCGGCCACGAGCATCGACATCGAGAACACGAACATCGCTACCAGCGCGAAGAACCGGGGATAGCCCGGGTCGTCGTGCATGTAACCGATCGAATAGATGGCGACGAGCAGGCCGACGCCGGTGATGATCGTGAGGAGCGTGGCGGTGAGCGGATCGAGACGCAGCGCGATCGGGATCGAGAAGGCGCCTCCATTGTCGGCCGTCCCCGGAGCAACCGGAGCGCCGAGCCCGCTGCTCTCCGTCGCGGAAAGATCGCCAGACCGGGCGTCGCCCACGGTGGCCCACTGCCAGAGCGTGGTGATCATCTCGACCGGCTCGGCCGGACGCAGCGCGTCACCGTGACCGGCGCCGACCTGATTGGCGGTGCCGAGCAGGAGGAGCAGCGCGACGACCGCGGCAGCGCCGATCCCCGCCACGGCCGGGAGGTGCGCCCGGGGCCCGAGCCGGCGGCCGAGGAGAACGGTGCCGATGGCCCCCAGCAGCGGCAGCAGGGGGACGAGCACCAGGAGGTTGGCGGCTGAGGACTGCATGGGAGTCGGTTCGGGGGCGTGTGG
>Ga0208249_1000649_pt1 | contig 11383 bp, 7 predicted proteins | sample CryBogmetaGMA1M_FD_184546 | JGI IMG/M metagenome (GOLD analysis project Ga0208249, IMG submission 184546) | Freshwater microbial communities from Crystal Bog, Wisconsin, USA - MA1M (SPAdes) | ecosystem: Environmental > Aquatic > Freshwater > Lake | place: Crystal Bog, Wisconsin, USA | collected...
CCCCCTCGACGCTTCCAACCCCGGCCGAGATGACGCTCTGCAACCAGTGCTGGGAGCTGAAACCAGAGTCGGAGTACAGACTCAAATACAAGAACAGTAATACAAGGATGAAGCAGTGCCGGTCATGCCATAACCAAGCAGAGAGGGTTAGGCAATACGCTCTTCGCCAACGTCTTTCACAGGAGCAGATGACTAGAGCTTTCTCCAGACTCCGAGCAGAGTCCGACAACGCCCGGGTGGTAGCCCTCTGCGACCAGATGACCCGCCGGTTCGGTGGCGTGGACGGGTTCGTCCGGGCCTGGGAGGCATGCCTCGCCCGGGATCTTCAGAAGGGGGGCAATGCCGCCTTCAGGCATCTGGCGGCCGTCATCCGGCTGGCCCAGTACTGCGAGCAGACCAAGCCCTCGCCGCAGTCGATGACCGAGGAGGAGCTGGAGCTGGCGATCGAGTCGCTGGGGGGCGAGGTCCCGATCGGGTAGTTAGCAACCGCTCCCGGGGTGAAACCGCCACGGCAGTCTCCTCGAAGTCCGTGCATCTCTAGGCCCTTGTCGAGGCGTCCGACCTCCGGGATCAGCCCACCTCAGGAAGGGGTGGTTGCCGGCGTCAGGACACCGAACCTGTTATCGATACGGCCCAGAAAAACGGCCCGCCGACCTGCGGACCAAAGATGACCGAACTCCGGCGACAATCTCTCTCCGGAGCCCGACTCCCTCCCCCCGGCCGGCCCGCATGGCAGCCCCGCCGGCTGCTCGCCTTTGGGGAACTCCGGCCGGCGGTCCTCCCCCTAGGCTTGGGGAGCGGCGGGGGCGTAGGTTAGCCGGGTGAACGAGTCTGCTCTGGGAGGGAACCAACCGCGATGATCACCGGCGAATTGAAGTCGAAGGTCGATGCCATCTGGGACACGATGTGGTCCGGGGGAGTCTCCAACCCGCTCACCGTGATCGAGCAGCTGACCTACCTCCTCTTCATCAAGCGGCTCGACGAGCTCCACACCCTCAAGGAGCGGAAGGCCGCCCGGACGGGGAAGGCGATCGAGGCCCCGATCTTCTCCAAGAAGCAGGACCACCTCCGCTGGTCGCGGTTCAAGGAGTCGGCCGCCGAGCCGATGTTCCAGACGGTCAAGGACGAGGTCTTCCCCTTCATCAAGGCCCTCGGCTCCACCGGCGACGACGAGGGCTCGACCTACAGCCACCACATGAAGGACGCCCTGTTCCTCATCCCGGCGCCGAAGGTGCTGGCGAACGTGGTGGACAAGCTCGACGGCATCGACATGGCCGACCGAGACACCAAGGGCGACCTCTACGAATACATGCTCGGCAAGATCGCGTCAGCCGGGCAGAACGGACAGTTCCGCACCCCCCGCCACATCATCGCCATGATGGTCGAGATGATGGCCCCCACCCCCAAGGACGTCATCTGCGACCCCGCCTGCGGCACCGCCGGCTTCCTGATCGCCGCCTCTGAGTATCTGATCGAGCACCACAGCGACTCGATCTACAAAGACGCCGCCGCCCGCCGGAGGTTCAACGAGGGCACCTTCCACGGCTATGACTTCGACGGCACCATGCTCCGCATCGGCAGCATGAACATGCTCCTGCACGGCGTGGAAAACCCCGACATCCGCTACCGGGACTCCCTGGCCGAGACCGACGACGACGATGCCGAGAAGTATTCCCTGATCCTCGCCAATCCCCCCTTCGCCGGCAGCCTCGACTACGAGACTACCGCCAAAGACCTTCAGCAAATCGTCAAGACGAAGAAGACCGAGCTGCTCTTCGTGGCCCTCTTCCTCCGGCTCCTGCAGACCGGCGGCCGGGCGGCGGTGATCGTCCCCGACGGGGTGCTCTTTGGGTCGTCCAACGCCCACAAGACCCTTCGCCAGGCCCTCGTGGAGGAGCAGAAGCTCGACGCCATCGTCAGCCTCCCCTCCGGGGTCTTCAAGCCCTATGCCGGTGTCTCCACGGCGATCATGCTCTTCACCAAGACCAACTCCGGCGGCACCGATCATGTCTGGTTCTACGACATGAAGGCCGACGGCTATTCGCTCGACGACAAGCGTACGCCCCAGCCCGACAAGACCGACATCCCCGACATCCTCAAGCGGTGGTCGAAGCTCAAGGGGGAGAAAGACCGCCCCCGCACGGCCCAGAGTTTCCTGGTGCCGAAGAAGGAGATCGTCGCCAACGACTACGACCTCTCCCTCAACCGCTACAAGGAAGTCGAGCATGAGGCGACGGAGCACGAGTCGCCGAAGGTGATTCTGAAGCGGCTGGCTGCCTTGGAGGCGGAGATTGCCAAGGGGCGGGCGGAGTTGGAGGGGATGCTGGGATGACATGGAGTAGCGTGTCACTGTCGAGCCTCTGCATGCCCGATGCACCAATCACGTACGGGATACTTCAGCCGGGGCCGTCGGTTGCAGAAGGGGTTTTGTACGTGCGCCCCACCGAGATCAAGGACGGCATTATCGATATTGACGCCCTAAGGCGCACAACACCAGAGATTGCCGAGCGTTACCACAAGTCCCGCCTCTCCACCGGCGATCTACTTATTACAATTGTTGGAACGATAGGAAACGTTGCCGCTGTCCCTTCCGAACTCGACGGCGCAAACATTACTCAATCCTCAGCCCGTATTCGGCCAAAATCGGATGTCGTTTTCCCAGGCTATCTGCGGCATTACTTGAGATCACCTGCGGCAATTCGGCAGTACGATGACAACCGTCTTGGGGCCACGGTACCGAGGTTGAACCTACATCACGTTCGTGATCTCCAGATCCCCCTTCCCCCTCTCACCGAACAGAAACGCATCGCCGCGATCCTTGATGCTGCCGATGCATTGAGGGCAAAGCGGCGGGAGTCGATCGAGCAACTCGACTCGCTCATTCAGGCGACGTTTCTGGAGATGTTTGGGGATCCGGTGGCGAACCCAAAGGGATGGGCAATGACGCCATTAAAAGACCTGGCGGTCAACATCCTTAGCGGCACAACCCCAAAAGGCGGAGAGGAGGTGTATGTGAAGGGGGGCGTCATGTTTCTTCGTAGCCAAAATGTCTGGAAGAATCGACTTGAACTGACTGATATCGCATACATTGATAGCGGCACTCACCAAAGAATGCGAAAAAGCAAACTGCAACACAAAGACATACTGATCACGAAGACGGGTCGGGTTAACACAGAACAAAGCAGCCTTGGAAGAGCAGCCATGTTCTTGGGCGACGATGGAAGCGCCAATATAAATGGCCACGTATACCTGATCAGGCTCCGCAAAGGCTCGGTCCACGAATTCGTGCTGCGCATACTGACGACGACTGCATACAGAGACTACATTAGAAGCGTTTGTGTTGGCGGTATCGACAAAAGGCAGTTGAACAAAAGTCACATAGAGCAATTTCCTATAATCGCCCCACCAATCGACCTGCAAACCCGCTTCGCCTCCATCGTCGAGTCCATCGAACACCAAAAGACCCGACTCAAGTCCCACCTCGCCGAACTCGACGCCCTCTTCTCCTCCTTGCAATCTCGTGCCTTCAATGCAGAGTTGGTGGCATGAGCAACTTCGGTTTTCTGCCGTCCACGTTCCGCGAGATCGCGGAGCCTGCCGTCTTGGCGGAGAGCCACATCCTCGGCGATCCCCGGGCCTCCTGCTTCCATGCCCGGTTCGCCCTGGAGGCCCTCGTCCACTGGCTCTACCGGCACGACACCAGCCTGCAGATGCCCTACGACGAGAGCCTCGGGGCCCTTTTGCACGAGCCGAGCTTCCAGAACGCCCTCCCTCCGGCCGTCTTCCAGAAGGCGAGGGTGATTCAGAAGCAGGGCAACCAGGCCGTCCATAGTGGCCGCCCCGTGAGGCAGTACGACGCCCTTCAGGTGGTCAAAGAACTCCACCACGTCTGCTACTGGATCACCCGGGTCTACGCCCCCGACGCCGCCACGAAGGCCGGGGTCTGGCGGGACGACCTGATCCCCAAGCCCGTCGATGGGTCAAAGGTGGTCCCCCGGGAGGAACTGATCCGGCTGGAGGAGAAGCTCGCTGACCAGAGCGCCGCCGCCCTCAAGCACCAGCAGGAGCGGGATGCCCTCGATGGGAAGCTCCAGCAGGTGCGGGCTGAACTAGAGCAACTCAAAGCCGCTGCCGCCAAGAAGCCCGACCCGCACGATTACGACGAGGCCGAGACCCGCAAATACCTCATCGACGTAGACCTCCACCGGGCCGGGTGGGCTTTGGATAGCCCCCGCGACCTGGAGTACGAAGTTCGTGGCATGCCCAACAACGAAGGCTTGGGCTATGTGGACTACGTTCTTTGGGGCGACGACGGCAAGCCGCTCGGGCTGGTCGAGGCCAAGAAGACAACGGTCGATCCTGCCGCCGGCCGGCAGCAGGCAAAGCTCTATGCCGACTGCCTGGAGCAGATGCATGGCCAGCGGCCGATCATCTTCTACACCAACGGCTACAAGACCTACCTCTGGGACGATTCGGCCTACCCGCCCCGGGAAGTGGCCGGGTTCTACAAGAAGGACGAACTGGCAAGCCTGATCCTCCGGCGATCCCGAAAGCAGAAGCTCGACACCCGCAACATCAAAACCGTGATCGTGGAGCGGTACTACCAGAAGCGGGCCATCGGCAGCATCGCGGAGCAATTCGAGAAGGCCCGTCGGAAAGCCCTCCTGGTGATGGCCACCGGCACGGGCAAGACGCGAACGGCCATCGCTCTGGTCGATCTGCTCCAGCGGGCCAACTGGGTGAAGCGGGCCCTCTTCCTTGCTGACCGGGTGTCGCTCGTCAGGCAGGCCGCCAATGCCTTCAAGGCGCATCTCCCCGACTCCAGCCCCGTCAATCTTGTCACCGACAAGGACACCGAGGGCCGGGTCTACGTCAGCACCTACCCGACCATGATGGGGCTGATCGACGAGACGAAGAAGGGGGTGGCCCGGTTCGGGGTGGGTCACTTCGATCTGGTGGTCATCGATGAGGCCCACCGATCCGTCTATCAAAAATACGGGGAGATCTTCCGCTACTTCGACGCCAGCCTCGTGGGGCTCACAGCCACGCCGAGGGAGCAGGTCGATCGCAACACCTACGAGCTCTTCGAGCTAGAGCCGGGCGTGCCAACCGACGCCTACGAGCTTGAAACGGCGGTCAGGGACGGGTTCCTCGTGCCCCCCAAGGTGCAGCAGGTCAATCTGCGGTTTCCGGGAGAGGGGATCGACTACGACTCCCTCACCAAGGAGGAGCAAGACCTCTGGGAAAACACCGACTGGGGGGAGGACGGCCAGCCCGACCGGGTCAATGCCGGGGCCATCAACAACTGGCTCTTCAACAAGGACACCGTGGACAAGGTCCTCCAGCACCTGATGGAGCACGGCCACAAGGTCGAAGGGGGAGATCGGCTGGCCAAGACGATCATCTTCGCCCGCAACCACGACCACGCCATGTTTATCGAGGAGCGGTTTAACCACCACTACCCGCACCTCAAGGGCACCTTCGCCCGGGTGATCGACAACTACGCCAAATATGCCCAGAGCCTGATCGACGACTTCTCCGTAAAGGCCAAGGAGCCCCACATCGCCATCTCGGTGGACATGCTCGATACCGGCATCGACGTGCCCGAGGTCGCCAATCTCGTCTTCTTCAAGCCGGTCTACTCGAAGATCAAGTTCTGGCAGATGATCGGCCGGGGAACGCGTCTCTGCCCCGATCTCTTCGGCCCGGGGGACGACAAGAAAGACTTCCGGGTCTTCGACTTCTGCTTCAACTTCGACTTCTTCAAGGAGAATCCCGACGGCATCGAAGGATCCGGGGGAGCGCCGCTGGGCACCCGGCTCTTCCGGTCCCGGGTGCAGTTGCTCGGCCACCTCCAGGGCGTCCACACCCTCGACACCGATGGGACGCTGAAGAAGTCCCTCACCGACCTCCTCCATGGGGAGGTTGCCGCCATGAACCGGGAGAACTTTATCGTCCGGATGCACCTGGAGCCGGTCGAGCGGTTTCAGGTGCCGGAGGCTTGGGCCCAGCTCACCGAGGCCGACCGGCACGTGTTGCACGACGAGGTGGCCGGGCTGCCCAGTGAGCTGGCGACCGACGACATCGAATCTCGGCTCTTTGATCTGCTGGCCCTGCGGATGCAGCTGGCGAACGTCGAAGGGGATCAGAAGACCTTCGAGACGAACCGCCAGCGGGTCGTTGACATCGCCGCGATGCTGGAGGAGAAGTCGGCGGTGCCGGCCGTGAAGGCCCAGCTCGACTACCTGGCCCGCCTGCAAGAGACCGACTTCTGGCAGGACGTGGGGCTCGCTGAGCTAGAGGACATGCGGCTCCGGCTGCGAGGCCTCATCCCCCTACTCGAAAAGCAGAAGCGAAAGATCGTCTACACCGCCTTCGAGGACGAGGTTCTGGACGTGCGCGACGAGACGGTCATCGACATGCCGAAGATGACCGGTGCCCAGTACGAGAAGAAGGTACGGGAGTACCTCAAAAACCATCTGGACGATGAGACGATCCAGCGGCTGCGGCGAAACGAAGCCCTTTCAACGGCCGATCTGGAGCGACTGGAACGCATCCTGGTCACGATCGGCGAGGGGGACGGGCCAACGCTGCTCTCCAGCCTGCTGACCCAGCGAGAAGCTCCGTCATTGCCCTACTTCGTCCGCAGCTTGGTGGGCATGGACCTGGCCACGGCCCAAGCAACCTTTGCCGAATACCTCTCCGACCGAAGCCTGAAGCCCCAGCAGATCCGCTTCGTCGAGATGGTCATCGAGCAGCTGACGGCCCGAGGGGTGATCGAGGCGAGCGCCCTCTACGAGGCCCCCTTCATCAGCCTCCACGCCGGTGGGCCGGACGAGCTGTTCGCCGGCCAGGAAGCGATCATCGAGGGGATCTTCGAGAAGCTCCGCCGGGTGACGGCCAACGTCCTGGGGATGGCTGGGTGACAATCACGTCGTTGGCCGACGGACCAACCAATCCCGTGGAGGCTCGATGCCATGGCTGACTTCACCACCTACTGGCGCGAACCGCAGGTAATGAACAATCGCGGGACTCTACTGGATCACACCTCTGGTGATGGCCTTCAGGACGTCAGGCCAGGTGACACCATTTGGCCCGTCCACGTCCGAGACGGTGAGTTGTTCATCGTCGGTCGCGTTCGCGTAGCAAAGATGACAGACCAGGCTGGGGCGGAGCGGCTTCTGAAGCGGCGGTTTTGGGACGCCCCGTACCACGCCATCTCCCAGAAAGCCAAAGCCGAGACATGTCGCCTGGTCGCCCTCGGGGAGGATACCTGGAAGCTGACGTTCATCAGTGAATCGAGCCCAGCCATGGTCCCAAAGCGGGGGAAGGTCGATGCCCAGCAAGTTCGCAATCCCCGGAAGCTCACTCCTGAATCAGCGGTCATCCTCAACCGGATCTGGGAAAGCTGCAAGAAGGTCTCCGTTGAGGACATGCCCGCCCATGAGAAGCGGACCCTTCCCGACGTTGATGATGAGGTGATGGTCTCCGGCCGCGAAGGGAAGAAATACTGGTACCAGCACCTGCGCCGGGAACGTAATCGAAGCCTAGTGGAGCGGAAAAAGAAGAGCGTGAAGGCCAAGACAGGAAAGCTTCGGTGCGAGGCGTGCCGATTCGATTTCGGGCGGGTCTTCGGACCAGACCTCGAAGACTTCTGCGAAGTGCATCATCGCAAGCCCATGGCCGATGACGACGATGAACGCGACACCCCACTGGAGGATCTCGCCATCCTCTGCGCAAACTGCCACCGAGCGATCCACCGCCTAGGACCCGCGATGCCCAGCGTCGAGGAGCTAAGTGCAATTGTGCGAGCACAGAGATGACGGCTGGCGTCCCTTACTGGCATGGGAATCCCAGCGCCTGACTTGAGCCTCATCACTCACCCCTCGGCCCATCCATGCCCCTCTACGAAATGACCGACAGTTCCTTCAGGCCCGTCCCAGAGAAGTCGTTCACCGACATGGGAATCGGGGAACGAACCGACATCCAGCGGCTCCTCCGAACCCAGATCGACGTTCTGGGCGACGATCTCTACGTCCTCTCCGAGGAGTTCGCTGAGTGGGACGATAGCAAGCGCCGGATCGATCTCCTGGCGATCGACAAGCAGGCCTGGCTGGTGGTCATTGAGCTAAAGCGGACCCAGGACGGGGGCCACATGGAGCTTCAGGCCATCCGGTATGCCAGCATGGTCGCTGCCATGACCTTCCAGCGGGCCGTCGAGATCCACGAGGTTTTCCTGGATCGCATGGGTCAGCCACCGGCCGAGGCGAAGGACCGGATGCTCCGGTTCCTCGGCTGGTCTGCCCCGGATGAAGACAGCTTTGCCAGCGACGTGCGGATCGTGCTGGTGTCGGAGGGGTTCAGCAAAGAACTCACCACCGCCGTCCTCTGGCTCAACAGCCGCGACATCAACATCCGGTGCATCAGGCTCCAGCCCTACCGAGCTGACGGGAAGACGCTGATCGACGTCCAACAGGTGATCCCGCTCCCTGAGGCCCAGGAGTACACGATCCGGATCCGGGAGAAGCAGCAGCAGGAACGCCGCAGCCGGTCAGCCCGGTTCTCCGAGGAGTCCCAGCAGGCCTGCGTTGACTACTGGCTGGGGGTGCTCGACGAGCTGACGCCATCCGGCATCCTGGAGCCGGGCATAAAGCCGCCCCGGAAGGAAGATATCCGCTTCAAGGTCGGCTGGCCCGACTTCCACCTCAAGGCCTACTTCAGCCGAGCCTCACCCGAGGGAGGCGTCTGGCTCAGTTGTCGTGGGGACAACGGCTTCGCCAACTACGAGGCCCTGGAGAGTCACCGAGCAGAGATCGAACGGGCCATCGGCGGGGCCCTGAAGTGGACAGCGGACGAGGATCGAGAACAGGGGTCTTTGTTCTCGCCGCTCCCCAGCTTTGACGCCAACGACAAGAGCGACTGGCCCCGGCAGCAGAAGCTGATCGCCGAGGGGGTGCTGCGGTTCTACCGGGGCGTCAAGCCGTTCGTGGAGCCCCTGGTCGGTGCCAAGAACCAGGAGCCGCAGAGGGATTGATCGCCAGTCCGAGAGCCGGACAACGGACCTGCCAGGAACCTTAGGCCGGCAGGGAAGCAGTGGCTGGTATGGCACTGCGACTGAGGCATGCCGGAGTGGTGGTGGAAGTTCAGCCCCAGAATGTGCACGAGGCCGTCACGGCAGGCGACGACATCGAGAAGCTTCGTCACTGGGCCTGCGCCGATGCCCCTCGGCTGCTGGGGCTCAGATTTACTCGCAGGATCGGGCGGGCGGGCACCACCCTCTGAGCATCGTCAAGGAGCCAGAGGTACGTTGCGTTGCTCGTGGTGCGGGCACCAAAAGACACCGGGCCTAAGCACCTTGCGATGCCCAGGCCCGGTTGTGAATCAGCGATTAGCCAGCCCGCTCGATCAAGCCACGACCGTGGCACGCCGACGGCGCTGCTCGATCATCGCAAGCACGCCGGCGACGAGCGAGAGGGCGCTGCCGCCCGTGGCGGGGTCGATCTCGGGGACGGACGTTAGGGAAACAGAAGACGGTTCTGGCGTAAATAGCGCCGATGACCCCGTAACAAACCCAAGGGGGTTTGAATAAACACTCATAGTCACGTAGCCCTCGTCGTACCAAGACGAAATGTAATACTGGGTCGATGAGAAAGTGTATCCGAAGTTAATTCCGGAAGAGTCCAAAAGCTGTGAGGTTCCGGGGAAAATCTGATTATCCCAAGACCAGCCGAACCCGCCGTTTGTCTGCTCGTAAGACTTAGGTGCATTCGGGTTCGGAACCAAAGCGATCGGGGTGTTTGCGTAGAGTCCAGATGATCCGAATGCTCCGTTTCCAGACACCACCGTATAACTTCCGTCGCCGTTGGCGGTGGCTTGAAGGGTAGCTGAGTACGAGAAATCCGTACCCGTTGCCGTGAGGTAAAAGGTTTCTGTCGTGCCGTTGTAGGTGATCCCGGCGAACGACGGGGCGGCAGCCCCGGCGAGGGCGAAGGCCGCAAGGGCCGCAATCGCCCATGATCGAACTTGGCGTGTCATGCGGGAACCGATTCCTGGTGTTGGCGGGTGAACCGAAAGTGGGCGTCCGAAGTCAACGACGGTCCAGGCTTCGCAGGATATCCCCCTCCCCGCTTTCGCCAAGACCCCGGCCCCGAAAAGTGACGAAATGGGAAATCCATGCACGAATCGGGTATTGGGCCCTACGGATTGCGCAATCGACCGAGCGCAAAGCGCAGGACGTTTTGCGCACCTCTGACTCGGGATCGCCTCACCATCCGCTCGGGTTTGAGGTGCGGCTGCATGCCAAGAGCGTCACCCAAGGCCCGGCAATCGTCCGCATCGTCCGTCGTCCTCACCGACCCGAGGGCCCGCACCATGGCCACGATCCCAACCCGGACGGCATCGGGCAGGCGGTCCCAGACGGACTGCTGGTTCAGCCATCTCAGGCGGGATCTTTTGGCCACCATCAGCCCCCCAATCGCTCGGCGAGGCTGGGGGGCCATCAGTGGGGCTGCTTGGCCCTCACCGGTTGGTGCGTGTCAGGGCGGGGCAAGATCCCGATTCCAAAATCCGGAAAAAAATCAGGAGCCGACCGTTGATTCCGGTTCGACCCCGCTGGGGGCCCTCCGGGGGTGGGCGACACCGACGGCGGCACCATGCCACTGGCTAGAGCACAGGCTTCATAAGCCGGGTGTCGCCGAGCTGGCTGATGACCGAGGGACCCCTGCCCACCCCAGCTGAACCGTCTGTCGTGGCTCATGACACCACGGGCCATGGCGGGGGCGGGGATCGATCGTCCGCATCGTCCGCCGTCCGACCGAGGCTCACCCGCCCGAGGCCTTCACCATGGCGAGGATGCCGGCCCGGATGGCTGGGGATAGGGTGGGCCAGGCTTGGGTCAGTGCCATCAATTCGGGGTCAGTGATCGAGGAGCCGGCAGGCGGTGAGGGAAGCTGCCCGAGGGCCCCATCGCTGCCGCAGGTACAACCACCGGTACAACGGCCAGGATGACTCGCCGTAAGTGCTGTGTCCGCTGGACTTAGAACTACCCCCCGGCCGCTTCCCAAGCTGGATGTCGAGGGTTCGAGTCCCTTCGCCCGCTCTTTTTGTGTCGCGGCCAAGCCGCGAAATTGCTTGTGTCGCGGCCAAGCCGCGAAGCTCTTCTGCGGCATTTCTGTCGCTCAGCCCCTCGGGGTCATTTTCCCTCTCAGGCCCGGCGATGGCTTTAGGGGGGGCATCCCTGAAGCAGGCTTCGAATTGGCTCAAGCGTTGCCAAAAGTTTTTAACGTCGCTGTTCGCGATTCGCGAACAGCGAACATATACTGGCGGCATGCAACTCAAACCTCACGACCTCGTCGTCACGTTGAAGCTGCTCATCGCCGGCCCG
>Ga0208249_1000651_pt1 | contig 11358 bp, 8 predicted proteins | sample CryBogmetaGMA1M_FD_184546 | JGI IMG/M metagenome (GOLD analysis project Ga0208249, IMG submission 184546) | Freshwater microbial communities from Crystal Bog, Wisconsin, USA - MA1M (SPAdes) | ecosystem: Environmental > Aquatic > Freshwater > Lake | place: Crystal Bog, Wisconsin, USA | collected...
CTGTCGACCCGTCGACCCCCAGGTTGAACGCAGTGGCGGGCGAGAAGTTCGCTGTCGATGGCCGCTAGGCCGCGGAATCGACGAACGGTCACCGGCTGCTCCCGGCGAACCTGCTCCGCCAGGTCGACCAAGCTCTCCTCGGAATGGGCCACGATCGGCTTCCCTCCGTCGGCCGGCATCACCTCTCCCCAGGGCGCCCGCACCCATCCCACACGCCCGGGGCCGGGCCCGGCTGCGTCGAGCAGGGGGCGGAGAAAGCGATGAAGGAAGGCGAGGAGAAGAACACCGCAGTGGATCCCGTCGGCGTCGGGATCGGTGAGGATCAGCAGACGCTCGAAGCGGAGGCTGTCGCCCCGGAAATCGTCCCCCATCCCCGTGCCGAGGGCCGCGGTCAGTTCCCGAAACAGCGGCTGGGCGGCGACGCGGCGCGGGGTCGCCCTGACGGCATTGAGCGGCTTCCCCTGCATCGGGAGCACCGCCTGGAAGCGGGGATCGCGGACGCGGGCCACGGCGAGAGCCGCCGATTCCCCCTCGACCACAAAGAGCTCGGCCCCGGAGCCAAGGCCATGGACCTCGCAGTCGACAAGCTCGATCGGACCGTGGCGGAAGGGTTTTGACATGGCAAGTGCGGCGAATTCAACTGTTTTTTGCGGCGGAGACCGGCGCTGAGCGGGGCCACGGTCAGCAGCCGATGAGAAGGTAGACTCAGAGGCTCGGTTCCTGGGGGAACCTGGGGGAATTGGAACGCCGATGCCCACGCCCGCCAACCACTGCCGTGCCCGGAGGTCGACCCTGCTGCTGCGGGCCGTCGCCACGAGCATCCTCTGGCAGGTGCTGCTCGGCTGCGGCGTCTCAGCGGTCTGCGCCGCCGATCCCGGCCCCCAGCCCCCTGCCGACCGGCTCCTCTTCGAGACCGACATCGAGCCGATCCTCACCGTCCGCGGCTGCAACAGCGGCGGCTGCCATGGAAAGTCGGGGGGGCAAAACGGCTTCGCCCTGTCGCTGTTTGCCTTCGATCCGGCCTTCGATCATGCCTCGATCGTCTCCGCTGCCCGCGGGCGTCGCCTCGCCCCCGCCTCGCCAGTGGAAAGCCTGTTGATTCAAAAGGGGACTGGCGCCGTCCCCCATGGGGGCGGGAAGAAGCTCGATCCTGCCGGCGAGGATGTCCGCACGCTCGTCCGCTGGATCGAGCAGGGGACGCCGAAGGCAGGGCCCGACGACCCGAAGCTCGAGCGGATCGCGCTGTCGCCAGCGCCGCGCCCCCTCGCCCCTGGGGAAAAGCTCGACCTGACCGTCACCGCCCACTACTCCGACGGCTCGACGCGCGACGTCACCGCCACGAGCGCTTGGCATGCCGGCGAACCGGCCGTCCTCGATGCCGCCGACGGCCAGGTCCGTGCGGGGGCCTTTGCCGGCGAGGGGACGATCATGGCCCGCTACGTCGGCAGCATCGCCACCTGGAGCACGGGCATCGTCCCGCCGGGGAGCATCGACGCGGCGGCGGTCGCCGCCCTCCCCCGCTCCACGCCGCTCGACGAGCCGGTGTGGCAGAAGCTCGCCACGCTCAACATCCTCCCCAGCGAGCAGGCGGCAGAGAGCACGCTCCTGCGGCGCGCGAGCCTCGATCTCATCGGCCGCCTTCCCACTCCCGACGAGGCCCGCGCGTATCTTGCCGATCCCGATCCGGCGAAGCGCGAGAAGCTGGTGGCGACGCTCCTCGAGCGATCGGAGTATGCCGACTTCCAGGCCAACAAGTGGGCCGATCTGCTGCGGCCAAATCCCTACCGCGTCGGCATCAAGGCGACCCTCTCCCTCGACACCTTTCTTCGCGATGTCTTCCGGGAGAATCTCCCGTACGACGAGTTTGTCCGCCGGCTGCTGACGGCGACGGGGAGCACGTGGCGCGACGGCGCCACGACGGTCTTCCGCGACCGGCGCTCCCCCGACGAGATCGTGACCCTCGTCAGCCAGCTCTTCCTGGGCGTGCGCCTCGAGTGCGCGAAGTGCCACCAGCATCCCTTCGAGGTCTATGGCCAGAGCGACTTCTATTCCCTTGCCGCCTTCTTCGGCCGTGTCTCCTACCGCGGTACCGGTCTCTCCCCGCCGATCTCCGGCGGCGAGGAGATCGTGACCGTCGGCGAGTCGGGGGAGGTCCGCCATCCCCTCTCGGGCGCGGTTCTTGCGCCTACGCCGCTGTTTGGCACCGCGCTCGAGATCCCCGCCGGCGACGATCCGCGCGTGGCGCTCGTCGACTGGCTCACCGCCCACGACAATCCCTTCTTCCATCGCGCTGCCGTCAACCGGATCTGGGGGGATCTGTTCGGCATCGGCATCGTCGATCCGATCGACGACTTCCGGGCCACCAATCCCCCCACAAACCCAGCCCTCCTCGATGCCCTCGTCGGGGAGTTTCGCGCCGGGGGCAGCGATCAGAAGAAGCTCCTCGCCACGATCCTCCGCTCGGCGGTGTGGGATCGCTCGAGCCTCCCCAATACCACCAACGCCGGCGACTTCCGCAACTTCTCCCGCCACTACCGGCAGCGGCTCCGCGCTGAGGTCCTCGCCGACGCCATCGACGACGTCACCGGCGTGCCGACCACCTACGCCGGCCTTCCGGAGGAATCGCGTGCCACCCAGCTCTGGACGCACCGCACACCGGCGACCTTTCTCGACGTCTTCGGTCGCCCCGATCCCAACCAGGATCCCCCCTGCCAGCGCGATCCCGACGCCACCGTCGTTCAGGCGCTCCATCTCATGAACAGCACCGCCATCGAGGGGAAGATCGCCGCCGACACGAGCCGGGCCGCGACGCTTGCCGCCTCCGAGCTCCCCCCGGAGCACATCGTCGAGGAGCTCTATCTCGCCTGCTACACCCGGTTTCCGACCTCATCGGAGCGCGAGCCGCTGGTGGCGCTGTTCGCGAAAGAGGGACGCTCTCGCCGGCAGGTGACCGAAGACATACTCTGGTCGCTGATCAATTCCCCCGAGTTCGTCTTCAAGGATTGACCGAAGGATTGACCGAAGGATTGACCGAAGGATTGACCGAAGGATTGACCGAAGGATTGACCGAAGGATTGACCGAAGGATTGACCGAAGGATTGACCGAAGGATTGACCGTCAGCAGCCGGTTTTCCCGCAGAGGCACTGAGCATGGCCACTCACGATTCCATCAATCTGAAAAGCCCCTGGTGGGCACAGCCGATGAGCCGGCGCCACGGGCTCCAACTCGGCATCGGAGGCCTTGCCGGCGGGAGCTTTCTCGATCTGTTCCGGCTCGTCCGCGAAGCGCGGGCGGCCGATCCGGCCGGACGTGCCCCTTCCAACTGCATCCTCATCTGGATGGACGGCGGCCCGACGCACTTTGAAACCTTCGATCCGAAGCCCGATGCCCCGGCCGAGATCCGTGGCGAGTTTTCCCCGATCTCGACGAGCGTGCCGGGGATCCAGTTCTCCGAGCACATGACGGAGCTGGCGAAGATCGCCGACAAGTTCGCCGTCATCCGTTCGGTCTGCCACAACCAGGGTAACCACGGCGCCGGCAACCATTACATGATGACCGGCGCCCCGCCGCGGATCCCGGTTGGCTGCGGTGCGTTTGTCAGCTTCCACCCCAGCATGGGCTCGGTCGCCTGGCACGAGCGGCAGGCGCCGCACGGCCTCCCCGGCTACTTCGCTCTGGCCGGCATGACCCGCTCTGGCGGCCCGAACTTCCTCGGCGCCAAGTACGCCCCGTTTGTCGTCAGCGACGACCCCAACTCGGCCAGCTTCCGGATCCGCGACCTCGCGGCGCCACGCTCCGTGGAAGGGACGCGCTTCGCCGAGCGCCGCGACCTCCGCGCCCTCACCGACCGGCTCCCGCGCTTCGACGATCCGGCCGCCGGAGATCCCGTCCGTGGCATCGACGAGCACTATGCCCGCGGCTACGACCTCGTCACCTCCCCCGCGGCCCAGGCCGCCTTCGACATCGGCGCCGAGCCCGACAGTGTCCGCGATGCCTACGGGCGAAACTCCTTCGGACAGCAGGCCCTCCTCGCCCGCCGGCTGGTCGAGGCGGGGGTGCCATTCGTGACGATCAACGACGGCGGCTGGGACCACCACAGCGCGCTGTTTGACGCCCTGCGAACCCGGCTCCCCACCTGGGACAAGACCGTTGCCGCGCTGATCAACGATCTCGACGCCCGCGGGCTCCTCGAGACGACGATGGTGATCGCGCTGGGCGAGTTTGGCCGCACCCCGAAGCTCTCCACGCTCCCCGGGCAGACAAAGGCCGGCCGCGATCACTGGGCCAGCGCCATGTCGATCCTCTTTGCCGGTGGCGGTGCCCCCGGTGGGCAAGTGATTGGCGCCACCGATCGGCTCGGCCATTCGGCAAGCGAGCGCGTGCTGTCGCCGGAAAACTTCGTCTCCACCGTCTACACGAAGCTCGGCATCGATCCCTCGAAGAGCTTCCTCACCCCCGCCGGCCGGCCGACGTTCCTCGTCAGCGATCCGACGCCGATCCGCGAGCTGTTTTGACGTGAGAGGAAGGATGGATCGCGTCGCGGCGAGGATCGCAACGATGTGGCGGCGCATCAGTCACATGCTTGTCATCGTGGCATGCCTCGCGCCCCTCGCGCTTCGCTCCGCCGCGTCGGCCGCGCCCCCAGAGGCAACGCGGCTCTTTCCGCCAGGCGCCAAGCGTGGCACGACCGTCCCAGTAAAAGTGGCCGGATCGTTTCCAGTCTGGCCCGCGCAGGTGTGGACGGAGCGGCCGGGCACCTCGTGGGCCCCGCAGGGAGAGTCGGGGACATTTGCCGTGACAGTCGCGCCCGAGGCGGCGCTCGGTGTCCATCTCGTGCGCTTCACGACCCCGGAGGGAGCCACGGCCGTGCGCCGATTCGTCGTCGGCCATCTGCCGGAGATCGAGGAGACAGAGCCCAACGACAAGCCCGCCGCAGCGACCGCCGTCGTCGAGCCAGTCGTCGTCGTCAACGGCGTCCTCGGCAAGGGGGGGGATGTCGATCTCTACCGGGTGAACCTTGCCGCCGGTGAAACGCTCGTCGCCCAGGCCGATGCCAATCGGCTCCTCGGCACCGCGGCCGATCTCATGCTCGACGTCGCCGACGCTCGTCATTCGCTCCTCGCCCGGAATCTCGACGCCGCCGGCCTCGATCCGCGTGTCGTCTTCACAGCGCCTGTCGCGGGGGAGTATTTCGTCCGTGTCTACGGCTTCCCCGAGACGGCCGATGCGACGATCGGCCTGGCCGGTGGCGAAGCGTTTGTGTATCGGCTCACCCTCTCGAAGCGAGGCTTCCTCGTCGCGACGCTGCCGTCGGCTGTGTCCCTCGGGCCCGAGGCGACGGTGTCACCGCTCGGGTATCGCTTACCGGAGGATCTTGCAGCGCTGCCAATCACCGCCGCGGCGCTCGCCCAGTCCGCCACCGGCGCCCGGCGCGCTGTCACCGTCGCGCTCGACGGTGTCGGCGGTGCCGTGAGCCTGCCGGTCGTGGAGATGCCGGTGGTCGTCGTGCCGCAGGCGGAGGGCGCGAGCGCCCCGCCGCCGGTGCTCTTTTCAGGGTCGCTCACGGCACCGAAGCAGCGAACCCTCCACCGCTTCACCGCCACGAAAGACGTGACCTACACGCTCCTCGTCGAGGGGATCGCGATCGGCACGGCCGTCGATCCGATCCTTTCGATCGAAGACCTCGAGGGGAAGCGGCTCGCGATCACCGACGACCCAGCGGGAACCCTCTCTTGGAAGGCGCCGGCTGGTGGTGTCTCTACGGCTGTCGTCCGCGACCGGCGCGGCCAGGCTGGCCCAGCCCATGGCTACCGGCTCGCGATCCGCCCCGATCTGCCGGGAGTGAAGGTCACGTGTGACGTCGATCGAGTCACGGGGGAGCCAGGGAAGCCGGTCGAGCTTGCGATCACGATCAGCCGTGAGCATGGCTTCAAAGAATCGCTCGACCTCGTCCTCGTCGATCCGCCGCCGGGGGTCACCGCTGCGCCGGTGCAGTCGCCGCCAGAGGGGGATGCCGCGAAGAAGGTCGTGCTTGTCATCACCGCTGCGGAGCCGTTCTCCGGGCCGGTCCGCGTGGCGGCAAGGATCGCCGCTGCCGCCGACGCTGCGCCGCTTCCGGTCCGCTTCGGCCCCGAGGGAGTAGAGACCTTCTGGCTCGGCATCAAGGCGCCGTAACGGCTTCGGCACTCCCGGCGTTGCTAAGATGGTGCAGACTCAATAGCCCAGTCGCCCCGGAGATCTGTCATGCGCCCGTTTCCGCTCCGCGTCCTCAGGCTTGCCCTGGTTTTCATGTCGGCCATGGGCCTGACACTCTCGGTCGCATGGACGGCCCTGGCACAGGACGCCGCCGCGCCTGCCCAGGAAACCCCGGCAGCCGACGTCACCGCCGACGAGGCCGCCCGGTTCGACTCGTTCACGGAGGCGATGACAAACGTCAAGCTCGTCGGCAAATTCACGATCGCCGGTGACGACGACAAGGATCCGATCCGCGATGAGTACACGATCTCGTCGGTGGCGAAAGTCGGCGAGGCCGATCTGTGGATCGTGTCGGCCAGGATCCGCTACGGGAGCGTCGATCTCACGGTGCCAGTGCCAGTGGAAGTGAAGTGGGCGGGGAAGACGCCGGTGATCACGCTCGACAACGTCACGATCCCCGGCCTCGGCACCTTTTCCTCACGCGTCGTCATCGACGGCCCCCTCTACGCCGGCACCTGGCAGCACGACGCCGTCGGCGGCCACATGTTCGGGAAGATCGTACCGGTGGGGGAGAACGGCACCGCGGAAGATGCGCCCACTCCGAAAGAGCGTTGATCAGGCCCGCACCCGGCCGACTATGAGTTAGACACTTGTCGGGGCTATGCGGCGAGTCCTTCAGGAAAACAGCCCTCACCTAGGCACGGGAGTTGCCCCGGATCTACCGACTCCTTGACGATCGTGGATTCGGGCAGTTGCTGATTTGTACACCGGCCGAATTTCTCGGGAACGCCGATGACCAAGAATCCGATTCTCGATGAGATCCGCTCCGTCCGCGAATCGCTGTTGGCCTCGGCAGGGGGGACGCTTGATGCCTTGGTTGACCGCCTTCAAGCCGAAGAACGGCGATCACAACGGCCTCTTTGGACGCCTGTCGGAGACGACGCCCGAGCCGCCACAGCCGCACAAGCACCTGCGCGAGACGACAGCGGAAAAGAAGGTGCGGGCACGGCGGGCTGATCGCTGTTGCTGGCCAGAAAAAGTGCCGGCCACCAAATCTGGCGAACCCAGGTAAACGCCCGCTGGCACTCTTACCTAGATTTGCTGGCTGGCACCTTTTTGACTCGGTGGCAACTCCACTCCGTCGTAAAGTTCCGCCAGCGGCACTGATATGCCGAGCGTGCCAAGGTGGATTGAGGCCCCTGCGGAGGCCGCCGTGGAGAGCATCCAGTGGTCGCCGTTCCCTGCCGGATCGGTCTCTCCCGTCTGCCGCAGGAATACCTCGACAGACAGCCGATCTTGGGCGACGAGCACGTATTCGCGCAGTGTCGCCATCCGGCGGTAGTGGCCAAACTTGATCCCGCGGTCGTACTTCTCAGTCGACTCGGAAAGCACCTCGACGATCAGCAGCGGATTGGTAAGCGTGTGATGGATGCCATCCTCCATCGTCGCGGCACCACAGAAAACCACCACGTCGGGATAGGTGTAGAGCCCCGTCGCATCCACCTTGACCCGCTGGTCGCTCGTAACCACACGGCAGCCGCGGCCTTCGATTCGATTGCGGATCGAGTGGGCAAAATTGTCCTTGATGAGATTGTGCCAGAGAGTTCCGCCACCCATCGCGAACATCTCGCCATCGTGGAACTCGTGGCGGACGTCGGCTGTTAACTCGAGCGCGAGATATTCTCCAGCTGACAACAGTCGTTTTTCTGCGGTGGACATTCTTTCAAAAATACACAACCGAAGCTCGCGAGGTCAAACGCCTGGGCACATCAGCCGCCACGACCTGCTGCCGCCAAGGCCAAGGCGCCGGGGTTGATTGCGTCCTCCACCGCTGCCACCGACGCGATGCGGAAGCGGGGCGGGCGGATCGTTTCAGCCGGCCTCGAGTGAGCACTGTCGCCGCTGTCGCGGGCTTCACCGTGCCGTCTTCACCGCTGGCGCTCTCTCCTTCTGCCCCTCTCTTGTCCCCCGTCGCCTTGCGCTTTCTGTACTGTGCTTTGCGCGAGACGTACACGCTAGTACCCGATTCGTGCATGGATTTCCCATTTCGTCACTTTTTTGCCCGGTTCGTTCGCTCAACGAGGGAGGCTTGATAGCCTCGGCTGCCTTCCTTTCGGTAGCACTCTCCCTCCTTTTCCCCCAAGGCTTTTTCCACCCATGAAGGCTCTCGCTCAATCGCAAGCCGCCCGTCGTCGGGCCGCCGCCGCCGCCATCGCCAGCGTCGGCGCCGGCATCCTCGGCACCCAGTCCGCCGAGGCCGGGGTCGTGAACATCAATCTCGCCGCGGCCGGCAGCAACGGCGTCAACGCGGGCTTGGCCGCCTTCCGTTATAAAGTCGTTTCTAACTTTCCGACCACGGGCGGTGGTTATTTGTTGGCCTTTAACCAATATGGCAGTTCAAGTGCAACAGGAGTATATGGATACGGAGGTCTTAAGTTCGCCACGGGAGCTACACGTGCCACCCCCGTTAACTTTGCGGCCGGCACCCTGATCGACGGGACCGCGGGGGGCGGAGCCTTCAAGGGAAATAGTTACAGCCTTTTCAAGTACAATGCGATAGTTTCCCCTAACTTCGGTCCGAACAGCTTCCTCGGCTTCAGGGACAAATTGGGCCGGTATGGCTACATCGAAACGACCTGGAACAGCACCAGGAATGAGTTCCAGTTATTCAGCGCCGCCTACGAGTCGGTCGCGGGCGTTGGGATCATGACCCCCGGCGGGGCTGCTGTTCCCGAGATCGATCCCAGCGGCCTCGCGAGCACGATGTCGCTCGTGATGGGCTCGGTGGCGATGCTCGAGCAGCGGCGGCGGAAGCGGGCGGCGGTGGCAGCCGAGTCAGCCGCCGTGACGGCCTGATCGATGGAGAAGCGTCGCCAGAGGCTGCTGCTTGTCGGCTGGGATTCGGCCGACTGGAAGATCATCCATCCGCTCCTCGATTCGGGCGAGTTGCCGGGCCTTGCCCGGCTCGTCGAATCGGGCACGAGCGGCAATCTGACGACGCTCGAGCCGCAACTCTCCCCGATGCTCTGGACGAGCATCGCGACGGGAAAGATGGCGTATCACCACGGCGTGCCGGGGTTCACGGAAGTGGACCCCGGCACGGGCGCCGTTGTGCCCGTCTCGGCCGCCACGCGGAAGTGCCGCACGCTCTGGGAGATTCTTCAAGCTCGCGGGCTGCGGAGCCATGTCGTGAGCTGGTTTGCCACGCATGGCGAAGAGGATCATGCCGGCTGCGTGGTCTCCAACATGTTTTGCCATGTTGCCAACACGCAGCCAGGGCAGGATCCCGCCGAATGGGCCCCGCCTCCCCCCGGCACCTACTGGCCGGCGGAACTCGCCGCAACGATGAACGACCTGCGGGTCAGCCCGCACGACATCGATCCCGATGATCTGATCCGGCTCTTCGTGCCGGCGGCCGACACGATCGATCAGACGAAGGACAAGCGACTCTGGGCGCTCGCCGAAAAGCTCGCCGAAGCCTGTTCCGCCCACAACGCGGCCACGCATCTGCTCGAGACCGAGCCCGACTGGGACTTCATGGCGGTCTACTACCGCACGGTCGACGAGATCAGCCATATCTTCATGCCCTACCATCCGCCGCGGATGGAAGGGATCCCCGAGGCCGACTTCGAGCTTTATAAGCACGTCGTCACCGGGATCTACAAGCTCCACGATCTCTTCCTCTGCCGGCTGATGCAGCTCGCCGGCCCCGAGACGGCGATCGTCCTCGTCTCCGACCACGGTTTTCATAGCGATCACCTCCGGCCGAAGTTCACGCCGCGCGTCCCGGCCGGGATCACCGTCTGGCATAGGCCGCAGGGCGTCTTCATCGCCAGCGGCCCGGGATTCAAGCGCGACGAGCTCGTCTACGGCGCCCGGCTTCTCGATGTCGCCCCCACGATCCTCCACTGGTTTGGCCTGCCGGTCGGGGCCGACATGGAGGGCCGCGTCCTCACCGACGTGTTTGACGGGCCGAGGCGGCCGGTGGAGACGGTGCCGACGTGGGAGACTCTCGACAGCACCCGCAAGGCTCGAAAAAGCCTCGGGGCGGGAGCCGACAAGGCGCTCCTCGAGCAGTTTGTGGCGCTTGGCTATATCGACGAGATCCCCGACGATCCCGGCCAGGCCGCCGCCGAGACCAACCGGGAAAACGACTGGAACATCGCCCGGGCCTGCATGTATGGCCAGCGTTACGAGCAAGCGCTGCCGCTCCTCGAAAACTGTTTTCATGCGGCCCCGTTTCGCACCGACTATGCCCAGGTGCTCGCCACCTGCCAGATGCAGCTTGGCCTCCTCGACGAGGCCGATGCTACGGTCGCCAAAGCCGCCGAAACCTTCGGCCGCACCGAGCAGGCCGATCTTGTCCGGGCCTCGATCGCGATCCAGAAAGAAGATTTTCATGCGGCCCTCGAGGCGCTCGAGCGCGTCCGCGAAAAGAGCCCAGGCGAAGTGCAGCTGCAATTGATGCTCGCGCAGAGCTATCTGGCGCTACGGCGCTTCAGCGACGCTGAGACAGCTGCCCGCGCTGTCCTCGCGGCCGACCCGCACAATGCCCAGGCGTTTTTGGTGCTCGCCCGCGGCTTTCTCCACGCCGGCCGGCCCGAAGAAGCCGCCGACGCGGCAATCGAGTGCATCGGCCTCCAGTTCGGCAATCCACAGGGGCATTTTCTGCTTGGGGCGGCGCTCGCGAGCCAGGAGCAGTTCGAAGAGGCGGTGCGGCCGCTCGAGAATTGTCTCACGCTCGCGCCCACGTTTCTCCGCGCCCAGCGGCTGCTCGCCCGCGTCTATCGCCGGCTCGGGCAGGGAGAACGAGCGGCCCTCTGTGAGTCGCAGGCTTTCACGGCGCTCCATGACCTCCGCCAGGAGCAGGCGGCCGCGGAGGCGGCCGTGCGCGAGCAGGCTGGGTCGAGAGCCGCTGTTCGGGCCGCAGCCGATCAGATCCGGCAGGCGGAGATCGACCGCCAGAAGGCGGAATACGACGCCATCGAGCCGAAGGAGTTTTTGATTGTGTCGGGGCTCCCCCGGTCGGGGACGTCGCTGATGATGCAGATCCTTCGCGCCGGCGGGATCGAGCCGCTCACCGACGCCAAGCGCGCCGCCGACGAAGACAACCCCGAAGGCTATTGGGAATGGGAGGCGATCAAAAAGCTCCCCAAGGATCC
>Ga0208249_1000656_pt1 | contig 11332 bp, 6 predicted proteins | sample CryBogmetaGMA1M_FD_184546 | JGI IMG/M metagenome (GOLD analysis project Ga0208249, IMG submission 184546) | Freshwater microbial communities from Crystal Bog, Wisconsin, USA - MA1M (SPAdes) | ecosystem: Environmental > Aquatic > Freshwater > Lake | place: Crystal Bog, Wisconsin, USA | collected...
GTGCCCGCCCCCGCTATCCTCCCGCCGCTTTTCCGGGAGGGTTCCCCGGCCTCGCACGGCCTCCCTCCAAAATCTACGGGAGCCGCGCCGATGACGACGATCCTCCTCGTGGCCCCCTGCGTCGTCTGCCTCGTCGCCTCTTGCATGGCCTGGGTGCTCGTCACCCGGCGCGTCGTCACCGACCGGCGGACGGCCGACACGATCGCGCTGATCGAAGCGACCGAGTCGCTCCCTGGCCTCTCGATCCTCAAGCCCCTCTGCGGCGCTGACGAGGAACTCGAAGCCAACCTCCGCTCCTTCCTCGAAGCCGATCACGAACCGCTCCAGATTATCTTCGCCGCCGCGAGCCCTGCCGATCCGGCGATCACGCTCGCCCGTCGGCTCGCCGCGGAGCATTCGCACCGGGACGTGCGGGTGGTCGTCGGCGCCGATGACCAGATCGCCAATCCGAAGATCGCACTCATGGAGGCGATGCTGCCGGAAGCAAAGCACGGCATCCTTCTCCTTTCCGATTCGAACGTCCGGCTTCAACGGGGCGACCTGACGCGCGTTCTTCCCCTGTTTGCCGACCCGCGCGTCGGCATGGTCTACCAGCCGGTTGTCGCCGAGGGGGAGCGGACCGTCGCCGCCACGATCGAGAATCTCCACTACACCGAGTTTGCCGCCTTCCTCACGATCGGCATCCACGAGTTGGTCGGCCTCCACACCGTCAACGCCAAGGGGCAGTGGGTGCGCCGCGACGCGCTCGAGGCCGTCGGCGGGTTCGAGCGCGTGCGCGACTGTGGTGCCGACGATTACGAACTGTCGCAGCAGGTGGAGCGGGCCGGGTGGAAGCTCGCGCCCGCAGCGACCGTCGTCCGCGTCATCCAGCGCGATTGGTCATGGAAAAATCTCGCCGACCGCAACCTCCGCCATGCCGGATTGCGAGTGCGGATCTGCCCCTGGGCCTATCCGCTCGAACTGCTCTTCAATCCGATCCCGTTCGCGCTGCCGCTGGTCCTCACCTGCAGGCTCGACCTCGCGGCGCTGGGGATCTTCGCGATCGGCGCGAAATTGGCGATGGAGCTCTCCAGCGCCCGGCTTCTCCGCGGTCGGAGCCTCGCTTGGCGTCTCGTGCCGGCGCTGATTGCAAAAGACCTGTTCATCTTCGCTTGCTGGTTCATCGCGCCGGCCAAACGGACGGCGGAGTGGCGCGGCCGCCCCTACCGTCTCCTCCCCCGTGGCCGGATCGCCCCGCTCACCGGCGAGGCGGGCGGGCTCCCGATTCCGCTGGAGGCAGCGTAGCCAGGGCAACGAAGGGGTGTGACAATCGGCGGCAGTCATTTGCATGCCCCGCCGAGAAATCCTCCCATGCCCCTCGCCACACCTGCGCCCCACGCCGAAGGCCTCGCCGTCCGCGGCCTCGTGAAGATTCACCCCGGCCCGGTGTGCGCGCTCAAGGGGATCGATCTCGACGTCCCCTCCGGGATGTTCGGCCTCCTCGGCCCCAACGGCGCCGGAAAGTCGACGTTCATGAGTATCGTCGCCGGGCTCGTCGAACCGACGGCCGGGGAGGTGTGGCTCGACGGCACGAACATCGTCGAGAGGCCGGAGTTCGTCCGCGAGCGGCTCGGATTCCTCCCCCAGGATTTCGGGTTTTATCCCGACCTTACCGGGCAGGCGATGCTCGAGTTTCTCTTGCGACTCAAGGGGATCAGCGGACCGAAGGGGCGGGCAGCCCTCGCTGGCGAGTTGCTCGATCGCGTCAACCTCACCGACGCCGCGAAGCGAAAAGTCGGCGGCTACTCCGGCGGGATGCGGCAGCGGCTCGGGCTCGCGCAGGCGATCGCCGGCAACCCGCGGATCCTCATCGTCGACGAGCCGACCGCCGGCCTCGACCCCGAGGAACGGCAGCGGTTTTACAGGCTGCTGGCGGAGATGAGCGTCGGCCGGGTCGTGCTCCTCTCCACCCACATCGTCGACGACGTCGCCACCCTCTGCCCGCGCCTCGCGGTGATCCGCTTTGGCGAGGTCGTCTCCGACACGACGCCGACGGCAGCCCGCAACGCCGTCGATGGCCTCGTCCGCGAGGGATTTGTCGACGACGCCGCGCTCCCCGCTTTCGCCGCCGACCACCGCGTTCTTTCCGCCGTCCTCGTCGAAGGGCGCACCAACCGGGTGCGGATCTTCCTCCCGCCCGGTGCCACGACGCCCCCCGGCTTCATGCCGAGCCCCGGCACGCTCGAAGACGCCTACCTCGTCCTCATGCGCTGCCCGCCGCACGAGATCCCCGGGCCGCTGGCACGGGCCATTCCTGCCTCGGCCACCACCGCCGGAAGTGCTCGATGATCAACCGCCTCCTCGCCTTTCCGCGGCTCGAATTGGCGTCGTTCTGGAAGCGGCCGCTGCCTCTGTTCATGTACGCGATTCTCACGCTCCTCTCGCTCGGCCTCGTCGCCGGTGGTGTGCAGGTGTCGGCGGGATCGGCCGACACCGGCGGGGCGAAGCTCGCCATGAATGGCGGATTCAATCTCGCCTTCGTCGATGTCATCATCTTCGCGATCGTGCTCCCCTTCTTCGCGGCGGTCGCCTGCGGCATGCCGCTCCTGGTCGACGGCGATCGGCGGATCCAAAAGCTGCTCACCGCCACGCCGCTTTCCTGGCAGGAATATGCCTGGAGCCGGTTTCTCGCGGCGCTCGCCGTGCTCGGGGCGGTGCTCGCCGCCTGGCTCGCCGCCCAGATCGCGATCTACGAGACCTGGCCGATCGATCCGACGCAGCGCGTCCGCACGACGTTTTCCCTCCTCAATTACCTCGGACCGCTGATTTGGTTTGCCCTGCCGCTGGTGCTGTTCACCGGTGGCGTGTCGATGTGGGCCGGGGTGCGCACGCGGCAGCCGGTGCTCGTGTTCGCATTGCCGGTCGTGGTCGTCGTCGCCGGGATCTTCTTCCTCTGGGATTTCAACCCCGAGTGGCTGCCGCGCTGGGCCGACCGGCTCATGCAGGCCGTCGAGCCGACCGGGTTTCGGTGGTTCTCGCGCACGTTTCTTTCGGAGGACCGGGGCGTCGCCTACTACAACTCCGCCCGCGTCGTTCCCGACGGCCTGTACGTCGCCAGCCGGCTTGTCCTCGTCGGACTGGGTTTGGCTGGGGTGTGGGCCACGGGGAGGGACCTCGCGCGGAGCGAGCACGACGACAAGCGGGTGGGGGATGCCGGGCGTCTCTTGGCCACGGCGCGAGGCAAGGGCCCGCAGACGATCGAGCATGCCGCGGTGGCCGCGCGCGGAGCCCTTCCCGCCGCGACGATTCGCCTGCCGGGATTTGTCGAGACGGTCCGAACAGTCCTCCGGCAGGAGACCTGGTCGCTGCTGAAGAGCCCTGGCCTGTGGCTCTTCGGGCCGCTGATTCTCGTCCAGACCTGGGCCGCGACGACCTTGAGCCCGGGAACGCTCGACACCGAGACTCTCATGACCACCGGCGCCGCGGCGGCGGTGGCGCGCGGCGCGCTGGCGCTCATGCTCGGACTGCTGATCCTCTTTTACTCGGTCGAGAGCCTCGTGCGCGAGGAGCGCGTCGGCTTGTCCGGGATTCATCGCGCCTGCCCCGTCCCCACCGCCGGCGTGCTCGCCGGGAAGGTGCTCGCCAATGCCGTGATGGCGCTGGTGATCGTCGCCTTCACGGCCCTGGCGATCGCGATCACGCTCCTGGTGCAGCGATTCCAGACCGGGATCGCGGTGCCGCTCGAGCTGCCTGTGCTGGCGATGATCCTCGGCGTCCTCCTCGTGCCGACGCTCGTCGTTTGGGCAGCCTGGGTGATGTTCCTCCACTCCCTCACGGGCAACCGGTTTGTCACCTACGCCCTCGGTGTGGCAACGTTGATCCTCACCGGATTTCTCACCCGCTACGGCTGGCTCAACTGGCTCACCGCCTGGAATCTCGGCGGGGGCACGGTCCGCTGGAGCGAACTCGACCGGCTCGGCTTCATGTGGCCGGCGCTCGTCGCCAATCGGCTCGTGATGCTGGCACTCGCGGCGCTGCTCGTGGCCGTCACCCTCAAGCTCTGGCCGCGGCGGATCCCCGATCTCCGCGCCACCTTCGACAGGCTCCGTCCGGCGGCCTTCTTCAAGGCGGCATTCGCGCCGGCACTCGTAGCCCTTCCGCTCGTGGCCCTCGGCATCTACACCGGCCAGAAAGTTCGTGCCGGCTACGAGGGGAAGCCACAAACGAATGCCGAAAAAGCCTACTGGCGGCGCAATTCCACCACCTGGGACAACGCCCCCTCGCCGGCGCTCGACAGGGTCGAGGCGACCGTGAAGCTGTTCCCCGCCGAGCGCCGGCTCGAAGTCATCGGCACCTACACGCTCCGCAATCCCCACGCGCTTTCGATGCGGGAGATCCCCCTCACCGTCGGCCCCCACTTCAAGAAGACCTCCGACTGGACGATCGACGACCAACCAGTCGATGCGACGAAGAAAGATCAGCCGGCTCCGTCGATCGAGAACCGCAGTGGGCTGTATGTCGTCACGCCGCCCGAGCCCCTGGCGACGGGGGAGCGCGTCCGGGTCGGATTCTGGCTCGAGGGCCGCTTCCCCGACGGGTGGTCGAAGCTCTCCGGCGGCGCGGGAGAGTTCGTCGCGCCCAGTGGCGTCGTCCTCACGAGCTTCACTCCCAGCTTCCTTCCCGTGCCGGGATTCGTCGATTCCGTCGGCGTCGACGACAAGAACCGGCGCGATGCGAAGGAATACCCGCTCGACCACTGGAAGACCCGCGTCGATCCCGCTTTCGGGCCCGCCTGGTCGAGTGACGTGCAGCTGACGATCGAGGGTCCGTCGGGCTGGGTCATGAACGGCTGCGGCGTCGAGACTTCCAACGAGGAGATCGGGGAAGGGCGCCGTCGCGTCGTCTGGAAGACCGAACATCCGGTGCGGTTTTTCAACATCGTCGGCGGGCCGCTCAAGGCGGCGCCGGGCCGACGTTCGACGGTCTACTTCGACCCGCGCACCGAGCACAACGTGCCGACGATGGTCCGGGCGCTCGATGCGGCCCGCGAGAGGTACGGCGACTGGTTCGCGGAATATCCCTGGACGAATCTCCGCGTCACCGAGTTCCCTGGGCTCGCGGGCTATGCCCAGGGCTTTCCCGGCAACATCTCCTTCTCCGAAACAATTGGCTATCTCGCCAAGCCGCTCAAAGTGACCGATCTGGCCACGGGCCGCGAAGAGGGAAAGATCGACGCCGCCTTCTACATCGTCGCCCACGAGGCGGGGCACCAGTGGTGGGGCAACATCGTCACGCCAGGGAAGGGGCCCGGCGGCAACATCATCTCCGAGGGGCTCGCCGAGTTTTCGGCGCTGATGCTCGTCCACCATGAACTCGGCGACGAGCAGGGAAAGACCCTCCGTCGCCGCTGGGAGCAGAGCTATGTCTTCGGCCGCCGCGCCGACAACGAACGTCCGATCAACCGCATCGACGGGTCGCGGCCGGGCGACGGCGTTGTGACGTACCAGCGCGCCGGCTGGGCCTTCTGGATGCTGCGGAATCTCATGGGGGAGGAGGCGATGCTCGCCGGTCTCAAAGACTTCATCGGCCGATGGCGCGATGGCGTCGAAACACTCGACGGCCTCGACTTCCCCCTCATCGAGGATCTCTTGGAAAGCCTCCGGCCTCATGCCCCCGATCCGGCCGCGTTCGACGACTACGTCGGCCGGTGGATCCTCGGCAAGGATCTCCCCGATCTCGAGGTTCGCGAGGCGAAGGTCGAGAAGACCGATGCCGGCTACCGGGTGACGGGAACCCTGGCCAACATCGGCACCGGCCGGGCCGCGGTGACAGTCCGCGTCGAGGGGAAGAAGCCGGACGACAAGGAGGCGAAGCGGCCGGGGAGCGAGGCGACGGTCGAGGTGTCTCCGGAGACTCCCGGCAGCATCGACATCGTCACCGACTTCCCTCCGGAGCGGATCGTCGTCGATCCCGATGTCGAGTTGCTCTTCGCCGGGCGGAAGCGGGCCGAGGCGGCACTTGCGGTCCCCTGATCACCCCCGTGATGCCATCCGAGAATGATGGCAGGGCCCTAGGCGGCCAAGGCGATCTGTCCCCTCCAACGGTGCAGGGTCTACACTCCGTACCGAGGGCTCTGCACCGTCATGCCCCGCCTCCCCCGTCGAGAGGAATCTGCGATGCGATCCCCACGCTTCTCCTTGATCGCGACACTGGCCGCCGCGGCCTGGCTGGTTTTGATCTCCCAGGTCACCACCGTCCGAGCTCAGCCTCCCTCCGGCGGCGACTGGCCGCAGTTCCGCGGGGGGACGGCGCTCGGGCTCGCCGCAGATGCCGTGCTGCCCCTCTCCTGGGACAAGTCTCCCGGCTCGAAGGGAGCAGTCGCGTGGCGGTCGGCGATCCCCGGCGCGGGCTGGTCACAGCCGGTGAGTGTCGATGGGCGGATCTACCTTACGACCGCCGTGATCCCGGGGGGACGGAAGCCGAAGGGAATGTCGGGGGGAGTGATGGATCTCTCCACGATGGGCTGGGGGAAGCCGCCGAAGGATCCGGTTCAGTGGCGGATTCTCTGCCTCGACGCCACCGACGGGAGCCTGATCTGGTCGAAGACCGTCGTCGAGCAGGCGCCGAAATATGCCACCCATGCCTCCAACACGTACGCCACGGAAACCCCCTGCGCCACGGCCGACGGCGTGTGGGCCTTCTTCGGCGCGACAGGCACCGTCGTCGCCCTCGACCGCGACGGCAACGAACGCTGGAAGCGCGAATACGGCCCGCAGCCAATCACGAACGCCTTCGGCACCGGAGCGTCGCCGGTGCTCCACGACGGCAAACTCCTCGTCCAGCTCTACAACGACGATGCCGGCGACCTCCACTGCCTCGACGCCGCCACCGGCACAGACCTCTGGACGGCGACGCGGAACAAAGGTGCGTCGTGGGCCACGCCGATCCTCTGGGACAACGGCGGCACCACTGAAGTGGTGACCGGCGGTCAGGGCTCGATCGTCGCCTACGCGCTTGCCGATGGCAGCGAGCGGTGGCGGTTCGGCGGGCTCGATACGTCGTTTGCCTGCTCGCTCGGCGCCGATGCCGAAGGGGTCTACTTCGGGACCTCGAGCCCCGGCTCGAAGGCTCCAGCCGCAGCCATCCTCGCCGGCGCCAGCGGCGACGTGTCGCCCGGGAAGGACGGGGCAAAAAGCGCCTCCGTCCCCTGGAATCGCACGAAGAGCGGGGCCGGCATGCCCTCCCCCGTCGTCGTCGGCGACCTCCTCTACTTCTTCGGCAACACCGCCGTCTGCTACGACAAGCGGACGGGAGAGGAGAAGTACCGCAAGCGCCTTCCCGGCGGGACGCAGGCGGTCGGCTGCCCGATCGTGGTCGGCGAGCGGATCTACGTCGTCAACGAACTCGGCAAGACGATCGTCCTCAAGACCGGCCCCGAGTTCGAGGTGCTCGCCGAATCGGATCTGGGCGCCGACGGGGAGGTGTTCTGGTCGACGCCCGCTGTCAGCGGCAACTCCCTCCTCATCCGCTCCTCAGACGCGGTCTACTGCATCCGCGGCGAGTGAGTCTCTGACCATCGCTGCTCTTCCCCCTTGGCCCCGAAGGCTCATCATGCGCCCCGTTCGCTTTTTGTGCGCCATCACCCTGGCCCTGGCTGCCTCCTTCACCCCGGAAACCGCCTCCGCGGCCCCTCCCCTCAAGGTGGGCATGGAACTGGCCTACCCGCCGTTCGAGATGACCGACGCGGCCGGCAAGCCGACGGGGGTGAGTGTGCGGATCGCCGAGGCACTCGGGAAACACCTCGGTCGGGAGGTCGTGATCGAGAACATCGGCTTCGACGGCCTCATCCCCGCCCTGAAAGTCGGCAAGATCGACTGCATCATCTCGTCGATGACGGCGACCCCGGAGCGGGCGAAGGCGATCGCTTTCTCGGAGCCCTACCTGAAAACGGGGCTCGCGCTCCTCGTGGGGGCGAAGTCGCCGGTGCAGGGCGCCGATGACCTCGACGTAAAGGGGCGGACGGTGGCGGTGAAGAAGGGGACGACCGGCCACCAGTTCGCCGCATCGACCTTCAAGCAGGCCCGCCTCCTCGTCCTCGACAAGGAGTCTGCCGCGGTGCTCGAGGTGGTGCAGGGGAAGGCCGACGCCTTCATCTACGACTCGCTCTCGGTCTATCAAAACCACAAGCGCCATCCCGACGCGACGCGCGCCTTCCTCCGCCCGTTCCGTGAGGAGGCTTGGGCCGTCGGGCTGCGGCCGGCCGACCGCGAGCTGCGCGAGCAGGTAAACTCGTTCCTCGAGGCCTTCCGGGCCGACGGGGGCTTCGAGAAGCTCGGCGACGAGTTCCTCCCCGAGGAGAAGGCCGCCTTCAAGGCCGAGGGGATTCCGTTCTACTTTTGAGCCCGCGCATGTCCGAGCCCCATACCCTTCCGACGTCGTTCCGCAAGGCTGCTGCGGCGAACTACCGCTGCTTTGTCACGGTCACCGCGATCCTTGTTGGGGTCTTCATGACGGCGTGCTCGCGACCGGCCGCGCCGCCGGCAGCGCCTGTCGCGGTGAAGGAATCGGTGCGACAAGCTCCACCGGTTACCCCCGTCGAGCCCTTCACCGGCCCGGTCTGGTTCACCGACGTCACGCCCCTCTCCGGGATCGACTTCGTCCATCACTCGGGCGACTCGCCCGACAAGCCGTTTCCCTCGGCCAATGGCAGCGGCCTCGGGGCGATCGACTTCGATCTCGACGGACGCCACGACCTCGTCTTCGTCAGTGGCGTTCCCTTCCCCGTCGACGAGGCGTCGGGACACAAAAGCGCCCGCTGCTATCGCAACCTCGGAGCCTGGCGGTTCGACGACGTCACCGAACGGTGTGGACTGCGCTCCGCCCGCTATGGCCACGGCGTCGCCGTCGGCGACCATGACAACGACGGCTTCCCCGATCTGTTCCTCACCGGCTACGGCGGCGACATCCTCTTCCACAACCGTGGCGACGGGACGTTCGAACCGAGCAGCCCGGCGGCAGGACTCGATGACGGCCGGTGGAGTTCGAGCGCCGCCTTCGCCGACACCGACGGCGACGGATTCCTCGACCTCTACGTCTGCCGGTACGGGAAGTGGACGCTGGAGAACAATCCCTACTGTGGCGATCGACAGAAGGGGAGGCGCGTGTTCTGCAGCCCGTTGACGGTGGAGCCGGAGCCGGATGTCCTCCGCCGCAACAACGGCGACGGCACCTTCCGCGACGCCACCGCCGAAGCCGGTCTCGACGGCCGACTCGGTCGCGGGTTGGGCGTGGTGGCCGCCCACCTCGACGGCGACGACCTCATCGATCTCTACGTCGCCAACGACATGAATCCCAATTCCCTCTGGTTCGGGAACGGCGGGGGCCGGTTCCGTGACTCGAGCGACATGTCGGGAACCGCCTACGACCACGAAGGCAAGGTGAAGTCGAGCATGGGGATCGATGTCGCCGACACCGGCAACCGCGGCCAGTTCGACATCCTCGTCACCGATTTCCAGGGGGAGGAGAACCTGTTCTTCGCCGGCTCCGCCGACGGGATCTTCCGCGACGTCAGCGACTCCAGCGGCACCGGCGGCCCGAGCCTACCGTTCGTGAGTTGGGGGGTGCAGTTCGCCGACGTCGACCTCGATGGCTGGGACGACGTGTTGATCTCCAACGGACACGTCGGAGATGACCGGATGAACACCGACGAGCCGACGGTGCTCCAGCAACTTCCCCTCTTCCTCCGCAATGAACGGGGTCACTTCAAGGTGCCGCGCCGTGCCGAGTTGGGGACCTACTTCACCGATGGCCACCAGGGCCGAGGCGTGGTGGCGGTCGATCTCGACAACGACGCCGACCCCGACTTCGTCTTCAATCACCGCGACGAGGCCGCCGCCTCGATCCGCAACGATCGCGGGAATGACGCGGTGGACGTCCGTCGAATCGTCCTCCGCTTCGTGGGGACCGCCGGGAACCGCGACGCCATCGGCACCCTCGTCACGGCGACGACCGGGGACAGCGTCCGCCGGCAGCAGGTCCAGGGAGGGGGTGGCTACCAGTCGTCCCGGGACCGCCGACTCCTGTTCGCGCTGCCGGCCGACTCCGCGACGGACTTCACCGTCCGCTGGCCCGGCGGACGGAGCGAGACGCTCCCGATCCCCGCTGGGGATGGTCAGTGGCTGGTGATCGAGCCCTCTTCCGCCGACACTGCCGCTCGAATCCACCGCGAGGAGCCCCTCCGATGATCCCGCAGGTGGTGCCTTTCGGCCAGACAGCGTCCTGGAAGTTCATCGCTGTCTTGATCCTCTGCCTCCTGCCGGCCAGCGGGTGTCGACGCGCGGCGGACGGTCTCGCCCCCGCGGAGAAAGCCGCCAAGGCGCCGCGGGCCGCGGCCCCTAAGGCGTCCGGGGGCGGGCCACAAGCCTCGGCCCCGACAGCCCGTGCCGAGCCACCGGCGCTCGCCGTGCGGCCGCGTTTCATCGATGTGGCCCGGGAGTCGGGAATCGACTTCAAGTACTTCAACGACGATGCGGCTGGGCACTGGCTGATCACCGAGGTCATGGGGGGCGGAGCGGCCTGGCTCGACTTCGACGTCGACAACCGGCTCGACCTCTACCTCACCGAGGGATGCAGGCTCGACCGCTCCGACGTCGGCGACGGAGAGCACCGCGACCGACTCTATCGCCATACGGGAGGCAGCGTCCGCTTTCGTGACATCTCCGCGGCGGCCGGCATCCACGACGACCACTACGGCCAGGGCATCGCCGTGGGTGACTATGACGCCGACGGCTTCCCCGACATCTATCTCGCCAATTTCGGCCCGGCTGTGCTCCTCCACAACAATGGTGACGGCACCTTCAGCGACGTCACCGTCGCCGCCGGCATCGACTTCCGCCGCTGGGGCACGAGCGCCGCCTTCGCCGACATCGACTGCGACGGCTTCCTCGACATCTACGCCTGCACGTTCCTCGACAACCGTCTCGACAACAACAAGCCGTGCGAATACACGCAAGGGCGGGGGTACTGCGGGCCGGGGAGCTACCTCGGCGAGCAGGATCAGGTGTGGATCTCGGGCGGCGACGGGAGCTTCACGGAACGCTCAGAGACGCTCGGCTTCGTGGAGCGCGAAGGGCGGGGCAAGGGACTGGCGCTGTCGATTGTGGATCTCGACGACGATCTCGTTCCCGAGGTGTACGTCGCCAACGACATGAGCCCCAACTTCCTCTGGGTGGCGCGGCCGACGGGCGGAACGCCGGGCGTGCGCTACGAGGATGCGGCGGTGGCGTCGGGATGCGCCGTAAGCGACGACGGTGAAAACGAGGCCTCGATGGGGGTGGTGGCAGAGGATTTCGAC